>Ga0265297_10004216_pt1 | contig 23973 bp, 25 predicted proteins | sample Munlanlwell13791_FD_192502 | JGI IMG/M metagenome (GOLD analysis project Ga0265297, IMG submission 192502) | Leachate microbial communities from a municipal landfill in Southern Ontario, Canada - Leachate well 137-91 | ecosystem: Engineered > Solid waste > Landfill > Unclassified | place... | reverse complement strand
AGCGGGGTCGCCACGCGTGAGCAGGTAAAAGAGATTTACAGGAGCGCGAAGAGGTACCTGTGGGATAAAGACCTCAATGGGTTCCGCCTGAACACGGATTTCAGGGAAATCCAGCCTGCCCTGGGCAGGGCCTTTGCCTTCGCGTACGGCGAGAAGGAAAACGGGGCGTTTTTCAGCCACATGAACGTGATGTTCGCTTACGCCCTCTACAAGAGAGGTTTTGCCAGGGAAGGTTTTGAGGTGCTGGATTCCATTTACAGGATGTGTCTGAATACCGGTTTGAGCAAGATTTATCCGGGACTGCCCGAGTATTTTAATTCAGACGGCCGGGGCATGTATCATTATCTGACAGGTTCCGCGAGCTGGCTGGCGCTTACCATGCTGACTCAGGCATTTGGGGTCCGCGGTGACGCCGGGGACCTGGCCATAGACCCTAAATTAACAAGGGGGCAATTCGGAAAATCAGGCAGGGCCTCCGTGGACACGAGTTTCTCGGGCCGTAGGATACGGGTTAATTATTTTAATCCGGATGATCTGGATTACGGGGAATACAAGGTAGGTACTATTTATATAAACGGGAGTCCGGCGGGCGTCTCGCCGGTTAAAAAAGAATTTTTCCTGGAATTGGCTTCAAAAGAGCTTAATATCGTAGACGTTCGGCTATCCTGATGTCTTCTCCATGGGCTGGCCGCAGCACACGAGTTCCCCGCCTCCGACCTTGGTGACAGTTACCTCATTCCCGCATACATTGCACCTGTATTTTTCGCCCACTTTTTTTACAGCCATGGCGCACCCCCTCTTTTCAAAACCTTAATTATATATTATAATATAGGCAATGGGTTGTAAAGGATAAACAATGAGCGAGCATAGTCCGAATAAGATGAGCGTGGTCCAGCACCTCGATGAATTGAGGGGCCGTTTGATAGCGAGTCTTTTGTTTTTCCTGGCGTGCTCCATATTGTCGTTCTTTTTTGTGGACGAACTGGCCTATCTATTGAAGCTTCCCGCGCGGGGCGCGATAAAGGACTTTATATTTCTTTCGCCCACGGAGGGGTTTGTCTCGTATGTGAGGATATCCCTGTTATCAGGTTTTATCTGCGCCGTCCCTTTCATGTTGGTTCAGATGGGGTATTTTTTCATGCCGGCCCTGCCTTTCAACAGGAGGGCCCCGGTATTCATCTGGCTTGGTTCATCCTTTTCTCTTTTTATTATGGGCGCGGCTTTCGCGTATTTCGTCGCCCTGCCGTTCGCCATAAAGTTCCTGGTTGATTTCGCGAAGGGCGCGGCTGTCCCGATGATAAGCATAGGGAAATATTTTTCATTCGCGACGGCTTTTTTGTTAACAGGCGCCGCCATATTCCAGATACCCGTGATAATGGGATTTTTGTCGAGCATGGGCGTCTTGAGCGCGGCGTTTTTAAGCAGGAACCGCAGATACGCGGTTGTCTGTATTTTTATTGTCTCGGCCGTTATCACGCCGACGCAGGATGTGATGAACATGCTGATATTCGCCCTGCCCATGATGGGGCTTTACGAGGTCGGCGTATTGGTATCCCGGCTGACAGAGAAGAGGAGGCGTCGCGATGAGTGATTCTATTTTTGAGAAATTCTCGGAGAAAAAGATGTCGCGCGGGGAATTTATAAAGTGGTGCGGGGTAGGCCTCGGGGGCATGATTATCGGCGGTTCTTTTCTGAAGCTGGCGTCAGCCGAGGAAGGTATCTCCGGCGGAAGGCCCGGGAACAAGATGAAGGGCCTGCATGACCTGGTGGTCGCGAAGGGCGATGACCCGTACGCCATCACGACAAAGGCGATAGAGGGGATGGGCGGGATGGGCAGGTTTGTCAAAAAAGGCGGCGTTGTTCTGATAAAGCCGAACATCGGATGGGATCGCGCGCCGGAGCAGGCCGCCAATACCAATCCTTTCGTGGTGGGTGCGCTGGTAGACATGTGTTTCAGGTCAGGCGCGAGACGCGTGAACGTGTTTGATATTACCTGTAACGACGCGAAGAGGTGCTATGAGGCGAGCGGTATAGCCAGGGTCGCGAAAGAAAAAGGCGCGAGCGTGTATTTCGCCGATAATTGGAATTTCGTCAAGGCCAATTTTAATTACGAAAGCCCGATGCAGGGATGGCTTATCTACAGGGATGCGATAGAATGCGACACCTTCATAAACGTGCCGGTGCTGAAGACCCACGGCCTCACGGGACTCACGCTTTCCATGAAAAACCTGATGGGCGTCTGCGGCGGCATGAGGGGGATCATGCATTCCAATATAGGGGAGAAGCTGGCGCACCTCACGGATTTCATCAAGCCGGACCTTACGGTGATAGACGCTTACAGGTATTTAAAGGCTAACGGGCCGAGCGGGGGAGACCTGAAAGACGTAGTGGACATGAAGACGCTCGTGGTCGGGACAGACCCCGTGCTCGCCGACGCTTACGCGTGTAAATTGGTAGACAGGGACCCGCTGACAGTAAGCTACATAAAAGAGGCGGTCAGGCAGGGCATCGGCAGCGCGGATTTCAGCGCGGCCGACATATTAAACGCATAGGCCGGACATGAAAAAATTGGTTTTGGTCAGGAGGATGAGCCAGGCGTTCTTTCTAATCCTGTTTGTCTATATTTTATGGTCAACCACGTATCCCCTGAAGGGCATCTTCCCGCCGGAGACATTTTTTAAAAAAGACCCGTTATTGGTCATCGCCGCCTCGATCAGCGAAAGGGCCGCGCTCCCCGGGATCGGATTTTCAGTGGCGATGCTTTTATTGACATTGGTCTTTGGAAGGTTTTTCTGCGGATGGATCTGTCCTTTGGGGAGCATGATAGATCTCTGCGGCTCCGGGACAAAGGAAAGGCGTTTTAAATGGCGTAATGTGAAATTATACGCGCTGGCGGCTATCTTTATCTCGGCGTTTTTAGGCGTCCAGGCGGCATGGGTGCTGGATCCGATCGGCCTGGCGGCGAGATTCATATCCCTGAACCTCATCCCCGGCGTCACGGTTATTTTTGACAAGGCCATGGCTTTCCTGATAAAGGCGTTGAATTATCAGGAGGCCATGTATGATTTTTACAGGGGCCTGAAGTCTTCCGTATTGGGCGTGAACGCGCATTATTTTTCGCATTCATGGGCGATATTATTGTTTTTCGTCCTCGTGTGCGCCTCGGCCCTGATCACTAAAAGATTCTGGTGCAGGTATCTGTGCCCCCTCGGGGGGCTGTATTTTTTATTCAGCAGGTTCTCTCTTCTGAAAAGGCGGGTCTCCGGGTGCGCCGGATGTCTGAAGTGCGTTAAGGGCTGCAAGATGGACGCCATAAAGAGCGACCTGGGGGACAGAAAAGGCGAGTGTATCCTCTGCATGGATTGCGTGTACGAGTGCCCGGCGCATGGGACAAGATTCAGTTTTTCGGGACCCGGGCAGAAATCGGCCCGGGACGGGATTTCGCGCGCGGATTTTATCTTTTTGGCGTTCAGCTCTGTTTTTCTCGCGGGCTGGAGATCCCCGAAAGAACACGGGGCGCGGGTTATAAGACCGCCGGGCGCCCACAACGAGAAAGACCTCTTGAATAAATGCGTGAGGTGCGGGAATTGCATGAAGGTGTGCCCCACGAACGGACTGCAGCCGGAGATCCTGGAATCAGGTTTGCGGGGCCTGTGGACCCCTCATCTCGTCCCAGAGATAGGGTATTGTGAGTACAATTGTAATCTGTGCGGGGATGTCTGTCCGACAGGCGCCATACCAAGATTAAGCGTCGCGGAAAAACAGGGTACGCCGATAGGGCTGGCCAGGATCGACAGGTCCGTTTGCGTCGCCTGGGCCCAGGACAAACAATGCATCGTGTGCGAAGAGCATTGTCCGGTGCCTCAAAAGGCCATAAAGGTTTACAGGGAAGAGGTGAACGGCCTGACGGTCTTCAGGCCTTACGTGGACGCGTCGCTGTGCGTCGGATGCGGTATCTGCCAGAATAAATGCCCCACCAGGCCTTCAAGGGCGATTAAGGTAACGCCCTAAGTCTTTCCACATAGAGATCTCCTCCATGCATAAATACGCGGGTATGTCTTTGGAGCGCGCGCGGATGGACTTTAGCAGTGTCTCATATATCCAGCGTCTTATCCCGTAAGGATATCTGAGTTTATTGTCATATCCTAAAAGCAATTCCCCGTCCAATATTTTATTTTCCGGGAATCTGTTTTCGATGATTGTCTTTAATTCGGGCTTGAACCTGAAGGTGCCGAGGCTTATCCACGCGATGCGCCCCGGTTTTATATTGTCGAACAGGACCTCCAGCGTGTCCTTGTATTTCGCTTCCCATCCGGCGAACCAGAATATGGGGTCGAAGTGAAAACCCACCCTGTAGCCCGCCTCGGCGCATTTTTTCGCGGACGAGATCCTTTCTTTGAGGCCGGCGGCGAAGAATTCATTTTCGTCTATGATATCCCGCGGGTTCAGGGACCAGGATACGACGATATTCCCGCCGTGCCGCGCCCTTAATAATCCGTCTATGTTGTCGCTTTTGGTCTTGAACTCAAAAGTAACGCGTTCGTGTCCATTGAAATAATCTATTAATTGCGCGGAATATCCCGTCAGGTGGTCCAGCATGAGGGAGTCCGAGAATTCCCCTGTCCCGATGCGCATGCCGGGTTTCGCGTAACCCTGGAATCTACGGAAAAATTTATCAAGGTTTGCCGGGAATATGAGGCCCGGGGTGTTCGCGTATTCCTGCAGGTAACAATAAGAGCATTCGAAGATGCATCCGAATCCGAGGTTGAACACGTGATAACCGCAGCCAGCGGCGCCCTTGGTGCAAGGGCATTTTTTAAAGAAGTCGTGCTCCTCGTTTATTATGAAGACGGATTCGCGCCTTTTGTTGTAATCAGCCGCCCCGTATCTCTTGTTGTTTTTAAGATGCGCCTTGAGGGATTCTATCTCCGCGACCCCGGCCTTTGGGAATTCGGATTTAAAATTGTCAAGGAGGCGCGAGCCGGCCGCGGTCTTTTCAACGAATATCCTTTTTGGATAGAACCCGGTTTTTAAATCAGCGGAGAGGCGGTTATTTATCTCAAGCTTCGGCAGATGAGGTCTTATTGTCTTTTCGGCGGCGCAGGCGCGAGGGAATCTTTTTATCAAAAGCGCTTTTTTTATTTCCTCGAAGTTTTTTGATTCCACGCCCGCGAGGATATCCCTGGGGTGGACAGCGTCTCTTTTTGATATCTCGTATAAAAGTCTTTCTATCTCCCGGGCCTTATTGATCCCAAAGCCCGGGAAAAGGGCCTTTACGGCCTTTTCGTGAATTCGCATATTAAATTCGCGGCTTTTTTTATGGAATCAGAAAGTCTTGATTTTTCTTCGGATCTGAGCGGCGAGTAGAAGGGGGATTTTTTTATTATGTCCGATACGTAAAACAGGGCGGCGGCCTTTAAGCCCTTGATGTCGGCGGCTGAAAACACCCCGGAGCATTCCATCTCCACGATGTCTATTTTTTTTCTGAGAAATAAATCCGCGTTGTCTTCCTCGAGCTTCAGGGATCCAAGCGTGGCGCATCCCGTTTCAGAGACAAGGCCGTTTGATTGTTTCAAAACGGCCCTCTGTATTTTTCTGTCAGGCCTGAAGATCATGGAGTCGTATTTTTTTAAAAGCATGTCAGAGAAACTTTCCATGGCATGGCAGAATTTCGGCATCACGAGAGAACCTATGTTCAGGCCGGCCGCGTGATTTACCAAGCCGCAGGAGCCGAAGAGTATTATTTTCCTGCAGGCTGTTTCAGAGAGGTATAATGCCGCGTCCCCGGCGAACGCGGCGCCTATCCCCGTATTTATAAGCGTGAAATTTTCGGTCTTCGCGGAGGCGTATAATACACCCTTTCGCAGGTTGTCTATGCCAAAGACGGACAGCGCGGATTTATTCAATAATGGCATCAATACGCACGTCTCTTTGACGTCGGATTCTCTTATGCCGAAGAGGGTCTCGAATCTTGTCATATGTCCACCAGATTGTAATCCATGCTGCCAAGGCCCTGTTCGCGGCCGTATTCAAGCAGGTGCCTGTAAGAGTCATGCAGTCTTTCCCTGGCAAGCGCGCCTTCGCTTATCAAATCAACGGTCGCCTTGTCGAGCGCCAACGGGTCGCGCGAAGCGAGTATGCCCAGGTCTTTTGAGAATATCTTCTCATTTTTCGTGGAGATGCAGTCGCATTCCTTTGTTATGTCAAAGGCGAAGGTTATGAAAAACTTATTCTTGAATTTAGAGAGTATGAAATTCGCCGTATCCGCCATCCTCTCGGCGAATACATTGTGGTCTTCCGACCAGTTTATGAAAATGGCGTCGAACTTGCAGGCGCAGATACATTCCCCGCAGCCAACGCATTTAGACTGGTCTATCAGCGCCTTTTCTTTTTGCAGAGATATGGCGCCAGCCGGGCATATCTTGACGCAGCAGCCGCAGGACACGCATTTTTTGTCTATCACGTGCGGCTTCAGGGAGGAATGCTGGGCCTGTTTCGTGGGCCTGCAGGACATGCCCATGGCTATGTTTTTTATCGCGCCGGCATAACCGGCGAGCACGTGGCCTGTCGCGTGAGACAGGCACACGAGATTGTCAAGCATGCCTATGAAAGACGGGATTTTTATTTTTTTGATATTTTTTGAGTCTATCTGATATTCCCTGCCGTCCTGTCCGAACAGGCCGTCAGCCACGATGAACGGGGCGCCTACCTTGGTGTGGCCGAAGCCCTTACCCTGGGCCAGCGTCATGTGATCGATCGCGTTGAGCCGTTCGCCCTTGTATATTACGTTCGTGTCAAAGAGAAAGGGCTTCGCCCCGGTCTCCTTTATCTTTGATACGGTTATCTTCACCAGATCCGGGCTCATGTGATAGACGCACTGACTGTCGCCTATGGTGAGTTTCAGGGGTATGAATTCATCTTTCTTGTAATCCCTGAAAGGCCCCGCGTGCTCCAATAACCTTGAAAGCCCGAGACGCCTGCTTTCCGGGTCCTTATCCCTGGTTTTTACGAAGTACACGTCGCTTTTCACGCAATCCATCCCGCTAAGTTGACACTCGAGTAATACTCCTTTTGTCAACTTAGGCCTGATATTTATTATTGAAATAGCCGCCGAATCTATGGATATGTATATTATAATTCTTTTTGTATTTTATCGCCTCTTTTATTATATCTTTTTTTACCCCGGCCCAGAATGAATCGTAAAAGGCCCTGTCTTTTGATAATCTTTCGTAGTCCGGCCGAAGCCCGGGGCGGAGAGATGCCACGGCGTTTATTATATCGGCTATGTTCGCGAGATTAAGGTTCAGCCCCTCGAATTCAACGGAATCCGCATTTGGAAACAGGGGAAAGACACCCTGGATCACTGATGCCCATGGTAATATCGGGGAAAAATAAGGCGTCACGTTTATGCCCGCCTCGAGCAGCTTATTTATCGCGCGTATCCTGGATTCGCATCCCGGGCTTTTTGGTTCCAATCTGGCCTTGAGGTCATCCGGGATGTTGTTTATGGTAAAATAGATGTGTTCGCAGAATCCCTGTTTCAGCGTATCTATGTATTCGGCCGCGATGGGTGAGCGGGTAAGTATGCTGTAATATACGCCGTTTTTATTCAGTATCTCGAGTATCTTTTTCGTGATCGCGTATTTGGTTTCCACGGGCTGGAAGCAGTCCGTGGTGGAGCCCAGGAGGACGCGTTTCGGCTTTTTTATTTTTATTTCTTTTTCCAGCAGTTCAGGGGCATTCACGCGCATGTCAACGTATCCGCCCCATTCGCCCGGCCTTTTTGATATGACCCTGTTTGACCGGACGTAGCAGTATAAACATGAAAACTCGCACCCCATGTACGGGTTTATCACGTATTCGCCCAGGTCGATGGACGTGGGATTCAATATGCGCGAGATCTTCACTTCCTTGAATTCCGTCATTTTTCCACGAGGTTCCCCAGGAAGGCGTTGGTGTATCTGAATCCCCCTGATTTGACCTCTTTTATGAGAATGTCCATTCTTTTCATGGAATCTTTATTGATGGAGTAATCAGCGGTCTTGTCCGCGTCCGTGCCGTCGTAATAAGTGAACGGGTTTATCTGTTCTATCTTTGGTATGAGGCCTTTGTTTTTCATGATGAACCCCAGGCTGTCCTTGAAATCTTTTTCCGTTTCGCCGGGGTAACCCACGATCACGCTTATCCCGAAGAAAAGGCCCGCGTCATTCAATTTTTTAAAGAAATTCACGGCGTCTTCCGCGGAAAAGCTCTTGCGCATGTTCCTCAGGGTCCTGTCGCACCCGGATTCCAGGCCCACGAATAGGTTGTAACAGCCGCTTTCTTTTATTTCTTTTAATAGTTCCGGGCTCATGTCGTTTCGTATCGCCATCTGCGCCTCCCACTTGACCGAGCCGAAGTTTTTGGTCATGGCGTCGCACAGCGCCTCCAATTTTTTCAAGTCGCCGTTCAATAGCGAGTCGTGGAAGACAAAACGTTCCGTCTTGTTTTCGGATTTATGATAGGTCATCTCATCGATCACGTTTTCAGACGGCCTCACGCGGAATTTTTTATAAAGCAGCCTCTCCGAGCAGAAAGAGCAGTGTCTCACGCAGCCCCTTGAGAAAATAACAGGCATGGCGCCTTTTCCGGGATAAGAGGCCAGGTCTATCCCCCTGTATCTTGGGAAAAGAGGGGCGGTGAGGTCCGGTAATTCGCGAAATAAGGCGTTATTGCCGTTGATCCTGCCCCTGGCGTAATCCAAAAGAGGCCTTTCGCCTTCTCCGATCACGGCGAGATTGATGAGGCCGGATATCTCTTTCATGAATCCAAGGCCCTTTTTAAAAAATTGCCTCGCTGTCTCCGGGCCGCCCAGTATTATTTTGATGTTTTTGTTTTTCGATTTTAATATTCGAGCCAATTCCAGAGAGCTGCGGAAATTGCTCTTAAAACAGGAAAGGCCCACTATCTCATGCCTTGCTATTTTTTCAATGACCGCCGCGTATTCTTCCGGAAATAGTTTTTCCAGTGTCGCGGGCATGCTTTTTTCCAGGCTTGAATTACAGCTCACGAGCCAGGATTTTTTAAGCTCGTCCGAGGATAGGCCGTAAAAGAGGCGGTTCGCGTCCAGTATCCCGCATCGGATACCGTTCTCCTCGAGGTATGCCTGGAGATAGCCCAGGCCTATCGGGGGCGTCTTGGGCCAGAAGGGAGGCATCATTACGAGAAGCATTTTATCATTCATTATCCAACGCCTTTAATGGGGACGTAATCCTCGCGCACGTTTGTCATGCTTTTGAATAAATTTTCTTTAAGGCGGGGGCAGGTCTTCCGGACGGTTTTCATGATCTGTCTCATCAGGACCCTCTTGGTGTTTTTCCCGTAAGGGCATTCGTATGGTACCTTTGGGAGGCTATTTACCGCGGCGTATTTTTTGATATGGTCTTTCTCGATATAGGCGAAAGGCCTTATTATATGGAACTTCCCCTTGAACATCCGCAGTTTCGGGGGCATGGTGCTTATCTCGCCCTGGTAGAACATGTTCATGAGAAGCGTCTCGAGGATGTCGTCCATGTGATGGGCAAAGGCGATTTTTTTACAGCCGAGCCTCTCGGCCAATTTGAATATCGCCTCGCGCCTTTTCCACGAGCACCAGAAGCATTCCGTCTTATCGAGAAACTTTTTATTTTTCCGAAGGTCTATTTTAAGGACATGGCATTTGATGCCTAGTTTTTTCAGGAAGGCCTTTATTGTTTTTGTGTTCTTTTTGTCCATTTCGACGTATACAGCGATGAGGGTATATTTTATGGGCAGGTATTTTAAGCGGAAATGAAGTATGTCGGCCAGGGCCATGCTGTCCTCGCCCGATACGCAGATAAGCACCTTGTCTTTGTTTTCTATCATCCTGTAATCGTGGATGGCCTTGCCGGTTTTTTTATTTATGAAATAATTTATGCCGGGTAATTTCATCTGAAGGGGTTATAAGGGGGACTCCGAATTCAACCAGAACGGCTTGTTGTCGTTTTGGTTTATTATCTTGAGCGCCACGTCGACAATATCACTGTCGTATTTTTCGCCCGCGTGTTCCTTTAGTTCGTGCACGGTCTTTTTTATGCCGAGGGCCTCCCTGTAAGGCCTGTGCGATGTCATTGCCTCGAGTACGTCGGATATCGCGAGTATGCGCGCTTCGGGGATGATCTGGTTTCCGGCGAGTCCGCGCGGATAACCCTTGCCGTCAAGACGTTCGTGGTGCTGGTATATGGCCTCCGGCAGGGGAGACGGGAATGGATAGGGTTTGAGCGTGTCGTAACTTTGCTTGGCGTGTTCGCGGATCATCTTTTGCTCAAGTTCCGATAACTTGCCGGGTTTATTCAGTATCTCAAGCGGTATCAGTATCTTTCCTATGTCGTGCAGTTCCGCCGACATCTTCAGCCCCAGGATCCTGTTTTCTTCCCATCCAAGCTCCCTGGCTATCTTTTCAGCTATGATAGATACCCTTCTCGTGTGGCCGAAGGTGTAAGGGTCTTTTGTCTCGAGTATCTTGTCGAGCACCCTGAGAGAGTTTATGACCAGGTCAAGCCGTGTCTTTTCTGTCTGGTCGTACGCCGTGATATCCCTTGTCACGCCCATGGACCCTATTATCTTGCCGTGCTTATTTTTTATAGGCACCTTTGTTGTCGTCACGCAGTTATAGCTTCCGTTAGGGAGGAGTGTCCTTTCGATCTTTCCTATGATGGGCCTGCCCGTCTTCAGGACATACGTGTCGTCCTCGAACATTTTCTTGGCCTGGTCTTTCGGGAAGAAATCAAAATCCGTCTTTCCTATGATATCCGCGGCGGACATCTTGAACCCGTCCGCGTAAAAGCGGTTTACCCTTATTATCCTGTTTTTAGTATCCTTGAAGTATATGGCGTCAGGGATGTTATCCAGCAGGTTCTGCAGGAGGTCTTTTTCAAACGACAGGGTGTCCTGGAGTTTTTTATAAATCCTGTGGTGTATCTTGGTTTTTGTTTTTTTACGTTTCATAAGAGGATAATATAATAGCATATAAACAGGGCAAAATCAAGGAAAATGACTTTTAAGCCGGAGACAGGGCGGGCAAAAGGAGTATTGCTTCTTTTGTCAACTTAGATTAAAATAAAGGACATGTTAAAGATAGGCGATCTGACTTTAAGGTCCAATCTGATACTGGCGCCCATGGCGGGCATAAGCGATCTGCCGTTCAGGTTACTGAACCGCGGGTTCGGCTGCGAGCTGGCGTTTGTCGAGATGATCAATGTCAGATCCCTGGGCCACAAAAACAAGAAGACCAGGAAGATGCTCACCAGGGATAAAAAAGACAGGCCTCTCGGAGTTCAAATTCTGGGATGCGAGCCGGAGTACATACTTAAAGGGATGGACGCCCTGAGCAAGAATTACGAGTATGATATCCTGGATTTTAACGCGGCGTGCCCGGTCAAAAAAGTCACGCGCAGAGGTGAGGGCGCCGCGCTTCTGAAAGAACCGAAAAAATTGCATGAGATTCTCAAATTAATAGTCAAAAATTCTCAGGCCCCGGTCACCGTAAAGATACGGACAGGATGGGACAGCGGTTCCGTAAACGCGAAGGAAACCGCGCTGGCCAGTCAGGACGCGGGCGTGAGCGCCATATTCGTTCACGGAAGGGATAAGGCGCAGGGTTACAGCGGAGACGTTGATTATGTCAGTATCAAAAAAGTAAAAGACAGCGTGGGCATTCCGGTGATAGCCAGCGGGAATATATTTACCCGTGAGGCCGCGCGGGAAACGATGGATAAGACAGGCTGCGACGCGGCGCTCGTGGCGAGAGGCGCTTTGGGGAATCCTTGGATATTCAAAGGCGTGAGCCCTTCCATAGAAGAGATAGCCGATGTCATGGAAAGACATTTCAATTCCTGCGTTGATTTTTACGACGTTAAAAAGGCGGTAAAGATATTCCGCAAGTTTTTCGGCTGGTACGCCAAGGGCTTCAGCGGCGTGAGACAATTGCGTCAGAAGGCGTACGGCGCCAGGACAAAAGAGGATATAATGGCCGCCATAAAAGAGTTTCGTTGCCAGAAAGGGGTCTTGGTTGAATAAGGAATTCTCAGCGGGGAGCGTTGTTTTCAGGAAAGAAAACGGCAGGACGCTGTTTCTTCTTGTTTACAGCAAGAGAAATAAAAATTGGGGTTTTCCAAAAGGGCATCTTGAGGAGGGCGAGACAGAAATAGACGCGGGCTTGAGGGAAACCAGGGAAGAGACAGGTCTGCGTGAGTTAGAGCTCAAGGATGGTTTTAAAGAAGAGATAACGTATGTAGCTGTGAGTAACCGCGGCGCCTCAAAGGGCCAGAAGATAGAAAAGCGGGTTACTTATTTTTTATGCGGTACGAGCGAAAAAGACATCAATACGGACGATTACGAGATAGGCGGCCACGAATGGCTTGATTTTACCGAGGCCGAGAAGAGACTGAGTTTCATCTCCACAAAAGAGGTGTTGAGGAAAGCGAACGATTATGTTATAATTGTGCAAAAATAGGGAGGGAATTATGCATTCTTACAAAGAATTAGGGTTAGTGAATACCAGGGAGATGTTTAAAAAGGCGATGGCCGGCAAATACGCCATCCCCGCGTATAATTTCAACAACATGGAACAGCTCCAGGCCATAATAACCGCCTGCATCGAGACGAATTCCCCGGTGATACTGCAGGTTTCCTCCGGCGCGAGGAAATACGCGAACCAGATCCTGCTGCGGCACATGGCGATGGGCGCGATGGAGATAATAAACGCGGCCGGCTCAAAGATCCCCGTGGCGCTCCACCTGGACCACGGAGACACGTATGAACTCTGCGTGTCGTGCATCGAGTCGGGATTTTCCTCCGTCATGATAGACGGCTCAGCCCATAAATTTGACGACAACGCGGCGCTTACCAGGAAAGTCGTTGAATACGCCCACAAGTACGACGTGACGGTGGAAGGCGAGCTTGGGGTGCTGGCGGGAATAGAAGACGAGGTAAGCCACGAGGCAAGTCATTATACACATCCCGAGGAGGTTGAGGATTTTGTAAAGAAGACAAAGGTCGACAGTCTGGCGATTTCCATAGGTACATCTCACGGCGCGTATAAATTTAAATTAAAACCGGGGGAGAGCGTTCCGCCTTTAAGGTTTGATATACTTGAAGAGGTTGAAAAAAGGATACCCGGATTTCCCATAGTCCTTCATGGAGCGAGCTCAGTTACCAAAGAATATGTGGATCTTATCAACAAATACGGGGGCAAGCTTGAAAATACGGCCGGCGTCCCTGAAGAGCAATTGAGGAAGGCCGCGACTTCAGCTGTCTGTAAGATTAATATCGACTCGGACGGCCGCCTCGCGATGACGGCAAAGATACGCGAGGTTTTCGCTGTCAGCCCCAAAGAGTTTGATCCGCGTAAATACCTGGGCCCGGCGAGAGACGAGCTCGTGAAGATGTACAAGCACAAGAATGAGCATGTCCTTGGCAGCGCGGGCAAGGCATAGGTTTTCTAAAAAGTAGGGGAGGTTTAAACCTCCCCTACTGGCTGGCTATCGGAGATTTATGTTAAATAAAATAGCGTTAGTGGCAAGCGTAATATTGCCGCTTTGGAATATCCCGCTCATAGTAAGGATCATAAGGCGCCGTTCATCCAAAGACCTTAGTATTTTTTGGGCGCTTGGCGTATGGGTTTGTTTCCTGGCGATGTTTCCTGCGGGCATCAAAAGCCCCGATATGGTCTATAGGACGTTTACCTACGCGAATTTTTTCTTCTTTACGCTTGTAATGGTTTTTACGGTATTATTCCATAAACAATAAGTGAAGGTCATCCCCATATTTATCCCACACTCCGGCTGTCCGTATAGATGCGTATATTGCGATCAATATAAGATATCAGGCGCGGCCAAGGCCCTTTCCGCGGAAGAGATCTGTTCTGTCATAGAGCGCGATCTGAAAACAATCCCAAGAGGCGAAAGGGTGGAGATCGCGTTTTTTGGCGGGACGTTCACGCTCCTTCCGGAAGAGACCCAGAAAAAATATTTGGACGCGGTTTATCCTTACATGAAGAATAAAAAGATCGCCGGCGTACGCATGTCAACTCATCCCGAAGCTGTTTCAAAAGATAGCATGGATTTATTTAAAAAGAAAGGCGGGTGTTTGGTTGAGCTTGGGATTCAATCGCTCGATAAAGATGTTTTAATGAAATCCGGGAGGTCGATGAAGCCCAAGGCAGTGGAAAACGCGGTTAAATTCATAAAAGACGCGAGGCTTGAGCTTGGCGTCCAGGTCATGCTGGGTTTACCTGGGGATACCCTTGAAAGATCAATCAAGACAGCGAAAGCGCTCGTTAGATTTAAGCCCAGGACAGCCAGGATTTATCCGACGTTGGTCATAAAAGGGACCAAATTGGCTTGGTTATATAAAAAAGGAAAATACAAGCCGCTCTCGATGGAAGACGCGGTTGACTGGGCGTCCAGGGTAAGCGATATTTTTGAGGCGGCCGGCGTAAATGTCATACGCGTAGGCCTTCATCCCTCAAGGGATTTGAATTCAAAAAAATCCATGCTCGCCGGACCGTATCACGCGAGCTTCGGTCAGATGGCCCGCTCGCGCCAGGCGAGAAACAAGATAAAGAGGATATTGGGGGATAAAAAAATACCCAACCGCTCTCGCATAGAAATCCACGCGCCGAAAAACATGTTTAATGTTATATCGGGCCACGGGAAGTCAGAGAAAATTTTTTTGGAGAAACATTATGCCGTCCCTATCGTATTCCATAACCTACTCCACCTACGCGGTGGCCGCATAGCCAGGCCGCAGCTTGTAGACATGAGAAAAAATATTGCCGTTATTGATCCCCGCGTGCCGTCCAAGGCGAAGGATAGATTAAAAAAGATGAATTTTTATATCGTTGAAGCGCCATTACACGAGAAATTATCGGGTCCCGTTCAGGGCCATCCCGACATGATGTTATTTTCTTATGGTAAAAAAGTTATTTATGAGCCGCGCCTGGAAGACATAGCAGGGCTCTTGAGAAACAACGGTTATGAATGCGTGAAAGGCGCGGAAATAAAATCTTCCATTTATCCAAAAGATATCATCTACAATGCCTGTAGTTTAGGCGACAAGGTAATAAGATATGAGGGGCGCGTTGAGAGAAATATAGAAAATTTAAAAGGCGGATTCATAAAGGTCAGGCAGGGATATGTGAAATGTTCCGTGATCCCCATAGATGATAAACACATTATCACATCAGATAAAGGTATTTATGATAAATGTAACGCGGGGGCGGTCATTGACCGCCCCCTATTGGTAAAACCGGGATACGTGAGATTGCCGGGCCATAAAACAGGTTTTATAGGCGGCACGAGCGGGGTCTTTAAAAATAATGTATTTTTCTTGGGTTCTTTAAGATGTCATCCTGACGGAAACGCGATAAGGGATTTTATAAAAAGCGCCGGTAAAAATGTAATAGAATTATATGATGGGCCTTTATATGATGCGGGGACTATCTATTTCTTTGAAGCTAGCACATCACGATCTTGGCTGGTTTGAATCCATTGAAGTTCGGGACCGCGCTCGCGCACGAGTAGGCGCCTATATTTTTCACGTAGACCACGTTACCCACGTCTAGTTCCGGCAGATCCTCGCTCAGGGATATGGTATCGAACGAATCGCAGGTAGGCCCGGCGAGCGTGCTTAGGAATTTTTGGCCGCGCTTCAAAGATTTGAATTCATACTTGCAGTGATCAAAAACAATCCCCGAGAAGTCGCCATATAACCCGTCGTTGAGATAATAATAATTTTTGTTGTTTCTGAATGCCCTTCCTATGACCTGCGTCACTAGTATGCCTGACGGTCCCACGAAAAATCTGCCCGGTTCAGCGATGAATCTCACGTTCTTGTCAAAGAGCCTTTTTAATTTTTGACGTATCTGGCTTGCCATGCGCTCGAACGTGGCATGGCTGTCATTTTCAAAATGTTTTATGGGGAAACCGCCGCCTATGTCGAGTATATTCAGGAATATCCCGGATTGCTTGGCCTCGTTGAATATGGCCGACGAGACCTCAAGGGCCTGCAGGTAATTTTCGGAGTTCGTGCATTGAGAGCCCACGTGAAAACTCACCCCCATGGGTTTCAGCCCCAATGACCTGGCTTTTTTAAGAAGGGATATGGATTGTTCCGGGTCAGCCCCGAATTTGAGCGACAGCTCAACGATGCTCCCGATGTTCGCGACCTTTATCCTTATTATGACCTTCGCGCCCGGGCAGTATTTCGCTATCTTATAAAGCTCCGGTTCGTTATCAAAGGTCATGAGCCTTACTTTTTTCTTATAGGCGGTCCTTATGTCATCGTTTGATTTTATGGTGTTCGCGAAGATGACCTTGTCGGGAGGCGCGCCGAGTTCCAATACCGTACTCATCTCGTTAGCGCTCGCGACGTCAAAACCCGCCCCGAGCTCCACGAATTTTTTAATAATGCCGGGATAGGGATTGGCCTTGATCGCGTAGTAAGGTGTTACTTCGGGGAGGGACTTCTTGAAAGATCTGAACTGTTTTTCAAGGGTGTCTTCCTGGATCAGCATCAGCGGGGAAGAATGCCTTTTGATCATTTTCCTTATAAGGTTTTCAATGCCGCCGTTTTTCATTTTTAAGACACCAAGAAGGTCGTGAATTGCCAGACGTCTTCTTTTTTCGGTTTCTTCGAGCCCATTTTCCTGAACATCTTATCATAGTTTTTAATCGGCGTCCAGTCAACAGGCCTTGATACGAACTCACCCAGGTAAGGCCTTGATATTTTCATTATATCTTCGTAAGGTATGTCGTCCGGCAGGCAGAAGCCTTTTCTTGGATTTTTTATCATCCATTTCGCCGCGGCCACCACGGATATCGCCACCTGTAAAGTCGTGGCGTTTTGATTCGGCACGAGGCGCCGCGCCTCATCTATGCTGAGGATGCTTCCGGTCCACCATGAGTTGAAATCGTGGCCCATCAGAAGCGCGCCCAATCGGTCGTCGCCCTTTATGATCTCGTCGTTCATTATGCGCTGGTTTTTCTGTAGGTGGAATCTGCGCATCTCCAGTTCGTGCATGGAGTTTATCGCCGCGTCGCACGGACAATAGGCGTAATGGACAGTGGGCCTGTAGACGGCCTTGTTATTTTTCCAAACGGTGAGCCGTTCCGATATGCCGTACGCCTCGCCGTGGCGTATCACCATGCCGGTTATCTCGTAGTCAGGCACCCACGAGCGTACCCAGGTCTTGGCGCCCATGCCGCGCAGGCAAATCTGATTCTTCGGGCCTTTTTTGTGGAAATAAGCGCCGTTGGGGATGTTTTTTTCGTGTGTCCCCCAGCCCATCTCCGCCGGCGCGATACCCTCCTCAAAAAATCCCTCTATGCTCCAGGTGTTTACGAATTCGTCGACTTCTTTCGGCCTGTCGCTTATCTGGGTGTCGCGCTCGCTCACGTGTATTACCTTCACGCCTGTAGTCATCGCGAGTTCAGGATAGTTTTTCGCGGCGAGGGCGTCTTTCAATTTGTCCACGCGCCTGTCTTTCGGTTTTTCAGCTATTATCCTTTTCGCGATATCCTCGAGGCCGACTTTAGTGAAGTGGGAGATGAGGCCGGGGTTCGCGCCGTGGTCTATAACGAAACTGGGGCCGTTATTATCACCGAGTTTCTTCAGGACATCCATTATCTCCAGGTGCCTGCCGTACAGAGTGAGATTTGTCAGGTTTGGGGAATCATGGTCTTTATTGTATGGGTCCCATACCTCAAAGGAGGTGTTTACGTACAGCACGTTATTTTCGCGGCACCACTTGAACATGCATATAGAATCTATGTTCCAGGCGAGATCTATTATGAGGTCGCCGTTACCGACGTATTTTTTGAGCAGGGTCCTGTAATTGTCTTTCGTGACCCTGTCTATCACGTAAGACACGCCTTTATCAAGGGCGTCCTTCACCCTCGCGCGATTATCCGTGAAGTCCAGTATGGTTATGTTTTTTGGCGGGATGTCGATCAGTTTTAATACGAGCGGTATGGCGCACTGCGACACGGAGCCGCAGCCGATGATCAGAATTTTCTTTGGAAATCCCATTTCCTGAAGTCCTCCCTTGGTTTAGCGTTTCACAGGGTTTATTTTCTACAAGTATTCTAATACATATTTATTTTTTTTCAAATAAAATTTTCTAAGTTGACACTCAAGCAATACTACTTTTGTCAACTTAGCCCGCATAGTTTGGTCAAATTAAACTTGAGATAATCGGTGTTTAAGGGTATATTAAGGTAATTATGGATATCATATTGGCTTCTACCTCAAAGAGAAGGCGGGAGATACTCGCCTCGTGCGGCATAAGACACAGGGTTGTCGCGAGTCGCGCCAAGGAGGATATGAAGATAAGCAGGATTCCGCAGCGAGTCGCCATGATAAACGCGGAGCTTAAAGCGGAGAAGGTCGCGGGGAGATTTGACACCGGTTATGTAATCGGCGCGGATACGGTCGTGCTGCTGGATGGGGATATCATAGGCAAGCCCAGAGACGCGCGCCATGCCAGGGAGATGCTGCGCCGGATGGCGGGCAGGACAATCTCCGTCTATACCGGGCTTTGCGTCATTGACGCCAAAAAAAGAAAAAAGGCCATGGGCCATGAGAAATCGATTGTCAGGGTAAAGGACATCCCTAAAGAAGACATGGAAAGATATTTTAAATTGCTCGGGCCTTACGATAAGGCGGGCGGTTTTTCGATAGAAGGCGCGGGGTCATTTATATTTGACGACATAAAGGGATCTTATTTCAATGTCCTGGGCCTGCCAATGGCTAAATTAAAAGAACTTTTTGATAAACTGGGATTCGATATTTTATCCGCGGTCAGCTAAGGCCGCCTTCCGGACCTTCTTTTCCGTTTCCCTTCCTATGAGTTTTTCGATTATCTTAAACGCGAACTCCATGGCTGTCGCTGGACCCTGGCTTGTTATGATGTTCCCGTCTTCCGCGACAGGGACGTCTTTATGCCGCGTGGTCCTGTCAAAATCAACCTGATCCCCGGGGAAACACGTGGCCGTTTTGTTGTTCAATATACCCAGGGGCGCGAGTACCACGCTGGGGGCGGCGCATATCGCCGCGATAAGGGCCCCCTTTGAATCCATCGCGTTAAGGAATTTGCTTACTTTTTTGGAACCGGCCAGATGCATCGCGCCGGCGGCCCCCCCGGGCAGTATAACCGCGTCAAAATCACCCGGTTTAATCTCATTGAATTTTTTATCCGCTAGAACCGTGATATTCCTGGATCCGCATACCTTGATGTCATCCAGCCCGGCGATTGTTACGTCTATTCCGGCCCTTCGTAACATGTCTATTGTCGCGACAGCCTCTGTTTCTTCAAAACCGGTGGCGAGTATTATGACAGCTTTTTTAGACATTTTGCGCCTCCTTTGGTTGAATAAATTCTATCACAGTCTTTACTCGTTTGACATAAAAATAAACTTGGTGTAAACTGATGTTAGGAGGTGCGACATGGTTATTTTTAAAAACAAGATCCTGATGGTGGGTCATGGTTCGGTCGCGAGGTGCGCCCTGCCGCTTCTTTTAAAACACGTAAAAGTGCCGTATGAAAATATAACAGTCATTGATTTTGTCGATAAACGCGGGGAATTGAAGCCGTGGACGGACAAGGGCATAAAATATTTTCAGGACAAGATCACCCCTGTCAACATAGCCCGGACATTGTCAAGGCATGTCTCGGCCGGCGGGCTTCTGATAGACCTTTCCTGGAACGTGGATTGCCTGTCCATGCTGAACTGGTGCCACGATAACAAGGTGTTGTACGTGAACACCTCTGTCGAGGAATGGGATCCTTACGCCAATATTGACAAGAAGACCCCTTTTGAAAAATCAATCTACTGCAGACAGATGGAATTGGATGCCCTGACCTCAAAATGGGACAGGTCCATAACGGCGGTGTTGGACCACGGCGCGAATCCCGGTCTCATCTCCCACTTCACGAAAAAAGGCCTGGAGGATATCGGCGCCAGATATCTAAAGGACAAGACGGTCCTTAAAAAGGACAAGACGGCCATAGAGCATTTTCTCAAGAGCAGGAAGTTCGCCGAACTCGCCATGAAATTAGGCGTAAAGGTATTACATTGCAGTGAGAGAGACACCCAGATATCCAGCAGGCCCAAAGAGGTTGATGAATTTGTGGGTACGTGGAGCATCGAGGGCCTGCGTGAAGAAGCGACCTCTCCGGCTGAGATCGGGTGGGGGACGCACGAAAAAGATCTTCCAGAATTGGCCAATCTTCCGGACGTGGGTCCGAAAAACCAGATATTCCTGTCTCAGATGGGCATGAATACCTGGGTACGCTCGTGGATACCTTATCAGGAGATAATAGGCATGATAATAAGGCACGCCGAGGCGTTTACCATCTCTGATAAGTTGACTGTCTGGAGGAACGGCAGATCCGTATACAGGCCTACTGTCCATTACGCCTATCTGCCCTCTGATGAAACCATGTCTTCTCTGCACGAGCTCAGGTGCAGGAATTATGAACTGCAGCCAAAACTGAGGATAATGAGCGACGAGATAACAAACGGCTCAGACACCCTCGGCATACTGATAATGGGCCATAAATATAATTCATGGTGGACGGGGAGCATGTTGAGCATAGAGCAGTCAAGGAGGCTCGTGCCTCACCAGAACGCCACCACCATACAGGTGGCTATAGGCGTTGTCTCCGCGGCCATGTGGGCCATAGAAAATCCTAACAGGGGCGTGCTCGAGCCCGAAGACCTGCCGCATGAGTACGTCTTGAACGTCGCGAAGCCGTATCTCGGGAAATTCATCTCAGAGCCTACCGACTGGACGCCTTTTAAGAATTACCAGGTTTTTTTCAAGGAAAACCCGGGCTCATATCTCGACAAGAAAAACCCCTGGTGCTTTAAAAATTTCGTCTTCAAGCATTGATATGGCAGAACCTAAGTATATCTTTGGGCCGGTGTTCTCGTGGCGGTTAGGCGTGTCGCTGGGTATCGATCCCATATCGCAAGCCGGAAAGGTCTGTACTTTCGATTGCGTTTATTGTCAACTGGGCGAGACGAAGACCTTCAGCGATAAAAGAAAGGTCTTCGTGCCCACAAAAGAAATCCTGGCTGAATTGCGCTCCGCGCCGAAGCGGAAAATAGACTATATCACTTTTTCAAGCAGCGGCGAGCCGACCCTGGCCGCGAATCTCGGGGAGATAATAAGAGAGATACGGAAAATCAGAAAAGAGAAAATAGCGGTCATAACAAATTCCTCGTTGATCGACAGGGAAGACGCGCGGAGGGATCTGGCCCTGGCTGATTTCGTGCTGGTCAAGCTGGACGCGCACAATGAAGGCCTGTTCAGGGATATTAACAGGCCCATGCCAGGCGTCAGGTTCAGCGGGATTATAAACGGCATCAAGGAATTCAGGGCCTTTTATAAAGGCAGGCTCGCGCTTCAGGTGATGTTTGTGGGGAAAAACAAAGATTCCGCGGCGGAGATAGCGGGTTTCGCTAAAAAACTGGGGATTGGAGAGGTCCAGATCAACACGCCTTTAAGGGAATGCGGGGAAAGGCCGTTATCAAAAGAGGAAATTAAGGAGATAAAAAAATATTTTAAGGGCATGACCGCGGTTTCCGTTTATGACGTCAGGAAAAAGAAGGTCAGGGCCCTTGACGATAACGGGCTGAAAAAGAGACATGGGTCTGATAAAAGATAATACGGTGAGGATATTGAGCGGATTGCCCACGGGCGTGGAACTCGTGGCCGCGGCTAAGTCCAGGGCGGCGGAAGAGATTTTGGAGGCGATAGCCGGCGGCGTGAGGATAATAGGCGAGAATTACGTTCAGGAGGCGGAGAAGAAATTCAATATCATAGGCAGGAAGGCGGAATGGCATCTGATAGGCCGCCTGCAGAAAAATAAGGTTAAAAAGGCCGTAAAAATCTTCGATGTCATAGAAACGCTCGATTCAATTGAGACAGCCGAGGCCATAGATAGCTCATGCGCCGCGATACAAAAGGTCATGCGGGTCTTCATGGAAGTCAATTCAGCCAAAGAAGGGAATAAATCCGGTGTGATGCCCGAGGACGCGGAGACCCTTGCCCGTCGCGTGTCAGGATTGAAAAATATAAAGTTAACGGGCCTCATGACAATGGGCCCCGCGCTGGAAAATCCTGAGGATTACAGGCCGTATTTCAGAGACACGAAGGCGCTCTTCGATAAAATAAAGTTAATAATAGACATAAAATATCTCTCCATGGGCATGAGCGATTCCTATAAGATAGCCATCCAGGAAGGCGCGAACCTTGTAAGGATAGGCGCCGCGATCTTCGGCCCGAGAATAAAAGCGTAAAATTTTTTATAATTTCTTGACACGTGGAAGTGTTTATGGTAAATTAGTTATGAACATATGTTCATAACTAAGGAGTTATATTGAGGCCGAAGAAGACCAGATCAGTAAAGTGCCTGCCGGGAGAGAGGTGTTTCAAGCCGCTTTGCAGGCCCCTGAGCAAGCTAAAGAGCGTGTATCTTACGATCGATGAATTTGAGGCGGTACGCCTCGCCTGTCTGGAAGGATTAAAGCAGATCCACGCCGCTAAAAAGATGAGGATCTCCAGGCCGACGTTTTCAAGGATCGTTGCCTCGGCGCATAGGAAGATCGCGGACGGCCTGGTGAACATCAAGGCGATCAGGATAGAGGGCGGGTGCTGTAAAATAGAGAGAAGGAGAAAATAATGAAAGAATGGAAAAAGTTTCTATATATCCTGGCGGCGTTTTTGGCGTGCTTTTATCTGCCGATAGAGAGTATACGGTTTAACAACGCTATCTTTGAGGCCCTGGCACTGGTCAAGTGGTACGCGCGCGAACACGTGCTCTTATGCCTGGTGCCGGCGTTTTTTATAGCCGGGGCCATATCGGTTTTTGTCAGCCAGGCCTCTGTCATGAAGTATTTCGGCGCCAAGGCGAATAAGTTCCTCTCATATAGTGTCGCTTCGGTATCAGGTACGATACTCGCCGTATGCTCATGTACCGTATTGCCGCTTTTTTCAGGCATATACAAAAGAGGCGCGGGCCTTGGGCCCGCTATCGCATTTCTCTATTCCGGTCCCGCCATAAATGTTTTAGCTATTATTCTAACTGCGCGCATCCTTGGCTGGCAGTTAGGGTTGGCCAGGGCCATAGGCGCGGTGCTATTTAGTGTAGTTATCGGCATTCTTATGCACCTTATATTTTTAAAGGAAGAACGCGCCCGCCATGCTTCGGGAGATCTTCAGTTCGGCGAAGTTAAAATAGCCCGGCCGCTTTGGAAAGATATCATTTATTTTTTCTCTATGGTCGCGGTGCTGGTTTTCGCTAATTGGGGCAAGCCCTTGGAAGGCGATACCGGAATTTGGAGTCTCATCTACGCGTATAAATGGTGGATTACGGGATTGTTCTTAGTGATTTTAGCGTATTCTCTTTTTAGCTGGTTTAAGAAGGACGAATTAAAAGATTGGACACGGGCTGCGTGGGGTTTCGCGCTTCAGATACTTCCGCTTCTTTTGGGGGGAGTACTTGTGTCAGGATTCCTCTTGGGGAGGGTTGGCCATGAGGGCATTATTCCTTCGAGATTCGTGGAAGCGCTTGTTGGAGGTAATTCTTTGCGGGCGAATTTCTTCTCATCCATTGTAGCCGCGTTTATGTATTTTGCCACGCTTACCGAAGTGCCTATATTGCAGGGCCTTATCGGTTCAGGTATGGGCAAGGGGCCTGCATTAGCGCTTCTTTTAGCCGGGCCCGCGCTGAGCTTACCGAGCATGTTGGTTATCCGAGGCGTTATCGGCACAAAGAAAACGACCGTATATGTTTGTCTTGTTGTCATTATGGCGACGATAAGCGGTATGATTTTTGGAGTGATTGTAAAATAGAAAGGTCGGCGCATGAAAAGAAAAGCGGATGAAATCAAAAAAATCGTCAGGGAT
>Ga0265297_10004215_pt1 | contig 23976 bp, 23 predicted proteins | sample Munlanlwell13791_FD_192502 | JGI IMG/M metagenome (GOLD analysis project Ga0265297, IMG submission 192502) | Leachate microbial communities from a municipal landfill in Southern Ontario, Canada - Leachate well 137-91 | ecosystem: Engineered > Solid waste > Landfill > Unclassified | place... | reverse complement strand
GCATTACACGGCTATCGCAGGGGAATATCGTCCGATGGATATTGAATGGGCAAAAGATGGACAAGACGGAGAACTGTACATCGTCCAAGCCCGTCCCGAAACGGTACAAAGCCGAAAGATGGGTGATAACAGTTTTGAGCAATACCGTCTCAAAGAGGATGTGGAGCCGAAAATACTCCTCAGCGGTAAGGCAATCGGTGAAAAAATCGGTGCCGGTCGGGTCAAAATCATCCATTCTCCTCATGAAGGAGAATCCTTTGTAGCAGGGGATATTCTCGTTGCGGATATTACCGATCCGGATTGGGAACCCATCATGAAAAAAGCCTCTGCGGTTATTACCAACCGTGGAGGACGGACGTGTCATGCGGCGATCGTAGCACGCGAGATCGGTGTTCCTGCAATTGTGGGGACGGTCAATGCCACGCAGCTGCTGCACGATGGCGAGGAGGTGACGGTGAGTTGTGCCGATGGGGAGAGCGGCCGTGTCTATGCCGGACTGCTTGATTACGAAATCAGTCGTATTGATCTGGGCAATCTTGCACCTACGGCTACCAAACTCTACATGAATGTTGGGAATCCGGATATTGCGTTTAAAGTGGCAAAACTCCCCAATGACGGGGTAGGATTGGCGCGGATGGAGTTTATCATTACCCATTACGTTAATGCCCATCCAATGGCATTGGTGGAGCTTTCACAGGGTAAAACGATTCAAGACAGCACAGCCGTAAGAACAGCGATGCGGGGTTACGATGATCCCAAAACCTTTTTTATCGATAAAGTTGCTGAGGGAGTAGGGATGATTGCTGCAGCGTTTTACCCCAGAACGGTGATTGTCCGTACCAGCGATTTTAAATCAAACGAGTATCGGCATATGAGTGGCGGAAAAGTTTATGAAGAGGTTGAAGAGAATCCGATGATCGGGTTTCGCGGTGCAAGCCGTTATTATTCTCCAAAGTACAAAGAGGCATTTTTGTGGGAATGTGAAGCATTAAAACGGGTGCGTGATGAGATGGGGCTTAGCAACGTCAAAGTGATGCTCCCCTTTGTTCGTACCCCAGATGAAGGGCGCAAAGCGATAGCGGTGATGAATGAAGCAGGGTTGGTTCAAGGGGTAAACGCTTTAGAGATTTATGCGATGTGTGAAATCCCTTCCAATGTTATACTGGCGGATCAATTTTTGGAAATTTTTGACGGGTACAGTATCGGTTCGAACGATTTGACACAGCTGACTCTCGGGGTAGACCGTGACAGCGCATTGGTATCATCGGTATTTGATGAGCGCAACGTTGCGGTAACACGGATGCTTAGTATGGCGATTCAAGCATGTAAAGAGCGGGGAAAATACATCGGTATCTGCGGGCAGGCTCCCTCAGATTATCCTGAGATTACCCGATTTTTAGTTCAGGAAGGGATCGATTCGATTTCACTAAATCCCGATTCGCTGTTAAAAATGCGTCAGGTTGTTTCGCAGCTGGAAGCCGAAATGGAGAAATAAACCTATTTGGTTATACTCCCTCTATAAAAAATAGGAAAGTGAACCCAATGAATCTTTTATCCAAAAGCTCACCTCTCGAAGAGTCAATCAAGAAAATGGAAGCGGTTTTAACCGATGTTGGATGTGAGGCGATATTTTCGGATGAAAAACATCCATTGGAGTATTGCTATTCGGTCAATCTGGCTTCGATAGAGGCCCCACGCCATATTTATTCCAACGGCAAAGGGATTGTCTCGGATGCCTCAAAGGCAAGTGCGTTGGGTGAATACATCGAGCGGTTGCAAACCAATAACTTTTTTATCGATTTTTATCTCCCTGAACGAAAATATTACCCTGATGAAGTGGCATTTGAATTTGGCGGAGGGTACTTAAATGACTCTTTATACGCCATTTATAATCCCAACAATGAGCTAAGTGATGAAGATTGGGTAGATTATAATAGCGATTATGAAGATAAAGTCGTTGCTTTGCCGTTTATTCAGCATACTACAGGCGATAAGGTCTATATTCCGCTCAATATTCTCAGTAATCTCTACGTCAGCAATGGTCTTGCTACGGGCAATACTCCTCTTGAAGCACAAGTACAGGCTCTCAGTGAGATTTTTGAGCGATATGCCAAGATAGAGATTATCAAAAATGGCTATGCTTTGCCCAAATACCCTGATGAAGTTTTACAAGCTTACGAGAGAGTTTATCGTGACGTTATCGCCTTGCGAAAGTTGGGCTATATTGTGGACGTTCTCGATGCATCGTTGGGAGGACAATTCCCAGTAACTGCCATCTCTCTTATCAATCCAAATAATTCAACACTCTTTGTTTCGTTTGGATCGCATCCGATTTTACAAGTTTCGTTAGAGCGTACCATGACAGAGTTGATGCAAGGACGCGGATTGGAAAACCTTAATGCTTTTGAAGTTCCGACGTTTGATATGAGTTTGGTCTCGGACAGCTTTAATCTCGAATCGCATTTTATTGATTCCAATGGCAAGCTTGGATTCGGATTTTTGAGTTCCAAAAAAAGTTTTGAGTATGCACAGTGGAGCTATGAGGGAGAGGGGAGTGAGGCAGAATTTGACTTTCTTACTTCAATATTAAAAAATATGAATAAAGAGATGTATTTGCGTGAATACAGCTATTTGGGATTTTATTCGTGCCAGATGATCGTTCCCAGTGTATCGGAAGTGTATCCGATCGAAGATATGAGTTTTAACAACAAAAACAACGGTAAGTGGATTCGAGATATGGTGTTGAATTTTGAGGAATACGAGGGTGATGAGATATTAGATAATATTGAATCTCTTGAAGAAACTTTGAATGTCGAAAAATACATCGGGGTGATTTTTAAAAATAACTTTACGATGCAAGAGTTTAAAGCACAAATACATTTATTGCTCGGTAATACAGACGAGGCCTTGTCGCTGCTTGAATTTGGCACCAATGCAATGGGGCATATCGTTGCTGAGTTGATTCGAATGGGTGAAGCGGAGTGTGTGTGGGAAGAGTATGAAGAGGCGTTGTTTAATATCTATGGACGTGAAAAAATTGAGCAGGCATTGCAGATTTTAGAGGGGGAAGCGTTTTTAATCGATGTAACGTTGCATCAAGATTATTATAATATGCTGAAGATGTATGATCGGTTGGAAATCAAAAAAGCATTAATAGTTTAAGAAGATGCACATAGATTTAACCCAAGGTGATATCAAAGTACAGATAAAAAAGCTGGCAATTCCTGCAAGTGTCGGATTTTTCTTCCATACGATGTACAACGTTACCGATACTTATTTTGCCGGATTGATATCGACGCAGGCCCTTTCGGCGCTGACGTTGTCCTTTTCTATCTTTTTTATGATGATCGCTATAGCTGGAGGGATGAGTGAAGCTGTTACGGCATTGGTTGGCAATGCGCTAGGGAGAGGAGATCGAGAACGAGCCTCTCATATTGCTCTCAACTCACTGTTTTTTGGACTTTTTCTCTCTTTGGGGTTGACTATTATCGGTGTTGTGTCCACACCTTATTTGATGATGATGTTGGGTGCTAAAGGTGTCTATTTACAGGAATCACTGGCCTATATCAATGTCATTTTGTATGCATCTACTTTTTTCGTTTTTAGCTTTTTTATGAATGCACTCTTAAATGCGGTAGGTGATACGATCTCGTTTCGAAATATCCTGATCGTCTCATCTGTGTTAAACGTTGTTTTGGATTACTGGTTTGTTATGGGTGGATTGGGAATAAGACCTCTTGGGGTGAGCGGAATCGCGTTGGCTACGGTGATTACGGAGTTTATAACTGTCATATATCTCTTTTACAAACTGCAAAAAACATCTCTTCTGTCAAACTATAAAAAATTTTCTGTGGACAAAATAATCTTTAAAAAATTTATGACGCAGGGTTTTCCACCCAGTGTCAATATGGTAATGATGGCAACGGGTATCTTTTTCATCACCTATTTCGCTTCCACTTATGGTCAGGAAGTGATAGCGGCGTATGGAATCGGGATGCGCATCGAGCAAATTATTCTTATGCCGACTATCGGTTTAAATGTAGCGGTTTTAACGATTGTCGCGCAAAATAATGGAGCCAAACAGTTCGAACGTATTAGAGAAACGTTAAAAATTTCTATGTATTATGGTGGAATTATCTCACTGATCGGTATGGTGTTCCTGCTTGGCGGTGCTGAGGCGTTTATTCACTTTTTTAGTGATGATCTAAAAGTGATCGAAGAGGGTGCACGGTACTTACGGGTAGAAGCCTTTATCCTCTTTTCGTTTGTCGTTATTTTTGTCCATTTGGCACTGCTTCAAGGGATAGAAAAACCCGGTTTTATTTTTTATATCTCTATTTTTAGACAAATCATTGCCCCTATTGTTGTATTGAGTCTTTTATCCTTTTTGGGTTTAGGGGTGATTTGGATATGGATAGGGATTGCCGTAATTGTGACTTTTTCAGCTTTTGTGACATGGAGATACAGTAGTCAAAAGCTCGTAGAAGTTTCAAAATATCAAGAGTAGGGCAATAGGTTAAAACCTATTGCTTATCTTCGGATGGTTTAAGCGATTTAACATTTATACGACGTGGTGCACGTTTTGGCAGTGTGGATTCTGATTGCGCAGGTTTTGAATAATCGGGTCTACGGCTACTCGCAGATGAATCATAAGGCTTCTTATCGCCATACGGTTTTTTGTCCCCAAAAGGCTTTTTGTCTCCAAACGGTTTCTTCTCTCCAAATTCTTTCTTATCACCATAGGGCTTTTTCTCTCCGAAGGGCTTTTTGTCCCCAAATGGTTTTTTCTCTCCAAATGGCTTTTTGTCTCCAAATTCTTTCTTATCACCATAGGGCTTTTTCTCTCCAAATGGTTTTTTCTCACCATAGGATTTTCGCTCACCTTCAGGTTTTGGTTTATTAAACTGTTTTTTCTCTTCACCAAAAAAGACAGGTTTATTTGCATACTGAGTTCTGGCTGATTTTTCTTCGTCTTTACGTGGAGTTCCATCGATGTAATGGTTGCGTTCACGGGTTTTTTTCTCAAAAATAGGTTTGCCATTTTCATCTTTGCCTAAAAATTTTGGCTTCTCTTTGTCTTTGCGTGCCCATCGTTCTTTTTTGAGTGCTTCTTCCTCGTCACGTGCATCACGTCGTGCTTTTGCTTCGGCTTTTTGCTGATTATCGACGGCAATACCAAAACTTGGCTCGAATCCTGCAATTGCTTCTTGGATAATAGTACGACCTAAAAGTGTTTCGATACCGTAGAGGTTTTTTTGATCCTCAGCACCAAGTAAGACAAGTGCCATCTCTCGTGCATGGGCAAAACGGGTCATATAGATGATTGCTTTTTCAGGGAGATCGTAGCTTATTAGAATATCGTATTGATTTTTTTCGGATCCTTTCATCTCATCATCTGCTACTACTGTGACATTTTTAGACGCTGTACATTCGATAATCTTTGGATCCTTAGCCGTTACAATTAGAATTTGCTTTTCCGGATATTGTGTGATTAAAAAATTGAGTAACTCATTTTTACGTTCAGTATTACAAGGGTGAATACGGTGGTTTTTACGTTGAACTTCAGATGACATTGGTGTCCTTTAGGAGTGTGCTCTCATAATTGAGGAGGGATGCCGCTTTTACGACACCATTTTTAATAATGCCATTATAGCGACTTATTGCTTATAGGCTTTGAGACCTAGCATTTTATCGACTGTTGTGAAGGTATAGCCAATAGCATGGAGTGTTTCGATGGTCATTTCTAGCGAGGCAACGCTTGTAGGATTACGATGCATAAGAATAATATCACCATTGCGAACATTGGAAATAATATTGTTGGCGACCGCGTAGGGATCAGTTAGCGTCCAATCAAGTGAATCAAGTGACCATAAAATGATAGTAGAACCTGATGCATTGACTGTGTCTACAACATGAGAATTGATGGAGCCATACGGAGGGCGAAAGAGCAGGGGATAGCTTCCGGTAAGGGTTTCGATTCGCGCGGCGGCACGATCGAGTTGTGTACGAGTTTCATTCTCATCGAGATTGGTGAAGCGTGGGTGGTTAAAGCTATGGTTTAAAACAAGATGTCCCTCATCAAATGAGCGTTTTACGGCAGTGATGTTTTCATCATTCATTGTTGCGGCAATCATAAAAAAGCTTGCTTTGACATCATATTTTTTTAAAATGTCGAGAATATGGTGTGTATTGTTTTCATCAGGTGCATCATCAAACGTGAGTGCCACGGTTTTTTTGGCAGGATCTCCATTGACAACAACCTTTTTATAGGTACCATTTTGTACAGGTGTAATGGTATCGGTACGCCATTTATCCAAAAATTGCGTCATATTGGCATCGAGTAAATGGGATGAACCTCGGATGTCATAGATACCGTTTGTGTCAGCAAAGAGTATTGCATGAAAGAATAAAAATAGACTAAAAAGTATTTTTTTCAAGAAAGGGTTGCTCCTAAATGTCCTGCTGTGTAGCCGCTGGCAAACGACCATTGGAGATTGTATCCGCCGCAAGGACCGTCTAGATTCATCACCTCACCGCAAAAATAAAGCCCTTTGAGTACTTTGCTCTCCATCGTCTCGGGACGAATCTCTTTGAGTGAGACCCCGCCACGGGTAATCATCGCCATCTTAAATCCGTCATGTCCGATAACGGTGAGAGGTGTCCATGCGAGGATTTTGATGAGTTTGTCACGCTGATAGCCTTCGAGTTTATTGAATCCACTATCGGGATTTACTTCAGCAAGTGTGCACAATTCACGGGCAACGGATTCGGGGAGCAGGGTCATGATATGAGTTAATATTGATTGCTCTGGATTTTTATGAATCTCATTTTTTATGAGTAAAAGGATCTGATCTTCATTGAGTCCTTTGGTCATATTGATGAGCAGAGGGACAGATCCATATTTTTCGATCAAGGGAGTAATCTCACGAGCGACATCCAGTACTACCGGACCACGGATACCGTTGGCGGTAAAAATCAAATCACCATGGGCACGGATATTTTTGGCTTTGGGAAGATCGATACGGATTTCCACTTTTGGCAGTGTGTCTGCGCGACACATTGCCACCCATGATTCTCGGGTACGCAGAGGCATCATAGCGGGGTAGAGATCGGTGATTTTATGCCCGATGGCAGAAGCAATGGCAAATCCGTCTCCATCCGCTCCAAGCTGTGGATACCCAAGCCCTCCTGTCGCAATGATGACATGGGGGGCATGAAAGGTTTGCTCTGAAGTATTTATACCGTTAACATGCTCACCATCGTGCGTCACGTTCTCTACACGAGCCGAGCAGATCAATGTGACCTCCAGTCGTGCCATTTCCTCTTCGAGGGCTGTGATGATGCTCACTGAGCTATGGCTGATTGGAAACACTCGGTAGCCATCGGGCGCATGGCTCTCTACTCCGATTTCAGCAAAAAACGCCATTAAAGCACGGTGATCGAAGAGATTTAAAGCAGGGGTCATAAATTTACCGTCACGTCCAAAGCGAGCCATGAAATCGTCGTTGGAAAGTGTATTGGTTAGATTGCACCGTCCACCGCCTGTGGCTTTGAGTTTAGATGCGATTTTGGAGAGCTTTTCGAGGAGGAGAACTTTATGTCCACGTCGTGCGGCGGTGATGGCGGCAATCAGACCTGCCGCACCAGCACCTACGACAATGACATCAAAAGAGGTTTTAGAGGTGTTTCGCATGCGCCATTATAGCATTAACACTGACTTACCCAAACCCCCACATCAAGAGTCGAATCCGCGACACCCACGAATGATCCTGCTATTGGGGGGACAGCTTCGGGTAACCGTGCTACGGCTACGGCGATATGATCACTTCCTACGATTTTTCCGATAGTGGGATCGAACCCTTTCCAGCCTGCACCCGGTAGATAAACCTCTGCCCACGCATGGGTTGATCCAATTTCCGCCATTAGCGGTGCATAGAGATACCCGCTCACAAAGCGTGAAGCCAGACCTAAACATCGTACGGCTTCCATAAAGAGCAAGGCAAAATCACGGCAAGATCCCGTACCGTAAGAGAGTGTTTGGAGAGCACTTTGTACGCCAGGTTCTTCCCTGATCTTATAGGAGAGTGTTTGATAAATATATTCGGCAATCCGCTGTAACAGAGTGTAGGTCTGAATCTTTTCCCCAGGCTGCCAAAAATTGGCAATCCATTTATTGACTTCGTTGATGGTTTCTTGATTTGGCAATACCATATAGGCCAAGAGCAAAATTTTGTCATCACCTTGATAGGTAAAGGGGTACCGTATTGCGTAATCTGTTACCATAAAGTCAAGAGGGGACTCGTTGTACTGTTGGATGGTCACTTCGCTCTCGATGACCAGTTGGCTTGTGGGAAGCGTGAAATTTGCTATTGCAACCGAATTGCCCTCAACGTCCCGATGCCACAGGAGAGTGGCGTTGGGTGTAATTTTGAGAGTAAAAGACTCAATCCGCAATTCATAGTCTTCTCTTGGACGTAAGAGCAAATTATGAGGTCCAAGCAGTACATTGGAAGAATAATTATAGTAGGTACGATGAATAATTTTATAACGTTGCATAATTTGCTTCACTTTCTTGACGGATGAGTTCTACTCGAACATGTTTTGCGCTGGGATACAAGGCAGGTCCAAATTGGTTGTAAACGGCAACATCCGCAGCATCACGACCATAGCCGATGGCTACGTATCCACCTCTCATTTGAATTTGCGTTGCATCAAAAGAATACCAACGACCACCTACGTAGGCTTCGAACCATGCATGCAGATCCATAGGTTCCAATCCATGAAGATACCCCACCACCATACGAGCAGGAATACTTAGACTGCGGCACATTGCGATTCCAAGATGAGAAAAATCACGGCAGACTCCCCATCCTCGCGCATTGATTTCTATTGCTGAGAGCAGAACATCACTTCGATTGGGTTCAAAACAAATTGTTGCACGCAACCATTCTACGATGGCTGTTACCTGATCATACCCCAACTGTTGACCCGAAGTGATCTCGGTTGCCATTTGGCTAAAACGATCTGCTTCACAGTAACGACTGGGTAATAAGTAGCTGAGTACGGTATCGGGGAGATTCTGAATTTCGACAAATGGAGCTCCCGGCGCCTGATCCACATGATCTGCGGTCATCACTTCGGCGGCGGTATAGATAGCAAAAACTCCAGGAGGAGCAATCAGCCTCTGACATAGGTTGCCATAATTATCGGTAAATTCGAATACGGGGACGCTTGGGAAAATCTTATATTCCTCTAGAGCTATCCATTGCTGTGCGCCACTGCGTGGCCGTAGCATAAGGACAAAGGGGGTTGGTACAGCAATGTCAAATGTCAAATCACAGCTTGTGTGTAGCCACATCGTTAAAATCCTTGAGAAAGTTTTACCCTCTGCCCGTTACTTCTAAAAGATGATAACCGAATTGTGTTTTGATAGGACCGTATAAAACACCGACATCACCGCCAAATACAGCTTTGTCAAACTCAGGAACCATTTGCCCTGGACCAAATTGACCTAAATCTCCGCCGTCTCTGCTTGAGGGGCATTGAGAATGACTTTGAGCAACGGTTTCGAAAGAAGTTCCCTTTTCGATGGTTGCTTTTAATGCATTGCACTCTTCTTCAGTGCTTACTAATATATGTCTTGCGGTTGCCCATGCCATGATGATCCTTTTTTCGTGTTAGATGGAAATTCTACTCTATTTTAACTTGCCAAAAAATCTTATTTTAAACTTAAATACAAGGATGCTTATCCAATGATATCCGAAAAAGTATTAATTTTTTTTATATACATTTAAGTGAATCAACATTAAAATAAAACAAAATAATATAAAAAGATATAATTTGTTTAAATTTGCAAATGTAATAAAGTCATGCATGTTGATTATGTTCTTCAGCATAAGTGCATTTTCAGTCTCAAATATTAAAGATACAAAACATAATCTTGCCTATAGCAAGGGGGGCAGTATTGGAAGTATCGAGAATGATGAACTATGTGTTTATTGCCATACTCCCAACGGGGCAATAAGCAATTTTAGCACTCAACCGCTTTGGAATAAAGCTATTAACTCAAAAGCATTTTCAATCTATTCGGCAACAAACATAGAATTAAGCGATGATTCTACTCCTGCCAACTCTTCAATGGCGTGTCTTAGTTGCCATGACGGCATTAATGCAATCAATGTGTTAGCCAATATTCCAGGATTGAATCCTGCGGAGATAGATTCGTCTGCTTTGAATGCAGGGGCGGCAAGGTTAAAGATTGGCGAAGATAAAAATCATCCTGTTTCTGTTGTGTATACCAGTGGAGTCGCCGGCTTAAAAGCAATAAGTTCAGCATTGGTTGGATGGGCTGGTGTAACGAATATAGATGACCTCCTTAGGAACAATAAAGTAGAGTGCGGCAGCTGTCATGATCCGCATGAAGCAACGAACGGGACATTCCTCCGAGTTTCCAATGCAAAGGGTGATCTGTGCACCGGCTGTCACATCAAATAAAATGCTATAATCGATACTAGAAACAGCAGAGTGATGAGGTGGTAGAAAATGGACTATATAACCTTTTATATTTGGTCTGTCATATCTGCGCAAGCGGTAACCATGCTTCATATGCTCTATTTACGAAGGAACCATAGCACGATTTTAGCATGGTTTATGGTCATACTTTTATTTCCGATCCCTGCATTTCTCCTCTATTTTATATTCGGCAATCGAAAAATACGGCAAAAGAGCAAAAAAAAAGCTTTGCTTCTCCATAGGCAATCTCAATCAGACAGTACTTTAAATCCGATAGAGACACTATTGGAAAGCCACGCTATTGCTGCAGCAACTGTCCATAATGAGATTTACCTCTGCTTTGACGGCGTTGCTGCGTATAAGATTCTTCTTGATGAGATTTTAGGTGCATACGAATCCATCTGGATAAGCACGTTTATTTTTAAAAATGATTCCACAACCAAAACTATTTTGGAAGCATTGACGCAAAAAGCGGTACAGGGGGTCGAGGTCAAGCTCTTGATTGATGCCGTAGGCTCCTATCCGCTGTATCTATGGCAGCGTCCGCTCAAGGCGCTTAGAGAGGCGGGAGGGAGTGTGGTATTTTTTATGCCGATCCTGAAAGATCCGTTCAAAAATTATATCAATCTGCGCAATCATCGAAAAATCTATCTCTTTGACGGACGGATTGTTCTCGCCGGCGGTATGAATATGGCAGAGGAGTATTTAGGTCCAAATCCGATGAAAAAACGGTGGATTGATATGATCTTCCGGATCGAGGGGGAAGCGGTTTTCTCTTATGTAGAAATTTTTACTGCTGATTTTGAATATGCGACGGGGATAAAGAGTGCTGTTCTCAAGAAAGAGACCCTATGCCGTGAACACAATGCCATTCAAGTGGTCCCCTCAGGACCCGATATGGAGAGTGACGCTTTGTATGAAACGCTTCTTAGCGCTATCCATTCGGCCCTGCGGAAGATTTGGATTATCTCCCCGTATTTTGTGCCGGATGAGAGTATTTTGAGAGCCCTTATCATCGCCAAACATAAAGGGGTTGATGTTAAGCTAATCACACCGCGAACCTCCAACTGGGTATCAGACCTTGGACGAAGCAGCTACATGCGAGAAGCGCAGGAGAACGGTATCGGCATCTATCTTTATAACGGCAATATGCTTCATACCAAAGCGGTTTTGTTTGATGATTATGCCCTCATGTTGGGATCGGTCAATATTGACAATCGGAGCTTGTTTTTGAACTATGAAGTAGTTAGCTTTGTCTACTCGCCCTTGGCGATTGCCACAATGGAACAATGGATGGACGCTCTCTTAGCCCGCTCGGTGATGGGGATCAAAAAAGGGTCGGTCCAAAGGGTGATTATGGAAAATTTTATGCGAATTTTTTCGCCCCAGCTCTAAAAGCGGTTCCCATGCTAAAGCCCGGCAGTATGATCCGTACCGTTAGAGAAGGTGGGAACGAAGATACGCTCCCGTCGGAATTTGGACTGTTATGTTGGAATGTTCATAAGCAGAACCTCCGGTTGCATTTTAATACCTATTTCAAAGAGCTTCTTCACCGCTACCCTATCGATCTTGTAGCGCTTCAAGAGGTCAAAATCAATCCGACCCATTCCGCTCATTTTCAGAATTTCCATTTTTCATTTGCCCCGAATATACAATTTTTCGATCATGTGTACGGCGTTCTTAACGGCTCGTGCGTTCAGGAGAAAGAGACATTTTCACTTCTCTCTACACATCAAGAAAGTATGATTCAAACCCATAAAAGTGCAATTTTTTCCTATTATCCGCTTCAGGATGGAGGGACACTCTTGTTGGTTAATCTCCATGCGATAAACTTTAGAGCAACCAAGGTATACCACAAGGAGATCGAAACTATTTTCGAAAAAATACGCCATCATCAGGGGGCGATGGTTGTAACGGGGGATTTTAACAGCTGGAATAGGAAGCGAATGAATGTTGTCATGAAATTGGCAGGAAACTTGCATTTGAAGAACATTGAGATGGATCACGGTCATTTGATTAAATCATTTATGAAATACAAATTGGATCATATCTTTTATCGAGGATTGGAATTAAAAGGGAGTCATGTGATCGACGTAGAAAGAATTTCAGACCATAACGCCTTGTATGCACGTTTTGGTACTATTTAGTTCTCAAGTGTTTGTGCCCTTAAAGAAGATCGGCACCTTTTTGGGTCAACATCAACGTAACCCCGTCTTCTTTAACTTCGATTAGCCCATCATTTTTCAGTTCCTCCATCGCAATGGTAAAGGGGCGGTCTTGTTTGGAATCTATTTTTTTCAAAATAGCGTTGATGACATCTTGCTTGGTCATAAGATGACCTTCATTCGCACGGCTTGCTTTAAACCAGTTCATAAACATTATTTTGATCTCATTTTTTTGAGTGGTTTCCAGACTCTCTTTTTTCGGCGGTGCTTTACGCTGAAAGTTTTGGGAAGGCTTTGAGTAGTCATTCCAAGGAGTTTTTTTTCGATTGTTGGCAGGTGATTTGATGGGGGATCCTTATTATCGTATGAGCGTATTGTAATGATTTTTGCTTAATCACACACGTGTATACGCTTTAGAACGAATCCTCCGTCTTTAATTTTTTCAAGAAACCTGCTATCTCAGAAATAACTTCTTTGTAGTGTCCGACCAACAGATGCCCGCCGTTGGGGTAGCCGATGAAGCGGGCGTGCGGAATATGCTCGGCACTGTAGCGGGCACCGTCGTACGTTCTGAACATATCGTCAGCCGTGCTGAGGACAAGGGTAGGTGCGGCAATATGCTCCAGCTCGTAGCGTGGTAAAAAAGAGGTGATTAACGCATCGTTGAGTGTCCCGAGACGGCGCAGGCTTATGGGCAGCATGCAATCTAGCAATCGTGTGACACGTGCACGTTCATCGGGGCTTGCACTCTCCAGTATGGCTTGTGGTGTGGCAAGTATCGCCGGAATCATGGTTCTGGGTGCAAGTCGGGGGGCAGCCCAAAACAAGAAGTCCGATTTAAGTGCGGTATCGATCAAAAATTTTGCGGTAGACACTGTCTGTTTCGATGTCGCACCTTCTTGCTTTTGCAGGAGATGAGTTGGGTAGGCAATCGGAACCAGCAGTACGAGCGCAACAGTGCGTTTTGGATACCGCAGTGCAAACTGCATGGATGAGGGTGCCCCGGCAGAAGCACCGATAATTGCGGCACGAGGGATATTCAGTGCATCGAGCAGACAAGCATGCGCATCTGCTTGTGCGGTCGGGGAGGCGTTGACCGGCATAGGTGTACGCAAATAGCCAAACCGTGATATGGCAATAACGCGAAAGCCGCTTTGCACCAGATTCGCCGAAAACTCCAGTCCCTGATCATATCCGCCGCCGGCACCATGCACGACCAGTACCGGCGGACCATCGCCGGCAACTGCGTACTCGATTGCTCCGCAGGGCGTCTGGGCAATCCGGCTCCCCACCGAGACACGCTCACGTGCTTGATGCATATCGTGTTGATAACGGGCAAAGACCAAAACCATTATTCCGGTCACAAGAAAAGCAATAAAAATAATTGGTTTACTCATACACGGTTTTGCCTTTTTCTTTTCTATTTTTCGAAATTACAGATAGTACTCGGGATAGGTTTTTTATCTTTTTTGCTGAGATAAGAACTTTTGAGACGTTTACCGTCCGGTGAGAGTTCATGAATCACTTTGAATACATAGTTCTCATTGGAGTTGCACAGCTCCGTGCTCATGTCACACTCCATAACAATTTTATTGGGAGTGCTCTCTTTTAGATTTGCCAAGTATACCGGCTGATTCATCTTGACACAATAGTGAGTCCCTTTGATATTGGAACATGCGATATCACTGCAGTGATACATGGTTACCATCTTTTTTTCAGTATCGGGCAACAATTCTTCTTGAATCGTGGTATCTCTGGCGATGTATTTAAACACAATTCCGATATTGACCTCTTCTGGATCATCAAAATGACAGCTTCCTTGCTGCGGTACTGTTTTTGATAATTTCCATTCCCCTTCTAAAGCGCCAATCCACTTATAAACCTCAGTCGGAGTTGCGGCATGTATGGTCGCAGCAAACGAAAAACCAAAGAATAGCGATAGGATAATTTTTTTTGACATGAGAGAGATCCTTCTTATTTTTTGTTCAGTATATAACAATTTTGTATGTCTATATATGACCTTAGACATTGACAATGGCGGCATAAATTTATCTAACTCTATTTACTTATTCAGATCACCGTCTTTCCAATACTTTGTTCCTTGGATTGTCGCCTGCAACGCTAGACCGTTTTGCGTCAATTTATAGAGCCTGACTCCTGGTGCGACGGTAATAGCCAGATTGATCGCATCTCCTTTGTCTGCCAGTTTCGCGGCAGCATCAGCCTGTGCATTGGCTTCCCACCCCTCATTAACGAACCGGTCAAACACCGCTTTGTTTTCAAAGAGAAAGACGGCTCGGAAATCTTTTATCCCAAGTCCGAATCCCACACCGCCTGAGGCCATATTCATATAGGTATTCTTTCCTGTTTTATTGTCGTGGGCCATTCCCATACCCCCTTCTGCCGAGAGTAGTACCAAATTTACACCGACATTGCTGAATGCTGCATACCCGTAAGCGTTGGCAATCATCTCTTTGGCTTCCGGCGCGTGTTTATACAGCAGTTGCAGCGTATCGTTCTTGACCTGCTGACGCTCTGCACGTTGCTGATCCACCGTTTTACCGCTCCAAAACCCCGAAAACATTACTACAGCCACTGTGGCCAATAGAATCATCCACAATGATCGAGCGGCTGATACCGATTTTAGTTTGAACTGGTTCATGAACTTCTCCTTTTGATTTGTACTAATACGATTATAGCTCAATGGGGTTAATCATTCCACTCAGGAGAGTGGGAATGAGAGATGCATTGTATAGGTCACAATATTAACTCAAATTCAAGGAGCGAATCGTGGCTGTTCTGATTAGCGATTCTTGTATTAATTGTGATGCGTGCATCGATGAGTGTGGGGCAGACGTTGAGGCTTTATAATTGATGGATATGTAGTTTTCAGTTTAGCCGAAAAGTATCAAATTTTTACTTTAGTATTGTATGATGTAAACAGTAAATACTGCAAATGGGGGATAAGATGAAAAGAATTATTGGAATCGCATTGATAGCAGGTTGTATGTATGGATCTCTTAATGCATCGAACTTTGATATTGGAATTTCGGGGTCAGATCGCGGGATAAACGGATTTTCTCTTTCTATAGGAGATTATTATCGTGTTCCGGCGCAGGAAATTATTGTGATAGAGCGTTCTATCCCGTATGAGGAAACAAGCGTTGTTTACTTTTTGGCGCAACATTCTCATAAAACTCCTCACTACATCATGAATTTACGATTGCGTGGTATGAGTTGGTGGGATATCAGTCTTCATTTGGGATTAAACCCGCGTACTCTTTATATTATCGATAGCCGTAGACATTTAGGTCCTCCGTACGGTAAAGCTTACGGTTATCAACGGCTCAATGACTCTGACATTATAGAATTGGTCAATATTCGATTTCTATCATCCTATCATGGTATCAGCGTGGATGACGTGATAGATCGACGCAGTAGAGGACAGCAGTATATGCATATTGATGATGAATATCGTATGAAAAAGTATAATCATCAAATACAGCAGAGAGTTCATGATAGAGAAAATCAGCAGCTTCAAATACAGCAGAGAGTTAATGATAGACAAAATCAGCAGCTTCAAATGCAGCAGAGAGTTAATGATAGACAAAATCAGCAGCTTCAAATGCAGCAGAGAGTTAATGACAGACAAAATCAGCAGACTCAAATACAGCAGAGGGTTGAGAATAGAGGAAATAAGCAGCCTCAAATACAGCAGACTAAAAATCGTGAAGAGCAAAATAAAAACCAAAAATCTCGGGACAATAAACAAGATCGTGGAAACAAAAATAGAGATGATAATAGATAGGCGCTTTAATGAATTAACAGGATTGGATGGTAGAATATTGGCAATAGGTATTCGTTAATGATGCGAATTCGCCAACTATCACTCCAAAGGAAATTCATGAATAAAATATTATTGACGGGTTTACTGATTGCCAGTAGCGTATTTGCTGAGTGCAGTTACCAAGCACAACAGCCAAACGTAACATGGAAAGCCTTTAAGAACTACGAAAAAATCGGTGTCGGTGGATCATTCGACCGCGCAGTGCTTCAGAGCAAAAGTACCGATTCGATCGAAAAAGTGCTCCTTTTAAGTACTATTACCATCGATACGTCCAGTATAAATTCCGGTAATCCAGGACGTGATGCGACACTGACACATGCTTTTTTCATGGTCCAAAATATCAATTCCATTACCGCCAGAGTCGCATTTGCCAAAGAAGGAAAAGCACAGATTAATATCTCGATGAATGGGGTGACCAAAACGATTCCGATGAGCTACACCGTAGTCGGTCAAGAAAAAATTATCGGAAAAGGGACGATTGATCTCGCCGATTTTGGTATGATCCCCTCACTCCAATCGCTTAATAAAGCATGCTTTGATCTGCACTCAGGCAAAACATGGCAGGATGTAGAGATCGGATTTGAAATTCCGATGAAAACAACGTGTAAATAATCTAGCCGCTGCAATGCCCGTGCAGAGCTTCGCTAAATCTCATGGATGGTATGATTATTGAAATCTCTTTTCTCGCTCTCGAGCTCTAGTTTGGGAGTAGATGGCTTTACTCTGCATTCTCTAAGAGCGAGGGAAAAAGTAGCCTATCCCTTTTTTTCCAAATTTTTGGCACGCTTTAAAATCGATGATGCCATATTGCCAAAGATGAGATGATGAATCGGGATCAGTGCATACCAGTACAATCGTCCGGAAACTCCATCGGGATAAAAATAGGCACTTTGGATCAAGGTATGGTCTTGTATTTTAAACTCCAGCCACGCCTTCCCGGGTAATTTCATCTGTGCAAAAAGGAGAAGCCGCTCATTCTCCACCAAATCAACGACTTTCCAAAAATCGACACTGTCTCCGATACGAAGATTATGGGAATCTCTTCGTCCCCGATTGATCCCGGCTCCTCCGAAGAGTTTATCGATCACTCCCCGTATTTTCCAGAGCCAGTCATACCCAAACCACCCAGATTCCCCTCCGATCATACAGAAACTGCGGTAGACGTTTTGAGAGGGAATATTGCCGAAGTCGACGACTCTGCGATCGGTAAAAATGGCATTTGCGATGTTATCCGAAGAGTCAACCTGTGCAGTACCGATACCGCTATCGCTCCATCGGCTGATCACCTGATTGGATTCGATCTCTTCAATCGCATCGTGTACTGCTTCTTCCAGCGTATGTGGATGGATATCAAAGAACTCATGGCGAAGGGTATTGGTCGTGACTACTTCACTCTTCAATCCCTCTATCAAAGAGCTGGCTACCCCATAGGGAACTGGAGTAAAGAGTGTCAGCCAGTAGGAGGAGAGTTTCGGTGTCAGGACATTGAGCGGAATCAGATAACGTTTGAGCCCCATACCTGCCGCTACACGAAGCATCAAATCGCCATAGCTCATCGCCTCTTCACCCAAGTCGATCATTCGATTTTCATCTATTTCCAATTCAAGCGCCGCAACCAGATAACGGATCACATCTTCCACTCCTATAGGGGTGATGAGGGTCGAGACCCATTTTGGGGTGATCATCACTGGCAATTTTTGAACCAGATGGCGGATAATCTCAAAACTCGCGCTTCCTGAACCGATGATCACACCGGCACGAAACCAGATGCATTGAACCTGATCAGGACGAGAGCTGAGGATTTCCCCCGTCTCGATTCGACTCAACAAATGCTCGCTTCCTGTTTGCTTATCCCCAAGACCGCCCAGATAAATAATTTTTTTGACATTTTGGCGAATGCACGCATCAAGAAAGTTTTGAGCGCTTTGACGGTCTAAATCACGGAAGTTGGAGTGGGTAAGACCGTGGATGAGATAATAGGCAACGTCTACACCGCTGAGCGCTTCATCGAGTGTATCAGGGTGCATTACATCGGCTTTGACGATCTCGCACGTTTCTTTGGCTGCTGCGGAGAGGCTATCGGGATTGCGTACCATCAACCGGAGGGTAACATCTCCTTTTTGGATGAGGGTATGTTTTAGTCGTCGTCCGATGTATCCGTTTGCTCCTGTGAGTAAAACACGCATCTGTTCCCCTTTTATACCCAAGTCTATGACCGATTCTACATTCTATTATGTAAAAACCTTATATGCGTCTTCTTTTTTTGAAATGTAGCTAAATCGTTACTGTAAATTTTTGTCTTGTGACTCTTCCCCAATAGGGATCATCATAGCACTCTTCGGTATACTCTGTCTCGTTGAAACATTTGATGGTTTTACGCCAAAATGCAGTGGCGTATTCGGCTCCCTCTATCTGTTTGATCTCCCAATCTCCGGGATAGTTTTTCCAAATCGTGTGGGCAAACTCCATTCCAACACCATTTTTTCGAAAATAAGGAATCACGTAAAATTCACACACCTCGTAGGCTTGAGCCTCTTTGCACTGGATCGCAGCGATTCCGGCAGGGGTATTGTCGATCATGAGTAAAAAGCCTAGTGTATTGTCTCCTATATGGGTATCGAGTTCAAACAGACCCGAAGCATTTGGCTTCTTAAGCGTGATAGGTGAGAACTCAGCTTCGTAGCATTGTATGAGGTTGTGATAGATGTGGGAATTGGTTTCGGTAACAGGAATAATTTTCATAGGATTGAATGGTGCTTTTTTTGGGTGAATTGTAGCAGAATTATTACTCGCCCCCAAGCGCCAGTTTGGGAGTGTATAGCATTTATCTGCATTCCCAACGAGGACGTTGGGAACGAGGGATTATTTATAGGCTATTTTGATACGCACTTAAATACAAGCATAGCACTACCAGTCCGAACAAAAGGAATAGCTCCTTTTATTTCTGTATTAATAGTTTCTACTGCCTTTCCTTGACCTGCACAAAATTCATTGGCTTCTTTGTAAATATCAGCTCTCACGCCATCAGGAGTTCCAAAAATTCCAGCTGCACTTTGTTTTGAAATCATATAAGTCCCACGATCTGCAGGAACAACACCAGTAGACGCACATCCTGAAAATATTATTCCAATTACACAACCTACACAAATGATTTTTTTCATGATATTCCTTTTTAAAGATTGTATCTAAAAAATTTAAAATGTAGATTTTTGTGAATATTAAAGTTGGATTCCCGATCGAGTCGGGAATGACGGAGAGATTAGAGTGCTTTCGCCATAATACGATTCAATCGTGCAATAAACCCTGCGGTGTCTGCAAGCGTCTCACCCTCATAGAGTTTCGCCTGATCAAGCAACACATGCGCCGCATCGTCGATGAGATTCATGTCTGCACTGTCGCTGAGCTTTTTGATCAACTCATGGTTTGGGTTGATTTGTAGGATTTGTTTGGGTGCTGGGATGTCTCCTCCCATGTTTCCGAACTGTTTCATCATCTGCGCCATCATGTAGCCTGAATCTTCTTTGTCGACTTTCAGACAGACGGCTGAATCGGTGAGGTCAAATGTGGTTTCAACTTTCGATATGTTTTCACCCAATGCACTTTGGAGCTGAGTGATAAAGCCTTCTAATCCTTTTGCTTTTTCTTCGTGCTCTTTTTTCTCTTCTTCGCTCTCTTCGAGAACCGCATCCGTGACGTTGATAAATTTGTACTCATTGTATTCAGATACCATCGGGAACACGATTGTGTCGATCTCTTCGTTCAATACTAGGACATCAATCCCTTTTGCTTTAAAGCGCTCTAGGCTCGGAGAGTTTTTGAGCATTTGGAGAGACATTTTGGCAGAGATGTAATAGATCTCTTTCTTTTCGCTATCGACACCCTCTACGAATGTGCCGAACATGACCGGCTCGGCAGCATTCAAGGTGTTGAGTTTGAGAAGCTCTAGGATTTTTTCACGGTTGCCCATGTCGCTGTAGAGACCCTCTTTGAGAACGTTACCGAACTCTTTGTAGAACGCGTCGTATTTTTCAGTGTCGTTTTCAGAAACTTTTGCAAGTTCACCGAGGACTTTTTTGACCGATGCATTTTTGATCTTTGCCATGACGCGGTTGCTTTGGAGGATTTCACGGCTGACATTCAACGGAAGGTCAGCAGAGTCAATCACCCCGCGCAAGAAGCGGAGATACGTCGGCATAAGCTCTTTTTCATCGTCGGTGATAAAGACACGGTTGATGTAGAGTTTGATACCGCTTTGGTAATCGACACGGTACAAGTCCATCGGTGCTTTAGACGGAACGTAGAAGAGGGTGGTATATTCTAACGCCCCTTCGGCTTTGTTGTGCATCCATAGCAATGGCTCGCTTGAATCATGGGCAATGCTGGAGTAGAAATCTTTGTACTCCTCCTCGCTGATGTCGCTTTTGCCAATCGTCCACAATGCGTTGGCTTTGTTCACTTGGACATTTTTCGTCTCATTGTGCCCTTTTTCTTCGCCTTCAGCCGGTGCTACCCACTCCTCTTTGTCCATAAAGATCGGGAAAGGGATATGGTTGGAGTATTTTTTGATGATGCTGTCGATGCGGTGAGTCTCTAAAAACTCGCTCTCATCGTCTTTTAGGTGCATGATGATGCTCGTACCGTGAGTATCACGTTCCGCAGGCTCAAGGTCGTATTCTGACCCTGCCATTGAGCTCCATTTGTAGGCTTGCTCTTCTCCGGCTTTGCGACTGATAACTTCGACTTTATCGGCTACCATGAACGACGCATAGAAACCGACACCGAACTGACCGATCAGGTTGGAATCTTTTTTCTGATCGCCTGAGAGTTTTTCCAAGAACGCTTTGGTTCCTGATTTTGCAATGGTTCCGAGGTTTTCGACCAAATCCGCTTCATTCATCCCGATACCGCTGTCAGAAATCGTGAGGGTTTTTGCCTCTTTGTCGATGATGATGTCAACACGCGGATTAAATGAAATCCCTTTATAGGCATCATCGGTGAGGACGAGCATGTTGAGTTTGTCGAGTGCATCCGAACTGTTAGAAACGAGTTCGCGAACGAAAATCTCTTTGTTCGAATAAAGAGAGTGGATCATAAGATGTAAAATTTGTGAGACTTCAGTTTGAAATTGATGTTTTGCCATGATGAATTCCTTGGATTATTTTTATAGGATGCGATTTTAACGAAATAGGATTAATAATGCAAGGAGTATCAAGTAAGTTTAGTCACTTTGACTAAACTTGTATTATTGGAGAGTTTATTTAGCGGATTCCCATGAAATTACTACACAGTTCGTAAGAAAACACGTCGACAATTCCATCATTGAGTGTTGCGTTGTACTCATCTAATTTGGTTACGCTATCGCATTTATAATCCCTCTTGATATCTCTATTGTAACTCTTTGGGTTGATAAAAAGAATATCTTTCCCGAGAGGGGTATCTCTTTGCCACAGATCAAATTGATCAATACGATTATCGATCAAAAATACGGGTTGTGATGAATAGATGATGGCTCGGCTGGCTAGGTTCCAGTGGGTAACGGCTAATGCAACATTAGGATTGTTCAATGCAATCGAGTGCGATGATGCTTTACTCATAGCTATATCCCAACCGGCTATATCGCGAAAAGGGGATTTGTAATCGGGAAATTTCCCGATTTTGGCGATGAGTTCAAGATGTATCGCGATGACTAAAATCAAGCTAATAGAGATAGCAATTTTTGTTGCTTTTGGATAGGCTAAATAAAAATAATAGGTACCAATCGGAATGAAAAGTACGAAAAATGGACTTATCCAGTGGGGCAGTGCGATGTCGCGATATTGGGAAAGAAACATAAATAAAAGTACGGTTATGCCCAGAGATATTTCGAGCTTAAAATCATTGGATTTATACGCTTTGTACAAGCCATAAAAAGCGATTAGGAATAAGAAAGGGTTGTAGGCACCAAATTGGCGTCCAAGAGAAAGGAAAAAGTTTTTGGTACTTCCAGTGTTCTCTCCAACAACGTGTGCGGCTTGATAGGCAAAACTGGAAAAATTATTATCAATATTCCATATCAGAACAGGAGAGATAATTGCCAGTGCGCAAAAGAATGTGATTAAAAGTTTCGGAGTCAGTAAAAGATCCCATCGTCGGATCCAAATAACATACCCTACGATACTGGGAATGAAAAGTACAGCGGTATATTTGCTAAGTCCCAGCACTCCCAAAACGATCCCAATGATAAGGTAATTGAATGCAGAATTTTTATCCTCTAAATTTTTTACGGTATAAATAAGCAACAGCATCCCTGAAATCAGTAGAGAATCCGGCATAAGGGTGAGAAAGAGGACATCTAAAACAAAGGAAGCATTAAGCGCTATCACTGCCCAAAAGGCTGCGGGTTCATTTTTATTTTTGAGTAATTTGTAGAGCAAAAAACTGTTCAGTGCTCCCAGTAAGATGGCGGGGACTCTTGCGAAAAATTCAGTATTTCCTGTAAATGAAAAAAGATAATGTATCCAGCCAACCAATGGAGGGTGGTCAAAATAACTGAGTGCAAGATGTTTGGCATAAAGTACATAATGCGCTTCATCCACGCCGTATCCAAAAAATGGTGCCGTACCCAACCTTAGCAGTGTTAATAAAATAATTATAACAGTAATATTTTTGTGAAGGGTATTAAAATTCAGAAGCATTCAAAACTTTCCTATTAAAATTATTTTTAACGTATACGCGATGATAATAAATTAGGGTTACTGCAATACCCACAGCGCTTCCTGCTATCACATCGCTAAGATAATGTGCTGTGACGATTATGCGTGTGGAAGCTATCATAATGCCGATTAAAAGAAGGAGGATTCGGTATTTTGGAAAGATCATAGCAAATGCAAGCCAAGCACCCAAGGCTGTAGCAGAGTGTCCTGAGGGGAAAGAGTTCATGGTAAATGCAATCTCAAACCAGTTAAAGCCATAAAGGTTTTCAGTAAAAAACATTTCTGGGCGAAAACGTCCGAAAATCGGCTTAATGAGATTGACTAAAATCCCTGAAATGGACGTAGTGGCAAGGATGAACAGGGATATTTGCGCATAATAAGGGTTTCTTTTTCGAAAAATAAAAAAGAGTATGAGAGAGGGGACTATGTAATAGACTCCCTCGCCAAAAATGGTTAGTATAGAGGCAAAAGTAACGAATTGTGACTCTCTTAAAGCATAGAAATACCCTGAAAGGGGAAGATCAATAGAGAGATAGCAGATGGTGATGATAACGAGCAGTAGCGCAATCGTGATTAACCATAGATTTTTAGTCATTATTGATCCAATTCGTTGCTTAAAACAGTGTAAACATAGTTTGGAGTGATGACTTTGACGCATTGATTGTCGTCACACGCGGTTTTTCTGTGGTTTGCAGCCGATACGCACGGGGAGCACGCAAGATTGGCATACAAAGGTGTAAAGTTACCGAGACTGCCATAT
>Ga0265297_10004214_pt1 | contig 23980 bp, 33 predicted proteins | sample Munlanlwell13791_FD_192502 | JGI IMG/M metagenome (GOLD analysis project Ga0265297, IMG submission 192502) | Leachate microbial communities from a municipal landfill in Southern Ontario, Canada - Leachate well 137-91 | ecosystem: Engineered > Solid waste > Landfill > Unclassified | place... | reverse complement strand
TATCGATATATAATTGACGTTCTACGTTTTTAGCAATTCCTGCCGTATTTCCTCGCCATCCTGGCTTAATTGGTAAATTCTCCCGATCTTCTCTTCTTGGTTAGGGCACACTGCTATCCCTTTCTTATCAAATCCTCTTAGAACATCGCTTGTGTTATTGAGGCTTAATTTTGCGTGATATTCCTTAGCCTTTTTAAATATCTGTGAAGGGGTCATGGGATGAGTTATTGCTTTTATTACCGCAATCCTCTGAACCCCTCTGATTACCCAAGCGTATAAGTCGATATTTACCATCTTTTTTATCAAAGTGTATGAAAGGTGGTTAAATAAATTTACACTGAACGTATACTGTTGCTTTCAGTGTTTAATTATCTTCCGTTTACACTGTAAACGTCATTGGTTTTTCAGTGTAAGCTTTAAATCCTAGCCTGTTACTACTATCCGTTAGATACGAAATGGACGAATACCTATTAAAGAGAGAAGAAGAAATGCTATGCAAGAAGTATGGCGGAGTGGATTTAAAAGCTGTTTTGGGTATTCAGTATGATATTCTTCGTCATTATTACCGTTCACGGGATCAGCGGTCAGAATAAGACCTCTAAACTATTTCTCAAGTTCTTAGAAAGGTTTTTAAAGGGCAAGTAAATTCAATGCTAAATAGGATGCCCATGGCAGTGTAGCCTTCGCATTCAGGTAGGGGGGCTGTGGGGTAGCTAACTACCCTGTATGCGAAAGCTATATATACCGGATGCACTTTCTATTAGTTTTATGGCTGAGAATGATATTTATAATAGCAAGAAGCAGTATGAGACGATTGTAAAGAAAATAGAATCCAAGGTGTATTTAAAGCCCGATAAGAGGACTCAATATTTTGTTAAGAATCCCGAGAACTTAAAATACCTTCGACAGCTGGTAAAGGAGTTTGAGTTTCGAGATATTTCTTATATACGAAGGATTCAGTTTTTTAAGGCATTGCGAAAAACATGCTTTTGTACTGATAAGGATTTAAATGCGCTGACGAGGGAGGATGTCAAAGCGATAGTGTCCAGATTGAATTCGATCCACCATACGCCCATTACGCGAAGAGATTTTATCAATTACAACAAGGCAATTTGGAAATTAATTCTTCCAGAGAAAGATCAACAGGGAAGAATAGACGACACAATAGTTCCGTATGCTTGGCGAATTTCAGCCCATTCAGATAAAAGCCTACAGAGGGATAAACCCGACAAATTAAACAATACGGAGTATATCAAGATCCAGAACAGTTTAAGCGCTGACCCAAGGATGCAGCTTTATTTTGCTCTTATGTATGAATGCCTGGCAAGGCCCCAAGAACTCTGTTATATCAACATAAATGATGTGGATTTGCGGGATGATTACGCGAGAATACGAATAACAGAGCATGGAAAAGAGGGGACAAAGACACTACAAGTCATAGAAAGTTATTATTATTTGACGCAATGGCTTAATAAACATCCTCTGATGCACGACCAAGAATCGCCTCTTTTTATGACCTTGGGTAATAAAAGCCGCCATGAAAGATTAAGTCCTAAGCATGCAAATAAGATTTTACACTCGAAACTCAAAGAACTTGGCATTAACAAGCCAATAACCAATTATTCATTCAAACGAAACGGCGTTACAGTGCGTTTATTAGCAGGCGAATCAGCCCAGAACATACAGAAAATAGCAGGATGGACATCCACTGACCAATTACAAACCTATGACCTATCAGAACAGGAAGATTTCTTTAAAGAAGAGCTTATCCGAAAAGGTATAGTCAAGCCCAATGAGAAACAGAAACGATTTATTACATACCGGACATGCGTTTATTGTAATACCATCAATCCACCCAATATTGAGGCCTGTGTTCAATGTAAGAGGCCTTTAAACAGGGAAAAAATAATCGCAGAAGAGAAAGAGAAGGAAAAAGAAATACAGCAATTAAAGGCACAAATCGACCATATTACGGATGTCCTCAAGGCATTGACAAATGACCGCACAATAGAAACATTAAGAAAGGATCCTAATGCTTAAGATATTTTTCTGCTCTATTAAGCACAGCACGAAGCTCTTTTTTAAGAAAGATCATCTTTCCGCTTATTTCACCCTGAATATCATCAAGCTTTTTAAGTTTATTGACTTCATCATCCATGGCTTCCTGGGTGACTTTCAATATTTTAGTTTGCAAAGAGATATTGTTTAGATTCCTCGCATATTCATTTTTATCAGTGCGATTGATCTTGCCGTTCTCTTCAAGGTAATAGTTTAACCGTTCGATGTTCTTCTCAAGCATATCCGTATAAAATTTTGCTCTATATAGGTCGGTCATGGTAGCATTTTGATTCTGGTAGAACAGGTATATATTCCTTTTTGATTCTTCTAGGAGTCCGAACATTTTTTGTAGGAGCTTATGAGCAGGATTCACAGAAAAAATAATAATAAGAAAGAAAATATAAATATTACACTGACGGTGCACTATCAGTGTCGGTACTCTTTCAGTGTTTTCTGGTAATTGATACCATCAAGAGCGTCATAATAATCCTCCCTATAATTCTCAATGAAATGTGAGAGCTTATAGTTTATATCACGCACATGATCGTGTATCTTGAGCACTGCCTTCTTACACTTGTCTTCAAGCGTTTCGTCCTCAGGCATTACTACTCACCAGGATTGAGTACCTTTTTCAGGTAATTGATGTGGACGATATCAGTTCTTATTGTTTTCAGAATAAGCCAATTACCGTCTTTGCTCAGCTTGATACTTCGTTCAAGCCTTGGTTGCCTTTCTTCAAATTCCTTCTTTGGTTTTTCCTTTGTCATTTTTTCCTCCCTATCACCTTGTTATTATTGTGATGTAATAACAACCACATATAAATCATTTACACTGAAGTAGCACTGTTGAGTAAAGGGAGGGGGAAAAGAAAGAGGGCAGTTTAATCTCATGCCCAGGAGACCCTTACTTACCCCAGCTGCACACCATCCACATATCGGCAGCTGTTACAGTCAAAGGTTGTGCATCTTTCGCACGGCAGATCTTCTTCAAACTCTAGCTGTTCTTGTGTTTCGTTCTCACTGGGTGCTGTTGTGAAAAGCTCCTGCTTCTTTTCGAGGATCTTCGAAAAGTCAACATCAGGACACTCTGTGAGTCGTAGTTGAACTTTCCCATAACCGAATCCCCCGCAAGGGAGTTTTTTTCTCATAGTTGCCTCATAACCATTCGTGTTTGAAAGCACGATGCTATAGTCATACAGGTTCCTAGCATGATGATCGTCCTGGGAGGAATGAAAGGCGCCCATATTGTGATGTGAATGGATCATTCCGTCTCCGCCCAGTTCTTCTTTAAACTCGCAATCAGCCGAAGACACTTCTTGGAGGGGGATTTTGAAGTCAATAATTGAGTTGTCTTTTACCCAAAATACCGCACCCCATTCTTTATTCCCCATCTGGCGGGAAATATGCAGCCATTGTGTCCATATCGTCCAAGGGATATTAAGGACGATAGTGTTTGATGGGGAAGAGCACCAGCCGCATTCACCGTAATTTTCTACTTTTACATCAAGGAGATTACTGCTTTTCGTTAAGGTCTTATTTTGCATGTTCATGCTTATCCTCCTGTTTTTCTTTCCAAGCTTTAAGAGCATTTCGAAGGGCAGAGTCTTCGATATTGCCTGATTCAATTTGCCCGATGGCGTTGTTAAAACCGTTGTCCTCAGCCTCTTGTTTTATGTCTTCAATTTCGTCTTCTGAGTACTTCTGGTCACAATCCTCACAGTATCCGTAACCACTATCATCTGGATCAATACGGCTACAGTCACTGCAATATCCATAATCATCCGGGATGTGGTCATGGATATTATCGAGGACGTCTTCTCGCCCTTCCTCCATGGCATCATCTAAAATCTTACGGCAGACATATGAGCAGTCCTGCACGTGAATTTTGCCTATGTCATCCATGAGGCACAATTCTTTGTACAGCTTGGATGCCACTCCTGCTGAAGCCGCAAAGACAGCCGGGACAACCCAGGAAGGTGTTATCGTATATCCCTGTTGATTTGCCGCATCTTCAAAGGTTAGAGGAAACGCCTGGGACACGTTTAGTGTTGTTCCGTCGTATCCGACCCTTTGATAAGCAATCTTGTTTTTGTTGCAGTAAGCGCAGATAATCTGCTGACTTTTTAGGCTATCTGTGCAACAAAAGATTACTCCTCGTAAGACGATACAGTCTTCTGGTTTACCAATACTGGTTTCATGCGTTTCGATTCTTACGGTCTTTCGTATACCATTGATAAAGTCCCTGGTTACGAGGGTCTTTTTCATCCCTGAGTGGCGTTCTTCAAGAGGGAGCCGGTTGAGGTTAGACATTTCAAGGATATCCGGATCAACGAGTATTAATTCCTCAACTCCTGACATTGCGAGGAATACCGCTGTCCAGAACCCTGTTCCCCCGCAGCCAACCACTGAGGCCACTTTTGGAATAGTCAATTCTGGTATTCTGTTTTGTCTATCGTAGATTGTTTCTTGGATCATGGTATTTCTCCTTTCTTTGGCTTGTCATTTGTGCCAACAGCTTTTTCCCTTTACTGCTGTCAAAGGCTACGAATTCCAGACATTTGTCGGGAATTGCTTTACGAAATTCCCTAAGCCTGAAATCCACGGTGTAGCCCTTGAAGATTTGTAGTTGTATCACCATCGCTACGCTCCTTTCTGTTAAAGGATTGGTTCAATCAATCCTTCACTCATCAATTTTTCTACCCTCCGGCCCATACCTTCATCACGGTTATCAATAATGGCTCTCAATCTTTCATGATTGGCGGGCAAGATCACACTTCCCAAGGACTCCATATTAATAACTCTGAATGATTGGATTATTCTCTCAGCAACTTCCTTTACGGAATCCAGTGAGGAGGGGGGAGTAAACTCGATGTCTCCTGTACAGATGCTGTGACCGTGATTGTTCATACCCATGAAATGGAACCCAATTTCCGGGCGGGCCACAAAACAGTCAAACCTGCCCTTGTTGTCATACATCCCATAAATCCTGTAAGGATCATGTGAGATGGCGCTTTTGAGCAAATAGGTTTTGTGGTTGTGGTACAGCTTGTCAATCAAGAGAGGGCCGCAATATCCCTCGACAAGCACCATGCTGTCTTCTGTAAAGAAGCTATAGTTTCCTCGGAAAGGAAGGGTGAATATGTTTTCTTTGAGGTTCTCGACATAATTTCGCCACGATAGATCAATGGCACTTATGACTTGAGAAACTTCTTTTGCTTTTGAAACAAGTTTAACGTCAATCATCCTGCACCTCCTTAATATGCAAAGAATAAAGAAAGAGGGAGAGACCGTTACCAATCTCTCCCTCTTAATACTGCGATTAACCTGCCTTCACGTATCGTTTAACTTCGATATCGTGATCAGCGAACTGTTCCGGCAGGTCATTTGTTGAAACGACTTCTTCTCCGTCGACCAAAATGGTGAAAGAGTCGATGCCTTTCTCCTGGAGGATCTTCTTTAGAGTCTCCTTAACAGGATCGGATGCGTGGACTTCGACTTTTTCACCGGTAATATTTACTGTGACTTTGTTATTCCCTAATTCATTTACGTTCATTTTAATGCTCCTTTCGGTTAATAATTGGATTGATCAACATGCCTACGCTTCGTCTCTTAATCGGCGTTGTAGGCGCGCAAAACCACTTCTTGTAATTCCTGCATTGTTCCTTTGTCCAGAAGCCGGACGGTTTCATACCATTTGCCGTCTTTGGCCTTCTGTGTTGGCATTGAAACAAACAGCCCTGATCCATTTTTGGCAACGACTCTTACGCCCTTAATGAGCAAAAGGTCACCGAAAAGTACATCGGCAAACGCTTTTAGGCTGGAGCCGTTGTCGAACTTGTGTAAACGGGATACCTCTAACATTTGAATCACCTCCTTTCAGTTTTTGATTTGGTTTAACTGTTTCCATCCTTGCGCTTCACAGATTCTTTCAACGTTCTGCGCCTGAGTTGGCGTCCAGTGCAGGTCACGATCGACCTCAACAAAACTCACTTTTAATTCAGCGAGTTCTTGCAGGCTGAAATATCCCCATTCAGCCATTTCCAGATCGTTGTTCAGGATGGCGAATCCGAAAAACAACTGTTCTTCGGAATCGTACTCAGTCGCGTACCAATCACATCCACCTATGAAAAAGTGCATGTGTATGATCTTTTCTTTCAGGGGCGTGTCTTCGGAAGCGTAGAGGCGAGGGAGGGCGCTAAGTTCTGAAACTGAAGGTTTGTTCCACATGGTATTTCTCCTTTCTGTGGTGAATCTGGGATTTCTACCCAGATATCGGTTGGGGTGAGATCAACCCAATCTCTGATTTTTTCTCCTTGCCATTTCTCTTTTGGTATCCACACGAGGTAATCCTCCTTTCTTATGAGCACCAAAAGGTGCCCTGGCTTGTTTCGTGGTAACCGTTGAAGCTGAGATCTCTCGCGATTTTTTCGAAATCAAGGTATCCCTTGACGTCATCGGATAGATTTCCCAACATTCCGTCTTCAACCATCTCTTCAGCGACTTCTTCGAGCGTCATGCCTTGGTAATAAATGACGTCGTCTAATCTCTCGATTGCATCTTGTTTTTTGTAGCCAATACAGTTGATGAGATAGATAACTTTTTCTTGGTCATGCTCATCAAGTTCTGAAAGTCTTTTGACAAAAACATTCAGCTCGGAGAGGTTTTCGAATTCCTCGATTCTGAAGTCAGCCGAGTAGTCAGTAATGAAATACTCTTCATCACTGCCAAGGACTTTCTTGAGAGCTATGGCTAGCTCTTCTTCTGTTAGCGGCAGATCAAACCATTGGCCGATAAGGCGTCCGGCGTTGTACTGCGCCAAATTTGTAAGGTAAATACGTACCTCACACATCTTCTCCTCCTTTCCCCAAAACAGGGTTTTCCGACGCTTGCGCATCAGATTTCGATTTTTTGCCCGAGCGCCTTAGTCGGGTTGATTTGTTGTTAGGCGCTTCGCAAAAGTAGTGCTTCTGCGAAATTATTTGTGAGTATTAGGGAGTAGTGATGGGGAAGTATTTATTTGTTACACTGAGACAGCACTGATGGGGAAAGTGGTAGGAACATATTCGTATAATAAATAACTAATGTTATTTATGGGGCCCCCCAATAGTATTCGAATATGTATCTGGGGCTTTGATATAAAACGGAGCTCTGAGGAACCTGAACTGTTTGAGGCTAGTCCGGGTATTACGTTTGTTCTTACGAAGATCAAAAATCGGATAAACGGCGAGAACTTCTATACCGTAACGGGTTTCTTTTTCGACACGTTCTGCATTCCAGAGAAACCGTACGGAAGAAATGACCGCTGGTTTCTTTTCCTCCATGTCTTTTGCGACTAAAAAGAGGGGTTTCCATTCAGTAAGAGTGGGAATGATGTTGATGAGTTTCTCTATTCGTGGGGCTTCTGATCTTTCAACAGGAATACGTTCCCCGAGCCTTCCAACAACGAATAAACGGTTCATTTTCTTAGAAGCACTACGAGCTCTTCATCAGAGATGGCTCGTTTAAATGGCGGCGGAGGCGTTTTAATGAGGCAATTTTTTAGCCTACCCTTTACCTTGACGATACATTTTCCGCGCCAAATAAGGTCAATAAAGGGGATTTGGTGAGGTTTTAAGAAGAGGCTGTTTGCTGAGGCATCTATATCGTTCTTCGTTTGCAGGGCAAAATGAGCCTGGATTTTAGCGTTACCCACAACGTAATTGGGAAGCTCACTGGTTTCTTGGGCTATCGCAATAATTCCTAGTCCAAATTTACGGCCTTCCTTAAAAAGAGTTTTAATAATGTCACTGCCGACCTGCTTTTCAATTTTGCTTTTTGGCAACATATTGGGAAACTCTTCCAGAACCACAGCAGTCCTTAAATCGGTCGCTTCTCCTTTATGCAGGAAATACAACATGCAGTAAGTAAGCATCAACTCTTGGAAGAGCACCCTGATATGCTCAGGGGTCTCGATATCCATCTCTATAATGGTTATTCCGGGCTTTTCCAGTATGTCCGTAGCAATATTTATGGGGGAACGTGATCCGAACAGTTCATGGACAGATGGCCTGGTAAGTTCCTTGGTCACTCTCTCCGTAGACTGCTTCCAAAGAAGCTGCCTGGCTTGGGCAAACTGTTTTTCAACATTGTTACGAATATCATCAATATTAGGCAACAATTTTAAAATCCCTTTTTGATAGGCGTACATAAGATGTTCTGCCTCGTTCTCGATGTAATCAGCAACTCCTTGACCAGCAAGAAGGCTTTTCTGAAGAGGTTTATTAGCGACGATACTCAGCCAGTTTGCAAAATTGACATTGGGCGGGGGAGAGAAGAGCATGTTCCAGACAAAAGGCTTCAGATCCCTTCCGATGGTATAAACCGTGATGTCTTTGACAAAAGGGTTTTCCGCCTCGGAAAGAGATAAGAGATTGCGCCATGTTCTATTCCAATCAAAGATAATGGCATTCTGTTTTTTCTTAGCCAACTCAATAACGAGGTTATACGCCAGTGTGGTTTTTCCAACACCGGACAAGCCAGTGATGATTAAGTGGTTTTTTATATCTTCAATATCCAGATAAAGCGGATAAAGAATCCGGTCTTCATTTCCGTTGATCCTTCCGTAGCAAACATCCCCTAAATAAATCTCGCCTTTTCCTAAACATTCTTCCTTGGTTGATGGAGGGAGAAGCACGTGGGTTGGCAGGAATGGATCGTTAATTAATTTCTTCGCTGATAAAGAAAGAATTTTATGAATGCGCTGTTTCCTGTCCAGATCACCAATCTGATAAAGGAAGCGTAATTTTTCCACCTTTTCAGCACCCCATTCAGGAATTAGTTTTAAAAAAAGGTCATCATCCAGGCTTGAATTGAGTTCCATTTTAATCACTCAAAGTTTTCTGATCGTTTTTCAGCTCACGATGTTTGTGGAAATCTTCAATAAGGTATCGGATTGGCTCGTTTAGATCTTCCCAAGTCTGAAGCTTATGTTCCAGCCGTTGTTTCTCAATGGCATTCCTTTCCTTTTCAAGCATGCTTCGCCTTCTTTCGACGCTCATGTTGTAACCCAGTTTAAAGCTGCTTAATTCGCCAATCCCTGAGCTTAATTCATTCCACTTGGCCTCAAGCGCTTCGTTGACAGATCGGTATACCCGAAGTCGATAAGTAATGTTGAGCGCTGTATTCACAACCTGGTCTAAGAGCTTGGTTGAGTCTTGCAACAATATGTCATCTAAAGAAGAGGAAGGATTAGGGGAAGGCGTTGGTTTTGAATAGGCCGGAGCAGAATAAAGTTTCTTGCGATTGTCATAGAGATATTTATCAGCAATCGGGTTTAGGTAACTACTTGGTATTGGATAATTGTTGAAGTTCATCTTAACTCTTCAGTAATAACGGTGAAGTTTATAAATTTACTACTGAAAGACCACTGAAAGAATCAGTAGTAGGTTTTGTAATTTCTCAGGGATAGAAGTGATGGCGACTTTTTTTGCTCTACCATTTCTGGCGTGGTTTCCCTTATGAGTATCGGAGGAGACTGCACGATTTCCTCCAGTCTTCCTGCGGAAATTTCGCTATTTAGTCCTTGGATTTTTAAGCTGAACTCTTTTTGGATCTCTGTTCGTGAGTAAAATTTCTTAATCGCGTAACCATCGCTACGAAAGTATCTTTTTCTTTCGAAGTGCATGCTACGACGAATATATATTGAACGTGTTTTCCCTGTCCTTGTAATTCGGTAAGCAAAGTCCATGGAACGAACTAGAAATTTGTTTTGTATATAAATTCTTCCTTTATATGTCCAGTGGTAGTCCTCGATTTGTTTTTCCAGCAAGGAGCATGAAAAACAAATTTTCGGAGGATTGGTATAAATGGCATGGAGACCGTATGAGTATTTAATTGGAGGAGAGCTTGTTTTTGGCAACGGCAAGGCTAGGGGCTTTGCGTATTTTCTCACAAAAGGTCTTGTGAGATTCGAACTGAGGCAGAATTACATTGTTTCTGGCAGGATTCGTTTTGAAAAGTCCCCAGAACAGATTAAAGGCAATGTTGCATCGTTAATTTCAGATGGTGGAAGGAATGGGGAGAATTCGTATATGTCTGGCTTTTCTTCAGTCCAGAAAGGAGAACTTGGAGATTTTACGACTGGTAAAGACGATAACAAATATGCCAGTTACTTTTATTTTGAGTGGTATTCAGATTCCAACGGAAGAGTTGTTTATGAGGGATCTAGCGAGGAGGTAGAAATAGTTGAACCTCTTGTTTTTGCCTTCCCTGATAATCACGAGAACAACCAAGGCGAGTTGATGGCAAATTTTCTTTCCAACATGTGTGAGGCAATAGGAAAGCAGAATAATGGCCGCAAAAAGGCAGCGCCCTGATTTTTCTTTTAATACAAAAATCAGGAGGCTGATTAAAAATGAATGAACGAAATGAGCTATTAAAAGAAGTTGAGGAAAGGATTATGGAGCTTGCAAGTGAGACAGAAGATTTTAGAAAGACTGATTTCTTTAAGTCTTACCTTGATTCTATGAGTAAGTTTTGGAAGTACAGTTACCATAACCAGCTTCTCATATATTTTGCAATGCCAAAAGCAACGCAAGTTGCGGGATTTCACACCTGGAATGAGCTTGGAAGAAAAGTCAAGAAGGGTAGCAAAGCAATAAAGATACTTGCGCCATATAAGAAAACAATCAAAGTAGTAAATCCAGAGACTCTTAAGGAAGAAGAGAAGGGAATAACCTTATTTTTTCCTGTGAGTGTTTTTGACGTTTCAGACACGGAGGGAAGACCTCTTCCAGAGATAGATGTAACAATAGAAGGCGATTCATATGGAGAATTTCTGTCTGCGCTTCTTTCGTTCTGTAAGGAAAACGGCATCGAAGTTGATTTTAAGCATTTCGGAGTTAACGGGCTATATGGCTATAGCACCGGCGGGCAAATAATGATCGCAAAGACTGAGAGCATAAACACACAGGTTAATACTCTCATCCATGAGATCGCGCATGAGCTTTTGCATAAAAACATGGAAGGTCTCTCTAGGCAACAAAAGGAAATCCAGGCCGAAGGAACAGCATATGTTGTTACAAAGCACTTCGGACTTGAGAACAAAAGTTTCAACTATCTTGCTTTGTACGATGCAGACCACAAAAAGATCATGGATAACCTTAAAGCAATAGCTGATGCATCCAAAGAAATTATTGGGTTCCTTGAAGGGAGTCTGTTCATTCAACCAGCCGTTGCTTAATGCTTTTTTCTCCCCATGCATCCGCGTGAGGGAGAAAAAACTCCGTCGGAGGAAAATAAAATGATAAGGCCAATGTTTAGTGATGCAAGTGACATCAACAGGGTTCTAAACGAATATAGGCGCATGGCAAATAAGAAAATTTATGAAGAAGTGATGCGTCTCAAAGAACAGGAATATGAGGAGAAACAAGCAGAAAAGAAACACCCTTCAAGTGAAGGGTGAATTCTTCTAAAAGGTGATGATGCATGGATGAAGAAAAACCAATACGGGTATTGATTCTTGAGCTTGTTCGGGAAGGGTATGCCACTCACACGAAAGAAATTATTCTAAATGTGCAGAGAATACGAAAGGACGTAATGTCGCATTCTGTTCGTGCGAGATTATCAGAGGCAGTCTTGAGGCGGGAACTTATCCGGCTAACGGAAGGAATATATGACATCTACAGGGAAGACTCGGTTAATTCTGTCGTTGATTACCCGGACAGAGGTCCCTGGGGGGATAGCAGATATCCAGGTAATTTCTCCGGATATCTAATCAGAGACCTCTTCTACCAACTTAGCCCAAGAAGCGTGTTGGATATTTTTGAGGGTTCAGGGACAAGCAGAGATTTCTTTTCCGGTCTTGAAAAAACAAAAGGAATAAAGGTGGAGTATAAAGGGCTTGATTTGAAGAAAGGTTTTAATGCAGTTACGGACAGGATTGATGGGCAATACGATCTTATCATTGCCCACTTTCCATACTTTAACATTGTCCGATACTCGCAAGACCCAAACGATTTGAGCAATAGTTGCGATTATCTTTCTTTCCTCGATAAGGTACGTTCAGTCATGCAAAATATGCATCAAGCGCTTACACCCGAGGGAACCATAGCCGTAGTTATCGGTGATGTGCGCAAAGAAGGGAAATATTTTCCAATATTCAACGACATAATCAATATGAAAGTGGGGGTGCTTCGAAGCGTAGTCATTAAAAAACAGAATAATTGCAAAAGCACTGGTCGGAATTACAGGAGTAGTAAATACCTTATTCCTATAGCCCATGAGTATGTGCTATTGTTTTCAAAAAACTAGCCTCTTTAAAAAGGACAAGGGAAAAATTTTTAAAGCGATAAACAATTCTTTCCATTGCAATGGGGAGACAAAATATTGATTATGTGGTGAAAAGATTATTTAATCAGCCAGAGAAGACTTACGGCAAGCGCAATTCTATTACTGGTCAATGGGCTTTTTCTGACCAGCCTTTTTATAATAAGACTAACAGAGAGATCGGAGAAGAACTCAGCAGGCCTGTAGGACAAAAAGATTTGGAAGAGGCGATGCGCGGCCCTTATGATAAGCCAAGGGTCGAAAGAGCATTGACGATTCCTCTGGAAGTAAGGCGGGAGGATTATCAAAGAATTGATGGGGCTTTTGGGTATAAAGGAAGGGCATACCTTTGCGGAGTAGGGACTTTCATTGAGGTAGAACCAGATGGAGAAAAACTAAAGCGATACTGCGAATTTTCTTCTTACGCCAAAGAATCACCTTTAGTGAATGCCTATTTTGAAGATGGCCCAGATAGTATGGATATTTCTGATGATGGGGAAAGACTACTTTTTGGAAGAAGCCATGTGCCTTATGATCCGATAAAAGTTGCATATAACATCAATGCAGGACAATTTATGGCAAGGTTTGATCCTTCACATTACCGTTCAGCAGTTTACCGTTAAATGTCTCAGGGCTGAAGTTATATATACCTTGGTACAATTGATTCTTTTTTGATGATACCTATAATTACTCAAGAAGAGGAACGGCGAGTGACTATAGACAAAAAACAAATTTATATTGTGGATGACGATGAGTCGATATGCCGCGCGCTCAAATGTTTGTTAATGACTTATGGGTTTGCAGTGAACACATTTCTTTCTGCAGAGCAATTCTTTAGCAATGTGCCGAATAGCGCTCGGGGGTGTTTGATTCTTGACATCCATATGCCTGGAATGGACGGATGGGAAGCGTTAAAGCGGATTATTAAATCCGGGTTTAAACGACCGGTCATTATTATTACAGCTGATAAAAATGATGGATTAGAAGAAGATTCCATTAAAGCAGGAGCTGCGGGGTCTTTACAAAAACCCTTTAATGACCAGGCGTTGGTTGATTTGGTTGAGAAAGCGTTTTAAAAATTTTGTTTTGCTAAAATTAATTAATCAGAGTTTTTATTCGCACCCTTGTGATTATATGTCGCAAGGGCTTTCTTTTTACACTTCGGACACTCAGCTAACAAAGCCCTTAAAGAAATAGATTGACATCGCAACAAGTGATATTACAATAATATAATTCGTAACACGGGAGCAGATAAATGTCTGGGTTAATCAGATTCGGAATTTCTTTAGATAAAGACCTTTCAGAACAGTTTGATCAGCGCATCAAGCATAAGGCTTACAGTAACCGTTCTGAAGCCATCCGTGATCTTATCCGTCAGGATTTAGTTCAACAGCAATGGCAAGAAGGGGAGGAAGTTGCCGGGGCGATTACGCTCATTTACGATCACCACAAGAGAGAGCTTTTGAACAAAATTACTGATATCCAGCACGATTTTCAACAAGCAATAATTTCGGCCCAGCATATTCATCTAGATCATCACAATTGTCTTGAGATAATTGCGGTGAAAGGCAATCCATCAGAAGTTGAAAAGTTGTCAAATAAGTTAAAGGCAGTTAGAGGCGTTAGGCATACAACATTGAGTATGTCAACTACGGGCAAAGGATTGACATAGCTCATATTATTTTTTTTGCCCATTGGTAGCACGATTATAATAATCGTAATAAAAAGGAGGAGAAAATGCATATACCTGCATCAATGTTAAATGGAGCGGTGTGTCCTGTAACGCTGGCTGTTGGGGCGGTAGGAGTTGGAGTCGCGGCTTATGCGGCTCGCAAGAGTGAGGAGAAACCGTCATCAGCGCGTTTTGCTGCTGTGACGGCACTGATTTTTGCGTTGCAAATGCTGAATTATCCGGTTCAAAACGGAACATCCGGTCATTTGGTGGGAGCAATGTTAGGGGTAGGGTTGTTGGGCGTGCCTTTTGCAGTGTTGTCCATGTCTATCGTTTTGGCCGTTCAGGCATTTTTCTTTGGAGACGGTGGGGTAAACGCGCTAGGAGCAAACATTCTCAATATGGCGTTTATAGGCGCAGGTTTGATGGGTTTTGCTTTTAATAAAGCGATCAAAGCTGGATTAAATAAAAATGCGAGCTTAGCGATTGCTTCGCTAGTATCTGTCCTTGCGGGAGCCGCGGCTTGTTCTATTGAGGTAGCTGTTTCCGGGGCAGTTGCTTTTAATAAAGTCATGCCTGCAATGCTTTCAGTGCATACATTGATTGGGCTGGGAGAAGCGGTCTTGACAATTGCGGTCGTGACCGTCCTGCAAAGCGCAGAGCGGTATTGGAAAGCCAATGAACAATCATTTGCTTTGGGCGCAGGAGCACTTGCTATTGTTGCGGCGGCTTTAAGTCCATTTGCCAGTGGTTTTCCGGATGGCCTTGAATGGGTCGCTGAAAAATTATCATTCGCGCAGTTTACCGGTTTCGAAATTCCGGCAATGTTTCCCGATTATCAGGCGAGCTTTATCGGCAATGCGGCGGTCTCAACAGTTACGGCTGGGTTTATAGGTGTCGCTATTGTTTTCGCGGTTACATTTATGGCTGGTCAGGCGTTGAGGAAGGCGAGGGTAAATAGTTTTTAGCGGACAGGATAGATTATTTCAGGTGATCCTTCTGTGTCTGTTATTTTTTTTGTTTGACAGACACAAAACGTAGTGCTATAAATAGAAATAATTTCTATTCATGCATTGCGAGGATTCCTTGAATAACTATTTACTAAAATTAAAACAGAACGGGTTTAAGCTCACGCCGCGAAGGCAGGCGATCATTGAGCTTTTTGTTGACGGCAAGAGTCATTTGACGCCGGAAGAGGTGTGGGAGAAGCTTAAGAAGCAGTTTGACCGGTGCGGGCTTCCCAGTGTGTATCGCAACCTCGAGAGCCTTGTTGAGTGCGGGATATTAACGAGGATCCAGCAGTTTGACCGCAAAAAGCATTACGGACTGTGTTCCGCTGTTCATGGCGATCACCATCATCATCACATCACCTGTATTAAGTGCGGGAAGGTAGATGAGATAAAGGACTGCGCGATTAAAGATACCAAGAAAATTAACGGCTACAAAATAGTCAGTCATTATATGCAGGTGAACGGCGTATGTTCAGGCTGTTCTAAAGGGTAAATTTTTTTAACTGTTAAATAGAAATAACTTCTACTTAAAAGGAGGGAAGGATGCGGGTACCAAAGATTGTTGGCATAATGTTTGTTTCTCTGTTTGTTGTTTCAACAGCTTCTTTCGCCGCTGATGCGGATGTTCAGGAAACGCTTCGCCAGATGCAAGCCCGGATCGAAGCTCTGGAAAAGAGGGCGGCGGATCAGGATGCATATATCGCTAAACAACGCGTTGAGTCTGCCTCTCAACAGGAGAAGATCGTCAAATACGAATCACAATTATCGCAGTTTGAGGAAAAATTACATCGGGTACCCGGGGAAACAATACCACTTATGGAAGGTCTTGAACTTGGCGCAGGGGGAACGATGATCGTGCAGGGCGCCAATAATGTTAACTATAACGGTGACGGCCATACATTAAAAGACTCCCGAGCGGACGGATCTTATTCCGCGGATGTCACATTAGGGAAAGAATTCAAGGAAGTAAGCGGCAAGGCGTTTTTGCATCTTGAGGCAGGACAGGGATCCGGCTTGGAAGATAACCTTGTTCTCTATAGCAACGTCAACCGTGATGCGGGCGATAGTGAGGCAAGAGTTGAGCTGACTGAGTTTTGGTATGAGCAGGGCTTGTTCAACGATAAGGCGGCGCTTACATTCGGTAAATTGGATCCTACGGGTTACTTTGACCAGAATGAAGTAGCTAATGACGAAACGACACAGTTCTTGGGAAGGATCTTCCGCAACTCACCTGCACTTGAGTTTCCTGATAATACGGCAGGTATCAGGATGGCCTATCTTCCTGCTGAATGGTTAGAATTGGGTTATGGCGTTTTCGACGGGAATAGAGATTGGGAGAAAGTAGGGGATAACCTTTTTAATATAGGACAGGCGCATTTTAAGACCAAATTTCTTGAACTCCCGGGTAATTACCGTTTTTACGGTTGGAATAATAATACCAACCACACCAAGTGGCTGGATACAGCGAAGGAAAAAGAAGCGGCTTACGGGTTTGGATTGAGCTTTGACCAGAAGGTTACTGATATTACTACTGCCTTTTGCCGTTACGGATGGCAGAATCCCAAGGTTTACAATCCAGACATCATGACGACAGGGGACAACAATTTCTCGCTCGAGCAATCTTGGAGTGCTGGTTTACAGTTTGAAGGAAAGCCTTGGGGCAGGGAAAAGGACGTGTTGGCGTTTGCTGTCGGACAAGTATTGCCTTCGGATGACTATAAAAAAGCAGGGTCAGCTACAGTTACAGCGCCCAATGCGAAAGCTGAGGGGCATCTGGAAGCTTATTACCGAATTTTCGTCAACGATCATCTCTCAATCAGCCCAGACTTTCAGTATATATGGAATCCGTTCGGCAAAGATGTGACGGATGATACCAGTCCTATATTTGTCGGCGGGATGAGAGCGCAGGTTGATTTCTAATTAAAAAATGGAGGCGAGTTATGCTTAAAAGATTGATGCTATTGATATTTGCATTCGTTGTGGGTGTTTCTTCCGCTACGGCGCAAGAGAATAAGGGGAAATTGGAGATTGTTGCGACGCTGTTCCCCACGTATGATTTTGCCAAACAGATCGGCAAAGACAAGATCAATGTTTCTTTGCTTTTGCCGCCGGGCGTTGAATCACATACATTCGAGCCTAAGCCGCAGGATGTCGTCAGGATCAATAAAGCGGATATTTTTATCTATACCGGAAAGTATATGGAGCCGTGGGTAGAGGATATGCTTAAAGGTGTATCCAATAATAATCTTATAATCGTTGATGCGAGCAAGGGTATTGAACTCGTAGGGGAAGAAGGGCATGATGAAGATCCCGAGCATCATGGCGAAGAAGGTGAATATCATGAAGAGGGGAAAGACCACGAGAACGAAGAGCACGCTGAGCATCAGGCTGAGGAGCCTGGCCATCAGCACGGCGGCAAAGACCCGCATATCTGGTTGGATTTAGCAAATGATCAGGTCATGGTTAATACCATTGCACAGGCGTTAGTCAAGAAAGATCCGGCGAATAGGGCTTTTTATTTAAATAACGCTAAAGAGTATAATGAAAAGCTGATTGACCTTGATAAGCGGTTTAAGGAAACTCTTTCTACCGCCAATCATAAGACGATCATTTACGGCGGGCATTTCGCGTTTGGGTATTTCGCGAAGAGATACGGTTTAGAGCATGATTCGCCTTATGACGGCTTCTCGCCAAATGCCGAGCCAAGCCCGAAGGCGATTGCGTCGCTGATTGATAAATTGAAGCAATCCGGAATTAAGTATATTTATTTCGAAGAGTTGCTTGATCCTAAAGTTGCCCGCGTAATTTCTCAGGAGACCAGAGCAAAACTCGAACTCTTGCACGGGGCGCACAATGTCAGCAAAGATGAATTGACCAAGGGTGTTACTTTTCTTAATATTATGGAAGATAATCTTAAAAAACTGAAGGTGGGCTTAGAGTGTCAGTAAAAGTCATTGAGGCAAAAGATGTCAGCGTTCAATACCAAGGTGTTGAGGCTTTGTCCCGGATATCTTTTGATATCGAGTCAGGGGATTATATCGGCATCGTAGGGCCCAATGGTTCGGGAAAAACTACGCTGGTTAAGGCGCTTTTGGGTTTAGTGTCTTTTGACGGGACAATACGTTTTCTGGGGAAGAGCTTATCCGACTTTACTTCCACAAAACATATCGGATACCTTCCCCAGAAAATGTCGTTTCTTGATCAGCGGTTTCCAGCGACAGCCAAGGAGATTGTTGTTTCAGGTGTGTATTGTTGCAAGAGATTTCCCAAGCGTTTGTCTCAGGGTGATTACAAAGCGGCTGAGGAGGCGATGGAGATTCTTGGAATTATAAATCTTAAGAATCGGCCTATCGGCAGGCTTTCGGGAGGTCAGCAACAGCGGATTCTGCTTGCCAGGGCGCTGGTGCATCATCCTCAACTTTTAATTTTGGATGAACCAACCGTGGCGCTTGACCCGCAATCGCGGGAGTCCTTCTACGCGACTGTTAAAAAACTGAACAAAGAGAATGGGGTTACCGTTCTTTTGGTTTCACATGATGTCGGTTCCGTAGGTCAATACGCGTCAAAATTATTGTATTTGGATAGAGAAATTATTTTTTATGGGACGTTTGTGGAGTTTTGTAAATCTCCAAAGATGTCCGATTATTTCGGGTCAGGTCAGCATCTGATCTGTCATAGGCATTAATATGATGAATACATTTCAGCAAATTCAGGAAGCACTTCAATACGCCTTTATCCAGCGGGCGATTATCGCAGGTTGTTTTATGGCGCTGGGATGTTCATTTCTGGGTGTTTTTCTTGTCTTGCGCAGGTTTTCACTGATCGGTGACGGGCTTGCTCACGTAAGCTTCGCGACGGTCGCGATCGCGCTTTTGTTCCATGCCCAGCCGATGGTCGTTTCCATTCCACTGGTCGCTTTGGCATCGCTCGTTATTTTAGAGCTGAACGAAAAGGCGCGCGTGTACGGAGACGCGGCGATCGGGCTGGTTTCGTCATTTGGTATTGCCTTAGGTGTGATTATTGCTTCGACTGCCGGTGGATTTAACGTGGATCTTTTTAGCTATCTTTTCGGCAATATTCTTTCGGTAAGCGGCTTTGAAGTCTGGATGACTGCGGTTATTTCGGTGGTGGTCGTTTTGGTTACAGCGCTTTTTTATCATGATCTTTTCGCGATTACGTTTGATGAGGATTACGCAAAAGTGTCGGGGATAAAAGTTAAAGCCGTTAACCGGATCCTTATTTTGCTCACTTCACTGATCGTGGTTCTTGGGATCAAAATTGTCGGTACGATGCTTGTTTCAAGTTTGATTATTTTGCCAGCGATATCGGCTTTGCAGATTGTGCGGAGTTTTAAGGCGACGATTGCATTGGCCGGTGTATTTGCGGTCTTTTCGGTAGTTATCGGTATTTTTGCATCTTATGTGCTTAATTATCCCTCAGGGGCGACAATTGTTATGGTTAACTTTTTTCTCTTTGTTGGATCGTTTTTATTCGGGAGATTAAAGGGATGAGAAGGCTCGGTTCGTTTCTTAAATCTTCCATGCTTCGCTGGTGGTTTATGATTACGGCCATTTTAACTGTGTCTTCAACATGCCCTTGCTGTGGAAAGCCGGCCTGTCCAGCGGGATTGGGCGGTGCTGTGGTTTTAGGCGGGATAGCTTCTTTTGTTATGAAAATTTCCCAACTTTTTTTCCGACAAAGAATAAAAGAAGATAGCCTTTCAAAAAAGATTTAGCATTTTCTCAGTTGCCTCTCCATAATCTGTTGCTCTTTTCCGTTTTCAATGATATAAGCTTGTTGTTCCTGTGGCAGTTTAAGCAGGTTTAGTATCTGCGTTACTCGTACTCTGGAAATTCCAAGCTTTTTGGCAAGGCTGTTTTGAGATAGTTTTTCTTCCTGCATCATGCGTGCATATTCCATGGCTTTTTCAATTGGGTTTTTGTAGGATTCAACAAAGTCGTGGTGTTCCTGTTCTCGTTGTGTTATTATTTTTCCAGCTTGGATAAAAGCTGGTTTTGGGCCTCGAAAGAGCGTTTTGGTCTTGTTGTGCCATTTGTAATAGTATGGTATCTCTTCAGTTATAACTTTTGAATTTGTTCGCTGCGAGTCCTGTTCGGGGAGCCATATCGTTCTCTTATCAAAATCCCAAATATCAGGATTTTGAGGGGAACTTGAGCCGCCAGATTTGCCCTTCTTGGGCTTGTCTGGCGGTTCTTTTATTTCGGGGATATCCCAGAAATGGATTTGAAGCTTGGTGGGGTCCTTGAAGTAGATGATTTCCTTGATGAAAAGATGCAGTAGGTCTCGCTGTTTCTCAAACGGGAGGCTTTCAAATACATCTCTGAAAATCCCAAAATTCTGGATGACCAAATCAGGGCTCATGACCTTCAACCGTTCTCTATCCAATTCAAAGCTGAGTTCACTCAGGCGGTTTTCTAACGCTGATTTTTGCTCATCCAACTTTTCAAGCTCTGATTGAACGAGACTGTTTCTCCTTTGCCCCAAAGACGCTATCAGGGGATTCGCTTTATTCTTTATGCGAGTGATTTTCCCCTGAATTTCATTCTTTTCCTTCTGCAAGCCGGGAATTTTATTTTTGGACTGTTTCATGGCGGCAGTTATTGCGGCCTTGAGTATCGTCGGATTCTTCGAGAGAAATTTTATTCTTTCAACGACACGGTCCTCCAACTCACGGGCAGGTGTGCTTTTAATTTTGCAGGCGTCTTTGTCGGCTTTATCGACGGCAGTGCATTTATAATACAGATAAGGTTTCTTCCGGGTCAAAGAGTAGTTGGGCGTCATGTACGATTTGCAATAACTGCATCGCACTAATCCGGTCAGCAAGAATTTGTATTTGTTTTCGCTAATCGACCCTTTCGATTGGGCGTTTGATTTCAGAATACTCTGGACCTTGTCGAACATGGCTTTGCTTATGATAGGCTTCCACTTCGCCTTATAGAATTCATCTTTTTGATTTGCCCGAATTGCTTTTACAAAGGTCTTGCCTATGTAGGTGTAGTTCTTGAGGATGTTTAATATAACGCCCTCGGTGAATTTGCTTCCGCCTTTACGATGTTTCTTTTTGGTAGTCCATAGCTTACTGCGATGGCCGAGGTCATTGAAATGTTTAGCGACGAGATGCGCCGATTGAATTTCAATATACTTTTCAAAAATCTGATGTACCAATCTTGCTTCTTTTTGATTCTTGAGCAGATAGCCTTTCTTCCGAGGAATAAAATCAAAGCCTAACGGGGGATAGCCGCCGTGAAACAATCCACCTTTGGCCCTTTTCCTCATCCTGTCCCGAGTCCGTTCACTTGCCAGTTGCCTCTCAAACTCCGCAAAACTCAACATTATCTGCAAGATAAGCCTTCCAGTTGCGTCATTGGTGCTAAAAGTCTGTTGCGCACAGCATAAATTGATGCCGAGCTTTTCTAACTTTGGCTGTATCTCAAAGAATTGTTGGAGGTCTCTGCTGAATCGGTCGATGCTCTTTATGATAATCATGTTGAATTTACCTTGCTCAGCATCGTGCAATAGTCTTTTAAGAGCAGGCCTATCCAATGTGCCGCCAGAAGCGTTGCGGTCGTCATAACGTGTCGAAATAAATTTCCAGTGAGGTCTGGTCTTGAGAAAAGCCTCGCAGATGTCACGTTGAGCTTCTATTGTGTCGTCCGGTGAAATTTCTTCAGGCTCTTGGTCGGAGATGCGGGTATAAATTACACAGGTATAAATATTTTCTTTGTCGGACGAAAATAACATTTCGGACCTCCTTGATTCGGTTGACTTCGATTATATAGCAAAGTATAATAAACGGCAACAATATATAAACTCCGAGGAGGTTGCTATGACGATACAAGAACCGTTGATGACGATTCACGAAGTGGCGCAATTCCTCAAGGTTGCCCCAGCAACTGTAAGGAGATGGACCGATGCCGGACAGTTGAAGTGTTATCGTGTGGGCAATAAAAAGGAACGAAGATTTGAGAAGAATGACGTACTGCGTTATCTTAGAAAAGATAAGTAAATTAACGCTCCTATTTGGGAGAGAATTTTAATATTATGGTTATTCCATCCGACAAAACAAAAACATCCATCCAGAGTATTAAAGATTGGGCTAAGGATGACCGACCGAGGGAGAAACTATTTAAGCAGGGAGAGAATAATCTCTGTGATTCCGAATTGCTTGCCATTATCATTCGCACAGGCAGAAAAGGTGAAACCGCTTTAGATTTATCGAGGAGAATTCTTCAACGATTTAAGACGTTTCGGAATATGAGCCACGTTGATTTGCGTGATTGGAAATCATTTAAAGGTCTTGGGACCGCAAAAATCGCTCAAATCAGAGCCGCTCTAGAGATTGGGAAGCGATTAAGCGTAGAAAAATCTTCAGGGAAGAAAATTTTGATAAAATCGTCGAAAGATTTAGTCAATATTTTTATGACCAGAATGCGAGATTTAAAAACGGAAACCTTTAAGGTGGTTTTGCTTAATAGCCAAAATAGAGTCATTGACATCTTGGATTTATGCGAAGGCTCCGTTACTCATGCGAATCCGATTGTTCGAGAGATATACCACAAGGCATTGCAGAATTTCGCCGCAGGAATCATTTGCGTCCACAATCATCCGTCTGGCGACGCAACGCCGAGCTTGGAAGATAAAGTTTTTACGACGGATTTAGAGAAAGCGTCCGTGACCATTGGGGTGCGATTAGTGGACCACGTGATATTTGGAGACGATTCATTTTACAGTTTTGCTGACGAAGGACTATTGCAAAAGCGGAGGTCAAATTAGTTATGAAAAGAAATAAAGAACGTTTACCCGAGCCCTTGAAAGTGTTGTCCTTGTTCTCTGGGTGCGGTGGAATGGATTTGGGATTCGAAGGCGGTTTTTCTGTTTTGCGTAAATCCGTTAATTCGAAAATACATCCGGATATGCGTTGTGAAATGATTGATAAATACTGGGTTCGTCTTCCTAAGACTCGATTTATGACTGTCTTTGCGAATGATATCTCTGGGGCGGCAAAAGCGAGTTGGATTCCGTATTTTTCGGATAAGAACCGGGATGGAAGTTGCTTCCGACATATTAGCATAGTTGATTTAGTCAAAGCTTATCAATCTGGGGATAAGGATGTTTTTCCTTTTGCAGATATTGTTACCGGTGGATTCCCCTGTCAGGATTTCAGCGTGGCGGGGAAAAGAAAAGGATTCAGCTCTCACAAGGGACATCATGGCGGTTTGCTTACGTCCGGCGATGAACCAACCGAAGAAAACCGGGGCAAATTGTATATGTGGATGAGGCGAGTCATTGAAATAGTCAAGCCAAAAATATTTGTGGCTGAAAATGTCAAGGGACTGGTTAGCTTAGCGGATGCCAAAGAAATAATTCGGAGAGATTTTAGCAGTATTGGAAACGGAGGATATCTTGTGGTGAACGCCAAAGTTTTGTTCGCTCCTGAGTACGGTGTTCCACAAACTCGAGAGAGAGTCGTTTTTATCGGTTTCCGAAAGAGTGCGTTGACAAAACACGCATTGAATGGATTGAGTGAGAACAACTTGTCCGAGTCTTTTAATCCTTACCCCATTAAAACGCATGGGAGCGAACGAGGTGAGGATTTGATGCCGTTTGTTACGGTGAAAGACGCACTTGTTGGTTTAAGAGAACCAGAAATATCGTCTGATGCCGCTCAACGTGTCTATTCAAAGGCGAAGTGGTATGGAAGGCATTGTCAGGGTCAGAGCCAAATTGATTTGTTTGGGCTTGGTCCCACGATAAGAGCGGAACATCATGGGAACATTGAATTCCGCAGGCTTTCAAAAGAGCATGGGGGAAATTATTTTGAGGAGTTAAAAGCGGGCTTAAAAGAACGGCGTCTTACTGTCCGGGAGTGCGCTCGAATACAAGCGTTTCCTGATGATTTCGAGTTTGTCAGGTCT
>Ga0265297_10004213_pt1 | contig 23984 bp, 45 predicted proteins | sample Munlanlwell13791_FD_192502 | JGI IMG/M metagenome (GOLD analysis project Ga0265297, IMG submission 192502) | Leachate microbial communities from a municipal landfill in Southern Ontario, Canada - Leachate well 137-91 | ecosystem: Engineered > Solid waste > Landfill > Unclassified | place... | reverse complement strand
AATCACCACCGACTGATTTAAGGGCTTTCAATTCAACGTTGGAATTGATGGATAAATCACCACCGACTGATTCTAACTTTGGGGCTTTCAATTCAACGTTGGAATTGATGTATAAATCACCACCGACTGATTCTAACTTTGGGGCTTTCAATTCAACGTTGGAATAGATGGATAAATCACCGTTAATTTTATTGATATTTTTTAATTTTTTTTGCCATTCTAATTGATTTTCTTTTTTAATTTCTACATTACCATTATAAATTTTCATATTAATCCTCCACCTGCCTTAGTCCCTCTGGTGTATACTCAACTTGTCGTCTAATTTCATATAAACCATCGGAAATTTTAGCATATTTATTAGAACCGACTTTTTTATTGCCGTGTTCACGATGAATTAAATTAGTATTTTTAGCTTCTAAGTAGCCAATGATAAAATCGTCATCATTAATAAAATAGAGTTTTCCATTATCAATCAAATGTGGATTACCAGAGCTACCGGATTGTAAAATCACTTTGGTTTTTTTCTCTTTTAACCCATCAGGTAATTTCTCAATTTGTTTTAAGACGATGTCACCGTGTCTAAATACTTTTGTCATAATTTTATAATTATTAATCAAGCGATAACTCCTCTTTACTCCTTACTAATTAGGTTTGGGGTTATTATTTTAATTCTTTATCCTTTAATTAATTCTTATTTTCTCTTTTTTATAGCAGATATTGACTTCTTCTTTTTCTATTAATCTATATTCAGTATCTAATACATAATTATTATAATATATAGATTGGATATAATTCTCTTTTTCTACATCTTCTAATTTTATTGTTTTTACGTTCATAAAATATAGGTTAAATAATTATTCTCTTTTTAATCTTTCTTCTAAATCAATTAATTTTTCTTCAATACAATTTTTATCAATTCTTAATGCTTCCAACTGTCGTCTAAGTCTATTAATTTTAGATTTTCTAATTTCTTCCTTTGTTTTTTTCATAAATTTTATATTAAATTTCAAGCTAAACCCCTCTAAGCACTACGAGGGGAATAGTCTGCTATTTAATCTCAAACGAATACTCTTGGCCTAAGATGTCTTTACCGTTCCAGTCGCACAAAAGTCTGGCAAAGTATTTTCCAGGTTCGAGTGCTACGCCGATCTGATGTCCGGTGTTATTTCCGCTTTCCTGACTAGCTAAACGGTCATAACCATATAAGGAATCAAGACCGCCTAAGGCCTGCCATCCGTTTAAGGTCGGCACGCTGTCAGCATTCAGGGCAAACGGATTGCTATGCTGGCTGATTAGAAGACCGCAGGACATAAACTTGTTTGTCCGAAAGGTAAAAGTCTTTCCGCCGATACCACCGCTTAGGACTACGCTGTCAGCGACAACTTGGGGCTTGATTATAATCATACCGCCGAAATAGCACTTACCCTCGCTGTTGGCGCTTGAGTTGTAGTTAATCGCTCTTTCATTCATACAACCGACAACTTTCTCAACTACTGGAGGAGGGTTATTAACGCATTCACCGCCAGGGATAATTTCTTCCGGAACTAAGATCTGTTCATAACCGATACATTCAGCTGATGTCCATTCACCGCAAGATTGAACCCAAGTGGCACAGGTAAAGCCGTGCCAATGAACGCAGATATTGTGGTAGTGAAGACAAACTGGTTCTGTCCAGGCATTACAAGCGCCGTCAATGTAGTGTTCTGGAATAACGGTATTATTTTCTACCCAATGTTGGCCAGCCGGACATTCAGCCAAAGCTGGCAAGGCAAAGAACGAGAAGACAAGCACGGTTAGAATTAATAATTTTTTCATAAGTTTTATTAAGTTAGTTAGTATATTAATTTCGACTTTTATTTTTTGACTTTACTATTATATTTTTTTCTTCTTGATACTTAATTTCTATTTTTAAATATTTAAACAACAAATTAATTTTTTCTTCTAAGCTATTTATTCTATTTTCCAAAGGTTCTTTGGCATAGCTAGTCACAAAAAAATAATGATTATCTTCTTCTGTGTTAATTCGTTTTTTAATAAAAATTTCATCTCTTAAATCATTAATTTCTTTTTTTAATTCTTTAAATTTCATACTTTATTGTTTAGATTAGTTAATATATCAACGACCTTTATTTAATTAATTTCTTTAATTCCTGACAACGATTATAAATTTTATCCATTTCTTCTTTTGAGCCAATACAAATAATTTGACCATCTCCATCATAAACCCCACAATCCCTTGAAGTCTGATTCTAAAATATCTATTTGATAAGTAGGGAATGAAACTAATTCATCTGTTGCTAAATCATTTAGTTCTGATTTATAAGTAACAAATTCATAAATGGCAGGAATGGTAATAAATATAAAAGCTCCTATTCCCCAGACTGAAAAGAAAACTAAAATTCCTGTTAATATTTTTTCTTTCCAATTTAATTCTTCTTCTTTTTTCTTCATAATTTGTTAATTAATTTATAAACATAGCAACTAATAGCAAAGACAACGAAGAATATTGAAACAACAAGGTAGATACGAGCATATAATACGCTTCTGTCCTTTGGGCGATAAAGATAGATAGACTCAGGGGCAGGAAAGTTTTTTAATTTATCATCTTCTTTTAATAAATTATGCGTTTTCATATAAGTTTCATCAGCATATTGGGTTATATAATGTTCATATTTTTCAGGGGTAGGAGTCCAGTTTTTATTTTGTTTCATATTATTTAATCAATTTTCATAACATTAACAACAATGGCAACAATGACAAGTTATAAGTCTATAATCTTTTTCTTCTCCACAACCATAAGTTCCATCTTTATAAATAACAAATATATCATTAGTATAAGCATGAAAACCAATAACTGTCGCTAATTTTAAATAATTGCCAGCACCACAATCAATGTTTTTTACTAAATCACCAACTTTAAATTTAGAAGAAGAACCAAGTTTTTGAAAGTATGTCATAGGTTTATTTAATCAATTTTCAGCCCACTAACCGACTGACCAATGGTTCAGCCCTTAGAAGGAAGGAGGTTACTTCCCTAGTTTTGTTAACAAAGCTAGCAGGCTAAAAGCTAATCAACTATTAGGCGGTAGGAAGTATGCTTCCCTGTTTCAGTTCCTGTTAATTCAGGGATACCGCCTTAAGTTGCCCTCATACTAGTTGAAGGAGGTGAATCCAAACTGGATATATAAATTATTGAAGGTAAATTGATTGACAATTATTAACCCAGTCTTCTGATTGATAACCGACATACTTCAGCATAATTTCCCGGCAAGTTGTCAAACCGCTTTCCCAGTAATATTCTTTTAATAAGTGAAAGGTAGCATTGACTGAGTGTTCCCAACTATTATAATTTTTTAACTGACCTTCGGGTTTTATACCAACCGGATTAAAACTGCCTTCGGGAAAGTTGTTAAATCCGCTTTCAGCCTTGGCAATCCCTAAATACAGTTCAATTGGGATTTCGTAGTATTTACTGGCTTTCAGGATATAAGGCTTGGCATCTTCCATTTTAGTACCGTCTAAAACGCTTAGAATTGCGTTTGTAGATGCCTTAGCCTCGTTTATAGGCATATATCGGACTTGGTAGCTAATAAGGCCTTCTATGCCCATTTTTGAAGGTATGAATACTCCGACAAAGTAAACCATTGTGATAGTGATAACCCCAGCAGATAAGATAATGAAAGCAACATACCCTTTGATTGAATTAAGTTTTGTTTCTAACCAATTTTTTAGTTTTTTCATTTTTGTTTTTATTTATTTTTTAAGAACTCGATAATCTCCTCGATATTTAAAATTATTTTATCTGTAATTATTGTATAAAATTCTTCATCAGGATTGATTGACCAAATTGCCGCTCTTAATTTTTGGCTTTGGGTTCGCTTGCTTTTGCCAACTAAGAAGTCTTTTTGTCCCTGCTGTTTAATGATAGTTGAGCCAACCAATTTAGCCTTTGCCACCTCGTCAAAAGTACCGTCATTATTATCGGGGTGTGATACATCATAGATTTCAGTTTCAACGGTGACGAATGTTCTTAAGTTTCGGTCTAAAGATTTTTCAATCTCGGCAGTAAAGCGATTGACTACTAACTTATATTTATCAATTTTATCTGTCATAAATAAATCCTTTATTAATAAGTCTATCTCTTACATTATTTCTTTTAGCAGCCCTTTTTGATGCTTCATTACAACATTTTATACAAAAATTACCATAATTCCTATAAAAAGAAAATGTACCGGGTAAAGAATTATTACAATCCTTAGTAACACACTTTGTTTTTATATACTTTTCAAAATCTTTTGGATTAATATTTTGTTCTGTCATATTTTTTTAACTCTTTATAAATCTGCTCAAAAGTCTTTTTAAATATTTGATTAGACTTCCTATAAATTTCTTTAAGCCACTTATCACCTCTAAGCCTTAAAGCCTCTCTACGAAACCACTCTGGATTTTCGTGAGCCGATTCTATTCCCATTGTGTGATGTAAGGCACAGATACAAAACCCATTATCTAAATCCCACCTAGTTGCCCTGTTTCTTCTGCCAATATAATGGTGAGGGTGGAGTTGACACTCATTTTGTAATTTACCGCAAACTTCGCATTCACCTTTAGACCTGATTATCTGTGACCATAGCTGATCTAATTTTCTAATTTGGCTTCTAGTCATTATTCTTTATTAGCATTATATAATTAATAAAGTTTTAGAAAGGAATATTATCAACATTAACTTCTTCATCTTCTTTAACCTCTTCCTTTTTCTTAACGATACATTTTTCTTTTTCTTCTGCGGTTAAACTATTAAATTCATTTTCAATCGGTATAAACCCTTCAATATTTGAGTAAACTTTATCATTAACTTTTTTATTCTTAACTAAGACTCTTAATTGCTTTCCAATTAATCCATTTAAGAAATTAGTATCAATCCCTGACATTTCTTCTTCTTGAGTTAATTCTCTACTTAAAATTGCTTCTAAAATCTGATATAAAGCATTTTTACCATTTTTACCGATATATAAATAAGTTGGCACAAAATTTCTCCAAAGATTTCTACATCTTAAATCCTCACCTTTTTTGTCTTTACCCAATAAAATTGTAAATTGAAAATCTAAGACATTTTCCAATACATCAGGCTGTTTGTATTTAGCTACTAACTTTGTATTAATATCCAATAATTCCACTTGATATATATTTTCAGGAATTGGCGGATATTCAATTTTTTCTTTTTTCTCTACTTTGATGTTTTCTTGAATTGGCATAAATTTAGTTTAAGATATTAATTAATGAATTTTGTATCTCTCTTAGGTTGGAGTTAAGTTTATTATCAATACCGTCAGTCAGATCAATGTAGTCTTTAATCTTATAATTGAAATCTCTTAGGTCATCTATGATTGATTCAATTATCTTAGTGTTAGTGGTGTTGCTCATAATTTTAAAAGTTATTTTTAGTGTTATTTAACATCTCCATCATATTTTCAACAGCCCTGCCTTTTTTTAGGCAGTCACCGTCTACTTCCCACTCAAAATCATTATAAGTGTCACTTTTAGTTTCTAAGTTTTCTACGGTTATACGGATACGCATATTATTCAAAAGTATTTGAGTTAAAATCGGGGAAAAATATAGTTTCTTCACCAGTCTTTGGCTTAGGTTTATATAAATCCTTAGTTGGATAAAATCTTTTTACTTCTTCATCCGTTAGTTCAATAGACTCATCGTGTTCAGCATCATAAACTATTGGTCTTTTCATATTTATTTAGTGTCAAAACTTACTTTGCCGTCTTTAATCGTGGTTGAAATCCCCACCCGGCTTAATTTAATACAAGTCTTTAAAGTGGGATTTCCGTCTCTAAGAATTTCATAAATAGTCGGGGGTAAAATCCTAGCTTTTAAGGCTAAGGCATTGGGGGTTAGTTTAAGTTCTGTTAATGCTTGTTTAAAAGTCATATTTATTTAGTTAGTTTTCTAACAACTGAATAGAGAAATTAATTAGCTAATTAATTATTTATTAATGTTGAATTGACTTTGTATCTCATTTAATTGCTCTGTCATTTTTTCAATATTAGGGCAAACTTGAGATAACTTTTTAAAGGCTTCAGCCTTTTTATTTTCTAATTTCTTTATGTACCAACCATATTTTTTTATATCAGCCTTTTCGAGTGATTGTATCTGTCTGTCATAATTACCAATCATTGTTTCAATGCTTGTGACAACATCTTGGAGATGTTTGCTGTATTTTGTGAACATAAGTTCAACAAATTTATAATCAATCATATTTTTTTATTCTTCTCTATTCAGTTGTCAAAGAACTATCCTTAGTTATCTTAGCATTTTAATATAAAGGTGTAAAGCCCTGTTTTTGCTAGTGTTTTTGGGGTTTTTCAAGGCTGTTGATAACTTATATTAAAGTTTATTCACTTCTAATTTCCCATCAAAGGCACGGCATAAGAACTCTACCGTAGAGTCATAATTGCTTATAGCCTGATTTTTTATTAAGTAATTTTAAATAAGTTTTAAACCCACAAGTCCAGCATTCATAAAACCAACGTCCATCTTTAAAATAAGTATCACCAACACCTTGGCACTTAGGACATTTAATTTCTTTTGGTGGTTTCATATTTGGTCAATTAAATTCTTTATTTTAATTATATTTTTAGCTAATTCCTTTTTCTGTTTTTCATTTTTACAGATTTTATAAAGTCGTTGGCCTATTTTTCCTAATTCTCTTAAAATAGAAGCCCCAATTAATTTTTCATCAAAATCAATGGATTTAATAATTTTATTCAATACCTTAACTGATTCGTTGGTCATCATAAATTTTAGTTAGGGGTAAAAATTTTTCATTAATCATTTGGCATTTGATAATCTTTGTTTGTCCAGTTGGCCTATTTTTTACAATTTTAATTATTGTGTCATTGGTAAATATATCACCGGAAGTTTGATATTTATTTTTTACTCTTTGTCTTTCTAGCATAAATACTAAATCAGACTCTTGACCTATTCCAGCTGAATTAGCCAAATCTTCTAAAGACAATTCTTCTTTTGTTTTTCTGATATGGGCGCAAAGAAAAATTATGACATTATAATTTCTAGCAATATTTTTAAGTTGACGGCAAATCATTCCTAAATATGCCGAATAATTCTTATTCATTTCTTGGTCATAATCATTTAAAATCGGTAATAAAAATCCTAAGTGGTCTATAAAAATTATTTTAGTATCAAACTTTAAAATTCCTTCTTTGATTTTTTGCTCTAGCCAATCTAATCTGCCAGAAGTCATTTTAAAAGGAACATAAGTTAAAAAATCTTCATCAATTCCCATTCTCTCAAATTTCTGCCATAAATTATTTATATCAACTTCATAAGAAAACCAAAGACAAGGTAAAGCTAATTTAGTAAAATTATAAGTTAATGTTTGACACCAAGATGTTTTTCCTTCACCTGCCCGGCCAGAGATAACTATTAATTGCCCATCGGTTACTCCGCCATTTATAGCATTATCTAAAACTTCAAAACCAATCGGGAAGTAATCAATGTCTTTTTTACCTATTTTATTAATAGCGTCTTTTAATAAAATTACCTCGTCATCTTTAGATAAAAATTTATCAAGTTCATTTAAAGGCGGAATATTCTCTAATTTCATATTTTTGTTTCTTTTAAATAATCATCTATTTTTTTTACTATCGTGCTTAATTTCCATTCATAATCCAATTTACCGTTCTGTGATTGATTTTCAAGCCATTCCATTAAATTAGTAATACTTTGGTTAGAATATCCGGTTAATGCCTTAGCCGACCTTAAATCTCGTTTTAAGGCTTCTTGGGCGGCTTTTAGGGTTGGGTGGTTATAACCCTTTGTTTTCCAATAAAGCCCTATAATATTAATATGTCTTTGTTTATTGGTTATTAATTGATTAATATAGGTTAATGGGTTAAAAGGGAGAGCGTCGTCGTTAGACGACAATACTATTACTTTAGTTTTATTTACTTTACTTTCCTTTACTTTACTTTGTGGTTTATCGTCTGTAGTTATGGGGTTATCATCTGTAGAAATTAAGTTATTGTCTGTAGAAATAGGTTTTTGAGGTAAATCTGTTCTTCTATTTTTATAAACATCAGAGATATTATCTATAAGATTTTGACACCAAACTATCTTTTTTCGCCATAAATTTTGGTCTATAGCATTAAGTTTTGCCAATAAATTAAGCACTTCTAGAGTTTCTACAGGTAGAAACCAAGTTTTAGCACTTAGAAACTCAAGTTCTGTTTCTTCATTTAAGTCAATGAAATGACCATTTTTATTTCCTAATTCTTCTAAAAGTTTAAACCAAAAAGCATATCCTTTTGATTGATATTTTTGTTCAAGAATATAAATAGTTTTACCGTGTTTACAATAGTGGGGAAAATAATCTATTGTTTGTTTTTTAGGTCTAGCCATAAATTAAAAAAATCCTTGGGGGATACCTACCGCCAATGGCCTATCAGAGCCACCGCCCCTCTATGGGGTCGTAGTAAGTATCCTTCAAGGACTTTTAATTTATCTGATAGTTTTGGCATAAATTTAGATTACAATTTCATCTTAGCATAAAGATATCCACAAGTCAATAGGGTAAAGCACTAGACACCTTAAAGTAAATTTGCTATAATGTAGTTGTTGGATAAATACCTGCTTATTTTCGCCTAGACGGTTAAGCAGTTATTGGAGATTTAGAATAAAACCCTTTAAACAATTTAGGGGAACACCAATCACTGACTATTGTCATATAGTCCTTTGCTAATTGTTTAGCGGGTTTTCGCTTACTACTAGCTTATATATTATGTTTAAGAAAAAGCGAGGTTAGACTATTTTTTAATAGTCTTTTATTATGCCAGAATTTTGTAAAACCTGCAAGAGAGATATCTCTGACGAAGCAAAGTATGGCACAGTAGGAAAAGAGGGCTGGGAATGTAAAAATTGCTATTTTAAGCCAAGAAAAGTGACTGATACTTGTTTTAAAGGAAAAAAGATAAGGTTTAAATATAACTAAATAACTTATGGGATTAGCAGAATTAAAGTTTTTTGTTAAAACTGTTTTAAAGGATTTAGCTGAATTTAATGTAGAGTATGTAGATTTTGATATAAATGTTGAAGGTAGTAATATAAAGTTTTTAGTTGAAGTTAAATAGCTTAACTTAGTGAAATATATCTTTTTAATATGATTAATGGAGATGGGACAGTTGTAGTGGGTAAGAAAGGCCGGAGTGGAAGAAAATCTATGCCGGTTGAATTTGCTAAGGCTCAAGCAATAATAAAGGCTTGGAATAAAGTGGCTAATGAATTAGAAACTAAGGATGTTAAGGAAATTGCTTTACCGATTGCTTTAAAAGATATGGTAAATAAGGTTGGTAATCCTGATGGAAGTAATATAGTAATACCAATATATGGCGGAAGCTCAATTCAAAGACACACAAGCGACCCAAAAGATATTCAGCCTGACCAAGAGGATAAGGGCGATAGCAGGGGGGACATCGGCGAGCAAGACAATATCAATTCTGGTTTGGCTGATTGATTACGGACAAAGCACAAATAGCGAGGTAATGACTGTTGTGGCTGAAAGTGTGCCGCACTTAAAGCTGGGCGCTATCAGGGACTTTATCAGTATAATGCGGAGTCAAGGTTATTGGCAGGATAGTTCTTGGAATGCCAGTAATTTTACTTATACTTTTCCTAACAAGACGATACTTGAGTTTATAAGCTTTGATAAGTTTGGAAAGGCTCACGGCCCAAGACGGGATATTCTGTTTATTAACGAAGCCAATAATTTGCCTTATAATATTGTTGACCAGCTTATTACCCGGACTAAGAAGATTGTTTGGTTAGACTGGAATCCCACCAACGAGTTCTGGTTTTATACTGAAATGTTGAATAAGCGACAAGATATTGATTTCATTACCTTGACTTATAAGGATTGCTTAAACGCTTTAGACCAGACAATTATTGATGAAATTGAATCTCATAGGCATAATAAGAGCTGGTGGAAAGTCTATGGTGAGGGTCAATTAGGCGAGATAGAAGGGCTTATTTATAGGGATTGGAGAATTATTGATGAATTACCCCACGAAGCGAGATTAGAGCGCAGATGGCTAGATTTCGGCTATACAAACGACCCTAGTGCGATTGGCTCGATTTATTACTACAACGGCGGCTGGATATTTGATGAGGAGTTATACCGCAAGGGAATGAGCAATAAGCAGTTGGCTGATTTCTTAAATGCCTTAGAAAAGCCCCAGACTACGATTGTTGCTGATTCAGCCGAACCTAAGAGCATTGATGAATTAAGGGCTTATGGGCTTAATGTAGTGCCTAGCCATAAAGGTAAGGATAGTGTCAGAACCAGTATTCAGTTGGTTCAAGACCAGCCTATCTCGGTCACCCGGCGTAGCTTCAATATTCTGAAAGAGCAGAGAAATTATATGTGGCTGGTTGATAAGAATGGTAAGGTTTTAAATGAAGAAGACCCCGGCTGTGCTAATCATCATATGGCCGGTATCAGATACGCTTTATCTACGCTTGGGAGATTAAAGCAAGAAGAAACATACTGGGATAGAATTTTTAAAGAAGAACTTCATCCTGAAACTAAAGTATTTAATCAAGGTAAATAATCTAAAAATCGCTTATGGAAGACTTAAAACCAACCGATTGGGTTAACGCCAAAGAGAGATTCAAGGTCGAGCCTAGGCCTGAGCCGTCTATTGACAAGCAAGTATCTGATATCGTAGGTAAGGAAATTAGGGTTAATAACCCGCAATTAATCAAGCTTATTGTCAAGTACAAGAAATTGGCTAATAAGCCTGAGAACAGCCTAGAGCCGGATAATTACTTTAACAATCCTGATTTTATCAAGGAATTGAAGGAGACTTTATGAATAAATACTATTTAACTTTTGTAATGTCAGATACTCCGCACGCCGTTGAGATTACTTCACTAGAAGACCATCGCTCAACTAATCCTTGCGAGTATGTTATTGGTAAGCCTAAAATGTCTTTATTTGAGCTTTTATGGATATTCTATAATTTAAAAAAACTTCTGGAAACTTGCTACGAGAAACTGGAAGAAGGCAGACCAGAAGATAACCCACAAAAAGATGACTTACAAAGTGAAACTCCAAACAATGGGGAAGGAATACAATCAGACGGGGAATAATATAGAAGAAGCCTTGATTAAGATGAATTTAGGCTGGGAACAGGTTAAAGGAAAAGGCACAATTACCGTTTCTTTAGGAGAACAAACCCACGAGCATTTGTTTCAGATGAAGATATTGCGCCGGATATTCGCCAATAAGATTATGATGACTCATTGGGCTAAGAACCTTGAGTTTTTATTAAAGTCTGATGTTAAGACTAACTTGCCGAAATTATGAAAATTATTCAGCATATTTGGTGTGATATTTATCAGGGAAGAGGGTATTTACAAGGGCTTGGATTAGATATTAAGGTAAAAAGATTGGATTTTTTTATTAATAAGCAGGGTTGGCCTAAATTTTCAATTATTACTGATATTAAAGTTGATGTAGAAAGTAATTGGTTAAATAAATTAAAAGAAAAATTATGACAGAACCAATTTTAACTCCTGAACAAGAGTTAAGAAAACGAATTGAAGAAAAACGACAGCGAGTAGCTTTAGAAATACAGACTATTATGGATAAGGAAGGTATGGAATTTAAAGTGGCGCAAACTATTATAGTCGTGCCTAAACAATAAACAATTTAAAAATCGCTTATGAGAAAGATAAAATATGATGTAAAAAGATTAAAACAAAATTTTAAAGAAATTGAACCATCAATTTTAGAAGGACATATTTTAGCGGCAAAAATATATATAGCAAATAAATGGAAAGAGGGAGTAGTTCACGGGCAAGGATGGCAATTAGGATGGCAAAATAAAAATGGAAAATTAAAAATAATTGCTGTTATTAGAGAAAATGAAACAATGGAAGATTATATAATAGTTTAATTTAATACAACTCAAAAAAATCGCTTTATAGTTTGATAACATCCTGCAGGATTATCAAGTTTTGTAAAGCGATTCTTGGTATCCAGTGGGATGTTACTAACCTAACATCCCATTTTTTATGGAAACAATATTTGATTTTATCGTAAAACAGAAGTCAAAGTACACTCAGCCAGTAGAATTGGCTGATGGCTGGTCGTGGTCAATGAAAGAACACTTAAAGCAGTCTTTCTTGTATATTAACAGCCAATTCAATGAGAATAATGATAACAGATTTTTACGGCCTTTTAAGAACATTATTCTGCCGATTTTAAACATTGAGTTCAGGACAGAGGGCTTTGATGTTAAGGATATTGAGCTTTATGTTGATAACCCCGATGAGTATTTCAAGTCGCTTTTAATTAAGAAATATCACGATAAATGGGCTTTAGAGAATCAGATTGATACTTTTATAGACGAGGTAGTTGAGAGTTATTGTACTTATGGGGGAGTGTTAGTGAGGAAAACCAAGCAAGCAAAGCCGGAGGTGATTGATTTAAAGAGTCTAGCTTTTTGTAATCAGCACGACATTTTAAATAATCCTTTTGGTATTTTACACCAGATGAGTTTTGCCAAGTTAAGAAGTGAGGCTAAGAAACGAGGCTGGGGCGGAGAAGGGGCGGATATTGATGTAGAAACCTTAATTCAGTTGGTTAAGAGACAAGATAAGGATTTTGTTGAGATTTTTGAGGTTCACGGCAGTATGCCGATTGAATGGATTGATGGTGATGAGATTGTAAATGAAAGCAAGGAAGATATTAACCAGATACAAATTGTGGCGTTTTATGTTAATGAAAATCACCAAGAACAAGGTGTTTGTCTATTTAAGAAGAAAATGCCCGAACTACCTTTTAAACTCTTAAAGCGTGATGATATTCAAAATAGGGCTTTAGGCCGGGGCGGAGTTGAAGAACTGTTTGAGAGCCAGATTTGGACTAATTGGGATACGGTAAAATCAACTGAAATGCTTAACTCGGCTTCCAAGACTTTGTTTTTCTCTGATGACCCGACACTTAAAAATCGAAATAACCTAACTAATGTAGAAAATAATCAAATTCTTAACCTTCAGGAAGGAAGAACAATACAGCAACTAGATACTTTCCCCCGCAATTTGGCGGTCTTTAACGATAGTATAGAGAGGTTTTGGCAACACGCTCAAATTCTTGGTTCAGCGCCAGAGGCTTTAATGGGTGAAGAACCTAATTCAGGAACGCCGTTTAAGCTTTATGAAGCCCAGCAGATTGAAGGTAAAGGGATGCACAAGTATAGACAGGGCAAACTGGCAACCTTTATGGATGAGATTTATCGGGATTGGATTTTACCCCATTTAGCTACCGAGATTGTTAAAGAGCAGGTTTTTATGCAAGAACTTAGTGCTGATGAAATGCAGGCAGTAACAGAGCAGATTTTAACTAAGAAGACTAATGAGTTTAAGAAACGGATGATTTTAGGAATGCAAGATATCAATGAAGACTTAGTTAATGCTTACAAGGAACAGGTTAAGATTGATGTTTCTAAAGAGGGTAATAAGAAATTCTTTAAGATTCTAAAAGACGAAATGAAAGACATTAGTATTTCGGTGATGACCAATATCGCCGGAAAGCAAAAGAACCTTGCTTTATTGACTGATAAGTTGGTTAATGTTTTGCGCCAGTATATTGCTACGCCACAGATACGGCAAGACCCTGAAATGGCTAAGTTATTAAATACTATTTTAGAGAGTTCAGGGTTATCGCCGATTATGTTTAGTCCACCTCCGGCTCAAGCGATGGCTCAACCTCAGGCTGGAACTATGCCAATGCAACAAGCTAATCAACAACAAGTATGAGAGAAGTTTTAGAGGACAAATTAAGGGTAATAGCTGAAAACAGTTTAACGATTGAAGCTCTCAGGTATATTTTTGGTGAGGTGATTGAGAAAGAAAAACCTGATATTGAAACAACAGATGACAACACGGCTTTAGGGGAAAGATATCGGGCTTATCTTCAGGCTAAAATTTTAGTTGAAAAAGTCTTTCTTAAAATTGATTCATATAATACTAAAAAAAATGATTTAGAAGAAATTAACAGGGGTAAATAATTAACTAAAAACTTATGGCAAAATTAGAAAGTGTAATTAGTTGGGTAGCAATGCTTGTGGTAATAGCGGTGGCATTGATTTATATAAATAGTCAATATGAGGTCGTCCCGCAAATATTACCTGAAAGAGTTGGCAGTATTACTACGGGTCAGGAATATAAGGCTACAACTACTGCTTTTTGGGTTAATCAATTTGATGGATGGGATGATAGGGTTATTAAACGAGGTAGCGGTTCATTAGGTTCTGTGATTGTTACTAAGGCTGGGGATATAGAATATTCATTATTTGATGCTACGTCAACGGCTGCTTTAAACGCAGAAGGTTTTGTTACCTCAACTCATTTGTTGGCTTCTATTACGACAAATCTTGCGGCTGGTACTTATACCTTTGATGTAGAATTTATTGATGGTTTGGTTTTAGAGGTATTGCAGGGAACAACCGGTACTTCAACAATTTCTTATAGATAATTAATTAAGAAAAAATTATGAGTGTTTATGACGCAAAAATGCCTTCTTTAAAGGATAAGATTATTTTGAAAGCTAAAGAACAAGCAGAGGAAGAAAAAATCGCTGAGAAAAAAGTTAGAGGGAGTGGTCGAGCCTCTACTAAAAAGAAAGGAAAAAAATATGGGAAAAAAATTGGAAAAAAGAAATAAAATAAATACCAATGGAATATTTTACATAGTTATTTCATTGATTTCTGTTTTTGCTATTGGGACTGTCGTATGGGCTTATGCAGAAACACAAAGTGTCAATGTGGCAGGTGACTATAACTACTATGAAGCTGAAGGTCAGCCAGCAACTGTTGTAACTGAAGAAGGAGAAAATCTTGGGGCTACTCCTGGTAGAGATATGGTAATTGATAGCTTAGAATATGGCAGTGGATTATCAGCACCATTAAATTTTACTGGCGGAGTAACAACTACACCAGGTGGATTAGTTAAAATCTTAAATGTTAGTCGTAACGATATGATATGCAGAGATGTAATTCTGCGTATCTCTAAGGTTGATACAGCTGGCGGTGAATATGGTTTAGGTACTAGATTGTCATTTTCAGTCGCAACTTCTGGTAGCTCAACTGGAGATTATGGTTATGAAGATTCTCCTGGACTTATAGCTACCACGTCAGTTCCAACTTCTACATTTGCTACTCTGTCTTATAGATATAATCCTGGTTCATCAGTAGGTACTAATGACGCTTATCTTAAACCATCAACTTCTCCATTTATTTGGAAATCTGGTGAATTTATTGTTGGTACATTTGATGCTCAGGGTAGTGAAGGGGAAGAAGCATTAGCTTCTACTACTGCTTATGATGGAACGGCTGGAAGACTTTACCTAGATTGTTTTATAGATAATTAATAGATAATAAGAGTGTTAAGCTCTTAACTTAACAATAATTGCGATGTCATAATCGCTACAAATTTATGGCAAAAATCACTGAGCTCATCGACTCTTTAAACGATGAAAATGCTTCGGAAGTTAAGGAACAACTTAAAGCCGAAGCGGACACTCTAGCAGAAAATAATAAACAATTATTTGCTAGGGCTAAAAAAGCTGAAGGTTTTGAACAGGATAGTGAAGGTAAGTGGGTTAAAGTTGAAAAACCCCAACCCCCTGAAGCAAAACCCGAAGAAAAAAAACCAAACGAGCCAGATTACTTGGATAAAATAGATAAACTTACTTTGAAAAGTGAAGGCATTAGTCATCCTGACGACCAAAAAATTGTTTTAGCGGAAGCTAAGCGATTGAATCTTTCCGTTGAGGAAATCGTTGGGATGGAGCATATTAAGGCAAAGCTAAAAACTGCTTCTGAGCAGAGGGAGGCTGAGGCCGGTATGCCCGATGGCAAAGGAAAACCATCAGGAACTAATAAAAGTTCTGTTGAGTATTGGGTTGATAAAAAGAACCCAGATGGAACTTATAAAACTCCTGATGACCCTGAACTTGCCACAAAAGTCATTGATGCCAGGGTACACAAAGAAGAAGTAAGCAGTATGTTTGATGAGATAAGAGTTTAATCTGGTGGTCGGCGTTTGGATAATTGAAAGGATAAAAAAATGGCAAATACAGTCATCTGGAATAAATATGATTACGTGCAAAAGATGAGAGCAAGAATTAATACTCCTACTTGTTGGCAAGATGTGTTATTGGTCAAATATAGCGATACCTATGCTATTGTTGGCGGTTATATGTCAACTGAACCGACTTTGGCTGGTGGAACGAGAGGTACTGCTTATGCCTACAAAGATTTTGCTTTAACTGCTGATACTTTAACTATTTCTAGTATTCAGCAAATGGCAATGTTTGTAGATGAAGCAGACCGATACCAACAGACTTATGTTAATCAGATGTCTTTGGCTGATTTTCACGGTAAAAAGACAACCGAGAAAATTGAATCATTGATGCTTGCTCAACACGCTAGTTGGAAAGACTTTGGTCTAACAGACTTGGCTAATACTGGAGATGATGATACTTCTGCTATTACCGTTTCAACTTCCAATATTGACGATATTATTCGTGCTATTAAGCGCAAATTATACGCCAATAACGGAGTTGAACTAGCGGTAGAGAAAGGTATTTTCATTGTCTGGCGAGCTGCTGACTTTGAGATGTTGGAAGCCTTTGTCCAGGCTAATGGCTTTACTGAAGCCGATATCAGCTTGAAAAATGGTATTCCGGTTCAAAAGGCTTTCCGCTATATGGGAGTTGACCATTATCTGTCAAATTCCCATACTGCCACTCACGTCTTTGCAGGTATTAAGAAAACTGGTGAAATCGGTATTCTTAGAGGAACTTACGGTCAATGTAAATTCATTGAAGACCCGCCAATTTCAGTCACTACCAATGCACCTGCTTCAGGCCTTGGTATTGTCAGTCGGGTTGACTATGGATTTAATTGGCCTGCTCAGTTAGCAGAGTTCTTTATGGATATTAATGTTGCATAATAATTAAATATTATTCCTTCGGGCAGGCAAGTGAGACCGCTTTGCCCGAAAGGTCTCACAATAATATGAAAATCTGTATTGGTATTCCGACAAATCGTCTTATAAAACCCAAGACCGCTCAATCGGTTTTAGATTTAATCAGTCATTCAAAATATGATTACAAGATAATAGTTTCAGAACGAGGATTTAATACTTCAGAAAATCGTAATTATATTGCCGCTCAAGCCGTGAATAATAATTGTGATTATCTGTTTTTTGTAGATGACGATATGATACTGCCCCCTGATACATTGGATAGATTATTAGCGCATAACAAGGATATTATCGGGGGAATATATAAGACGAAATATGAAGTTCAGGCTGATGTTTGTGAATACTTTGACAATGAAAGAACAGGATTATTCAAGGTTAAAGCACTTGGTACTGGTTGTTTACTTATTAAAACTGAAGTGTTTAGAAAACTGCCCCAGCCTTGGTTTAAATATGAATGGAATCAAAATGGAAGCATTAAACGAAGTCACGATTGGATATTTTGCGAAGATGCCAGAAATGCCGAGTATGATGTTTGGGCGGATAGTACCTTAGAAATTAAGCATATTGGCAAGAAAGAATATTGATATGAAAAGTTGTAAACAATGCGGTGATTGTTGCCAGAATATAATATTAAAATTAGCTGATTATTTTGATGAAGATGACATTAGGTGGATAGAATATCATAATTTGGAGGTAGTGGAAGAAAAAGGCAAACAGTTTGTAAAAATTAGTAATCCTTGTTTAAAGTTAGTTGATAATAAGTGTTCAATTTATAAAGATAGGCCAGAAGTTTGTCAATTATATATATGTCAAAAATCACTTTAGCTTGCCCGACAAATAGGGGATTTCAACCAAAAACATTTTCTTGTTTAATGGAACTTGTGGCGCACGGCGGTTATGATTTTCATATAGTCGTAGCCGAAGAAGGATATACGATAGCAGAAAATAGAAATTATATCGTATTTCAAGCGCTTAATAATAAATCAGATTACTTGTTGATGATTGATGATGATATGGTTTTTCCATCTGATACTTTGGACAGATTGATAAGCAACAAAAAAGATATCTGCGGAGTGGCTTATCACTCAAGGGGAAGCAAAGACAAAATCAAGATTGTACCGGATATTATGTCTATTGCTGAAGTGGATAAGGGAAAGTATATAAACCTAGAAACTGAAACTGACCCGAAATATAAAGATGTCTTTGAGTGTTATGCTACCGGAACTGGAATAATTCTGATTAAGTGTGATATTTTTTATAAGATTTCTCAGCCTTGGTTTGAATTTACTTATTTTCCAAACGGCAAATGTGAAAATGGGGAAGACTGGAATTTCTGTTTTAAGGCTAAAAAAAATAATTATAAAATTTTTACTGACCCAACTATTCAAGTTGGTCATATAGGGGAAGCAATTTACTAATATGAAATTTTCATCACCAATAGACAAAAATGGCCTTGCCGAAGAAATACTAAGGCTTTGTAATTGTACTAATACTGTTTATTCAAATTATGCGATGGTAGCGCATTTGAATGACGCCCTGGATAGATATTGGTTTTTAGCGACTCAGGCGGCTGAAAAGGGCAGTTTTGACGATTCTAACATAGCTTCAATACCAGTTGAGACACAAAGTTTAGTTTCTGGTACTAACTCTTATAAAATGACCTCATTTACTAATGAGGTTTTACAGATTTTAAGGTTGTCTATTTTAGATGATAATGCTTTAGAACTTGATTTAGCTAGAGAAGAATTTGATGATATTGAGGATTTTAATGAACTTTATTCAACCGATTCGGCTGACCAAGGTGTTCCACAGTATTGGACAAAGAAAGGCGATTATATTTATATCCGGCCTTGTCCTAATTATAGTGAAACAAATGGACTTAGGGCTTATGTTAATCGTGAGATGTCTAAGTTTACTTGGACACCTTTTACAGTAACTATTGCCTCACCTGGCGTTTTTAGCGCCACAGCACACGGTTTATCGGGGCTTGATGGTCTTATTTTTGAAACTGATGGCGCTTTACCGACAGGCTTGACAGCTGATACAACTGTTTATTATGTAATTACTGCTGGTTATACTGCTGATGCTTTTGAGGTTTCAACTTCTTATTCTCTAACTGGAACGGCGGTTAATACTTCAGTCAGTCAGTCAGGTAATCATAAGTTCTTAAAGACAAATAAAGAACCTGGTATTCCGGTTATTCATCACTTATATTTAGCAAAACACGCTGCCTTGGCTTTTATTAATCAAAAACATCCTAATTTTCAAAAGATATTTTCTGATGTGACTAAGTTTGAACAAGATATTATGGATTATTGGAGGACAATGGAAAGCGAGAACAACGCAATAATTAAACCTAAAAATAGAAGTTTTAGATAATATGGCTAAAGATGATTCACTTATAATTTCAGCACCACGGCAAGGGATTGCTCAAAGTCCGCATATTGGTTTTGGGGATTGCCGTAATCTTGATATTTTTAGCATACCAGGAATTGTCAGGCTTAATAATAATCTTTCTAAGGTTTCAGGAACGGCAGTTACTGGTTTAGTTAAATGGATAGTTAGAGACCCAGTAACTCCTGCTAATATCTATGCCGTTGATGATGCTGGTGATGTCTATGTTTCAACTAATAGCGGGGCAAGTTTTGCCGCCTTAGCTACTCAACCGACAAGTGGAGGAACTGGTCAGGGTTTAGCTATATGGAAAGATTATTTATTTTGTCCACGAGCAACAGCAATGGATTTATACGGTCCATTGTCAGGCACGCCTGCTTGGCGTAATTCTTGGGCTGGATTAACAATGGATACTGATGCTTTATGGCATCCGATGCTGGCGTCAAAATTAGACGGTGAACTTTATGGCGGGGCAGGCAGGTATATTTTTAATGTAGCAGAAGCGGCAGGTAAGACTTTTACTTGGGATGACCCGACTACTTATGATACACCAACAGCACAAGCCTTAACTTTACCAACTGGTTATCGGGTTAAGTGTTTAGAAGAACTAGGCAATAACTTAATGATTGGCACTTGGCAAGGCACAACCATAACTGATTTTAAGATAGCGGATATATTTAGTTGGGATGGGACTTCTACGACTTATGGTCAGCCACTGATGCTTCAAGAAAACGGTGTAAATGCCCTTTTAACGCTAGGAAACTCTTTATATGTACTCGCAGGGGTGGATGGGCGTATTTATCGCTCAGACGGCATTTCTGCGGTTCAGGTGGGACAGATACCAACCTCTATCGCTAATGTAGAGGGGTCTAACTATCTTGAGCCATTTCCCGGTGCGTTTGTTAATTATAAGGGCAGACCGACTTTTGGAGTGTCATCAGGCGGGGCAACCTACACAGGTGGAATGGGAATCTACTCATTATTAGAAACTTCACAGGGAACTATTTTAAACTTTGAACACCAATTAAGCAATTTTGCTACGACAGGAAACGACGGTACTTTAGCAATTTTAAAGATAGGGGCATTATTGCCGACTTCCAGAGATACGATTTTGGTTGGCTGGGAAGATACAACAACTGAGGGAATTGACGCAACAACAACCACTACCCGAACATCTTCTTATGGCGGTTATTTTGAAAGCCCTTTTTATCAAGTAGGAACTCAATTAAACAAAAGAAAGTTTAATGAAATGGAGTTTTATTTGGCTAAAGAATTGGCGGCAGGTGAGGGAATACGAATTAAATTCAGAGAAAATTTGACTGATACTTGGTTTACGCTTGGAACTTATACTTATACAAAATTAGGTGCGGTAACTTCTCATCACGAAGAAGAAATTAATATACCAGAATGCGAACAGATACAAATTAGAGTTGAATTAACACCAGGGACTTCTAATTTAACAACACCAGAATTAAAAAATATAATTTTAAAATAATGGATATTGAATTAAATTTCATACCATTAGATTTAGAAGAAACTGAAGAAACAGAAGGATTTGATATAGGTAGCACGCCAGCAACCAATACTGGTAATACTACCACAACTACTGAAAATCCGACCTCGGTTAATTCCAATTTTACACCGTCAGGCGGTGGAACAATAGTTAAAGGCTTTTTGAAAACACAAAATTTTAATGCTGGGACTTCAGGCTGGTCAATAGACGCTGATGGAAGCGTAGAATTTAATGACGGAAACTTCAGGGGTGATATAACAGGGGCTAGTGGAACTTTTAGTGGTGCGGTTGCGGCCAGTCAGTTAGACATAGGCGGTGATGACGCTACTTCATTTCACGTTGATTCTGGCGGTGGAATTTGGTCAGGGGCTTCAATCGCTAATAAGGCAACAGCACCTTTTAGTGTAACAAATGCTGGATTATTAACATCTACATCAGGAGTAATTGGTGGCTGGACTATTGCGAGTACGCAGTTATCAAGCGGAAATGTTATTTTAAAATCAACAGATGAACAAATTTTAATAGGTTCAGCATCTGCTCCTTTAACTGGTATTGGCATATTTTTAGGAAAAGATGGTAGTGATTATGAATTTAGAGCTGGTGACCCTGATAATGCTTATTTCCATTGGGATGGTTCAGGGCTTGATGTAAATGGAGCAAAAATTGTTGGAATTGCTTTAGGAACAGAACCAGCTATTCAAGGTTGGTCGCATACAATGGTATTCTCAAGCTCAGACGCAGATACGGTTGCTTGGACTTCTGGAACTATTTATTTTACTGATGGAACTACTTTTTCTATTGATGCTGGCAATACTGGAAATATGACTGCTGAGAATTATATTTATTTTGATAAGGCAACTTCAACTACTGTATTACAAAAAAGCACTACAAAATCTAACTCAGTTGGGATAGGAAAAATATTAATTTCTGTTGCTAAGAATAGTACTAATGAAGCAACTTTTGTCTCATTTGGAGCTCAAGAATTAAATATATTAGGAACGAGTATTGCCACTAATTCAATAACGGCTAATGAGATTGCCGCTAATACAATTACGGCAAATGAATTAAGCGTTAGTCAACTTTCAGCTATTGCTGCAGACTTGGGAACAATTACAGCAGGCAATATGACTATTAATAGTTCAGGATATATTAAAGGCGGACAAAGCGGGTATAATTCTGGAACTGGATTTTTCTTAGGTTATAGTAGCGGTGCTTATAAATTTTCTTTAGGTAATCCTTCAGGTGATTATATTACTTGGGATGGTTCTTCTTTAAATTTAAATACTCCGGTTAATGTAGATTTTGCCTTTACCGCTGGTGAGGCATTGACAGCAGGCAATCAAGTTGGGTTGTATGGTGAAATTACAGCGGCTACTCAGACTAATGTTGACGTTAATCAGGCAACTTGGGTATGGGAAGCTCGACCCGCTACAAATTATGATAATTCAGAATTTACACTTTTTGTTGAAGACCCCTTAAATGAAGAAAGAAGGTCATACTTTAGTTGGAATAATTTATCAGCGATAAGCGTTCCAGATGGTGCGACTTTATTAAGTGTTGAAGTAAAAGTTGAGGGTTATATGGAAGTTTCTGCGGCTGCGGTTGATTTTTATGCCCTAAATGCCGGATTTGATGAGACAACTGTAACGTGGAATGATAAGCCAGCCCACGATTCAGGGAAAAAAGTTGGTGAGATGACTGTATTAGAAGAAGGTTATCAAGGTACTTGGACAGCGATTGATACTGATGGTAATACAACTTATTACGACAAAATTAGAAATTATGGGACTGTTTGTATTAGGCCGTCTACCACAGGTGTGTGTCAGATGTCTGATGATGATGGACACGATACGGCCAATAAGCCAAGGATTTCAGTCAGGATTACTTATAAAATCAGAGATGGCCGGATTTATAAAGTTAACGCCACAACTGCCGAATACGCCAATTCATATATGGGGGTAGCTCAATCAACAGTTGCCGAAGATGCCGCAGTTAAAGTCAGAGTAGAGGGAAAAGACACAAACCAAAGTGGATTAACTCTTTATGCTTCACCACTTTATTTATCAGATACTGATGGGGCGGTTTCAGAAACCCCAGGGACTAAAACAAAGATTGTCGGAAGGGCTTTAGCGGCTGCTACCGATATGCAAATCAAGTATGATTTAGAAATAGTTTCATAATATGCCAACAATACAAATCACAATCACAAAAAAACAAGAAGATTATTTAAAAAAACGCTATCAGGTTGAAAGTTTAGATTTGACTATAAGCCAGATTTTTAATGATTTGATTAATAATTTAGTTGATAAGGAATATACGCCGACTAAAACTGTTGACGATAAGATAACTGAAATTAACAATAAAATAAAATAATATGCAATATTTTTTAGATGCACAAGGCAATAAGACAACTGACCCGTCAAAGGGAGTTACTTTAGTTCAAGATAATCCAAATGAGGTTGGTGATTTTACTCAATCACTTCCATCTGAGGGGTTATTTAAAGACCCGACTGATAATGCTATTTGGGCTAGACAAGGTGGAAAATTATTTGAAGTCCAAAGCAGTGCATTAGGTGGATTTGATACAAGTAATCTACCAACTTTTGAATTTGGTCAGATTGTATCTCCCTCATTAGGATTTGTTAAGGGTGGAGTTTATTCTGACCCATCTCAAATAGCTGGATTTGCTCCGTCAACAGGCACTTCAGCTTTTTCTAATGCTCCAGTTACCACTGGTGCTATTGAAAATACACCAGAAGCAATCGGGGCTTTACAAGGCAAAACTCCAGAACAGATTGCAACTGAACAAGCAATTAAAAAATCAAGTCCTGGTTATGGTCAAAATACTGTTCAGACGGCGGCTTGGCAAGACCCAGCAACAGGTTTAACCACTCCGGCTGGTATTGGTATGCCAAAATCTACTACTCAGGTAGGTACACAAATTTTAAATGAACAAGATTTACAAGCTAAGCGAAATGAATTAGCTAAAGCTGGAGTTCC
>Ga0265297_10004212_pt1 | contig 23985 bp, 16 predicted proteins | sample Munlanlwell13791_FD_192502 | JGI IMG/M metagenome (GOLD analysis project Ga0265297, IMG submission 192502) | Leachate microbial communities from a municipal landfill in Southern Ontario, Canada - Leachate well 137-91 | ecosystem: Engineered > Solid waste > Landfill > Unclassified | place... | reverse complement strand
TCTTTCCTAAAAAAATTTTGTTTTTAAGGGGTAAAGAGAGCTAAAGCGAGGACGCACGCCGCGACCGTAGGTTTTTTATTGTTGTAAGCGGCGAGCCACGCCGAACACGCATTGCATTAGCAAGAAGGCAGCCGGCCCAGGCTGCCGCCCAGCGAGGCTTCTGCCTACAGAAGCCGAGCGGTGAATCGGGAGATACGGGAGCGCCCCCCAGGGCGCGGGGCATTATAGTTGTTTCCTTAGAGACCAGCTTTACCCCGGGGATTAGAGGGTTTCTCAGGTGGGCGATAGATATTTGTCCTTCGTAAAGGTTATAACATCAGGGAAGAAGGACCCATAATTTACTATAGTTTACGACTTTAAAAATCTTGCACCCCATGTTTTGATTTAAAATAGGTTAATACAAAGGAGGTTATAAATGGCAGAATTATTACCGGAAAAATGGATGAAGGGAGTGGCAGTTACTACAACGTGCTTGGCGGTTATGACCGCTATTGCAGCTTCGCGTGGAGCAACCTGTGGTGCAAAGACACAGCTTCTCACTGCTATTGAATCCAGTAAATGGGCTTATTATCAGGCAAAGAGCATTAAGCAAAACCTATCTGAAACGCAAATGAACGGTTTTGAAGTTGAAATTCTTGGCGCGGTTATTCCCGAGCAGAAAGCGCTATATGAAGAGAAGCTTAAAACCGTCACACAGGAAATCAGCCGGTATGATAGTGAAAAGAATCAAATAAAGAAAGAAGCTGAAGATACTGCGGCTCTAAATAAGGCTGTGTCTAAAAAAGGAAACTTTTTTTCGGGATCTTTAGTTTTCTTCCAAATAGGCATTATGCTTTCTTCGGTAAGTGCACTACTTAAAAAGAAATTCATGTGGATTCTCGGTCTTGGGTTTGGTGCTATCGCTATTGTGCTTCTGGGGTATGGTTTATTTCTGAAGCCACTACTGTTTTAATCTGGGCAACTTATAAAAAAGGAGGATTAAACATGCAAGGAATACAAGAAAGCTGGGACAAAATATTACCCTATGTTATTCAATATGGAATTGCTTTTGTATCGGCTATACTTATTTTTGTTATAGGTAAATGGGTTGCAGGTTTGGTCTCCAAAATAATAGAGAAAGCGCTGGAGAAGGCTAAGGTACACAAAACACTCGCCTCTTTTACCAAAAACATTATTTATTATGTTATTTTGCTTTTTGTGGCTATAGCGGCACTTGGTAAATTAGGAATAGAAACAAATTCATTTGTCGCTCTGGTTGGCGCTGCAGGCTTAGCAGTCGGTTTTGCTTTGCAAGGTTCATTGGCAAATTTCGCCGCAGGGGTAATGATTATTTTGTTTCAGCCTTTTGAAGTCGGAGATACTATTGAAACCTCCGGTGTTTGCGGGGAAGTAAAAGAGATTGAAATGTTTAATACTATACTTAGTGTAGAGGATAAACGTATCATTGTCCCGAATGCCAAGATTACTTCGGATAAGGTAACGGTTTTTCTAAAAAAGAAGTCGTAATTATTTTATTAAGTTTATTATAATATAAGCACGCAAAGAGGAAAAATGAAGGGAGAGTTGTTGAATAAAGGCATGACTACTACGGATGTTAATGCGGTAGAGCAACCTACAAAGAGTATGCTTAGTATGGGAGCAAGTCAATTAGATGTTAAAAGCATCCTGCTTAATCTTGTTTCTAAAGGTTTTAAAGATAATGACCTCGGAAGTTTAGTAGGTATGGTAAGTGATCTAATGAAAAGCGGTTCTTCAGCAAATTCTTCTGCAGGCGTAGTAAATCAGGCAATACAGCAGGCTAGCGCACTAGGCTTGAAAGGGAAAGACCTATTATCTAAGGTTGGAACCATAGTGAACCTTAAGGCCCTACTTCTCAAAGAGTTACGCAATTTAGAGCCCAAAATGCCCGGACAAAACGGACATATTTAACGAGGAATCAACTCTCTAAATCCAGAATATTTTGGATATAGGTAAGGTATTCGGCCTATAATTAGCTTTATAAATTTAGAGAGGCTTCCTGGTAACCTAATGGGCTAGGGACCCCATTTTCGTTTGGAAAGTTACAAGTAAGCGAAGCATAAGAAGGTTAAGAGGCTAATGGGTAAAGGAACAGTTATTAAAAAAACAGCGGCGGTTATTCTGAGTTTAGTTGCGCTTGCGGGTTGTGCCACGGTCCCCACAGAAGATAGGATGATCAGCCAGGAGAGAACGCTTTACCGTCGTTTTCCTTGCGAGGTAGAGGGTGAATACAGGATCGTTAAATTGTTTTATGCGACTAATCGCGAGTCAGAAGAAATAAACGGGGAATTATATTTTGCTCCTCGGATAAATGCCAGTGTAACTTCAGGGGTGTTGGAGGCGAGAATCGACCCTAACTTGAAGATATCCAGGATGGTCCCCAGGGACATAAAGAGAAGGGGGGCTATTGGCGTACGGAAAGTCGAAAAATATACTGATGAAATATTTATGAAAAAGTTGGCTGAGGTAGTTCAGGCTTCTCCGGGGCAATCGCTGTTGGTGTTGGTGTTCGGCTATAAGGATGATTTTGAGATGACAGCTACTAAAGCCGCCTATTTCGCTTATCTGCTTGATGCGAATACACCGATATTATTTTTTGACTGGCCGGGAGATCAGAGGGGTTTCTGGAGAGGGTATGAAAAAGCCGGGCAGCTTGCTGTATATTCCGGAGGACAGTTGGGGGATCTTTTAGCAAAGATTATCCGCGAAGTAAAACCCAAGAAGCTCTGGCTTGAATCTTCAAGTCTTGGCTGCCAGGTTGTCTGCGGCGCATTCGAAAAGATGTCCCAGCATCCGGATCTTGCTGATGCCGAAGGAGAAATATCCCATGTTGTCATGGCTGCTCCGGATGTATCCGCGGATGAGTTTAACCTCAAATTTAAAGAGGAGATATGCTCATTAAGCGATAGGTTTACCGCTTATGTATCTTCCAATGACAGGGCATTACTCATGGCTCAGATTATCGACTGGGAAAAAAAACTCGGTTTTCAGAAGGTGGAATTGGGAAAGCACGAGCAATTTGAGGAGGCCAAGGACCTTATTTACCTTAAGTCTCTAGCTCCGGATAAGATTGCGGTTATCGATGTCACGCCGATCAACAGGGCGGCGGGAGGCCACACCTATTATATTGAAAGTCCGGAGTTTTATGATGATTTCTATATGCGCCTTTTTGAGGGCTTTGACGGCAAAAATAGGCGCTTGTATCTTGTGCATACTAAAGAAAATATCGATTACTGGATCTTGCGTAGCGGAAAATGAAATTAGGGATAGCAACTATCCATTCCGGGGTCACTGTGCTTATCTTTAAATAAAGAGAACTTTTCTCGCTGCTCATTCGAGAGGGGCTTTAACATATCCTATACCATTGTGGTACAATGAGATAGGATAAATATCCGACGGGAGTGCCTGTCGGAGATTTTTTATGTAGCGATGTCCCTAGGGCTTGGGGGTTCAAAATTATCTTGATTTTGGCTTAGAAAGTGATAATATGCAACAATAAAGTGGCTCCGAGTTTTAAGGTGGGTCTGGGCCAGAAAAAATAATGAGAAACCTTTATTAGTCGTATTCTTAACTAATGAAGGTTTTTCTTTTTATAGAGGCCATTTGGTTTAAATGATAAGTCTTTTAGCGAAACAACATTTTTTATTTGATCCGCTTTCCTTATTTTTTCTTGCCGTAATCGTTCTTATTTCCCTGCCATCGTTAATTTATTCCTTTAGCTACTTAAGAGGGGATTATCCTGCTGCCAAGATAATACTTGCCCAAGTTCTACTGCTTGCCTTTGTAGTGTCCATGGTTTTAGTAGTCAGCGTAAGCAATTGCTTGCTATTTCTTGTCTTCTGGGAGAGTATGTCTTTAGTTTCGTATTTTCTGGTTGTGTTTGACACAAAACACGAGAAATCTATCCAGGCAGGCATGATTTATATTATTATGACTCATTTTGGCACCGCGTTTATCATTGCCGCATTTATGATTTTGCGTAATTACGCTCATTCCTTTGATTTCTTTGCTATAAAAAATGCCTGCCAGATCATACCGCAACCAACTAAAGATATTGTATTCTTATTATTCTTAATTGGCTTCGGGACTAAGGCCGGAATTGTACCTTTGCATATCTGGCTCCCCTACGCCCATCCGCAGGCGCCGAGCCATATCTCGAGCATTATGTCAGGCGTTATGATTAAAACTGCTATTTATGGGATAATCCGGTTTGTCATGTTTATTCTCGGTGTCGATTCTTTCTGGTGGGGCATCTTGGTTTTGATTCTTGCGGTAATTTCTTGCCTAGTAGGCGTTATTTACGCACTCATGGAGCACGATATCAAAAGGCTCCTTGCCTATCACAGCGTGGAAAATATCGGGATAATTTTATTAGGGGTGGGGTTGGCGATGTTTTTTGCGAGTGTTAATCTACCATATTTATCCGTATTCTCTCTTATAGCCGGTTTGTATCATTTAATTAATCACGCGATTTTTAAAGGATTATTATTTTTATGCTCAGGCAGCGTATACAAAGCTACAGGAACTCGTGATATCGAAAAATTAGGAGGATTAATTAAGAAAATGCCGCAGACAGCAGCTTATTTCTTAATAGGCGCAATGGCGATTTCGGCTTTACCTCCTCTTAATGGCTTTGTGAGCGAGTGGTTGATTTTGCAGGCTTTTTTTCTGGGTGCCTTTAACGTTATAGGAGGAGCCAAGCTTTTCTTGGGGATTTGCGCTGCTATGTTAGCTTTAACAAGCGGTTTAGCAGCTGCCTGTTTCGTTAAGGCCTTTGGTATAACCTTTCTGGCTCAGCCAAGGAGCCATTACGCTCAAAATGTAAAAGAGGTTGCTTTATCCATGAGAGCAGGGATGTTCTTTCTGGCACTTCTTACCATAATTTTTGGCTTGGCTGCGGTGTTAGTCATAAAATTGCTGGCAAAAGTTTCCGGAGGTGTTTTGGGCATCGATATCAGCAATATGAATTTTTCTTTAAATAACTTTACCATCATCCCGCAGTCAGCTAAAAATGTTTATCTTTCCACACCTGTATTGGCATTATGGCTGATTATCCTGGGAATCGCAGGTTTTGCTATATACAGAATATTTGCTAGAGGAAAGACAGTGATTTATAAAACCTGGGATTGCGGTTACTACAAGTTGGATTCGCGCAATGAGTACACTGCAACGGCTTTTTCAAAGCCGTTGCGGATCGCCTTCAGTTTCTTTCTTTTGCCTTATCGAAAGACACAGAAGATCAGGGAATCATTCTATCACGTCAAATCTTTCACCTACGAAATTCACACCACCAAGGTTTTTAAAAAATACATTTATGATCCAGTACTTGTTTTATTGTTTAAGGTAGCCAAGTCTATGCGCAGGATACAACCGGGCAGTATCCATCTTTATTTAGGATATATTTTTATTACATTATTATTGTTGATCATATTTATGGGCCAATTCTAATGATGATTACGCTTCAAATAATTCTGTTTATTGTGACAGCGCCGCTTTTAAGCGGTTTGATCGCTAAGATAAAGAATAATCTTAGGATGCGCAAAGGCCAGAGTATTTACCAGCCGTATTATAATTTAGCCAAGCTATTTTCTAAGGATGAGGTAATTTCGCAAACCTCCTCATGGATATTCCGGATTACTCCTTTTGTAGTTTTATCTTCCGCCCTTGCCGCGGCAATACTTATCCCGGTATTTATTTTTACCAGTCCCGCGCATCAGATGGGAGATTTTCTTGCTCTTGTATTTATTCTTGCCCTGGGCCGCTTTTTCCTGGCTCTCTCTGCGTTAGATACCGGAAGCTCTTTCGGCGGCATGGGCGCATCGAGAGAGATGTTTATTTCTAGCCTCGTTGAACCGGTGTTTTGCATGGTGATATTCGCCGTATCTTTACAATTCGGCTCAACGGATATTTCGGCGTTTAGCGGTATGCATGTAATTCCGGTTTCTTCCCTGATTGCCGCGCTGGCGTTATTTTTAGTAGCTATTACCGAGACTTCCCGTATCCCGGTTGATAACCAGGAGACGCACTTGGAATTAACCATGGTGCATGAGGCAATGGTTTTGGAATATTCCGGCCGGTCACTTGCGCTCATTGAATTGGCTTCTTATGTAAAGCAGATGATTTTTTTCTTTCTGATAGCGCAGATTATTTTTCCGATCAGTTTGCCATTCGGAAATCTTATGCAAATGCTTTTGTGGGTTTTATGGTATATAGCCCGGATAGTGATTATCGCTATTGCGGTTGCATTAGTTGAGGTAACCGTTGCCAAGATGCGTTTATTCAGGGTAGCGGATTTTTTGGGGTTTGCTTTTGTATTAGGGGTAATTGCAACCGTATGCGCAATTTTAGGAGTTTAACATGCAAGGAATAATCTTATTTTTACTTTTAGCTTCTACATACCTTATGATTATCGCTAAAAGAATGCCTGCCTTGATCCGCAGCTTCCGTTATCAATCGCTGTTTCTTTTTTTGGCAACGCTTTTGGCCGCATTTCATGAAAAGCAGATTGAACTTTATCTGGTTGCTATGATGATTATTTTTTTAAAAGTGTTTTTAATACCTTATTTTCTCAATGTGACGGCAAAGAGGATAAAAGTAGATGAGAATCTCGGTCTTTTTGTAAATCCTCAATTGTCATTGGTATTTGCGCTTATATTTACATACTGTTCTTGGGTGCTTTCTGTGAATTTAGGATTTGGGCAAGGGTCTTTACAGTCCATGGCAGTGACTGTGGCATTTTCCTTAATTTTTAACGGCGCTTTCCTGATGATATCTCGCATGAAGGCGTTTACGCAGGTAGTGGGGATATTGGTTATGGAGAATGGAATTTTCCTTTTTGCCTCTTCGGTTTCCGGTGGAATGCCTTTTTTTGCGGAAATCGCCGTTTTTTTTGATGTTTTCGTCAGCGTGGTAATTATGGGGGTTTTTGTTTTTAGAATAAACAAGCTTTTTACTCATATCGACGTAAATAAGCTTTCGCGTTTAAAAGGATAAATAGCAATGGCTATATTTATTATCTTAGGGGTTCCGCTTCTGCTTGCGATAGGGACGTTTTTTGTTAAAAGAGAGCGCTTTTTTGGGGTTATCAATTGCGTAGGGTATTTTGCAGTGCTTTGGGCAAGTATCGCTATGTGCAGGGAAGTAGTATTGACCGGATATATCCAGGCATTATCTAATTTTATCTATTTAGATCTCTTGAGTTCGGTTTTTATTGTAGTTACTTCGGTAGTAGCAATTGCCGCGGCGCTTTACTCCATTGCGTACATCAGAAAGGATGTTGAGCAGAAGATAATTTCCGAGAGGAAAGCCAGTTTTTTTTACCTGCTTTTTAACCTATTCTGTTTTTCTATGTTTTTGGTTCCGGCGGTGAACAGCTTAGGGATCCTTTGGGTGGCGATTGAAATGACTACCCTGATTTCGGCATTTCTCGTAGGATTTTATAATTCCAAGGAATCGGTTGAGGCAGCCTGGAAATATATAATTATTTGTTCGGCGGGGATAGTCTTAGCACTTTTGGGAACGATCCTGTTTTCTTATGCATTTTCCGTTTCCGGCTTGAGTAAAAGCCTAAACTGGTCTGACATGGTTCCTGTTGCGCATATACTTGATAAAAATGTTTTGAAGGTCGCCTTTATTTTTATTTTGGTCGGTTACGGAACAAAGGCAGGCCTGGCGCCTATGCATACGTGGTTGCCTGACGCCCATAGCCAGGCAGTTGCTCCTATAAGCGCTCTTCTTTCCGGAGTCTTGTTGAAGACTGCCGTTTACGCTATTTTAAGATTCGGGATGATCTTAATCAAAAGCGGGGAGATTGTATTTTTTGCCCACCTGATGATTTTGTTCGGCGTGATCTCATTGGTTATCTCAAGCGGTTTCATTTTAGTTCAGAAGGACCTGAAGCGGCTTCTTGCTTATAGCAGTATTGAGCATATTGGAGTAATATCCATAGGTTTTGGCCTGGGTTCGCCCTTAGCCGTGCTCGGCGCGATTTTGCATGTTTTTAATCATGCGGTGACTAAGTCGCTTATGTTTTTCGGAGCAGGTAATATTGTCAGCGCTTACAAAAAGCATAATATGAACACTATCAGGGGGGTTATCAAAGCGTTGCCTTTCACCGGGATTGCGGTGTTCTTGGGCATGTTTGCTCTTACCGGTTTCCCGCCATTTTCCATTTTTATTAGCGAGATTATGATCATTATGGCTGCTTTTGTCCAAGGTTATTATTTTGTTGCAGCTTTATTACTGCTATTTTTAGCGGTAATCTTCGGGGCGTTTATCTTTCGTTTTGGTAAAATGCTTTTCGGCAATCTTCCCAAAGGTATGGTAGCACAAGGGGAGCCATTAAGCGGGAAACTCGTATTTTTATTTCTGTTTTTTTTGATGTGCGGCGTAGGTATCGTATTAGTATTTAAAAGTAAGGATTTATTATGGCTGACCCAGAGATTGTTGCAAGGATAAAAAAAGTTCTTCCGGGTTTTAATCCGCTTTCAGTCCGCCAGTCTTATGCGGATGAAACCGAGCTTAAGGTAGAAGTGCGGGATTTTAAGGAAGTATGTTGTGTTTTACATAAAATCTTGCCTTCTCCGGTAATGATGCTTTTTGCTAGCGATGAGCGCAAAGAGAGCGGTAACTTTATTATACGCTGCATATTTGTGGATTTTAAGAATAGCCAGTGGATTATTCTTAGTATTGATGTCCCTCAGGATAGCCCGTCTTTTGTTACTCTCGCGAAAAGTATTCATTCAGCCAGCCTTTTTGAAAGGGAAATTTGGGAGATGTTCGGGATTACGCCGATCGGCAGCCCTGACATAAGGCCATTGAATTTGCATGATGAGGTTTGGCCGCAAGGAAACTATCCTTTGCGCAAAGATTTTCAAAGAATACAGGCCGGAAATTTGAGTGCGTATAAGTTTAGCAGAGTAGAAGGGGAAGGTGTATTTGAGGTTCCGGTCGGGCCGGTGCACGCCGGTATTATCGGGCCAGGCCACTTTCGCTTCAGCGTTGCCGGAGAGCCGATTATCAATTTAGAGATTAGGTTGGGATTTACTCACCGGGGAGTAGAAAAGCTCTTTGAAGGTAAATCTTATCTTGATGCGATCAGGCTGTCAGAGTGTGTTTCCGGTGATTCAAGTTTCGCGCATAGTCTTGCCTTTGCTCATGCAGCAGAAAAGATCTCCGGAGTAACGATACCTCGGAAGGCAGCCTATTTAAGGGGTATCTTCTTAGAGCTTGAGCGGATGTATAATCATGCAAATGATATTGGCGGTATCGCTATAGATGTGGGGTTTAGTTTTCCATCGGCATACGCCGCAATTATAAAAGAAACAATCCTGCAATTGAACGAAAAAATCTCCGGAAGCAGGTATCTAAAAAAAATCAATGTGGCTGGAGGGGTATTAGCGGATATCGATGAGCCTAAGAAGCGGATGCTACTTGAATCTCTCAGGAACATAAAACATGACTTTAATGAGTTGGTCAAAATATTAATCGCAAGTGTTTCTTTTATGGACAGAGTTGATACGGCAGGAGTGTTAAAAAGAAAAACTGCCGAGGATCTGGGAGTGGTCGGCCTTGCTGCCCGCGCTTGCGGCATACCCACGGATTTAAGAAAATATTTTCCGGGAGTATATAAAGAAGCGAAATTTAAAATGGTAATGGAGGAATCCGGGGATGTTTTGGCAAGGCTGAGAGTCAGGATTTCTGAATTTGAAGAATCTTACCGCTTGATCGAAGAATTTTGCCGAAAGCTCATCAAGGATGAGCAAATTAGAGTTAATCCTGAATTAAAGGGAGGAAGTGCCTTAGGTTATATAGAAGGATGGAGAGGCCCTGTTTTGTACTGGGTTAAAACTGATGCGTCAGGAGTTATTGAGAGATGCAAGATTGTAGATCCTTCTTTCCGCAACTGGCAGGGGTTGTCATACGCTGTATTAGGAAATATTATCCCGGATTTTCCGTTGTGTAATAAAAGTTTTGATCTATCATATTCGGGAAACGATCTATAAACTTATGATACATATACTAAAAAACAGAATATTAAAAGGTGTTGTTACCAGGAATATTGAGCAGAAATTAACCAGTGATATAGAATCTGCCGGTTATGAATTGAAATCATCGATTCAGAAAAAGTTCGGCAGGTCATTACATATACGAGAAGTGGATACCGGTTCTTGCGGAGCATGTGAATCAGAAATTATTTCGGCGAACAATCCGATTTATGACTTACAGAGATTTGGAATAAATTTTGTAGCTTCGCCGCGTCACGCCGATGCACTTTTAGTTACCGGCCCTTTATCTAAAAATATGCTTATTGCGCTTAAAAAGACTTATGAGGCTATGCCTGAACCGAAATTCGTTATCACTGTCGGAGACTGTGCATTGAATGGGGGGCTCTTTAAGGATTCTTATTATATTGAAGGAGCGGTAAGAAATATATTGCCTGTTGTCTTGCATATTCCCGGATGCCCACCGAGTCCGTTAATAATTATGCAAACATTACTAGCATTTTTGAAAGAGGAGTAATCAAATGAGCAAGTTTATTATTACGGCTTTAATGTTAATATGCAGTAATGTATTTATGACATTTGCCTGGTATGGCCACTTAAGGAATTATAATGATAAACCGTGGATCGTAGCGGCTATTATAAGTTGGGGAGTTGCTTTATTCGAATATCTTCTGCAGGTACCTGCAAATAGAATCGGGCATCAAGCGATGAGCCTTGGCCAGCTCAAAATATTGCAAGAGGTAATAACTTTATCGGTGTTCGTGCCGTTTTGCATATTTTATATGAAGGAAGGTTTAAAAAAAGATTACTTGTGGGCAGCTTTATGTATTTTAGCTGCGGCTTTCTTCATGTTTCGCGGATTATTAGCAAAAGGGTAGAGGGCACTTTCAATCTAAATTTGTCTCTCTCCTCGTCGGATGAGAGAGACAAATAGTCCTGATTGGTTAACTCAATCAGGACTATTTTTATGTCCTAGGGGGGTGGGAATTCGAAGGGTCTTTACGAGGTTTACCTCTTAGGTTTACCAATAACTGTATGCATAGAATCTTTTTAAAGAAACTGTTGTTAGGAATTTCGTTTATGATAAAATGAAAACAAGAAAGGTATTAGTCTGTAAATAATGCATTACTTAAAATTTTTCAGCCTTGCCATTTTCGTCCTGTTTTTTCTTTTTAATCCTTCCATACTTTTTGCTGAATCGTATAATGAAGCAATAGCCAACGCGCTAACCAATATCCAGAATGTATTCGGTACCAACACCTTTGTTCCTGATTATCCTGCCCGGGGTAATAAAGCGATGGTTACTATCCAGGGCGCACCGACTTTGGAAAATTCTACTTTTGGCCTGACGTATAAGAGTAATTATGGAGACGGAAAGAATTACCTGATAGTCAGGACTCTTACTAATTCAGGCTATTATTGTAGTAGTACTACCGGAGCCTTAACAAGCGGCACCGGAGATTATACAACTTTTGGGGGTGCTTCTTCTGCTGCTACCTGGGTTACTACCGGTAACGAGGCCACCGGCTTTATTAATGACAATGTTGCATCCGCTGATAAAGTAGTTACTACTATGGAGCGCGGTTTAGGAATGAGCGGGGGAGGGACGCACACTGCCATAGTGGAATACGGAATAGTTGCCAATAACAATAATCTTATCCGTCCGACCAACCTACTCGATATTAAACATTATTCCACAGCTAATACTGATTATACTTATCATGACACTTTCACTGCAATAAAACCCGCTGAAATGAATGATGCGGTCTTTAGTAATGCGCAGACCTATTTACAGAACTGGCAGACCTCTGCTTTAAAAAATAGTACTTTTCCCTGGACGGAATTGGACTATACATATTACTGGGGCCAAAGCTCTACAGGTCTTAACAGTATCCAGGGATTAAGCGAATTTATTATATTAGGAAGTACGGCAGTGAAGATTATCGGCATATATTCTCCACAATCCTACTACTACACTAAAAATAAAAACGGGGTTTTCAGCGCTGCAACTGATGCCGAATACGGCAACGGATTTGCAAGTTTTAATGTTACGCAAGACTGCGATACTATCTGGGCGGGAAACGCCTTTCAGGTTGAAGCTAGTACGGATTCGGATAGTCCGAACCGGATCGTTATTGGTAGCGGTGCTACGATCTCTGGAGGACAGGGCATTCTAGTCTGGTCACCGAATTACACGGTTACCAATTCCGGAACTATCAGCGGAGCGACGGATAATAAGCTCAAGGATGCTAATACTAGTCCTATTCGGCCCGGGCTCAGCGGCACGGCAGACGTGGCACTTCTTTTCTTAGGGGACACTTCTTACGGCGCTGTAGCCGGAGGCAAAAATATAGTCACGAACTCCGGCATTATCTCAAGCCCCGGTACGGCAATTGAATCTTACGCGGGTAATACTGAAATAATCAATACCGGGACGATTTCTGGTGATTCGTATGGTTTGCGTTTTAGAGGCGGGACTAATAGTATTACTAACACCGGGACCATTGAGTCAGATGATACAGCCATTAGGATTGAGGCAGGCACCACCTCTATAAATAGCACCGGCACTATTTCCGGGCACGTGACTTTGGTTTCTGAGCCTACAGCCAGTCTTGATATTGGTGATTCTACGCTTACCTTAAGCGGTTCGGGAGTTTATTCGCAAAATTCACAGACTACTTTAAAGACGACAGTAAATTCCCCAATTGATTTTGGTAAGATTGCGGCAACCGGAGCTGGTGCTTCAGTGGCTTCAGACAGCACTCTTTATGTCAGGGTGGGAGGTTATATCCCAGATAATGCTACTTTTAGTAATGTGATCAGCAGTACCGGTGTAAATGTAAATGTGCCGGATACTATTTCATCCGGTAGTCCGATATTTAATTTTTCCGGCGCAAATGGTACAGGGGACCATCTTGATATCACCGCTACCCGGGCTAATTCTTATAATAGCTTTGCTACCAACGCCAATAGCAACGCCGCAGGCACGGTTTTAAACACTCTGGCAATGAGCGGTACACCTAGCGGTGATATAGAAGATGTTTTGGGCCAACTAGATTCTTTGGAATCAGGAGATGCGATAGATGATGCTCTTAATTCCGTTGTTCCTGTTGTTGATGGCGGCCAGACAACTGTCAGTAATAATATCCTTGATAAGTTTGTGGGTACGACAATATTAAGATTGCAGGATTCAAAGATAGAAGAAGGTAAAGGCGAAAACATAGCGCAGGAGATCAATCCTAAAAACGATATCTGGGCACAATTTTACGGAGATTACGCCCATCAGGGTAAGCGCGGCTTAAGCAATGGTTACCGGGCAAAGATATGGGGCACTGTTTTGGGTATTGACCGCCTGTTTAGGGAAGGAGCATTACGTTTAGGGCTTGCCCAGGGTTTTGGCTTTAGCAAAATAAGGTCAAAAGATAATTATGGCCGTACCAGCATTGATAGCTACCAGACAGGGCTTTATGGAGAATACCAGGGTAAGAATAAGCCTTATATTTTAGATGCGGCTTTAACTTACGGTTACAATGATTATGATAGCTCTCGGCATGTTAGCGTTGGCAGTATAAACAGGACTGCCCAATCGGATTATTATGGTCATCAGTTCTCAAGTTACCTTGAGGCAGGATATAAGATTGTTAAAAAAGGTTTTGAAATTATTCCTCTCTTAGCCTTAAATTATACTCACCTTTATTTATCCGGTTACACAGAAAAGGGGGCTGATTCTTTAAACCTTACTGTTAATTCCCAGAAATATGACTCTTTGCAGCTTGGTTTAGGTTGCAGATTAAGTAAGGCCTTCGAGACTAAAACTAGTATTATCACACCTGAACTGCGCTTTCGCTACTTCTACAGTATCATAAACGATAAGCAGCAGACTATTGCCTCTTTTGCCGGTGGAGGGACTTCTTTTAAAACCACTGGCTACAGGTCAGCGCCTTCTAGTTTTGATCTTGGGATGAGGATTGAGTTTTTTAACAAGAAGAATATAACTTTGCTCGCCGATTGCAACACAATGTTAAAAGACGATTATTATGAAGCCGGAGGTTCGCTGACGTTTAAGTATAGTTTTTAACCAGGGTTTAGTTTCAAATTATGTAAGACAAAGATCGATGTCGGGACAAAGAGAATCGGACAAATTACATGAGGAATCGCCTTCTAAATTACACTTTACGAGATAGAACAGGAGGGTAAAAAGTAATGAAAAATATCCAAGTTATAGATAGCGGTGTTAACTGTAGATATGATATTTTTAGCGCTGAAGATGATCTTTTTAAAAAAATATTCCCTCAAAAGACGGACATTCAGTTTTATGAAGATTTAGTCAAGCAGTTAGGGGAAAGAAAAGCCCATTTGCTTTTGGAGAATTTGTGGAAAAATCGTCAGAACAAAAAGAAGGTTATTGGAATTCACGGCACATTATTTTATGGTTTACTTAAGGAAAAGAAGAAGTTTTATCCTACAAATAAAGAAAATGAAATGATTGCTAATCCGGATTAATGCTGTTTTTATTGAATGAACTATGCGGCCTGACCGTATTATTTTATTCCTTCCAGCGTTCCACAAACACTTTTGTTTAAAGTAATGTATCAAATATACCCCGATTCGATAAGATAGAATAAGCTTAGAATTAGAGCAGGAAGCGTATTATTCTTGATATATTGGGCCGTCTTACATATAATTAAGCTAATGAATTTAGAGGGGTTTTCCCCCATGAAGAGCGAGAGGCACCCCATTTCTTATCTCCCCGGTTTTCGACTATGTAGAGGAGTAGAATTATTTTTCCTTTGCAAAGGTTATAACATCTGGAAAGAAGGGCCACAAAATTACAAAAAAGTAAAATCATGCCAAAATTTGTAGAATTTGTTCAAAAAATACCCTCAACGAATAAAAACAAATTTATTTACCTTTTTGGAATAGTTATTCTTTTGTTTGCTCTTTTTGACGGAATTATAACCTATTTGATTCCGCTGGTTACTCTTGAGCATGGATTATCTAAAACCCTTATCGGCATAATTATCGGCTCGGCGGCCGTTGCCGGCGCTTTTTTTGATTTTGTCATCTATAAAATATTTAAAAACCCTATTTATCGCCGGCTTTTTATTGTTATGTTTGCAGCCGCTTTTGTTTATCTTTTTATAATTTGGCATGCCAAGTCATTCATATTATATATATTGGCGATGATAATGTGGGGATTTTATTACGATCTGAAAAATTTCGGTACGATGGATTTTGCCTGCCGCTATTTTCCCAAACAAGAACAAACAGCTAATTTTGGTTTGATTCAAGTTTTCCAATCCTTGGGCTGTTTACTCGCGCCGTTAATAGCCGGTTTTTTAATAATCGATGTAGTTGGAAACAAGCCTTTTCTCGCCGGCTTATTGTTTCTTGTTATTTCAACGATATTTTTTATTGTACTTGTTTTGCAAACCCGTCACGCGCAGCAATTTATTCCGGATAAACCAATTTTAAGAACAAGTTTGTCCGAAGAGATTTCGCTTTGGAAAAAGACAGGCAAAATAATTCTGCCGGTATTAATTTTAGGAGCGTTTTGTGCCGTAATTGATTCATTTTTTGTTATCTTAGGCCCGCTCTTTGCTGAAAATTTACCGCTCGAGCCTTTTGACGGTATTTTTATGTTTGCTTATCTTCTTCCAGCTTTAATTATGGGCGGTTTTGTCGGCAAAATTACGAAAAGATTCGGCGATAAAAATTCGCTAATCTTCGGGCTCTTAATCGGATCTTTAATACTTTCGTTTTTCTATCTTTTTAAGTCTCCCTCAATGCTCATCTTAATTATTTTTGCTGCTTTTTGTTTTATAAGCATTATTTCACCGATCACTCACGGTATTTATGCTCATTACATTCATAAATCTCCGAAGGAAAAAAAGGAAATCCAAGAATTGGGTGATTTTTTTGAAAACATGGGCTATATAATTGGGCCGATTATCGCCGGTATAATTGCCGATCAATTGGGGGTTCAGGCAACATTTTCCGTTCTCGGTATTACTGGTTTGGTCTTTGCTCTATTTCTAATATTTGTTATGCCAAAAAACATTTACTCGTATTAATTAATAGCCTGAAAAAAAGGGGGGGGTAGTGCAGAGATTATTTTCGCTTTTTTTAATTAGTTGCATAATATTTTCCAATAGTTATCCGGCGTTTGCAGCGGAACGCACCTGGATGGGGCTTTCCATCTTTGGCCCCGAAATGAGCCGTCCGACTAACTGGTCGTTACTGCGCACTCCTGATGATGGGGATTCATTAAAGTTCAGCACGGCTATTAATGCCAGGCGAAACGTCTGGAATGATTTTGACGGTTATACGTTTTCCGCGATAACTTTTAATAGCGGCGCCAGAGAGACTTATATTGAAGGTAATGACATATATCTTGACGGTAATATTGATAATTCCAGCTCCAAAACACAAACCATTGCTTTAAATATGGATTTATTGAGAGATGTTAATCTGGATTCCGGTGACAGCAGCTATAATCTGGAGCTTGACGGAATTGTCAGCGGTGGACACAGTATTTCAAAAAATGGAGCCAGTACGTTAATATTGGGTGGCGCCAATACCTATACCGGGGCTACTACCATATCAGAAGGGACTCTGCGGCTTGGCGTGTCAGGGGCTATCCCGGATACTAGCGCAGTCACGGTAGACTCGGGGGCGACGTTATCTTTAAGCGGCTATAACGAAACGATAGCCTCGCTTTCCGGAGCCGGAACAGTTAAGAATAACAGCACAACTAACGCGACCCTTACTCTGGGCGATGCCACCTCAAAAACATTTTCCGGAACACTTATCGATGGCAGTACAGGAAAATTGGCCTTGACCAAGCAGGGCAGCGGCACTTTTACCTTAACAGGAGTTAATAATTATACCGGAGCTACCAATATTAACGCTGGTGTTCTCAATATCCGCAATAATACAGCTACCGGTACGACTGCCGGAGGGGTAGTTGTCGCAAGCACAGCAGCTTTGCAGCTGCAAAACAACATAAGCGTGGGAGCCGAAGCACTTACCCTTAACGGGGCGGGGGTTTCTTCAGACGGAGCGATGCGCAATATCAGCGGCAGTAACAGCTGGGCAGGAGCAATAACCTTAGGAAGTGCCTCACGTATCAATTCTGATTCAGGTACCTTAACTTTAAGCGGAAATATCACAGCTGCGGGCAAGAACCTGACTGTCGGCGGCAGCGAAAATACTATAATAAGCGGTGCGATAGGAACTACAACCGGTACGCTTACAAAAGACGGTAATGGTACACTTACATTAAGCGGAGCTAATACTTATACCGGTAACACCCTGATTAGCGCCGGCACCCTTGTTCTGGGGAATAACCTGGCGCTGCAAAACAGTGCTCTTGATACCTCAGGCGCTGGCGTCATGAATGCGACCGGCTTTACCACGCCGACTTTTGGCGGCCTTACAGGCAGTAAGAATTTGGCAGCAGTCATTACTACCGGATATGACAGCGTAACTGGAATTACTTTGAATCCGAGTTCGGGTGTCAGTAATATTTATTCCGGCGTTATTGCCGACGGCGCTGCCGGTATGACTCTTACTAAATCCGGCGCAGGGACCCAGGTTCTTTCCGGCGCCAATACCTATACCGGCGCAACAACGGTTAATGCCGGGACATTGACCCTGGATTATTCTACTCAAGACAACAGCAAAATAAGCGAGACAGCCGCGCTTATCCTTGGCGGCGGAACTCTTAACCTTAGCGGTGGCACATGCACTCAGGGCCAGGGCGGCACCACTTCCACAACGTTTAGCGCGGGCCGCTCGTTTATAACCCGCACTTCCGGCTCTGCAGTGCTGCAGATGAACGCCATTACCGTTAATGACGGCGCTACCATTGATTTTAGCGCTGACAATATCGCCAAAACCAGCAATAACAATCTTGCGAGCGGTTATCTCGGTACCTGGGCTACGGTCGGCCAAAGCAATTGGGCCAAAAAGAACGCATTAGACGGAGCGAATGGTTTTATCATAGCCTTTGATAATTACGTTGACATCGCCAACTGTAATTCAACTATTGCGGATATATCGACCAACAAGGTGCGTATTAGTTTCGAAGGGACTCCGCCGCCTGCTACTATTGCGCTGGAAGAGGATACAACTACCATTGATAGCCTTCTTCAGAATTGGACTTCTGCCGCCACAGTCGATACTGCCGGCAAGACCTTACGGACAAACGGCATTATGATCGGTGATGGCAAGGCCGGTCTGACCATTGGTTCGGCGGCAGGTGACGGCACTTTGACTTCTGCTACCGTAGACGGCGATATAAACCTTATTAATTACAGCAATGATGAGCTGCTGACTGTCAACTCCGTCATCGCGAATAACGGTAACGCTTCAACACTTACTGTATCAGGCGACGGGACTATCGTGCTCAACGGCGTCAATACCTATACCGGTAAGACCGTGGTCAGCGGCGGAACGCTTAATCTGAATCAAAACCTTTCAAGCCTTTCATTGCTTTCTGAATTGGCTTTTGGAGGCAGCGCCACGGTGAACCTTGCAGATGGGAAGAGCATTGCTCCAGACATTACAACAGATCTCGATGACCAGGGTACCTTAACCCTTTTGGGCTCCGGCACTATTTCTGGCCAGGTCGGGGCAGCTGCGGCGTATTTAGCGGCAATTAACGCAGGAGATACAGAAAGCACTGCAACTTTTGAATCCGATGTTTTTGCCACGACTATAAATACTTCAGGCACTGCAAATTTTGACGGCAATGTAAATACCACGACTTTAACCTTGGAAAACGACGGCACCGCCGTTATTGCCGCAGACAAAAACCTTACGGGCGAAGTAAAGGCGTTTCACGGCAGAGGCACGCTTACATTAGCAGGCGGTGATCAGGCAGTCACCGGGGATATAGGGACTGCTTCCCAGTCATGGCTGGGGACAATTAATGCGCAAGGATCGGGAACCGCTACATTTGGCGGCGCTTTAAAGACCAAGTATTTTAATATTACGGACAGCAGGGCAGTGATTTTTAATGATGATGTGGAAACCCTTTATGATTTTACCCTTGGTTCTGATAATAACGTTACGCTTGCCGATGGTAAAGATATGACATTAGGAACAGGCGGAATTACCAGCCCCAGCGGCCAGGGAACCCTTACATTATCAGGCGCGCACACAATCACGGGAAATATCGGCAGTGCCTTGTTGGGCAATAACGGCCTTAAGCTTTTGACCGTCGGTAACGGCGCGGTCGGCGTTGACGGCAATATCAAAGCCGTAACTGTGAATTTTGCCGGAGACAATGAGTTAACGATAGGAAGTGGTTATGGCATAACCGGGCTGGTTACTTCTTCTAATAACGGTACCGGCGGCACATTAACTTTTGCAGGTGCGACAAGTACCGGGGGCGATATAGGCGCTTCCGATAAGGCCTTAAAAGCGCTTAATTTTAACGGGGCGTCAACTCTTTCGCATAATATTTTTGCTACCAATACCTATATAAAAAGCGGCAGTACGGTTACTTTAGGGGGCGATACTGCAATTACCGGGAATCTCACATTAAACAGTGCTACGGATGCCGAGCTTGATTTAGGATTAAATACTTTAACTTTAGGGGGCACTGGAGTATATGCGCAGAATTCCAGTTCTACGCTAAAGCTTAAGTTAAGCAGCGCCGACTACGGCAATATCTCTGCCGCAGGCATAGTATCATTATCCTCTGACAGTACAGTTGATATAGACGTTTCCGGCTTGTTAACGGGAGGCGATTTTAAGATCGTTGAAAGCGCCGACGCTGCAGAGACGACTGTGCCTAATCTTACCTGGGATAGCCCTTTATTTACTATAACCGGTTCAAGGAGCAGCAATGATTTCTGGATTAACGTCGTCCGCGGGACCAACTATGAGCAGGCGGCTCTTAATTCCAACGCCGCAGCGGTAGGCAGGGCTTTAGATAATGCTCCTACGTTGGGAGATATGGCGACTGTAAAAGGGCAGCTTGATAGCTTAGCTTCACAGCAGGAGATAACCGACGCGCTTGATTCAATGCATCCGGTGGTTGATGGCGCTAATATTAATCTTCCCGAAACTTTGCTTGGCCAGTTTAAGGGGATTGCCCTGCTTAGGTTACAGGATTCTAAAATAGAAGATGCAAGTCAGTCAGTCAAAAATGAAAAAGTGAAGCAGGAGCCTGCCGGAGAAAATATTTTAAGCAATGATATCTGGGCGCAAGTTTACGGAGATTATGCTAATCAAGGCAAGCGCGGATTAAGTAATGGTTATAATGCCAGGCTTTGGGGTATGGTCTTTGGCCTTGACCGCCTGTTTATGGACGGAGATTTACGGTTAGGTTTATCCCCGGGATTTGGCTGGGCGCATATCAGGTCAAAGGATGATACAGGCCGCACACGGATTTCAAGCTATCAGGCTCAACTTTACGGCCAGTACCAGCGCAAGGACAGCCCTTTTTCGCTTGATGCGATTTTAGCCTACGGTTACAATGATTATGACAGCTCTCGTAATATTTTCGCAGGCAGTATTAACCGCACCGCCAACGCAAAATACGGCGGACAGCAGTTTTCAACTTACCTTGAAGCAGGATATAAAATAGCGCAGAAAATCTTAAATATTATCCCCCTATTCGCAATTGATTATTCTCATTTATATATTTCAGGTTATACTGAAAGCGGAGCAGATTCCTTGAATCTTACGGTTAATTCACAAAACTATGATTCATTGAAATTAGGAGTAGGTTGCAGGCTTAATCGTGCCTTTGAGTCAAAGGCAGGCATTTTTACTCCTGAGTTTCGCTTCCGTTATTTTTACGATGTTATCAATGACAAACAGCAGACTTTAGCCGCTTTTGCCGGTGGCGGTACTTCTTTTCAAACTACCGGTTTTAGGCCGGCGCCTTCGAGCTTTAACCTCGGAGCGAGGCTCGAATTTTTCAATAGAAAAAACATCACACTATTAGCCGACTGTAATACCGTTTTTAAAGATAATTATTACGAAACTGGCGGATCGCTGACATTTAAGTATAGTTTTTAATAATTTTGTTTTATGTTAATGCTCGCCAAGATGTCCGCTACCTAAGGGCGATATTCGCATAGTGGGAGAGTTTATAGGCTATTTTACAATTGCAAGCATAGCTTGCCATGTTATAATAAAAGATATTGAAAAAAGCTATTCTAAGAAAAAATCTATGAGACTGAGTTATTTTTGTCTAGCCGTTTTCCTTTTAATTATTCCGATATCAGGATTTGCCCAGGATCCTGCGCCGGGGCAAGAACCCGGCCCGCAGGCCGAGCGTTTTAAAATTGAAACTGAACGCGAACGAAAGCGGCTTGAAGAGAAAACAAGCAAACCGCCTAAAATAGAAATACAGCCTCAAGAAGAAAAAATCATTCCTAAGGGGCCAACTTTTCAACTCAAAGAAGTAGTTATTACAGGTGTTACCTCTTTTAAGCCGGAAGTTTTTCGTTCCGTTTATGAGCCATATTTTGGCAAGGTCATTTCATTTGAAGATATTGAAGTAATAGCCAAAGGGATAGAGAATATTTACAACAAAAATGGTTATCTTACCACTAATGTTTATATCCCCCAGCAGAAAATAGCAGATGGAAAAATAGAAATTCATGTCGATGAAGGCAAAATGGGTAAGTTGCGCACTGAAGGCAACAAATGGTTTTCTACCGATTTTATCGAAAAGTTCTTTCACCTAAAAAAAAATGAAATCCTGAATATCAAAAAACTTCAACGAGATATTTTGAGGCTCAACCAGAATTCCGACCTGGAAGTAAAAACGCTTATCTCAGCCGGCGATGAACCGCAGACCTCGGATATAACTTTAAGAGTAAAAGACAGATTGCCCTGGCATGCAGGAGTTGGTTTTGATAATCAAGGTACCCGCCTCTCGGGAAAATACCGTTCCAGCGCTTATCTCCGTTCTACCAATGTTACCGGCGCCGGTGACTCTCTGTTTATAAGCCTGCTTTTTACTTCGCTTACTTACGGCCAATCAATCGGTTATACTATTCCTTTCGGTACTTATGGCACAAAATTGGGAATAGACACAACTTATTTTAAAATGAAATTAGGCAAAGAATTCAAGCCTTTTAATATTACCGGAAAAACCCAGATTTACTCGCCGCATATTTCATTTGAACTTGCCTTAGAAGAAGATTTTCAGTCTAATTTTGACTTAGGCATAGATATAAAATCTATTCTTAAGAAAATGGATGGCGCGCAAACCACAGACGACCAACTGCGTATTCCATACTTCGGGTTTAATCTCATTAAATCAGATTCCTTTGGACAAACGACATTTTCTCCCAGGTTTGATTTCAGTACGGAACATTTTTTAGGCGCATCAAGCCGTAACCACCCTTCGGCAAGCAGAGAGGGGACAGGCGGGTATTTTTTTAAATACGAACAGAGCTTGAACCGTTTGCAGCGCATGCCAGGGGATAGTTATTTATCTATCCGTTCGCAGTTTCAAGTTCCTTCGCGCACCTTGCCTTCATCTGAGCAATTTCAATTGGGTGGAGCCAATTCCATACGCGGATACCCCGAAGGTGATTATCTCTGCGATATAGGCGGCAGCTTAAACGTTGATTGGGTTATGCCGATGTATCTGATCCCTAAAGGTTGGAAATTAAGAGGAACTGATCAGCCGCTGCGCCATCAGATTGAGCCGGTGTTATTCGCAGATCTTGGCGGGGGCGCTTTAAAGAAAGTTATCTCTGGAGAGAGAAAAGATAAATTTCTTGCAGGTATCGGTTGCGGAATGCGGCTTCATTTTAACAATAATTTTTCTGTCCGGCTTGATTGGGCCATTCCTGTCGGGGACCGGCCTATTTCGGGAAGCGGGCCGGCTAATTTTTACCTTACTTTTCAATCCGAGTTGTAACACCATATTTATCAAATAGTTACAATCCTAGTAAAAAACTACTCCAGCAGTATTAACCTCATAAGCTCTCTCGTACAATTTTCTTCAATAAAATAATAATTCACTTTTAGACTTATCTGTGATTTTGATTAACCAAGTTTATAGTTTCATAACGTTTTCTTTCTTTTGCAAAAAAACCTTGTTTTTACCTATCCATATAGGTATACTTAGTTAATGTTAATTAAACGGTTAATTATAATTTCTTACTTTGTTTTTTTTATTGCCCCCCGGGTGCTTGCTCTGCCGCAGGGAGTAAGTGTAGAGTCCGGTAATGTTTCTATTTCCCAGCCCGATCAAGCCACCTTAAACATAAATGCCGATGACAAAGCGGTAATTAATTTCCAGTCATTCGATATCGCCCAAAATGAGACAGTCAATTTTATTCAGCCTTGCCCAACAGCAAGCGTTTTAAACAGGGTAACCGGACAGTCTGCCAGCCAGGTTTTCGGGGCCTTGCAAGCCAATGGAATTTTATTTTTAGTTAATCCCAATGGTATTCATTTCGGTCCGGATGCCACGGTTAATGCAAATACGCTTGTTGCTTCAACTCTTGATATTTCAACCAATAATTTTATTAAAGGCAATTACATTTTCGAGCGCCAGCATAATTCAAATGGCGCCTATATTTTAAATGAGGGCAGTATTTTGACCGATAATGTTGCCCTTATCGGGAGCGCTGTAAATAATAGCGGGATTATCCAGGCTAAGGTAGGTAAAGCCCACTTGGCATCCGGAGATAAAATGACTGTGGCTATTGACCGTAAAGGTTTGATTGAAATTGAAATTAATGAAAAAACAAATGCCCAGGTTTTTGATATAAACGGCGCTCCTGTACAAGATGCCGTAGCCAATTCCGGAGCAATTGAAGGTGTCTCTGTTGTTATGACTACCAAGACCGCTTTAGGTTTGTTTAAGAATGCGGTAAAACAGACAGGCGCAGTCAGGGCAACCGGCATGATAGAAAATAACGGTGTAATTGAGATAGTCGGTGATGGAGATGTGCAGATTTCTGGAACAATGGAGGCC
>Ga0265297_10004211_pt1 | contig 23986 bp, 40 predicted proteins | sample Munlanlwell13791_FD_192502 | JGI IMG/M metagenome (GOLD analysis project Ga0265297, IMG submission 192502) | Leachate microbial communities from a municipal landfill in Southern Ontario, Canada - Leachate well 137-91 | ecosystem: Engineered > Solid waste > Landfill > Unclassified | place... | reverse complement strand
CGGCAATCGTGGGATGAGTACTTTCTCCGGATCGCGGAGGAAGTAGCAACGCGTTCGACGTGCAATCGCAAGCACGTCGGGGCCGTCATAGTGCGTGATCGTTCGATCTTGGCGACGGGATACAATGGCTCGATCCGAGGGATGCCCCACTGTGATGACGTTGGGCACCTGATGGTCAACGACCATTGCATTCGGACGGTTCATGCCGAAGCGAACGCGATTGCTCAGGCCGCACGCAACGGGGTTCGAATTGAAGGAGCAACGATCTACGTGACAGCGTTGCCGTGCTTCGATTGCTTCAAGCTCATCGCGAACGCATGCATCAACCGCATCGTCTACGACGAGTTCTATCGGGGGGAGCAATGGGACGAGATTCTTGCAACGTGTGAGAAGCTCGACATCCAACTCCAAAGTCGTCTGTCGCTTCAGATAGACGAACGTGGCCTCCGGTGAACAGTGACAACTCTTAGAGGCTTTGCTTGGAACATGACGCGCAAGGAAGCGCTTCTTGTCCTCAAGTACATCTGGGGGCTCAGGGGGTTCATGACCCCCCAGATGGAACGGGACATCAATGACCAGCGGCAAGGCAAAGAGACGCTTCTCGAATGCGTCAAGCGCCTCGCTGGAATCGAAGAGCAGGTGAACACGGCTCGGCCGAGCCAAGTCGTGCGGCTAGTGGACAGCAAGTTGGAAGAACTGAGGACTCAATGATCACACCTAGACAAGCAATTGTGAGCGAGACGTGCATCTGCGTCGGCACGCTCGGGCGAGTAGAGCTCGAGACCGTTGCAGCTGTCATCGTCGCCTATCACTGGGAGCATAGCCCTGACGAATGGAAGCAGATCTCTCGAAGGCAGATAGCTGACTGGATACCAACGTCGTCTGTCCTTGCACGGGCAGTCGTCAATCCGTTTTGGAAGCTCGATCTCAAGGGCTTCATCGAAGGTGGCTTCATTGACGGATGGGGCGTTGGCGGAATGGAAGGCATCGACGACCTAGGTACGCTCACGCCGAAGTTCTTCGAAGCGCTTGAGAAGGCAATACCGAAAATCAACTTCACCGAAGCGAAGATTCATCGTGACCCACCGACTGAAGTCGAAGGGCTTGTGACGGGCGTGAACACCATCGACTTCGAGAACATGGGTGGCCCAGAAGTACCGTGTGACGCCGAGAAGTAGTCATGGCTGAACAGCAAGGCATTGAGGAGAAGCAATTCAAGCATGGAGCAATCCACGACGGACAGTGCGACGGCACGGAGTGCGGAGGCGTCTTCGTTTGCCCGTCGTGTGGCAGACTCTGCGGATGGTGCTTTGGTGGAGCTCCTGATCCACGTTGTGATGCATGCGTCGTCGAGCACCCTGAGCAGGCGAAGGAGTATCAAGGGGCAACCGTCGACATCGCAATGGACAGCGGCTCCTTCGTCGCAGACGTCGATCGAATTCTGATGAGCATCGCGAAAGCCAAGTTGCTCATCCTGGCCCGTAGGTTTTTCGACGGGCACTAGGCCAGCCCAAAGCCATGACAGGCCCCCCTTGGTTGCCCCTGCCAAGGGGGGTTTCGTTTTTTCGGGACGGATATCCACACTGAGTGCAAGGAGCCGCCACAAGGGCGGCCAGGCCCGGGCAGGGCCACGGTGAGAGATGCCATTCAACGACGACGGTGAATACGTGCCAGCGGTGGAAGAGCGACCCTTTCGGGTGCCCTCGCTGGATGTGGTCATTGACCTGAACAACGAAACGCAAGTGGCTCAGATCTTTGGCGACATCAGCGAAGAGCTCGAACTGGCGAAGGGCGACCCGGAGAAGCGGTCAGCGCTGCTCACCGACAAGGCACGACTCGCGAAGAAGGTAGGTAGAGCATGAGCACTGGGAAGAAGAAGGCGCCAAAGGCAAAGAAGGCGGTGACCAAGAAGGTTGGGAGCAGCAAGAAGAACGTTGACATCGTTCCTTTGCTCAAGCTCGAGGCCGAGGTGAAGCGGTTCGTCAAGGAGCACCGCATCTCGTGCCCCGAAGCAATCTGCCAGAACGACGACGTAATCGTTGACGCTTACGAGTTCATCGAGAACCTCGTTGAGATCGTTGGTTACTTCGAAGAAGGCGATGACGACGATGGCTAACGAAGCAGTCACCAACCCGGCCGCGTTCTACGGCAAGTTCGGCATGTCGTTAGCCTCGCTCTACGCGAAGGCGTTGCAGGACATCATCGACCATTCGAACGTCCACGGCTTTTGGAACCGTGAGCAAGAGATCGCCGAAGCCGCGCTGGAACTAGCTAAGAGCAAGAAGGCACTCGGCTTCAACTTGGGGCTGATGTTCGTCGATGTGTTGCCGGGACTGAAGGAGGGTAAGAAGTATCGGCGCAAGGCTTGGGTCGAAGGAGTGTTCATAACGTTCGAGCCAGGCATGCGGTTCATCACATTGCACGGCAAGACGGGCATCCACATGAGGTGGACGCCATACCAAGATGACTTCGACGGCGAAGACTGGGAAGAGGTTCAATAGAAAGAAGATGGTTGATCATGGCGAGACGACTAAGCATGCGTGGAATACCTGATGAGAAACTAGATTGGAGCCTACTGGGTTCGATCAGTGAGTCTCAGGGTCGTTGGCAGATGCACGTCAAACGATACGGAAAGAACCCGCCGAAGGCTCTCGTATCGAAGAGCAAGTACCCGACGAAGAAGGAGGCAGAGCCGCATTTGATTCGTGAAGCGATGCAGATTCTAGCGCGACGCAAAGACCAATCTGAGCATCGCAAGACACGGTATCTGATGATACCGATAGCTGAGTTAGTTTCGAATCCGATCCAGCCTGCGATTCGAACGACTGATTCGGCTCTCGAAGGATTGATGATCGAGATCGAAGCACACAAGCTTCACGGTGCCGTTGTCGTGATGCGGTATCAAGGCAAGTGGGTCATTCTCGATGGGCATCGTCGGAAGTTCTGTTGCGAGAAGCTCGGTTATACCGAGATCTACTGTGAAGTCACAGACGCGTTTACGACTCCAGAATCTGGCTTCATGGCGTTGAACAAGAAGACTCGGAAGGTTTCCGGCAAGGAGACTTTCATGAGTTGGGCAATGGCCGAGACAGACGAAACTCGAGAGCTTGTGTTGAAGGAGGCGAAAGGAGCTGTCGCGGCCAAGATCAGATTGATGGTTTCGATTGTTGGTAAGAAGGACGCGATTGCCTATGGTCTTAGAGGCATCGCACCTGAAGCCGCTCCGATTGCAAAGATGGCACGTGAAGCCATCCTAAAGCACTTTCCAGCTCGAGAAGATGAAGTGCCGACCCTTCGAGAGATCGTGGCATACATCGTTGAGCAGAAGGCACAAGCCGACGTGAAGGACTATGCTAAGTCGATCTTCGGTAAGCTCAACATGACTGGAAAGGCTCCGCCTGTTCACACATTCAAAGCCTATTGCAACGCGATCAAGGGAGGAATCAACCTCCGACATGCGTTGACGGTTCTTGCAGTGAAAGCCAAGTGAGATGCCTTGCAGACCAATCCTAGATGCGAGGGGTAAACAGATCGGCTTCGCATGTTCGCGCCGAACTCACGTTGCCCCTTGTGTCGAGTGTGGCAGGCCTTCGACGAAGCAATGCGACTTCGAGCTCAAGAATGCCAACCGACGAACATGCGATAGAGCACTCTGTGACAAGTGTGCTCGAAAGGTTGGCCCGAACCGCGACTACTGTCGCATTCACTACGAGATGACCCATGAAACGATTCAACCTGAAGAAGCAAGCGCGCAAGCAACGTCGCAACGACAAGGCACTCGAAGAGTTCTCAAGAAGCACGGCAACAGAACGCCATGCAACGATAACGATCGGTAACCGTCAGGTGAGTGGCACCTTACGAAAGACGGGCCCTTCGACTCTCGAGTTCACCGAACATACCCTCGCTGGAAGTACGGCGAAGCCGCTTCAGCTCAAGATGGCTAAGCGCGACAACTACTTCAAGTTCGTGGAGCGCACGTTGGCAGAGAAGGGTCTCGAGTTGACACCATCCAACGAGGAGGCGTTCTATGCGGATACTACGAAACCTTCGCCTGATGCAGATGCTCAGGGAGATGAGAAAGCAGGATGAGATGAAGGACTTCAAACTAGGCAAGGAATACAAGGACAAGATCAGCGGCTTCATCGGCGTTGCCGTTGCCAAAACCGAATGGATCAACGGTTGCGTGCGCATCACGTTGTCACCGAGACTCGACAAGGACGGCAAGTTCCAAGACAGTGTGTGCTTGGACATCGAGCAACTCGAACCCACGGGCAACGAGGTCACCCTTGCCCTTCGTGATGGGCCCGGCGGGGAACCGGGTGTTCCAGCGCGCGAACCGGTTGTGCGCGCCGTCGGCTCGCGCTAGAAGAGCTTTGCAGGCCTCACGATGTCAACACCCCCCCGCATCGTGGGGCCTGCCCTTACTCGTTGAACGGTAACAACGAACCTCTCCCCGGTGAGAGATGAAAGGCCATACCATGTCCAAACCAAGAACCAGAGAACAGATCTGTTCCGACATCTTCACTGCCATCGTGGTCAAGGGCGAAGGGCCCTTCTACTTCGGCGACATCACCTACGACGAACTCCTTCGGCTCGTTGCACCCGACATCGGTTCTTGCCCGATGTGCGGCTCCGAGATGGGCGTCAATATCGACTGCAAGGCGTGCGAGGCATGGACCGAGATCATGGCTCGCATGGAGTGCGAAGAGGGCCCGAACCCCGCGCTGGCCAACACCATTGAGGCCTTCGACAACGGCGCCGTCTCTTCGTTGCTTCACACGACCATTCAAGCGCTCGGTGACAAGCATCAGCTCCGCAAGTTCCAAGAGGAATGCAGCGAGGCCAGCGCGGCCGTGAACCGCTTCGTCATGGGGCGCGACAACAATGCTGAGCAGATGGCTTCGGAACTTGCCGACGTGCTCATCACGTCAGCGAGCGTTCGATTGATCTTGGCCAAAGTGTTCCCAGGGCTCGTCGAGCAGAAACTCAGCGAGCGCTTGTCGCGCCTGCGAGAACGTGTCGACGCGTTCTTGGCAGGGACAGGGCCCAAGCCGTGATCGACAAGGACAAGATCGACCCCGAGCTTCGGGCTACGATTGAATACGGCAAGGGGCTTCGAAAGCGCTTCGTCATCGTCTTCTACGAAGCTGACTTCGATTACTACGCTCTCGCACTCACCAATCAGGGGCGCTTCCACTTCGACGACAAGAAGGAAGCATTGGACACGGCCGAAGTGTTCAAGGGAACCTATAAGGGATGGGAAGAGCTTCGAGTGATCGAGGCTGAATGCTACGATCACGGTGATTGCTGTCGCACCATCTTCACGCCTGAATACGTCGAAGAGCACGAGGTGAAGCCGTGAAGCAAGAATGCTTGATCAACTGTTCCTTTCTATTGGGCGGTAGATGCTCGAAGTACGACAAGCTTCTTGTTCTCAACGATCAAGATCGTCACGAGGCTTTGGAAGAATGCGAAGCTGTCAAGATGATGATCGGTCCGCTTCGAAAGGTGTTCCGCAAGACGGCTGACGGCGAAGAGCGCGTGTCGGGTTTGATCGATATCAAAGCGGGCGACACGTTTCGAATGGAGTCGCCCGACAATTGCTTCGATCCGCATTGCCCAACGCAATGGATGGAAGCCAAGACAGCCGGCTACATCCAAGACGGTGTTCAAGGCATCGTCATTGGAAGGTTGATCGAAGTTGAAGGAGATGTACCATGCAAGACCAGTTGAACGCACAGACGCAAGCACACATCAACGAGGTCCAGCGCCTCATCCATATCGTCGTCACGCACTTGCTCAAGCGCGCCGAGCAGCACGATCAGTCGAAGTTCAGCGAAGCCGAAGCGCCAGTCTTCGACGAGTTCACGGCGAAGCTGAAGGACACGACCTATGGGAGCCCCGAGTACAAGTCCTATCTCGAGGCGATGAAGCCCGCGCTGGACCATCACTATCAGGTGAACAGGCATCACCCTGAGCACTTCCTCAACGGCATCAATGGGATGAACCTCTTCGACTTGATCGAGATGTTCGTCGACTGGTATGCCGCAACCAAACGGCACGCCGACGGCAACATCTGGGAGAGCATCGAGAAGAACTCGGGGCGGTTCGTGTATGGATCGCAACTGCAAGCCATACTCGAGAACACCGCTTCAGCCCTCGTGTTCGAACTCGACAAGTCGTGCGGCAATTGCGTTCATCGCAACTTCGAAGACGACAAGGGCGGTCAGTGTTCGATCACGTCAGCGCACGTGCTCAATCACGATGGGCACGATTGCGTCGGCTTCAGGGTGGTCCAGAGCAAGTGGAAGCCAGGGCAATGATCATCAAGGAGCTACTCGACAAGCGCTTGGTCAGTGTGGAAGCAACCTACGGCACGCGGGTCAGGGTTGCCCCCACTGACTTGGAGCAGTGGACCAGTGACGCGCTCAAGGCCTTCACAGGCGTCGAAGGCACCATCATCGAAGTAAGCGAGAATCCCTTCGATCGCAAGACGCCCACCTATCTCGTCGAGTTCGACAAGCCCGTTCGGAAGTGGGCAATGCTATCCGAATCCGAACCCGACACGAACCCCGTCAACTTCTTCTCGTGCTTCCACTTTGCAGGGTGCGACTTGACCGCGCTGGAACCAACCCCTCAGGAGAACCGAACGTGATCTATCCAATCGAAAAGAAACCCGCCGAAGAGTTCAGCAACGGCAACGTCTGGGACGTTGATGGAGTTGAAGGGCACTCGACGTGCTTGCGCATCGTCATCCTTCGCTTTCCCGAGGCTCACCCGATGTGGCACGACTACATGCTCTCGCTCGTGCACTTGCGGCCAGTGGAAGGCATGCCAGCGCCATCGCTTCAGAACCAGAACAGTTCCCATGAGCTGATCTGCTACGCCCTGAACCCGGACTCCAACAATCAGCCGACGAACTTCGACTCGTTCAAGGTGCTGACGCCCATGAACTTGGTCTTCCAGTTCGAAGGGCTCACTGACGACCAGGCAAAGGAGGCTTTCTCCCACTACCTGACCGCGTTGTCGAACGGCAGGATGTCCCCCGACACGGACTACCGAACCGCTCAGCGAACGATGCTGAAGGCCATCCAAAGGGACGTGCTAGACGGCATTGCCAGGCCCCAATGATTCGTGAATTGGAGCGCGCCCATCTCGAGCGAGAGATCGACAGCCTCGTTGCAGTTGGGCGCGCTCGCATGCCAGCGCAAGGGAACCCGCTCTACCCTTGCGAGACGGACTGGCTGAGCCCTGAGGAGCTTGCCACGTTGCAGGCTCTCCAGTTGCGGTTGACCCTGCTCCAGGACACGACAGCCGAGATACGAGCCCGCGTTGCAGCCAAGCGAGCAGCGCGCCGAAGAACCTCTCCCCGGTGAGAGGTTCGTTTCGTTCTAGCGCTAGGACAATTCGATGGAAGACAACGGCGACACCTTGAAGCGGAGCGAAGTAGCCCCTGGCGTCTATCAGTGTGGCTGCCGATGGATTCGGGCGGAGGAGGACCCCAAGGCCTTTGAAGCGGGCGTGAGGGGAGACGTTCTGAAGCTATGCCCCATCCACGAGCAATGGAACGCAACCAGAAAGGTCGAGATCTCTCCCCGGTGAGAGGTTCGAATCATTCTAGCGATGGCTAACAATCCCGAGCGTGACTGTTCGACGTGCAAGTACGGTGACAACGGCTCCAACCCTGAAGGCTGCCCCGAAACGTGTCTTGAACCGGAGCTACCTGACTACGACCCCATCCCGCCCAAGCATTCGCGCGAAGAGGAACTGGAGAGGCAGGTAGAAGATCTGCAACGCGAAATCACCAGGCTCCGCCATGTCTGCTCCATCGCTTCCCAACGGCTCCAATTCGCTCTCGATGCTTTCAACTTCCACCAATCCCCACCCCGCCCACACTTTCGTCATTCTCCAGAACCAAGGAATGCTCCCCTCCCTCCTAAGACCAAGAAGAAGCTTCCTCCCAATATCAAGAAGCTGAGCCGCTAGGCGAAGCTCCCTCTACACCATCCTAGCGACGACCCATAAGCGAACCTCTCTCCCAAGATAGCTAGAAGTCTTCTCGATAGGATCGATGACGCCTTAGACGATGCAAGCTCCCGCGCTGGACAGAAAGAAGACTTACACAAGACGCAAGGCCGACGAACCCTTCGAAACAGCCTTCCAGGCCCCCCGCAGGCCCCCCGTGCCCTCGTACGCGCGTAGACCAAGCGATTAGACGGTCCAGCCTGAAGGAAGATCCCCTCCCTCCAGACGGGCACCTAGCCTCAGGAAAGGGCATCGTCGTTTCGGAATTCGGAAGCGAGTTGGAAAGCGCTAGCGCATAATGAACGGGTCAGGAGGAACAGATGGTTCGCTACTTCGATGACTTCGCGCTAGGCACAATCAACTACCGGCCCCGATGGGTGGAGCTCACCAAGGACAAGCACGTCCACCGCGCTCGGGACAACGAAGGGGTGAAGGTGTTCACCCGCCAAGGGTGGACGCCTGTGAAGGTTGGCTACGTGCGGCTCTACGGTGGGCAGGTAGACACGGGCACTGAGCACACAATGGCGTGGGAAGAGTACCTCCGAGCTATCGGGAGGTGATGCCCTTGCCCCTTGCATTCCTTGGTAGTGGGTAGGCTCACCCAAGGAATGCAAGGGGGGCCCTTGGCGCCGAGCTCGGGGAAGGGCAGATACTTTAGCTCCGCGAGCAAGCCGAGCCGAGGCAGGGGACGAACAGATCTGCCGCAATCGGAAGAGTCGGATTCTTCGGAAAGGCGATTGCGAGTAGAACGGCTTCACCCATGATGAACGCATGGACCAGCTGAACACCCTCGTCGCCCAGAACACCGCGTTCCGTACCTACGCCGACCTCGCCCAAGCAATGGCCAGCGGCTACGCCCCATCGCTCCGCAGCGACCGCAAGGGCCCCAAGGCGTTGGGCCTCGCGCTGGAAGCCAAGGGTCACCGCGTGCTTTGGTTGGGCGGCTCCTTTTGGGGTTACTCGTGAGCCAACGCTACCAAACCAGGGGAGTGCTAGGTGGGGCCTACCGTGGCCCCGACCTGGCTCGCCGTACCCTGCTCACTCACCTACTCGACACCGAGACGGACAGATCTGGTTGCAGGGTGCCAGGCGAGAACCTGGCAGACGAGTACGCCGACCCCAAGGGTAACGGCCAGCGCCCTACCTGCCCTCGCTGCGCGAAGAAGTGGGACGCCTTGCAGAAGCCTGATGATTCTTCGGAATCCTCATTGCGCTAGCGCGTGCCTCACCCATAATGAACGGGTCAGGTGAGAAGAGCCTGGCAGAAAGGTAAGAGAGAATGAAGATCCGAGAGTTCCTGGCCTTGTTCGAGGGGCGCAACCCCGAGAGTGAACTGAAGGGCATCGTCCTGCCCTTTGCTCACGACCTCGTGGTAGTGGGCGTCGCCAACCGCGGCGAGTTCGCCACCTTGCTCGCAGAGAAGGATGAGGACGAGGCCAGCGGCGTCACCAGTGACGACCCACCCGACACCCTGCCAACGGGTTGCACCCCCGAGCAGGCTGACGACGTGGAGCCGTTGCCCGCCGGTTGCAAGTGGGACGACACGTACGTCATCCTGGATGACGAGAGCATCAAGGAGGTGACCGGGCACTAACCGGAACCGCGTGTAAGCAAGAAGAAGGGGCTCAGCTCGAAAGGGTTGGGCCCCTTCACTTTGGAACCGCTCACCGGTGAGAGGTTCGTTACTGGCCAGCGCTAGCCAGTTAGGCGCGGCCCCGAGTGCCCCGACTTCTAGAAGTCTTCGGCTCGGCGAGCTCGGCGCCGTTCGGCAGGGGGGAGGGGTAGGGGAGCGAAGGGCATGACGTCAACCAAGGGCGCAACCCCAACCGAGCTCGCGCTGGATCTCCACTGGTCACCCGAGCACCTTAGGCCAGCCCCAACCCTGCCCCCATTGGGCAAGGCAACCATCACCGAACCCTGCCTTGCACCTGCCCCAACCAAGGGAGGCACGCCCAACCCCGGGGGGTAGGGGAGGGCCCCTTCGACGTGCCCTTGGGGGCAGGCCTGCTCCCGAGCGAGACGAAGAGCAGATGATGAGGGAGGGGAGCAGAATGTAGGTGCGGGGAGGGGACGAATACAGTAGCGTCCAGACGGACGGACCGGGGCCTCCTTCATGCCCGCGTGCCAGTTTTCCCGCCGACTGTACTCCAAAGGCTTGGCCCACCTGCCCCACGAGCGTTAGGCGCCAATTAGCCAGCCTCGCACCACACCCCCCGGGGGAGCTCACACACCCCACCCACCAAAGTTCCAGGGAGCTCAGCCCGTTTGGCGCTCCAACGGCGCGCAATGTGCCAAAGGGCTCCCACCCGGCGATGGCCCACAGATTCGCCCGTCGGTTTTCTACCACCTTCACGCCTAGCCAACTTTCACCGCACTTCCCCATCCTTGCACCCCAACCAACCCGCCAAGGCATCGCGCTGGACCAAGTTCGCACCCTTGCGATTCGCAAGTGGTCCCGAATGCTTTCAGCATGGCAAAGCTCATTCATTGGTTGGTCCTTGGCTTGGTTGGTTGTGGCGGAGCTACTAGCGGCACGTCTAACGACGATGCCGATCTAGGGTTGGCCGGTAGAGAACCAGTTTCTGTGGAAGGTGTGGGCGGCGAGGCAGGTGCTAGCCCCCTTGGGGTTGCAGGTACTAGCGAGGCAATGGTTACCGGTGGGGCCGTTGGGGTGGGTGGTAGCCTGGCAACGGGTGGGGCGGTTGTTACCGGTGGGGCCCTTGGTTTGGGTGGGGCCAGCATGGCAACCGGTGGGAGCGTTGCAGGTGCCGACCCCGGTGGGGCTGCCCCGGGTGGTTCGAGTGCCCTTGGTTTGGGTGGGGCCGTTGGGGCAGGTGGTTCGAACATGGCAACCGGTGGGGCCGTTGCCGTTGGCGGGAGCGTTGCAGCCGGTGGGGCCAGCGTGAGCCCTACGGTTTGCCGTACCCTTTGCAACGATGACTTCTCGATCTGTTCGAGCGAACGGCTTTTCGAACAGAGCCATTGCGTCGACACGTGCAACACTCACCGCGAGATGTGCGCGCTGGACTGCTCCGGCGTGATCGACGCCTGCATCATGGTCTGTGCCAACAACGAAGCAACGTGTTCGGGCACGTGCTTCAGTGCTTGCGTCGACGACTGCAACACCCGGGCATGCGACTACCTGGATTGTGATGGCGAGCAGACCAAGTGCTCAGCGGTTTGCCAAACCAACTACACGGCTCGCATGAGTTCGATCTGCTTCGCCGAGCGTTCGAAGTGTCTTGCCGCTTGCCCCACTTGACATCGATCTACTCGGGGATCATGCTCCGGGCGTGCCCTACACGTAACCCCCTTGAATAGAGAGGATGGGCCCCCAACCATGACCCACCCGTCAATCGCAAAGATCCGAACTGAACAACATGCCATCGACTGCCCCGGCGGGACGATCTGCCGTTGCGGCGTCACGCCCACCTACCGCCCGCAAGGGGTGCGGATGGTGAGGCAAACTGGCATCCAAGCCGCGCAAAGTAGCGGAACTCCATCCCATGGTGGAGTGCTCTTGGTGATGCCGAATCGACCGCGGTAAACTTGGGGCGTAGCTCGGGAGGAGCTCTACGCCCTATGTCAACCCCATCATTGAAACGCCTTGTGGACCTAGCCCGTGCGCTCGGGTGGCCCAATCCGTTCGCTAATTACCTCGACTTGCGTCCACGCGCAGACGAGCCGCCCTACGTTGTCGGTCGAACGTTCTCCAACGCCGACGGCATCCTTTGCACGATGACGCGCTGGCCCGGAGTAATGGTCAACCATGGAGAGGAACTCCAATTCATGGTGGTCAACAAGAGCGGGCAGACCATCTTGAACGGGCAACCCATCTTCGTCTTTGGGGCGCAAGGCAACCGCCCGAAGGTGGACTTGCCCGTCAACACGAATGACGCAACGTTCATCACGGTTGGGCTTGCAACCCACGACATTCCGAACAACGTCGAAGGGCGCATCTGCACCGAAGGCGTCGTGCACGACGTGAACACGAACGCATGGGCAGAGGGTGATCTGCTCTACGTGAGCGAGACGAGGGGCGTGCTCACGAACGTGATTCCGCCTGGAACGAGCTACTATTGCGCGGTCGGCATGGTGACGGTGAGCCACTTGGTCCACGGGGAGATCACGGTGCATCCCCGCCGGTTCGAACGCAACGCGGGCACCACTGCAAACCGCCCCACCGTTGGCGCGGGAACGCGTGTCGGCTTCACCTACTTCGACACGACGCTTGGAAGGCCCGTTTGGCGGGACCCGACTTCGGCAACCGGTTGGACTGACGCGACAGGGGCCGACGCTTGAGCTACACTGACCGGGCCGTGCATCACTCACTCGGCGCTTGATTGGCTCGTTGCGGACAAGGAAGCGGGCCCCTCCATGGATGCGGCCATTCGTGGAGGGGCCCGTAGGGTTCAGACGGCTGTCGGTTCCCACCCAAGGTCAACGAGATGCTCCCAGTGTTGGCGCGCGAGTTCGATCGATTCGTAAGGCACGGGATCGGGGCAGCCAAGCAAGCCTTTGATCGACGCCGACGAACCTTCGTGCTTGGTCACGATGGTGACTTCGAGCACGGACGCGCCGTTGCGTAGCTGATGGACTTGGGTGTGTTCGTAGGGTTGGGCGTCCTCTGGTGGACGCGGTTTTGGATGCCGCATTGGACGCCTATTCATCAGTGTTTACCGGCGGTAAGCCGACAGGCTGTTCCCCGCGCTGGAGTTCCGCTTCGACGGCTTGGTTGCGGTCCCAGTCCGCTTCCATCAGGTCGCCAACGAAGTCCTGAGCCACTTCGAGCGGAGCGAGTGCTTGCTTGGTAGAACGCCCAACGGCTCCGGTGACAATGACGTCTTCGGTGCCGACGTCAAAGCGGAGCAGCCGAGCACCCTTCTGCATCACGACGAGGTTTCTGTGCATTGCGCTTTCCTTTGCTGTTCGTGCGAGAGAGTTCGCACATTCGAATGACCTTGCCTGCTCCACCGCACATCCAATCGAAGCGAACGATCAGTGTGCGGTAGATCAAGCCCGTGGAGACTACGGTGCCGAGCCCGTAGGTTGCGTGACGTACCCGTGACCCTTTGAGCATTGTCATCGTGGACGTTTTGGTTTCTTCGTCTTGGCCCTGTCAAGAGCAGCCTGCAAGATGAACTCGCTTAGGTCACCGCGGCCGTTGCCAGCGGCTCGTTCGATTGCGACGCGTTGCTCGAGTGTGCAACGCACTTGCAGGCGTTCAGTCTTGGCGCTCGCAGCGTTGCCGCTCGCTGAGTTCCAATTGCCTTGGCTTCGAACGGTTGCGGATTCCATGTCCGAGTACCGAACGTAGAATTCGTCGCCAGTTTCTTCACAACTGATGGTCGCCTTGAAGCGATCAAGCGCGGCGAGCGTGCCGTTCGAGAACGTCATGCCTTTGACGTGGATCGTCACCACTTCGCCGACGTACGGTTCGAGCGCTTTCATCTTGGCCCCTGCGGAGCCGGTTAGGTTGATCGTTTGCATCATGCCTCGTTGATCGCGACGATAGGCGTCGCAGGTGCTTTGGCCTTCTCGAGTTGTAACCGCCAATGGACCCACCCTTGCGCCACTTGCGCGGGGTCGCATTGCATGGCCGCGTAGAACAGGGCTTCCAGCACGATCTCTTCGCGCTTGATGCCAGGGGCCGCGCTGGCAACGGCGTCCATCCAGAACTGAATGCATTGGCGCTTCCCCCGCGGTGATACGACAGGGGCCTTCTGTGATTCTTTCATGGGTCCTCCAAAAGAGCAGCGGAGAGGCGAGGCACTAAGGCACCCGCCCCTCCGTAGTTGGTCAGGCAAGGGCACGCGTCAGCGCTTCCATGTCGCGCATCAGGTCGGCCCCAAGCAACTCGCCAAGCTGGCGATCTAGCTCGGCACGGCGGTCACGCGCAAGTTGGGCGCGCTCGCGCTTGTTCGACAGGTGGGTGAACCCGCGTTCGAGTAGCTCGGCAGCCTTGGGGTCAGTGATGGGGCTGCCCGCGGGCACGTGCTTGAGCAATTCAGCGGGGACGCGGTAGAACTTGCCACCTGCCGAAACGCAAGGCACGCGGGCACCCTTGCGCGGTATCTCGACCACGACGCAATGGATGGTTCGGCCTTCGTCTTCGTGATGGAACTTGAAGCGGTTGATCATTGGTTTCCCCGTTCGACCTGTTCACCTTGGAGTACAGTTTAGCGGGTCGCAACTGAATTCCGAATGCCTTGCGCTAGCGCGCCGAATTGCTCGGCTTTTCGTATGACGATTGCTGCCCCACCCTGCCCCGTTGGCGCGATGCCGCGCTGGCCGCCCCAACCGGCGGGGTGAGTGTAGGCAAGGGCGCTAGCGCATCGCGCTTGACCGTTGGCGGCCCTTGGGGGATTCTCCCAACGTGCCGAGACGCAGCAAACGAACGGGAACAGACACGCCGAGCGCGGGAGCGCCAACGGTCAAGAAGCAAACCATCAACCTGAACCCGGTTGATGGCGCGCAGAAGACGAAGACCGTAACGATGCCACCTGCCGTCTCGACGACGGAGCTTGCAACGCGTGCTCTGATGCGGCGAGCCGCCGAAGCTCGAACCGACATCTCGAAGTTCTACGACTTCACGATTCGGCACGAGACTACGAAAGCGCCGTTGTCCACGGCCGCGCATCAGCGGGTGATGTTCCGGTTCGTGATGGATCACCCGCTCTGCGTCGTGCGTCAACCGATCGGCACGGGCAAGACCTACGGCATGGCCGCGGTCGGGCTCTACTTCCTTGGGCAGGACGTGACGCAACGTGGAGCCGTTGTTTCGAAGGCTCAGGGGCAGGCAAGCAAGGTCGTTCGCATGGTGAGCGACTACATCACCGACCCGAACCTATCGGCTCCGGTGCAACTCGTCTTCCCGTGGCTCAAGAAGACGCAACGTACGAGCGAGCAATGGACGCAGACCGCCATCACGATCGATCGTCCAGCGGGTATTCGTGACCCGTCGCTCGTTGCCGTTGGTTTGGACGGGCAGATTCAGGGGTCGCGTCTTTCGTGGGTTGTCGGCGACGACATCTTGGACAGCGACAACACCCTGACCTCCGCTGGACGCGATCAGGTTCATCAACGGTTTGATGCCCGCGTGCTTTCACGTCTTGACCCCGTTGGGGCTCGAGCCGTGGTGACGAACACGCCATGGAACCTTGAAGACCTGACCTTCAAACTCGAGGCCGTTGGATGGCCAACGATCTCGATGGACATCTACGGCAACATCTGGTTCAGCGAGAACGTTTCGGTTCAATGGATTCTGGGAACCGGGCTTCTGCGGCCGAGCAAGTTCAAGGACAGGTGTTGGCGGCTCGTCGAGCATGACCCTGACCCAGACGAGAAGACGCCGCTATGGCCTGCTAGGTACAATCTCGACACGATCACTCAGATTCGAGCGACGCGGCTCCCGCAAGAGTTCGCCCGCTTGTTCCTTTGCCAGCCGTTCGATGAATCGTCGATGCGTTGCCAGCGCGCTTGGATTGATGCTGCGAAGCGCGAAGGCCGTGGCTTGCTCGACAAGATGAAGAAGATCTTGCCCGGGTCCATGGTCTACACGGGCGTCGACATCGGTGTCGGTGCAACGGGTAAGCACGACTTGACGAGCTTCTTCACGTTCCAGTTTCGAGACGACGGCAAGAAGCAGATCGTTGAAGTCGATAGCGGTAGATGGAGCGGGCCCGTCATCTCCGACAAGGTAATCGACAAGCACGATCGCTTCGGTAGCGTCATCGCAGTGGAGAGCAACGCTGCTCAGGACTTCATCCGTCAGTTCGCTCAAAGCAAGCGCGCAGACTTGCGAGTAAGGGCGCACAAGACGGGCATGAACAAGCACAACGTAGACTTCGGCGTTGAGAGCATCTTCACCGAGATGCAGAACGGGCAATGGGTCATTCCTTGCGACGATCAACTCAACTCGACGCCAGAGATCGAACGTTGGATTGATGAGTGCCTCTACTATCAGGCGCCTCCCGCTCACACGGGCGATCGCTTGATGGCTTGTTGGATAGCTCGAGAAAGTAGTCGAAGGGGAGGTGGAGGGCGCGACCCAAAGCCTCGCGCAGGATCACGAATCGCAACGTGGTCAGGCGGTGGATTTTGACATGCGAGCATGAATGGGAAACAACAGAGAAACCGGTCACCGAGAGCATTCCATGGTTTCGGTGTCGTAAGTGTGAAGCGTTCGGGTACGCAAGGAGCAACAGATGGATCAGTCAACACGTCAAGGTTCTGCTCAGGTTATGCGGGGTTCGCGGGTGCAAGGAGACTGCGGTTGTTCGTCTCCTGAGAAGAACGTCAAGGGGGGCGGTTCAGTGGAGGTGCCTCGCCCATCAACATTGCCAAACGGACAAGGAACCGAAACAGTGCAACTCACCGAACGTGAGTTGCTGATCTATCAGGCAGGGCAGTCCTTCGGGGCTGCTCAAGCGCTTCGGCAGACGGCAGAGATGCTCAACGAGTGGTCGCAGAAATTGAACGTGCAAGCCCAGAGTCAAGCGGCCGCGGGTCAGAGTTTTTTAGATCGCGCGCTGGAGAAGAAGCCCATGAGCCCTAGTGGGCAAGCCGGGGCAAGACTGGCGAATCGAGTTGTCAAGGCCTTTGGCGCGCTCGTAGGTGACGACGACTGACGGTAGTGATAGGTTCTGACCATGCCGCGAGTGCTCAAGAACGTTTACCATGCTCAGGCCGCGACGACGCCCACCGTATCGGTGAACATCAAGCGGCAATCCATCAACCTGCAAGCGACCCCTCGAGAGCAAGCCGCTGTCGCAATGCCAGCGCGGCTTCGGTCGGCGATGTTCTCGAGCACTCCGCCAAAGCAAGATCTGTATCGAAGCCGGTATGGTCGGTCCCTCAATCTCGACGTAATCGAGAACGCATTGCGAGCCGCTGATTGGGGCAACATGCGCCTCATCACGGACTTGAGTCGTGAAACCATCGACACCGACCCACATCTGGCGTCGGTGTTGAACAAGCGCTTCGGCGCCATCACGGCGCTTCCATACGAAGTGCGGCCCGCGGAAGGACCGGGCATCAACATCGAAAAGGCCCGGTTCTACGCTGACGTTGTTCGCACTCAGTTGAAGCAACTGCCGAACTTCAGCGCTCGCGTCAATCAGCTCGCATGGGGGCTCTTCGACGGCCGAGCCGCGCTGGAGAACGAATGGCTCATGACGGCTTCGTTGCCCGGGATGTTCGTGCAATCGCATCCGCAGTTCGGAACCGTCAATTGGATGATCAAAGACCTCGGGTGGATTCATCCGAGGCGCTTGCACTTTGGACCTGATCGCGAGCTTCGAGTCTACGATGACTTGATCGCAGGCAACTTTGGCAAGTACGGCATCGCTCTTCGAGACGAGGCATTCAAGTTCGTCTATTGGACGCCTCAGTTGTTTGGCGATTACCCTGAGCGCGAAGGGCTCGCGCGTCGCGCGCTTTACTGGTCGTTCTTCAAGCGGTTTGCCGCTCGCGATCGAATGGTTCTTCTCGAGCTTTACGGCAAGCCGTGGAGGTGGCTCGAAGTCGGTGAAGACAGTACGGCCGACACTACCGATCTCGAAGACGCTGACGAGATGCTTCAGAACGCCGGTGGGAACACGAGCTTCAGGTTCCCCCGCGGCACGTCGTTCAAAGTCGAGCAACCCGCCAAGGGTGCGGGCGAAGTGCATCAAGACGTCGTGACCGAGAGCGATAAGCAGATCAGCAAGCTCGTACTCGGCCAGACTGGCACCACTGACGCGAACCCGGCGGGTTTGAACAACGCGCAAGCGAACGTGATGCAGGATGAGCAATTCATGCTCCTCATGCTCGATAGCGTGATGATGAGCGAGGTCATCGAAACGTTCCTGACCGATGCGATCATTGAACTCAACTTCGGGCAGATGGAGGTTTCGCACGCCCCAACGTTCCGCCTTCGCGCGGACATGCCGCTCGATCGTGCGAAGGAAATTGCCCGTCTCGACGCGGCCATCAAGGCAGGGCTCGAGATCTCAGTCAGTGAAGCCTACGAGCTGTCCGGGTTCCGCATCCCAAAGAAGGATGAACCGGTCATCAAGCTCGAGACCCCACCCTTGCACCCGCTCGCCGTGCAACCGCCGGCAGAGCGTCCAGTTATCGTCTACCCCGAAGGGACTGAGCTACCCGCTCGTGAGACGCAGCCGATCGCCCCAACCGGCGAGGGTGGCCTGCAATCGCCAGAATCGATCCCGGCCCAGCCCGTCGCTCCAGCGGGAGCACTCAGGAGCCCCGAGAACGCCAATCCTCCCAGCGCTAGCTCGCAAGCGAAGCCCAATGAACCTCTCACCGGTGAGAGTTCTGTGGTCGCGGTTCGAGCCGAGCAACTTCCCGGCGACGTTCGAGTTGCCACCGAAGTCACAACCTTGCCGTTCGCAGGCTTCAAGGACTTCGACGCATGCGTCAAGAAGATGAAGAAGGACGGTCACAGCAAGGAATCGGCCGAGAACATCTGCGGAGCCCTGAAGCATAAGTACGAAGGCTCGATGCTCGGGCTGGAGAACGCTCACCCGAGCGACATTGCGGTTTGCAACGCGATCATTCTTCAGACCTACCTTCAGGCTCCGGGCATCAAGTGCGCTTCGACCAAAGAAGCGGATGTCGAAGCCGAAGTGCTCAAGGCGAAGCAACCCGCCGAGAAGCTTGTTGGCACAATCGAGGTTTTGATCGATAAGGGTACGAACGAAGGGGCGCGCGAGTCGGCCAAGATGGTCGACGTCTACGCCGAAGCCGTCGAAGGGTTGACGGATTCAGCCGCCATCCTGACGGCGCTCAACAATGCCAACGAGGACATGGACCTTCACGGGTTCAGCCGAGCAATTGAGCGCCGCATGATTCACGGCGTGATGTCCGGCGCGATCTCGAGCCAATACGAATTCGAGAACGAAACGGCGTTGCCTCCAGCTGAGTTCGAAAGCCAGTTCGGTTCGCCAATCCTGCTCGCCTTGCCTCCCGCGCTGGACTTCGTGACGCGGCCACTCAAGGACGCGATCGGTTGGTTCAAAGGGTTGAGCATCGTAACGCGGTCGGCATTCGATAGACTCGACGCGGCCGCTAAGCGTCGATCGTTCACTATCTCTGGACTCTTGAACAACATGATGCTCCAGAAGGCGAAAGACGAGCTCGAAACTCAAGTGCGAGAAGGTGGTCAGCTACGCGACTTCCGCAAGTTCATGACCGAGCGCATGGAGAGCGCCGGGTTTACGCCTGCGAACCCGAGTCACGTTGAAACGATCTACAGAACGAACGTGCTCAACGCCTACAATTCGGGCAGGCATGCTCAGGCGACGCAGCCGAGCATCTTGCGGATGCGACCATATTGGCAGATCAGAACCGTCAACGACGGGCCCCCACGGCAACGCAAGACGCACCAGAACGTCCATCTTTGGACACTCCGCGCTGACGACTCGTTTTGGAAGACCGCGTATCCCCCGTTCGGCTTCAACTGCCGATGCCGTGTCGTCACCCTTTCGGAGCCCGAAGTTCGAGCACGGAAGCTGACAATTCATAGCGGCGGAGAGATCCACCTTCTGCCAGATCCTGGCTTCACCAGTGGCACGGCGAGCCTCCTTTGATGCAGCGCTCTTGCCGACGAACGGGTTTGGTGATTCACTAAACCCGTTGTCCCGCTAGGGTCATACCAGAAGGAGCATTCCAATGCTGAAGCGGTTGAAGGAAGCGTATCAAGGTCGGGTTCGACGAGCGAAGGTCAAGTTCACGCTCGCAGAGATTCAAGCGGCAGGTGCCGTTCTCACTCTCTCGAAGTTGTTCGGTGATATTCCGCCCGAAGCGATCATCACGTACACGAAACTGAAGCGGACTGTAGCCGTCACCGACGGAGCCGCTGGCACCTTCGCCCTCACCATTGGCGACAACACGACCGCGGACAACGTAATGCTCGCGGCCGCTGGCGATGTTGACGGTGGGACGACAACTCTCGTTGTCGATAAGGGTGCCTACGTCAACGGAGGCAAGTTCAAGGCAACCCTCACGGGCTCCGTGAACCTGAACACCGTGACAGCGGGAACGTTCGAAGCTACGGTCTTCTTCATCGCATAGAAGAAGGTTCCCATGAGAAAGCTGAAGCGATCTGGATCTACGCCTGTTCAATCGAAGATGTGGACCCTTTCAAAGAAGGGTGGGGGAAGGTTCCTTGGAGGTACGCCGGTCAATACGCGTATCTCGATTCGTTTGGACACTACGACCACCGGCGTCACACCTGATGCAACGTGGGTCCAGGTCGCCAGCGAGGGACAGTTCAAGGGCTATGCCGGGGGAACGAAGTCGTTCACGTTCGACGCGGGAGTCTTCGGTAGGATCGTTGATAATTTCCGTCGTCATCCGTCGTACAAGAAAGGCCCCGACGGAGTAGGCTGCGAAGACATCATTGCGTGGGACTTCCATCACGCGAGCGAGATGATGCCGACCGACGGCAGCATCCCAACTTCGGGGGCTCCAGCGCAAGCATGGATTCGTGAGCTTGCGATTCGACAGAACCCCGAAAACCAACAGACTGAACTCTGGGCGCTCACGAATTGGCTCGAACCTGCCAAGACCTACGTTCGCGAAGGGCGTTACAAGTGGGCCTCGGTTTCTGTGGTCTTCGACGCGATCGATGCCAAGAGCGCGCAGAACATTGGTCCTATCCTGACAAGTGTTGCGCTCACCAATCAACCGTTCATCGAGGGCATGCAGAAGCTCGCGGCTGAACGATGGAGGAATGGCATGTATATCGAAGCCGCGGATTCGGCGGAAGACGCCTTGGAAATGATTCGTTCGATGATCGGGTTGCCCGAGACCGCTGACGCGGCAACGGTGATCGCCGAACTCGAGAAGGTCAAGCAATGGGTAACGACGGGGCAGACCCCGCTCGGCGTAGAGCTCGACGACATCGTAGGAGATCTGCGCACCATCTTGAATCTACCGGCGCTATCCACGTCGGAAGAAGTGTTCGTCGAGGTTGCCAAGTTGGTATCTCGACTAACGGCCGAATCAGGAGTAGGTGGACAGGTGAATCAACCTGCTCCGGCGCCCCCACCGGGAACCATGATGCCCGAAGGAGCACCGAACACAGAACAACCGCCGGCATCACCACCGGCTCCAATGCTCGAGAAGAAGAACATGGAAATCCTAAAGACCCTAGCATCGAAGTTCGGTGTCGTTGCCACTCCCGAGGCGATCCTGGAAGCAGCCGATCAGTTGACGGAAGTACGAACGACCCTTTCCAAGTCCCTCAACCTGTCCGGCAACGTCGCGAACGCGGTTCTTCTCAAGGCCGTGCTCGACGACGCAACCGTGCGGGCCAAGTACGTTCCGCTCCTGAGCGCACTCGGCGTCGAGAACCCCGATGCCGCGCTGGACAAGATCGCCAAGATGATGTCTGACAGTGCGAAGCTCGCGGAGATCTCCCCCGAGTTTGCTTCGCTCAAGGCAAAGGAAGCCGAAGGCGAGCAAGCGGCTGCCGAAGAGGAAGTCGAGACCGCGGTAGCGAGTACCGGTGTCACGGCGTCTAGCGAGCATTACAAGGGTCTGAAGATCGCCTTGACGACGCTTCGTAAGAACGATCGCAAGTCGTTCGATGAGCAGTATCCCAAATCGAAGCTCGACGAGACCCGCAAGGCTCTCGGCAAGACTGTCGCCGCGGGAACCACGAAGGTGGATGCTGCGAAGCTCACCACGAAGATCGCGGCAACTGGCAACCAGGAATCTGGAGCGGCCGCGGGCTCCGCCGGTGGAGTTGTCGACGTCAGTTCGTACGAAGGTGCGAACACCATCCTCCGAACGTGCTCCTACGTTCGGGCGTCCGTTGCAGGTGCCAAGGATTGGGCCTGGGACAAGGTTCACGAGCACGCGGTCGGCCTCGTGCGCTCAAAGGCGGTGACGGGCTAACCGTCTGCCGCTACAGTAGTCGTGAGCATGCGCTCACAAGGCGTTGGATCTAACTGAGAAGGAAACAGAATCATGGCGAACGGATACCAGAGCCGCGAGATCGATCCCGTACCGACTAGCGGTTTGAATAGCACGGGGAGCACCATTCCAAAGGGCACCATTGTCAACCGTGGAGCGGGCGAAACCATCGTCGTCGCTACCGCTGTGACAGATGCGTTCCTGGGCGTTACTGGTGAAGCCATCCCGAACGGGAGCTACGGGCGCGTCGTCACTCGTGGCGTCGTTCCCACGCTCTTCGCGGCCGCACAGACCGTCGGTGCTCGATTGACGTCGAACGGCGTCGGTCGTGCCGCGGCCGCTGCGGACGAGAACGCAATCATCGGCATCGCTCGTGAAGTCGGTGCGGCAGGCGTACTCGCCGAAGTCGAACTCATCGGCCCCGGTGGGCCGTCAATGTAGTGATCGAGCGCTCAGCTTGATCTACACGTAGAACAAGAACAAGGACGAAAGGAAAACTGAATCATGGAGCGCATGACGATCACTCTAGCGGCTGACTCTCCTGTTGGAAAAGCAGGGCAGAAGGTCACTCTCGAGCTCACTCCGGCGGATGTGCATGATCCCGCCGAGATTCCGAGCTACCTCGCCGGGTACCGAAATTGGACGTACCGTTCCGACGAGATGAGCAAGGTAGTTCTTGTCGACAACGACGAGGACAAGTTCCGTTCGTTCAGTCAGGACGACGCCTTCGAACCCGTACGGGTCAAGGGCGCGCTGACTGGACCAATCCCAGAGGTCGATCCCCGAAGTTCGCTCGACACGTACAAGGTCGTCGATCGCTACATCGGGTCGTTCGTACCTGCCGTGACCGAGCTCCAGCGCGGGAACAACTATCAGCCTCGGATGGCCGCGGCTCGTCGTTGCCGAAACGCCCTGATGCTCGACCGCGAGCTGGATGTGTGCGGTCCCGCTGGTCTGCTCACGACGGCTGGCAACTGGAACGCCGATCAGGTTCATACCCTCGCGGCGGGTGAGAACTGGAACGGTGGAGCAAGCGCGGACCCGATTGCTGCCCTTCAGCATGCAATCGAAGCATCGGCTCAGCCGATTGCCGAGATCTGGATGAACCAGAAGCTCGCGCACTTGTTCATCAGCAACTCGTCCGTTCGTGACCACATGAGGCAACTCTTGGGCGACGGCAATGCGAACAACATCGCCGTCGGTGTTGCGAACATGGCCGCGTCCGGTGCTCCCATCGACTTCATGATCCCGGGCTTGCCCCCGATCAAGGTGTTGGCGGCCAAGTACAAGAACGCCTCCGGCGTGCTCACGTACATCATGCCCGATTACGTCGTGCTCCTCACGACCCCGCCCGGCGTGCCGAGCGACGGCGAAGAGATCGCGACGAGCTACACGTTCCGTCGGCGTGGTCCTTCGGGCGTTGGCGTCGAGGCTCGCGAGTTCATCGTCGAAGGTCGTGGTCCGCACGGTGGGACCATGGTTGTCGTTGCGATGGCCGACATCGCGAAGATGACCGGTAGCAATTGCGGTGGACTCATCAACGGCGTGATCCAGTAACGCGGATCGGCCTGAACCTGCAACTCAGCAACGACAGCAAGGAACAGATCAATGGCACGAACCAAAGTGAAGGCGTCTGAAGGAACCAAGCCGGCAACGGCGGAGGGAACCGAATCGACCGAAACCGAAACCACCGAGACCGACGAGGGCTCCGCTGGCGACGAAGACGACGATGAGGTTCTCACCCCGATGCCGGTGAAGGTTCAACCCAAGGCGCCTAAGAAGCCCCGACGAAACCTCGGCGGGGTCTACAAGACCAAGAACCAGATTCGCTTCAACGGCGACTACCAAGCGGTTGGAACGGTGCTGACGCTTACCGATGAGGAAGCGCGGCACTATCTCAAGTTTGGAGCAGTCGAAGCCGTCGAAGAAGACGAAGACTGATTCAGAAGGGTTCAGTAAATCATGGCTGGGTCGAAATCGAACTACCTAGAACTAGAAGTCCTAGATCATGTGCTGGGGGGTGCCGATTACTGCCGGC
>Ga0265297_10004210_pt1 | contig 23990 bp, 25 predicted proteins | sample Munlanlwell13791_FD_192502 | JGI IMG/M metagenome (GOLD analysis project Ga0265297, IMG submission 192502) | Leachate microbial communities from a municipal landfill in Southern Ontario, Canada - Leachate well 137-91 | ecosystem: Engineered > Solid waste > Landfill > Unclassified | place... | reverse complement strand
TGCCGCCTCGGGGCTGGATGTTCTGGTATTTCAGAGCTATCCTATCGCCTGGGCGAGATATTTTAAGGTGCCGGGCAAAAAAGGGCTGGCGCAGGACTCCGCCAATATCCGGACTTTGAATAGGGGCATGCAGGGAATGAACGTACGCATTTATTTCACCCTGGAAGTCGGCGATCCTGTTGAAGGCTGGGCCGTAACCAAGAACAATATCAGCAGGCAAGTCAATGCTTTCCAGGAAAACGCTGACGGAAAACTGATAGTGTGGGCCAATGATTTGCTGGCCGAGCTATAGGTGTTGAGCTCTTTTCAACACCTTTTTTATTTATTGACTAATTTTTTGTAAAAGCTATTATTAAATAATGGCTAAAAAGAAAAAAACCAGTTCAAAGAAGAAGCCGGCTAAGAAAAAACCGGTTAAGAAAGCGTTGCCCAAAAAGAAGGCAAAGAGAGGAAAATCGATTAAGAAAGCATTGCCTAAAAAGATAAAAAAGGGGAAGAAAAGCAATAAGATGAAAAAAAAGCATATTAATAAAAAAATTGTTAAGCCATTAGTTTCAAAAAAGAAAAAACGTGCTGAAGTTGAGAAAGAACCTGACATTTTTGAAGGAGTCCATAAGCCGAAGATAAGGATTATAGGAATAGGCGGAGGAGGAGGTTCTATCATTTCGGAAATCGCCACTAGAATAAACAAGGCTGATTTTCTGGCGGCCAATACTGATGTAAGGGCTTTGAAAGGGCTTAACAAAAAAGTAAAAAAGTTTTCTTTCGGCTATAATCTGACCAAAGGCCTTGGAACAGGAATGAATATTGAGATAGGGGAGCAGGCGGCGCTTGAAGAAAAGGAAAAGATAAAAAAGATATTTGAAGGCCATGACCTTTGCATCATAGTCGCTTGCCTGGGGGGAGGGACTGCGTCCGGAGCTACTCCTATTTTCGCCAAAATTGCCAGAAGCGCAGGATGCCTTACTTACGGCATATTTACCCTGCCTTTCAGTTTTGAGGGCGAGAAAAAAATGGAGATTGCCAAAGAATCATTGAAAAAGATAGGGCCTTATTTCAATGTTTTCTCAATTATGCCCAACGAGAGAATTTTTCAGATAATAGACAAAAACACGCCTCTTCAGGACGCATTGTCCGCGATAAACAAAAAACTGGTCACTAATTTAGAGGGTCTTATAGAAATGATTTATCTTCCCGGGCTTATCAATATTGATTTTGCCGATTTGAGAACAGTGCTTTCCGGCTATGGCAGGCTTGCTTATTTGAATACCGTGGAAATTGCCGAAACGCACAAAGAAGAAGCTGCCAGAAAAGTTATTTCCAATTCTTTTTATCCTTACAGCTTGAAGGGCTCAAAAGGCATTCTGTACAACATAGTCGGCGGCAGGTCTCTTTGCCTTTCCGATGTTTCGAGAATATCAGAAATAATTTCAGAGGCGATTAATAAAAATGCAAAGATTATTTTCGGAATAAACCAGGATTCAAAGTATAAAGACAAAGTCAGAATAACTTTGCTTGCGGTGGGATGTGGCTCTAAAAACGATTTCATAAAAACAAAAACAGAAAGCAAGCCGAAAAAGAAGCGTCCGAAACCGAAGAGTCCGCTTCCTGTTCCTGATTTAAAAAAGAAAGAAGAGCCGAAAAAGGAAGAGGCGGCAAGCAATCCTGTTCCGAAGCCAAAACAGGAAGTCAGACATAAGCCTGTTGCAGAAAAGCCCAAGCCGAACGTTGAAGCCCCGAAATCTGAGCCTGTTCCGAAACCCATTGCGAAGCCGGAAATAAAAAGGCCTCAATCAAGAGAGGTGTATCTTGGAAATAAGGTGAGAAGGAATGCGTTGGAAGTCAGGAAAGTGATGGAGCAGGAGGAAAAAGACCTTATGGAAAAGGAAAATATCTGGGATGTGCCCGCAATATTTAGAAAAAAACAATAATTTATGATTAAAAAAGCCATAATTACAATTGCCGGCCTGGGAACGAGATTTCTGCCTCTGTCAAGGGTGGTGCCGAAAGAGCTTTGGCCCTTAGTCAATTTTCCTGTCATTCATCATGTTATCAAAGAGGCAAAAGATTCTGGTATAAAAGAAATAATATTCGTTTTAAGGCAGGACAACAAAAAGGTTCTGGATTATCTGAAGCCCTGCAAGGAACTGGAGAAGGTCTTAAAAGAAAAAAACAGGCAGGATGTTTCAGATGACGTGAAGTCTCTGGATGAGCTTTGCCAGGGGATTTCATTTTCTTACGTTCTTCAGAAAAAGCCTTTAGGCGACGGCCACGCTATTTTACAGGCGGCAAAAATCGCAAAATCAGAGCCTGTTGCCTGTATGTTTTCCGATGATATCTTTGATTCTAACGAGCCGGTTCTTTTGCAGATGGCCAATATTTTCAAGACATGCCAAAAACCTGTAATAGCCTTGAAAAGACTGGACGAAAGCAGGATTACCAGTTACGGAGTGGCGGGCGTTGAAAAAATAGCCAGCCGTTTGCACAAGGTTAAAAGCATAGTTGAAAAGCCTAAACTGGAAGAGGCTCCGTCAGACCTGGCAGTAGTAGGCAGATACATACTTACTCCCGACGTGTTTGACTGTCTCAAAAAAGCAAAGCCTGGCAAAAAGGGAGAGATTATTCTGGCTGAGGTTCTCCAGAACGGCATGGTCAAGGAGGGAAGGGTTGTTTACGGTTACGAGTTTTCCGGGGAATGGCTTGAGTGTGGAGACAAGTTGAGATGGCTCAAGTCAAGCATGTATCTTGCTCTGAAGCATCCCAAATACGGTCCTGAATTGAAAGAATATCTGAAAACAATCAGATGAGCTTGACATTCTTGCTGTATCTGTTATTATAATAATAGTTCCGGGAACCCTCTAAGGGTTCTGTATTCCCCCATAAGGGCTGCGAGACACACAATCTTACAGCCCTTTTTTCTTTCTTCGAAATGTTATAATATATAATATATGATTCATGACTTGATAATCATCGGCGCCGGCCCGGCGGGAATAACGGTAGGCATTTACGCTTCAAGGCTAGGCTTGAAAACCTTGCTGATAACCAAGGGGTTCGGCGGTCAGGTTTCCGATAAGGCCGTATCTATAAATAATTATCCTGGATTTTCTTCCATTTCCGGACAGGGCCTGGTTGAAGAAATGAAGAAGCACCTAAAGAGCCTTCCTGTTGATATTCAGATAGATGAAGCTGTCAGCCTTGAAAAGAAAGAGGACAATTTCGTTGTTTTGACGAAAGGCGGTAAGAAGTATGAATCCGTTTGCGCAGTTATCGCTTCCGGAGCCAAGGCAAAGCATCTGAACATTCCGGGAGAGGAAGAATTCGCAGGCAGGGGAGTCAGCTATTGCGGGATATGCGACGGGCCTGTGTTCAAAAACAAAATAATAGCTGTCATAGGAGGGGGGAACGCCGGGTTTGAAACAGCGATATTTTTGAGCGACATAGCCAAAAAAATATACATACTGGAATTTTCAGATGAGCCCGGCGCTTTTGAAGAGAATCAGAAAATAGTAAAAAGCTCCGGAAAGGCAGAGGTAATTGTCAATGCGGAAGCAAAAGAAATAAAGGGTGATAAGTTCGTGACCTCTTTGGTTTATAAAGATAAAAAGACGGAGGAGGAAAAAATATTGGAAGTTGACGGAGTGTTTGTTCAGGCAGGGTATGTTCCTGCAGTTTCTTTTGTTAAAAATCTGGTTGACTTTAACGAAAAAGGAGAGATAAAGACTGACTTTGAAACGATGAAAACAAAAACTCCGGGGCTGTTTGCCGCCGGAGACGTAATTGCCTGCCAGTTTAAGCAGATTATTTCATCTGCCGGAGACGGCGCCAAAGCTGCGTTAGCCGCCCACAATTACATAAAACACAAAAGATTATGATAGAAAGCGTAAAAGGGAAAATTATATTAGACTCAAGAAAAAGGCCAACCGTGGAAGTGGAGTTGAAAACTGACAAAGGCATTTTCAGAGCTTCTTGTCCTTCGGGCGCTTCTACGGGAAAAAATGAGGCGAAGACAGTCAAGGCTGAAAAGGCGGTAGAGAATATAAATAAAGTTATAAGCGGAAAGGTGGCAGGCCAAGATGAAGCGAGCCAGGAAAAAATAGACGGCATATTAATGAAGAGTAAAAATTTAGGGGCGAATGCGATATTGCCTGTTTCTATTGCGGTTTGCCGCGCAGGAGCCGCAAAAAAGGGGCTGCCTTTATTTAAATATATCGGAAGCAATTTTTCCGGCAAAAAACCGTTATCAATGCCGAGGCCTTGTTTTAATATCATAAACGGGGGGGCTCATGCTGACAACGGTCTGGATATTCAGGAATTCATGATAGTCCCGAATTATGTTTCCTTTTTCAAAAATCTTAAGACTGCCAAAAAGGTTTTCAGCAATCTTAAAAAACTCCTGGAAAAAGAGTTCGGCAGAAAGGGCATTGCGATGGGGGATGAAGGAGGTTTTGCTCCCCCTGTTTCGCAGGCAGAGCAGGCTCTTGATTTTATTGTCAAAGCCATGGGGCCGCTTAATGTTGAAATAGGACTGGACGTTGCCGCTACCCAGATAAAGAACAGGAAAAAATATAACATTGATTTCTATAAAAACTTAATTGAAAAATATCCTATTATATTCATAGAAGACCCTTTTGCGGAAAACGATGACAAGGGATTTTCTTCGGCTGTTAAAAATCTTAAGCCAATAATCGTAGGAGATGATTATCTTACGACCAATATCAAAAGAATCAAAAGGGCGAAAGGCAAATGCACAGGCATCATTATTAAGCCTAACCAGATAGGCACGGTTACGGAAACCTTGAAAGCGGTCAAGCTCGCAAGGTCATACGGATGGAAAACAATCGTTTCCCACCGTTCAGGAGAAACTATGGATGACTTCATAGCCGATTTGGCTGTCGGCGTTAGCTCTGAGTTCATAAAATCAGGAGCGCCGTCAAAACCGGAGCGCATGGCAAAATACAACCGCCTTGCAAAAATACAGGATTTGTTGTAATCTTTGAGTGTCGTTTAAGGCAAGCTCGCTCAAAAACTGGTAAGGAGAAAGAAGATGAGAAAAGGACTGCATCCGGCCTATAGCATTGATGTCGGAGAGGAAGTGACTGTTCAGGTTTTTACCACGAATAGAGATTGGGATATTGTGAAAGTCGCAGAAAAGCTGATAAAACTGTATGAGGGAGACGAACATCTGAACAGTTTGTCAGGACTATGCGAACTTTATAAGGCAGTCGGCTTGAACTGTCTGGCCGCTCAAACGCTGGAACAGATAGGCGGCGTAAAAGAAGCATTAAGGGACGCTGAAGGAATTACTCTTGATGCTTTGGGCTATCTGCCTGTTCCCGATGGCTTGATTGAATTGTGCTGGTCGTACAGGTCGCTTTCAGAGCACAATGATGCTGTCCCTGTCGCGCTGATAGAAGAAGTGTGGCTAAGGGCGGAGGAATTAAGGAGCTTCGGTCTTTTCTGCAATTTCTTCATCTGGATTAGAAAATCCCCCCTGCCTAGTGAATTCTTTCTTATCGGGAATTCAGGGGAGAAGAATTATCTCCTGGCCAGATGGGGGAGAGGCCTGGACAGCATGCTCGTTTTGTAGCAATAGTTTGCCAATGCTCTGAATATTTCAGGGCTTTTTGTTTAAAAAAAGAGCCAGGGAAGCCCCTGGCCTTATCAACCGTCGAGACATTGTCTGGTTTACTTCTTCGGCTTGAATCTTGGAGGCCCGAGCTGGTCCTCAAATTCCAACAGGGCCTCATCTCTGAAAGCAAGGGCCTCCTTTTCGGTGATATTGCGGTTTCTGTCAGAGTCGGCTGCCACGTAAATCGGCAGGACTGCGCTGTCGGGCAGGGGGACTTCTTCTCCTTCTTCTTCGTAGGACTGCTCTTGCAGCCTGACTATTCCGTCCATTGCTTCTTTGGCTTCGGCAGAAAGGGTGTAAGATATGTCTCCTCTGTAAAAGCTCTTCTTAGAACTTGCGCTGTTTGACTGGCATCCGCCCAGAATTGCCAGCGCGGCAATCGCCCACAGGACTTTGTTCATCTCTGCTCCTTTCTTTGAAGCGACGGTTGATACTTCTTAATTTAATATAATATATTGGGTTGAGAAGTCAACGAGGATTGGCTTGAATAATCTTTTTTGCTATAATAAAACAATATGGCTAAATTATTTTTGTTAAGGCATTTGAAATCGCAATGGAATCAGGAAAACAGATTTACCGGTTGGGTTGATGTTCCTTTGGCGAAAGGCCAGGAAAAAATGGCAAAAGCCTGCGCCAAGATAATATTTAAAAACAGGATAGATGTCGTTTATTCTTCTTCTCTTTTCAGAAACATGGATACGGTGGCCGAAATTCTGGAACATGAAAAAAAGTATCCGTTGTTTATCCATATTGACAAAAGCAGAATGAAAGATTGGAGCAGATTTATTGACATAAGCAACAAGGATATTCCCGTTTATGTTACGGAAAAATTAAACGAGCGTTTTTACGGAAAGCTGCAAGGCATGGACAAGCAAAAAGTCATCAAAAAATACGGGGAAGAAAAAGTGCGTCTGTGGCGAAGGAGTTACAACATAGCTCCGCCCGTGGGAGAGTCTTTGAAAGACGTTTTCAAAAGGACGACCCCTTTTTACAAGAAATATGTAGAGCCGGAGCTGAAAAAAGGAAGGAATGTCCTGCTTGTCGGAAGCCACAATCCGTTGAGAGCCATTGTGAAACATATTGAGAAAATATCGGAAAAGGATATTATTGATTTTGAGATTGCCTTCGGAGGATTGCTGGAGTATGACTTTGACAAGAAGAATAATCTGGTTAAAAAAGAGATTGTAAAACTTGCGGGGCTTTAATCTCTGTGATACAATTATTTTTGTAAGTTAAAAATTGCCTTTAGTTGCGAAATAGATTATCAGTAAAATCTGTTATAACCCATATTATGACGGATAATATCAGATTATATATTTGGTGATTCAAAGGAAATAAATATATGAACAATAAATTATTAATAGTCATAGGATTGGTATTGGCCGGCATATTGGTTGCCGGTATGGTTGTTTACAACAACACTGCTTCAAAATGCGAAGCAAATCTTCCTGGAGGAAGCCTTTCCGCCCAGGATGCGGCTCAGAAGATGCTGGATTTCGTCAACAACAATCTTCTTCAGGGCCAGGCCACGGCTTCTCTTATAGAGTCAACAGATGATAGCGGCTTATACAGGGTAACCTTTGATGTGGAAGGCCAGGAAGTTAACTGGCACGTGAGCAAAAACGGCCAGCTCATATTCCCTCAAGTCATTGATTTGGAGCAAGCGGAAGAACCGGCGCAAGAACAAGGGAAAACAATAGGCAATTTCTCTGTAAGCTCTGAACAAACTTGTCTTGAAGACGGAAAGCCGGTTGTTTACTTTTTCGGTTCAGAAACTTGCCCTCACTGCAAATGGGAACATCCTATAATCAAAGAGGTTATGGAAAAGTTTGACGGACTGGTTTCCTTCCATGAAAATATGGATACCGGAGAAGACATGGATGTTTTCAATAAATACAGCACGGGAGGTATTCCGACATTAGTAATGGGGTGCAATTATTACAGAGTCGGTTCAGGCGAAAGCGCAGGAGCGGAAGAAGAGGCAAGAGTCTTGACTGCTTTAACTTGCAAATTAACCAATGGTCAACCAGGAGATGTCTGCGGACAAGTACAGGACTTGATTGACCAGGTGCAATAAATATGGAAAACCAGCCAAAAATAAGGATATTTTCAACTCCCAGCTGTCCGTATTGCGTAACGCTGAAAGAGTTTTTGAAAGACAAGGGGTTTGATTTTGAAGACATTGATGTTTCCCAGGACCAGAAAGCCTTGGACGAGATGGTTGAAAGGTCAGGACAAATGGGAGTGCCGGTAGTTGATATTGACGGCCAGATTATAATAGGATTTGACAAAGAAAAAATAAATCAATTGCTAAATATAAAAGAATAATATGATAAAGGTTGCCATAAACGGATTCGGCAGAATAGGCCGTCCTGTTTTCAGGAGTATTTTAGACAATCATCCCGATTTGAAAGTGGTCGCGATAAATGATTTGACCGACAATGAAACATTGGAGCATCTTTTAAAATACGATTCCATATACGGCAGATATGATAAAAAGATTGAATGCGAGATGCTGGCGGAGAGAGACCCTGAAAAACTGCCGTGGAAGAAGCTTGGCGTGGACATTGTCTTGGAATGCACCGGAATTTTCCGGGACAGAGAAGGGACGGGCAAGCATTTAAAAGCAGGCGCAAAAAAGGTTGTGATTTCAGCCCCTGCTAAGTCAGACGATATTCCTACTTTTGTATTGGGGGTGAATGAGGAAAAGTATGATTCCAAGAAAGACGATGTGATGGACATGGGCTCTTGCACGACAAACTGTCTGGCCCCGATAGCAAAGATACTGAACGACAAGTTCGGAATCAAAAAAGGCTTTATGACAACCGTTCATAGTTATACCAATGACCAAAACATTCTTGACCTTCCCCATAAAGACTTGAGAAGGGCAAGGGCAGCCGGTATCAACTTGATTCCTACTAGCACAGGGGCTGCCAAGGCAATAGGCAAAGCAATCCCTGACTTGAAGGGCAAATTGGACGGCATAGCGATAAGAGTGCCCACTCCGATAGTTTCCATACTTGATTTGGTGGTTGAGGTTAGCAAATCAACAGACATAGAAGAGGTTAACAAAGCATTTAAAGACGCGGAAAAATCACCGGGCTTAAAAGGCATTTTCAGGACAGAAGGAGGGCCGTTGGTTTCTTCCGACTACATAGGAGACACCTATTCTTCAATAGTTGACCTTCCCCAGACCATGGTTAAGGATAATATGGTAAAAGTGGTGGCATGGTATGACAATGAAATGGGGTATTCAACAAGAATGGCTGAATTCGCAGAGTTTGTAGGCAAAAAACTCTAATCTAAACATGAAAAATTAGTGAGTAGTCAGAAATGACCACTCGTTTTTTTGTATGTTCGATTCCACAGATTGGCTGGAACATTGGTTTTGATTTCGACGCGGTTATTAGCTAAAAAGGATTAAGCGGTACTTTAAAAGTAAAGCCGAAAGTGTTATGATTGATTAAAACAAAGGTAATGTTAAAGCAAAAAGAAAACAACAAAACTTTTTCTTTTATTGACCTCTTCGCTGGCATAGGTGGGTTTAGATTGGCCTTGGAAGATTTAGGCGGGACTTGTGTTTTTACCTCTGAATGGGACAGCAATTCGCAAGACACTTATTTAAAAAATTTCGGTGAATTGCCTTACGGCGATATAACTAAAATCAAAGAAAGAGAGGTGCCTTCACACGATATTTTATGCGCAGGGTTTCCTTGTCAGGCATTTAGCATTTCGGGCAAACGGCTTGGATTTAAAGATGTCAGAGGAACTCTATTTTTTGATGTTGCGAGGATTGCCAAACATCATAAGCCAGATGTTTTATTTTTGGAAAATGTTAAAAATTTTGCAAAGCACGACAATGGCAATACTTTAGCTGCGGTTTTGAATGTTTTAGACGATATAGAATATAAGCCATTTTATCAAATTTTAAAATCCAGCGATTACGGTTTGCCGCAGGCAAGAGAAAGAGTGTATTTTGTGGCTTTTAGAAAAGATTTAGGCATTGAAGATTTTGATTTTCCAAAGCCAACGGGCGAAGTTAAAATCATTAAAGATATTCTTGAAAAAAACGCTCCAAAAGATTGCTATATAAACAGGCCAGATATAAAAATATATGGTAAAGATAAAAGCGTCGTTGACCCTCGCAGACCTTTGCAGATAGGCATTATAAACAGTGGCGGACAGGGTGAGAGGATTTACTCAATTAACGGGTCAGGAATAACCTTATCAGCTTTCGGCGGCGGTGCGGCAAGTAAAACAGGAGCTTATTTTATTGACGGGAAAATTCGTAAATTAACCCCGCGAGAATGTGCAAGGTTGCAGGGTTTCCCAGAGGATTTTATCTTGCCAGAAAACCGTAATGTTGCGTATAAACAATTTGGCGACAGCGTTTCTGTGCCGGTGTTGAAAGCTATCTTCGCGGAAGTAATTAAAAAATATCCACGATTAGAAAACAAAAGAGATGTGGCTTTGCTTGATAAAAAAGTAATTCGTCCAAAGCAATTTGCTCTGATTTAAAATTTATGGAAAACAATATAAAAGATTTAGTCAAACGTGGCTCGGCAACAGCTAAAAATGGATTTAAAAACGAGGACGATGTTGTTAGAAAGTTTAATGATTGGAAAAATGACGAGGACGCAAAAAAATGGCTTATAATAATGAGCTATAAGTTGGACGAGATAGAAAGAGTTGAGGCGGTAAAAATCACTGGTTCACACAAAGCAGATGTGCAAGTTAAGATTAAAATTTATTTGAAAGATGTGATTGGAGCTGAAAATATCTCAATAAAATTGGTTAGCAACCCCTCTGGTTTTAATCAAATTGATAAAAGGTGGATTGATAAATACGCGGAGCTTTGGAGTATGCCCGCAGATATAGTAAAGGCTCTTAAACTTTTTACGGGGGAAACAAAGCCAAAAAAGAAAGGATTAAAAGATTCTCGCCGAATGTTTATGGAAGAAATGGACAAGGCAACGCAGAAAAAGATTATTGATTTTTTTGAAAGCAATAAATTTCTTGTTGTCGCCGATGTTTTAAAAGGTAGGGATAAACTGGCAGCAGCCTGGATTTTAATTTATATAAAGCCAGAGAATTTATGGACCTTGTTGCCGATTGCGGTTGTGATAAATTTTTATGGTAACGGCGAGGTTCGTATTGCGAGAGGGGGCAGTTTAAAGATTGGCAGGATAACAATGCAAAGGAAGGGCGGGGACGGCGGCAGATCGACGGCTCAAATGTTACAATTTAAAATCAATCCTGCCGAGATTGTCAGGCAAATTGAAAATGGCGGATAAAATAACAAAAGGGGAAAGGAGCTCATTGATGAGCAAAATTAAAAGCAAAGAAACTAAAATTGAAAAAGATTTCAGAAAATTGTTGTGGAAAGAAGGGGTTAGATACAGGAAAAACAGCTCAAGACATTTCGGCAAGCCCGACATAGTTATTGCCTCAAAAAAGATAGTTATTTTTATTGATAGTTGTTTTTGGCACGGGTGCAAAAAACATTGCCGTATACCCAAGGCTCACCGCGATTATTGGGTTAAAAAAATAAGTCGCAATAAAGAGCGAGATAAAGAGGTAAATTCTCATTATAAAAAAATCGGCTGGAAAATCCTGCGAATATGGGAACACGATTTTAAAAATATAAATAAATATACAGATAAAATAATTTAAAAATACGAAAATTACTCCTAGAATACATAGGAAAACAGCTGTAATCAAAACATTATTTCAATCAAGAAATCGGCTTTTGCCGGTTTTTTGTTTTGGGAAAGTTTTTCACTTTGTTAATTTTTTTCTACGAGGTATAATAAATGAATATGGCAAAAGTTATACCAGTGGAAGTTTCGGCAAGACATTGTCATTTGTCTCAAAAAGATATTGATAAGCTTTTCGGCAAGGGATATCAGTTGAAAAAAGCATGGCAGCTGACTCAACCTAGCGATTTTGCCGCTGAAGAAAAAGTAGATGTTCAATCAGGCAAAAATAAGTTAAGTTTAAGAGTCATAGGTCCTGCGAGAAAAGAAACCCAGGTTGAACTAAGCATCACGGATGCGTTCAGACTTAAGATTAAACCTGTTTTGAAAATTTCAGGAGATTTAAAGAATACTCCCGGAATAACCTTAGTCGGACCGAAGGGAAGGGTAAGAATAAATAGGGGAGCAATTATTGCTTTAAGGCATATTCATTGCACGCAAAAAGAAGCAAAAGCCATGGGTTTTAAAAATAATCAAAAAGCTTCAATCAGAATAGCGGGAGCCAGAGGCTTGATTTTTAATAATGTTATAATAAGAACAGGTGAAAATTACAGGCTTTGCTGCCATATTGATTCAGATGAGGGAAATGGGGCCGGAATAAACAAAAAGGCAAAAGGATATCTATTATGATACTCATATTAAACTGCGGAAGCCAATCAATCAAATGGAAGATTTTTGACGCTAATCTTAAACTGAAGAAGGAGGGAAAAAAAGAAGTTTACGCTAAGCGTGATTTTAAGAAGATATTGGTAAAAGAGCTGGAAAGCATTGACTTTAACATTAGTCTTGCTGGCCACAGAGTGGTTCACGGAGGAGAATATTTTAAAGACCCTCTTCTGGTGACTGGTTCGGTTTTGAAGAAACTGCAAAGCTTTAATAAGCTGGCTCCCTTGCATAACCCGTATAATATTTTGGGCATAAAAGTCGCTTCAAAGATTTTCCCGAAAACAAAGCATATAGCTGTCTTTGACACGGGTTTTTACAAGCATCTTCCGGACGTGTCGCGAATCTATCCTGTGCCGGGGAATTTTCAGAGATTCGGTTTTCACGGAATATCTCATGAATATGCGGCAAAAGAAGCAGCTAAGAAGATAAAGAGGCCTTTTGACGCCCTTAAAATAATATCATGCCATCTCGGTGGAGGAGCCAGCATTACTGCGGTTAAGAACGGCAGAGCGATAGACACTTCAATGGGCTTTACTCCTATGGATGGTTTGATGATGATGACGCGGTCCGGAGCCGTAGACCCGGGTATTGTCATATCTCTGGGAAAAGGCGCCGGCAGAATTCTAAATTATGAATCAGGCGTCAAAGCTGTTTGCAACGAATCGGAGATGCTCAAGGTTCTTAAAAGAAAGGACAGAAAAGCCAGGCTGGCATTGGATATGTTTGCTTACAGAATCAAAAAATACATAGGAGCTTATTACGCTGTCTTGGGAGGATGCGATTTGCTGGTTTTTACGGGCGCGGTTGGAGCGGGCCTGGCCAAGACAAGAAATTTAATATTAAAGGATTTGGATATTTTGGATAAAAGCAAAGTCGTAATAATCAGGCCGAACGAAGAATTGTCAATAGCCAAAAAAGTAATAAATCTGCAATGAAAAAGAAAAAAGCATTTACTTTAATAGAGCTTATGGTGGCAATAGCGATTATCGGAGTACTTGCCAGCATAGTTTTGGTCGCTTTGGGCCCCGCGAGAGCGAAGGCCCGGGATGCTATCAGGAAGAAAGACCTTGCAAGCATGAGAACCGCTTTGATATTATACGCGTCAGACCATGATTTTAAGCTTCCTATGACAGGTTTCGGATGGAATAACTCAGGGGACGGATGGGCCACGAATTATGAAAATGGAACTTCATGTTATGCTTTCGGCGACTTAGAAGATTTTTTAATGGGAACAGACCCTGACATTCCTCCTCCGGTCATAGCATATATGCCAAGAGTTCCCCATGACCCGAGATTCGGAGGATGCAACGGATGGGGAGGCAATCAAACAGGATATATGTACTACCATTCGGCGTCGCCAAGCTGCTCTGTTTTGTTTGCTCATTTAGAGTCTCCTACCCAGCAGGATTTGGATTCTTGCGACAATATCTGCCCTGCGATGCCGGCATACGGAATGAATTATTGCCTTGAAGTAAATATATAAATAATAAAATAAAGAAGAATGTTATGTTCAAGAAATTAAGACACATACTGTGGTATAACGAAATAAACAAAGAAGATACTCCTTTGGTCGGAGGGAAAAACTCATCTTTGGGCGAGATGGTAAAGAATCTGAGCAAGAAAGGAATTAATCTTCCTGACGGTTTTTGCCTGACATCCAAGTCATTCTGGTATTTTTTGAAGGCGAACAGGATAGATATGAAGATAAAAGAGCTTTTCAAGGATTTGAATGCGAAAGATATTAAAAACCTGCAGAAAACAGGCAAGGAAGTGAGGGAGTTGATTTTAAACTCTTCTTTCCCGAAAGATTTGGAGAAAAAGATTATCAAGTCCTATAAAAAACTGTCCCGCAAATACAAAGAGGCCAATACCGACGTCGCTGTCCGTTCCTCCGCTACCGCAGAAGATTTGGCAACCGCTTCTTTCGCCGGTCAAATGGAGACATTCCTCAATATTAAAGGAGAGGAAAAATTGCTTTTATCTGTGAAAAAATGCATCGCCTCTCTTTTTACAGACAGGTCCATAGCGTATAGGGAAGAAAAAGGGTTTGACCATTTGAAGATTGCTTTATCTGTCGGAGTGCAGAAGATGGTAAGGTCGGACTTGGGTTCTTCGGGAATAATGTTTTCTTTGGATACGGAAACCGGATTTGAAGACGTTGTGCTTATCAATTCCATATGGGGCATCGGCGAAATGATTGTGCAGGGCAAGATAACTCCTGATGATTTTTACGTTCATAAGCCCACTTTGAAAAAAGGGTTTGACTCTATCATAGTAAAAAATCTGGGCAGAAAGAGCAAAAAATATGTCTATGCCAAAGAGGGAGGTCTGAAAGAAGTGAGAGTGAAAGACGAGGAACAGCTTAAATTTTCCTTGACAGACAAGGAAATACTGGTTTTGGCTGATTGGGCTTGTAAGATACAGGAGCATTACGGAAGGCATCAGGATATTGAATGGGCCAAAGACGGAAAAACAAAGAAACTGTTCATAGTCCAGGCAAGACCTGAAACAGTCCATAATCCGAAGAACGCCAATAAATATATTGAATACAAGGTAAAGTCCAAAAGAGCCCCTGTTTTAACAGGCATAGCAGTAGGAGACAAGATAGGGGTAGGAAAGGCAAGGGTTATTCCCGACGTTTCCAAGATTTCAGAGTTCAAAGAGGGAGAGGTCCTGGTTACCACTATGACAGACCCCGATTGGGTTCCTGTTATGAGGATAGCTTCGGCTATTGTTACGGATGAGGGCGGAAAAACCTGCCATGCCGCAATAGTGGCCAGAGAATTCGGGATTCCGACCATTGTCGGAACCAGAAACGCGACCAAGATGATAAAAAACGGCCAGGAAATCACCGTAGACTGCACTCAGGGTCTTGACGGAAGAATATTTGAAGGGAAGGTTCCTTACAGCACAAAAGAATATGATTTGGGCAAAATGCCAAAATTGAAAACAAAGATTATGATGAACATAGGAGCGCCTGACATCGCCTTTAAAACCTCGTTTCTGCCAAATGACGGAGTAGGGCTGGCCAGAGAAGAGTTTATAATAGCGGAAAAAATAAGGGTGCATCCTTTGGCTCTTTACCATTTCAACAAAATAAAAGACAAGAAGCTTAAAAAGCAGATTCAGGAAATTACAGTTGAGCATAAAGATAAAAGAGAGTATTTCATTAAGGAACTGGCGGAAGGCGTATCCCAGATAGCTGCTGCTTTTTATCCCAAGGATGTGATTGTCAGATTTTCCGACTTCAAGACCAATGAATACCGCAATCTCATAGGCGGAAGCCTTTTTGAAGGCGAAGAATCAAATCCCATGCTTGGTTTCAGGGGGGCTTCCCGCTATATAGATGAAAGTTTTCAGCCCGCGTTTCAAATGGAATGCCAGGCGATAAAAAGGGCAAGGGAAGTATTCGGTTTGGACAACATTAGCGTGATGGTGCCATTCTGTAGAACAGTAGAGGAAGGGGAAAAGGCAATAAAGCTTATAAAAAAGTTCGGCCTTTCAAGAAACAAAGACGGAATCAAGGACATGAAAATATATGTTATGTGCGAAATTCCTTCCAATGTTATTTTGGCTAAAGAGTTTTTGAAGATATTTGACGGCATGAGCATCGGAAGCAATGATTTGACCCAGCTTGTCTTGGGACTGGACAGGGACAATGGAAACATCGCTTACATCGGAAACGAAACCAATCCTGCTGTCAAGGAGCTCATATCCGAGACCATAAAAATCTGCAAGGAAAAGAACAAATACTGCGGGATATGCGGCCAGGCGCCTTCGGACATACCTGAGTTCGCCGAGTTTCTGCAGAAAGAAGGCATAGAAAGCATGTCTTTGAATCCGGATACGGTTGTCAAAACAATAATGAACTTGTCTAAAAAGAAATAGCCGGTTTTCCGTTTTCCTAAAAAAGGGTATAATGAAATAAAGTAATTCCAGTTTTTAAATTGTTTTATGCATGACATTGTGACGTTCGGTTCGGCTTCCTGGGATGTTTTCATGAAGCTAAAAAATATTAAAACCGTAAGCAATAAAAAATTCATTTCCAGCAAGGGGCTTTGTTTCAACCTAGGCTCCAAAATAGACGTTGACAGGATTTATTCTTTTTCCGGAGGAGGAGGAACGAATACTGCGGCCACGTTTACTTCCCAGGGATTTAAAACAGCATTTTGCGGAATGGTGGGCAATGATTTGGCGGGAGAGCAGGTAATAGAGGATTTAAAGAAGCATAATATAGACAGCAGCCTGGTTCTGAGGGCGAAAGGCAAAGAAACAAACTATTCTGTTGTTCTTAAGGCGAAAGAGGGCAAAGACAGGACAATTCTGGTGTTCAGGGGCGCTTCCGAGTTCTTGTCCAAAAAAGACATTAATTGGAAGAAGCTTGCGTCTTCAAAATGGTTTTATCTGGCGCCTCTTTCTGGAAGATTGGCGGGTCTGACCAAGGATATAATTGATTTTGCCAAGAAGAATGGCATAAAAGTAGCTTTGAATCCGGGGAATTCCCAGCTTTCCATGCCCAGAAAAAAACTTAATGCGATTATTGAAAAAGTTGACATTCTTTTTCTTAATCAGGAGGAGGCGTCAATCCTCACCGGCATTAGTTATGACAGGGAAAAAGAGATTTTTAAGAATATTGACAAGATTTGTCCCGGAGTTGCGGTTATGACAAAAGGCCCGGAAGGCGTGGTTGTCGCAGATGGAAAACATATTTATTCGGCCAGAGGAACGAATAACCACATTGTTGACAATACGGGGGCAGGGGACGCATTCGGTTCCGCTTTTGTGGCGGAATTCATCAGAAGCAGTGGCAGCATTGAAAAATCAGTCCAGTTCGGACTGTCCAACAGCGTTTCTGTGTTGAAAAAATGGGGCGCAAAAGAAGGAATTTTGAAAAAAGGAGAGGGGTTTAAAAAAGCAAAGGTTAAAAAAGAAGCCTGTCTGGGGCATAACTGCAAGATAAAATAATATGGAACTTAAAAAATATTTGGAAAAAGCAAAAAGAGGAAGGTGGGCGATAGGGCAGTTCAATTTTTCAACGCTTGAACAGTTGAGGGGAATACTGGCGGCTGCCAAAAAAATGAAAAGCCCTGTTATTATAGGAACTTCGGAAGGAGAGCTGAATTTTTTGGGCCTACTGGAAACAATTGCTTTGGTTGAAATATCCAGAAGCAAATACGGAGTGAAGGCTTTTCTGAATCTTGACCACGGTAAAAACATGGATTTAATCAAGAAGTCCATTGATTACGGCTATTCGGCGGTTCATTTTGACGGCTCAAGCGTGCCCTTTGAGAAAAATGTAAAATATGCTAAAAAAATAGTAGGGGAGGCTCATAAAAAAGGAATTTTGGCTGAAGGTGAAATTGACGATATTCAGAAAAAAAGCTTAACCGATGCTGGCAAAGCAAAAGAATTCGTTGAAAAAACTAAAATTGACAGCTTGGCCGTTGCCATAGGCAGCATTCACGGTTTTTACAAAAACATAAAGCTTGACTTTGAGAGATTAAGCGAAATCAAAAGCAATACGGATGTTTTTCTTGTTCTCCATGGAGGCTCAGGAATTCCCGACGGCCAGATTAAAAAGGCTATCGCATTAGGAATGAATAAAATAAATGTCAATACGGAATTAAGAATGGCCTGGAAGGAAGGCATATCTCTTGCATTTAAGAAAGGAGAAATAAAGCCTTATAACGTTTTGACAATAGCCCAAGAGGCTGTTCAAAAAAAGGTTGAAGAAAAAATAAAATTATTCGGAAGCTTTAACAAAATATAATTATGAATAATAAAAACACAACCGCGCGCAACGGAATGAATAAAAAAGACGTCATACTGATTGTGGCCGGTCTTGCCATTTTAACTCTCATAATGACTTCTTCGTATTTTCTGCCGAGAGAAGGGAAAAGCCAGGACGGAGAGGTAATCGTATTGACTGACAAGCATAATTACAAGGCAGGCGAAGATTTGAAGGTAAAGATAGAGAATAATTTGGAAGAGCCTGTATGTTTTTCTTCCTGCTATCCTTATTACATAGGAAAAGAGAACGGGGAATGGAAGCCATATAAATACGAGGAGTGTGAAAAAGAAAACATCACAGATAACTGCGTTGCTCCTCATGGCATCAAGGCGTTTGAGCTGGAGGTGCCTGCTTCTTTTAAGGGTTCTCACCGGCTGATGATACAGGCGTGCGTCGGATGCGGACTGCGGCAGCCGTTTCAGAAAGAAAGAGAGTTATTTTCCAATCCGTTTAATATAGAATAAGTAATTTTTAAAACATGAAGGTTATACAACAACACGAGAAATGTATTGGATGCGGTTCTTGTATTGTTCTTTGCCCCAAATATTGGGAAATGGGGGACGACAGCAAGGCAAAAATCGTTAATTCCAAAAAGATAAACAGCAATTACGAACTGGAAGTCAAGCAGGCTGAATGCAATAAAGACGCCGAGGAGGCTTGCCCTGTTCGATGTATTATGGTAAAAGAATAGTATATGACATCATTAAAAGCACAAAAGAGAGAAATGACAGGGGGAAAGGTGGAACAATTAAGAAAGCAGGGGATACTGCCTGCTGTTTTATACGGCCCTGAAATTAAGAATGTTAATATACAGCTTGATTTAAAACAGTTCAATAAAGTATATAATGAGGCCGGTGAAAGCTCCCTTATTTCCCTGGAAGTGGAAGGCAAAAAGTATTCAGTATTGATACACGAAGTAAAAAACAATCCTTTGACAGGAAGCCCTGTTCACGTTGATTTTTATCAGCCCATCTTAACAGAAGAAGTGTCTGCCTGGGTGCCGCTGGTATTTGAAGGAGAGTCTTTGGCGGTTAAGGATTTAGGAGGCACTCTTATTAAAGAGGTGCAAGAAATAGAAGTAAAAGCCCTTCCTGAAAAACTTCCGCACGAAATAAAGGTCAATATCTCAAGGATTAAAACATTTGAAGACGAGATATTGGTTAAGGATTTGGAACTACCGGAAGGAGTTAAGGTTGAAAAAGACCCCGAAGATATGATTCCTCTTGAGAAAGAGGAAGAGCTGGAGAAGCCTGCGGAAGAAGAGGCCGAGAAAGTTGAAGGGGTGGAAAAAGAAGAAAAATCAAAAGAGGAAGAATCCTCTCCTGCAGAGGATAAAGAGAAAAATGCGTAAATTATTATTTATCATCCCAGTTTTCGTTCTATTTTGTTTGTTTTTTATATCTCCGATGTTGGTTTCTGTCTCTGCGGAAGACCTTTCCCAGGCTTGCGAGTTGGAAAGGATAGAAGAAAGGTGCGAAGGCCTTACTGCTATTGATTGCAGGAAGATACTGGAAGAATGCGAAAAATATTATACGGAGCAAAGCCAGGAAATACAGGAAGATATAACTAAAACAAACGCCGAGAAAAAAACGTTAAGCAATAAAATATATAGCCTAAACAAGCAGATAAAAAACCTAAGCTATCAGATAAGCCAAAGCAATCTGATTATCAAAGACCTAAGCATTCAGATAGAAGATACTGAATCTTCAATAGGAAAAACATCTCTGAAAATAGAAGATTCTAAGGTGAAACTCGCCAATATTATAAGAAGCATTTACCAGGAAGACCAAAAACCGATTATTGAAATATTGTTTGCCGAAGACGACCTCTCGGGATTTTTTGACAATATCGTTGCCCTTGAGGTGCTTAATACGAAAAGCAAGAATCTTTTGCAAAATATAAAGATATTGAAGTCCAATCTGGAAGGCCAAAAACTTTCTTTAGATGAGGAAAGAGCGGATTTGGAGAACATAGTTGAGATTCAAACAGTACAAAAGAATCAAAGCACTCAAGTTAAAAAAGAACAGGAGTATTATTTGGATATTACAGAACAGGAATATCAGAAGCAGGTGGCGGAAAAAGACAGCATAGACCAGAAAGCGGCGGAAATAAGGGCCAGAATTTTTGAATTGATAGGCGTATCCAAGGCTCCTACATTCGGGGAAGCATACGAAATAGCCAAATACGTTGAAAGCATTACCGGCGTAAGGCCGGCCTTTCTTCTTGCTGTTTTGACTCAGGAGTCAAACATCGGCAAAAACGTAGGGCAGTGTTATTTGAAAAATTCCAAAACAGGAGCAGGAGAAGTTATTAAAACCGGAAAGGTTTTGGCAAAAGTAATGTCTCCGACAAGAGATGTGGCTCCGTTTTTAACGATTACCTCCGAAGTGGGAAGAGACCCGTATGCCACTCCGGTTTCCTGCCCGATGAGCTACGGATGGGGAGGGGCAATGGGTCCGGCCCAGTTTATCCCAAGCACCTGGATGATATACAGAGAGGAATTAAAATCAATCACCGGCAAAGCGGGAGACCCGTGGGATATCAGGGATTCATTTTTGGCTTCAGGGCTTTATTTGGCGGATTACGGAGCTACCAAACAAACATACGAGGGGGAGTTTAATGCCGCTTTAAGCTATTTTGCGGGTCCCGGATGGGCTAAATCCAGCTATGCCTCCATTTATAAAAGAGATTACGGATATCCTATAATGGCAATTGTTAAAAAATACGAAGCTGATATAGAAAAAATCAAATAAGCTCAAAGAGGAATTGATTTCCGCAGACATCTTCTGCGGTTTTTTATTTCATCTCCTGCTGGCAGACCTCTATCATTTTATCTATTTTCCCAGACATTATTTCTTCTATGCCGTGCCAAGATTTCTTTATCCTGTGGTCGGTTATCCTGTCCTGAGGAAAATTATATGTTCTGATTTTTTCCGCTCTTTTCGCTTGGCCTATCTGCTCGTTTCTTTTTCCGCCGAGCCTTTCAATATTCTCCCGTTCTTTTTTCTCCAACAATCTGGCAGAAAGAATAGCCATGGCATTTTCTTTATTCTGAAGCTGGTTTCTTTCGTTCTGCGAAGAAACAACCATGCCAGTTGGAAGATGAGTTATTCTTACAGCGGTTTCTCTTTTGTTTACATTCTGCCCTCCGGGGCCTGAAGACCTGTACACGTCTATTTTAAGGTCATCGGGCCTTATCTTTATTTCCGCCCTTTTCGGCTTAGGAAGCACGGCCACAGAGGCTGTTGAGGTATGCACTCTTCCAAGTTTTTCTGTTTCCGGTATTCTTTGAACCCTGTGAACTCCTCCCTCGTATTTCATTTCATCAAATGCAGGCCCTTTAATTTCAAAGATAATTTCTTTAAATCCGCCTATTCCTATCGGATGGGATTCTAAAATCTTAACGCCCCAATTGCGTGATTCGGCATACCTTGAATACATTTTAAACAGGTCTGCGGCAAAAAGCGCCGCTTCGTCTCCTCCTGCTCCCGCCCTTATTTCCATTATTGCAGAATACGATGCTCCGGAAGATTCCTTTTCTTTGGCAAAAGAATTCAAATCTTCTTTCGTCTTCCTTTCTTTTTCTTTAAGTTCGGTGATTTCTGCCTGGGCCAAACCTGCGAGCTCGGGCTCTTCCGAAGCTATTATTATTTGGTTCTCTTTGATTTTTTTCTGAATTTCTTCCAATTCCGTCTGTTTGTCCACTATTTTTTCCAATTCTTTCTTTTTCTTTGAAAGCTCTTCAAATTTTTCCCAGTCTGAAAGCACCTCCGGGTCAGAGAGTTGTTTTACGATTTCTTCGTATTCTTTTTTAGCGTCTTCAAATTCAGGCATTATAGTATTATGATAACAAATTTCTTTGATAAGTAAACAGAACGAAAAAGCAGAGGCCGAACCTCTACTTTTTCTTTTTTGCCTTGACTTCTTCTTTTTTAGCCAATCTTTTCTTGAATTTTTCAACCCTTCCCATGGTATCAATCATTTTTTCCTTCCCGGAATAAAAAGGGTGGCATTCGGAGCAAATTTCCACTTCCATATACTCTTTGGTGGCCCCCACTTCAAAAGTATTCCCGCAGGCGCAGGTTACCTTTGACTTTTCATAATATTTAGGGTGTATGTCTTTTTTCATAATAATTGATAATACCAGACAATAAAAAATAAATCAAGACTGTTGACAAAACAAAATATTGTTATAATATATCTTATAGAATAAAAACAGATTCCCTCTACATCCGTCAAAGCGGATAACAGCTCTTTATTTTTACATATGCTCTTTTTTTCTAATTGTTCTTTGCCAGAGGGAGGTCATTAAAAATAAACCCATATTAAAGCTAAAAGTAGTTAGTGGTTTTTGGGTTTTTTTATTTATTAACTAATAATTTATTAACTTAAAGAATGTCAGATATGAAGAAAATACTAAAATTTGTTGTGATATCAGGCGTTGTCATTTTTGGATTTACTCTGTTTGCTAACAGTGTTTTGGCGTGCCCTCCTGTTATTTTTGGATGTATGGACTCGGAAGCCATTAATTACAACCCTGCTGCAACCGCAGACAACGGTTCATGCACATATTCTAATTTAGTGATAAAAGCGTATAAGGTGGTATGTGATAATGAATCTGATTTGCCAAACTGGACTGATGGCGGAGCGCCCTCTGTAATTGATGAGAATACTGCTTTAAGCTATGTTTCTCAAAGCCAGGGAGCCTGCCATTTGGAAGCTGACTGGGATTTTCAATGGGGGTATGGAGATAAAACAGGAGCTTCCGGAGTTCAAGAGCTCGCAAAAGATTATATCGGTTTTGCCCCAATAGGGGACGCTTATGAGGACTGGAAGAACTTTGATTCTTCTACCGGCATATCGGGAATTCCTGCAATTGTTGAAATAAGTTCTTTGCAGTCAGCTACAAGAATCTGGGTAAGAGAGGTTTTAAAGGAAGGGTATCTTCCCTTTACTGACCCTCCTACTCCAAGCATAAGGGATAACGTGTCAGCTGAGATATATTGCCACGATGATATATTAGAGTATGACAACTATGACTATATAGATTTCCCTGCGCTGGGCGGAACCTACTACTGCGTTGCCTTTAACACCTTAAAGGAAACGCCAGGCTGTACAGACCCTGAAGCCAAGAACTACAATCCTGAAGCTACTGAAGATGATGGGACATGCGAATATGATGTCCTAGGATGTACAGATTCCGAAGCTCTTAACTACAATCCATCAGCAACAATAGATGATGGTTCATGCACATATCCTGAACCCCAGAAAATGGTGATAAAAGCGTATAAGGTGGTATGTGATAATGAATCTGATTTGCCAAACTGGACTGATGGCGAAGCGCCCTCTGTAATTGATGAGAATACTGCTTTAAACTATGTTTCTCAAAGCCAGGGAGCCTGCCATTTGGAAGCTGACTGGGATTTTCAATGGGGGTATGGAGATAAGTCTTGCGGCACAATTCTCGGAGTGCAACAGCCCGCAGGGGATTACGTTGGTTTTTCTCCCACAGGAAGCGGCTACGGACAATGGAAGAACTTTGATTCTTCTACCGGTATATCGGGAATTCCTGCAACTGTTGAGATAGCAGACCTACAATCTTCTCCTAAGATATGGGTGAAAGAAGTTCTGAAAGAAGGATATATTCCTTTTACTAGTCCTTCCGGTGCAACTGCGAGAAACAATGTATCAGCTGAAATATACTGCCATGATGATATATTGGAATACAATAACTTCGACTACATAAATTCTCCAGTATTAGGAGAAACCTACTACTGCGTTGCCTTTAACACCTTAAAGGAAACGCCAGGCTGTACAGACCCTGAAGCCAAGAACTACAATCCATCAGCAACAATAGATGATGGTTCATGCACATATCCTGGAACGTTTTCTATCTATGGAATAAAGTTCAACGATGAAAACAACAACGGTATTAATGACCAAGAGCCTATTTTGCCGGATTGGACAATAAGGCTGTATCTTTCAGACCAGCTTTTAAGTTCTGTGGCGACTGATTCAAACGGCAGTTATGCGTTCTTGGATTTAGCTCCTGGAACATATACTGTTTGCGAGGTTAATAAGCCTGTATGGGTTCAAACATATCCTGCTGACAACAACGGCTGCCATACTGTGAACCTTGCTGATGCAG
>Ga0265297_10004209_pt1 | contig 23993 bp, 28 predicted proteins | sample Munlanlwell13791_FD_192502 | JGI IMG/M metagenome (GOLD analysis project Ga0265297, IMG submission 192502) | Leachate microbial communities from a municipal landfill in Southern Ontario, Canada - Leachate well 137-91 | ecosystem: Engineered > Solid waste > Landfill > Unclassified | place... | reverse complement strand
GAAAAAGATTAAGATCGCTGTAGGTACAACCTCTCGTCAAAAATTAAAATCTTTAAAAGAAATTTTGAAGGACTTAAAAGTTAAAGCCGAGATTTTTTCGGTTGCAGCAAAGAGCGGAGTACCCGAACAGCCAAAAACGAGCCAAGAAACGGAAAAAGGGGCAATAAACAGGGCAGTTGTGGCTGCAAATGAAATAAAAGACGAGGATTTTAGTATTGGCATCGAAGTAGGCTATCACCAAGAAAATCAAGGATACGAAATGTTTTGCTGGGTGGCCATTATAGATAAAACCGGATACCAAATTTCAAGCCAATCACACAAGTTTTTGCTGCCAAAATATTTCCAGGATTTGCTGCAAAAAGACATATATTTGGGTGATAATTTGGACGGATATTTGCAAATGAGCAAAGACAGAAAACATAAAAAATATGTTGATGAAATCGTGAGGCACAGAAAGCCATTTATAGAAAACGCCTTGCGAAACGCCTTAATAAGATATTTAAACAAAGAGGATTTTTGATAAATAACATTATGTTGACAAATTTATGGTGTTTGTTAACATAATATCATTGTTTCTTTGAAAATTCTCACCCTCACTTAGAAAGGAATAGCCCAATGGCTACGCTTTCTCCTGTGCGCGCCAATTGGCCGCCTCTGAAAGGAATCAAGTTGTTGTCGCGCGGAAAAGTGCGCGATACTTACGAACTGTCCGAGACCACTTTGCTGTCGGTGGCGACCGACGGCCTGAGCATCTTCGACTTTGTACTCAACGCCCTGGTTCCCCAAAAGGGAGTCGTGCTCAACTGCATGAACCACTTTTGGTCGGATTATCTGGGTCAGTTTAACATCCAGACGCATCTGCTTGCGGCAGGCGCCGGAATCGACGAATACCTGCCTCAACACCTGCAAGACAATCGTGACCTGCAATCGCGCGCCATTGTCGTACAGAAGATGAATATGGCGCCGGTGGAGTTTATCTACCGCTCGGTGCTGACGGGTTCGGCAGTTGGCAACTACAAGAAAGACGGCACTGTGTGTGAACACCAGTTGCCGCCTGGGCTGCAAGACGGCGACAGTTTGCCCTACATTCTGGACACCCCGACCACCAAGGCCGAGGTAGGGCATGATGAAAACATGTCGTTCCGCGAGGTGCGGCGGGCCTACCCGATGCAAACCCTTATGGGCTTGCAGATCTTCCAGATTTGCAGCAACTACGCCCAGACCCGAGGCATCAAGCTGGCCGATACCAAGTTTGAGTTCGGCCAGGACGGCTTTGGCGAGCTCATCGGCGATGAAATCGTCACACCCGACAGCTCCCGCTTCTGGGAATTTGACGAGTGGCAAAAGAGCCGCCAGGAGGAGACTCGCAAGGCTCCAAACCCCTACGACAAGCAGCTTGTCAGGGCTTGGGGAATTGAAATGAGCATCAACAGGCATGACCCCAAAAAGCCCGAAGACGTGGCTTGGGTACATTCACTCAAGGTGCCCGATGGCGTCATTGACCGCACCGCCACAACCTATCGGCGGATTTTTTGGCGCCTGACCGGCTGCCAAATCCAGGAGTACCTGATTGATAGAATGGGCCTGCCCCAATAAGGGCTTCCCGTTACGTTCCGCCCCCGGCCGCGCACTTGTGCGGCCGGGGGCTTTTTTGCTATATTAAATAAACAATTATGGAATTTCCAATAAGAATAAACAAATATTTACGCGATATGAATTTGGCTTCCAGAAGGGAAGCTGATAAGCTTGTTGAAGCAGGCTTGGTTTTTATAAACGGCAAAAGAGCGGAAAACGGCTCTATTGTGCGACAAGACGACAAAATAACTCTTAAAGAAAACCAAAACGCAAAAAAAGATCTTTTGTATTTTGTATACTACAAGCCCAAGGGTTTGGCCACACAAGACAAGCCCAAAATGCAAAGTGTGATTGCTCAATGGCGCGATAAAAAAGTCTACCCGATAGGCAGGCTGGATAAAGAGTCGGAAGGACTTTTGCTTTTAACTAACGACGGCAGGTTTGCGAGGGAAGTGCTTAGCGATAAAGATGAATTTGCCAAAGAATATGTTGTTACAACAGCAGAGCCCATAAGGCACGGCATTGTTGAAATTTTTTCCCAGGGCATGGACACAGATACTTTCGGCCAGTTAAAGCCGGTTAAATCAAAACTTCTGGGTCGAAACAGGATCTCAATGGTTTTAAACGAAGGCAAGCGCCACCAAATCCGCGTAATGATGTCTGAGATGAATTATTCTGTTACTTCGTTAAAAAGAGTCCGAATTGGAAGCTATAAACTGGGCAATATGAAGCCCGGCGAATCAAAAGCCATTAAGGTTTACATCAAGAAAAAAGCTAATTTGAAAGATGGAAGCCAAAAATAATTTTGATGTGCTGGTTGTTGGCGGAGGCCCGGCAGGAATAATGGCTGCAATAACATCGGCTGATTTTGGTCTAAATGTTGCAATACTGGAAAAGAATAAAAACTTGGCCAGAAAGCTTCTGCTGACAGGCGGAGGAAGATGCAATATCACAAATGCAACTTTTGACAACAAAAAACTGGCCGAAAAATATGGCAAAGAAGGTTTTTTTCTCCTGCCTGCATTCAAATGCCTTGATGTAAAAAATACTATTGATTTTTTTGAACAAAACGGACTAAAAACCAAAACAGAAGGCTCAAAAGTATATTGCCAAACAGACAGGGCCGGCGACGTTGTAAGTTTGCTTGAAAAAATATTGAAGGATAAAAAAATTTCTGTTTTTTATAATTCAAATGTAGGCAGCATTGAAAAAGAGGGCAAAGAAATTTCCAAAGTAATTTTAAGAGATGGCAAAGAGATAACCGCCCAGAGTTATATATTGGCAACAGGCGGAAAGTCTTATACTGCGACGGGGTCAACGGGCCAGGGATATATGTTTGCAGAATCTTTGGGACATAAAATAAAAACTCCAAGACCCGGGCTTGTTCCGATAAAGATAAGAGAAGATTGGGTTAAAAGTTTACAGGGGATATCAACAAATTCAGCGCAGTTTAATTTATTGTGCGACAACAAAAAGAAACTTGTGATTAAGGGAGAAGTTATCTTTACCCATTTTGGACTATCCGGTCCGGCTATTTTAAACGCCAGCTCACAAATAGAAGATTTATCCCAAAAGGGAAAAATTACTATAAATTTAGACCTTTTCCCGGACAAAGACATTAAGGAGTTGGAGGGGGATATAATTGAATTATTCTCAAAAAACGCCAATAAAAATATAAAAAATTGTCTATCTGAATTATTGCCCGAAAAACTGATTTCTGTTATTCTTGATTTATCAAAAACAGATTCTTCAAAAAAGGTTAACGCTATCACCAAATCAGAAAGGAAAAACATTGTTCTGCAATTCAAAAAATCTGAGATGAATTTTGACGGGACTCTTGGATTTGAAAACGCAATGATTACTTCCGGAGGGGTATTGCCCAAAGAGATTGAAGCAAAGACAATGCAGTCAAAAATTATTAAAAATTTGTTTTTTGCCGGCGAAATTATCAATTTGCACGGGCCAACCGGCGGATATAATTTGCAGATGTGCTGGAGCACCGGACACTTGGCGGGCCAAAGCGCCCCAAAAACTAAAACAAAACTATAAGATGGCAAAAAAGAAATATTATGCCTATCAGGTAGGCAAGGAAAAGGGTATTGTTGACAGCTGGGAAGAATGCGAAAGAATTGTGCGCGGAGTTCCCGGGGCCAAATTTAAGGGGTTTGTTATGCAGGAAGAGGCTGAAAAATGGCTGGAAAAAGGAGCGGATTATAATGTAAAACACATTGGCCTCCAAAAAGGAATTTATTTTGACGCTGGCACGGGGGCGGGCAATGGAGTGGAGGTCAGTGTTACAGATGAAAACGGCGACAGCCTGCTGTACAAGGTTTTGGACGAAAAAGATATAAACGAAAGGGGCTTCCAGCTATTGGGCAAAGGGGTAACAAATAATTTTGGCGAGCTTTTGGCCTGCAAATATGCCTTACAAATCGCATTGGAAGAAGGCGCCGATAAAATTTTTGGCGACAGCAAGCTGGTTGTGGAGTATTGGTCAAAAGGATTTATTAAAAAAGATGCAATCTCAAAAGATACTATAGATTTGGCAAATGAGGTTAAAACCCTGCGCTATATGTTTGAAAAACGCGGTGGCCAAATTTCGCTGATAAGCGGCAGCTCAAATCCGGCCGATTTGGGATTTCACAAGGGTTAGGCTGTGGAAAATTTGATTGACAAGAGAATTGCCAAATTATACTCTTAGTAAATCTTAAGCATTAAACAAAAATTCTATGAATAAGATTCTACAAATATTTGGCGCAGTTTTAGCAGCGGTTGTTTTGGGTTCAGCGGCGCCAGCTCTGGCAGACAACCCCAATGCATATATTTCAATAGGCGGGGCTGCCGTTTATACAAATTCGTATTCCAACTTAACTGCGACGAGCGCAATTTTGCAGGGAAATCTGGCCATACCATATTTAACCACTTCAAATTATGTCTGGTTTCAATGGGGCACAACGACGGGCTATGGCAATGAGACAACTCATCAATTTCTGGCATCCGGCGGGGCTTTCAGCCAGGAAATAATCGGTTTGGCCCCAAACACAACCTATCATTTCAGGGCAGTCGCCCAGCTGCAAAACGGCACCACCATTTATGGCCAAGACAGCAGCTTTTACACTACATCAAACAGCGGGATTTTGACCATAAGCAAAAAGGTTATAAACCTGACAACTAATAATTTAAATTGGTCAGAATATCAATCGGCAAAACCTGGCGATGTGTTAAGTTTTGCAATTGTTTTACAAGCCTCAGGTCAAGATGTTTATAATGTGACAGTTTCTGACACATTGCCCCAAAATATGTTTTATAAGGGTGATTTGATTGTAAACTCTCAATTAAATTATCCTGGCAATATATTTTCTGGCATAAATATAGGCACCATTAAGGCTGGAGAGGCTGCCATAATTTCATACAGGGTGCAAATCGCAGACTCAACCGTAATTCCATATGGAACAACCACCCTAACAAGCACTGCCGCCATATCAGGATCTGGAGTAAATTATCAGACAGCCGCAGCCTCTGTGGTTATAACCAATACGCAGACGGCGGGAGCCTCAACCGGGCCGACAACAATTTCCACCGGGCTTACAAATAATTTTTTTACTGATTCATTTTTCTTGCCATTATTGATAATCATACTCGGGTTATGGCTTTATTTTTCGGGCAGAATTTACAAGTTTGCAGACTGGCTGAAAAACAGATAATATAGATAAATGTTAAACAAAGAACAACAAGAAGCTGTCTTGCATCAATCAGGCCCACTGCTTATTGTGGCTGGAGCCGGAACCGGAAAAACAACGGTTATCACCCAAAGAATTGTAAATCTAATAGAGAAAGGCCTGGCAAAACCAGAGGAAATTTTAGCTGTGACTTTCACCGAAAAGGCGGCCACAGAAATGGAAGAAAGGGTGGACAAATCCCTGGATTTTGGCTATGTGGACTTGTGGATTTCAACATTCCACGCATTTTGTGAAAAAGTTTTAAGGGATAATGCTCTGGATATTGGGCTTTCCCCGGACTTTAAAATTTTAGACGGCACCGCCGGCTGGCTTTTAGCCAGGCAAAACTTGGATAAATTTGACTTGAATTATTACAAATCTTTGGGAAATCCCACAAAGTTTATCCAGGCAATGATTTCTCATTTTTCGCATTGCAAAGACCAGGAAATTTATCCGGAAAACTATTTGGAATACGCCGACCAATTAAAAACCAGGGATGATGCCCCTGAAACAGAAGAAATTGAAAGAATAAAAGAAGTTGCAAACGCGTATCATGTCTATCAGCAAATAATGCTGGATAATAATTGTCTGGATTTTGGCGACCTTATAAACTACTGCTTAAAACTTTTTGAGAAGCGCCCTAATATTTTAAAAAAATACCAGCAGAGATTTAAATACATTCTGGTTGATGAGTTTCAAGATACTAACTGGTCGCAGTACGAGCTTATCAAATTATTGGCTCAGCCTGCCAGCAATTTGACCGTTTGCGCCGACGACGATCAGGCAATCTATCGATGGAGGGGGGCAAGCTTTTCAAATATAATGCTTTTTAAAAAAGATTTTCCTGAGGCAAAACAAATCGCACTTATCCAAAACTACAGGTCTTGCCAAAATATTTTAGACAAATCTTATGCATTCATAAAACAAAATGACCCAGACAGGCTGGAAGTAAAAGCAAAAATAAACAAAAAGCTTGTTGCCGCTGCCGAAAAAGGCGATGGAATTGTGCAACATATTCATGCCAAAAACATTGATACAGAAGTGGGCGAAGTTGTTAAAAAAATATTAGAAACCCTCAAAGAAGACAAATCTGCAACATACAACGATTTTGCCATTTTGGTGAGGGCTAATGACTCCGCCATCCCATTTATAAAAGGCTTGGAAAGGGCGAATTTGCCATACCAGTTTTTAGCCAGTAGGGGTTTATATTCAAAACCTGTGATATTGGATATGATTTCGTATTTTAAGCTTCTGGACAACTATCACGAGGGTACGGCTGTTTACAGGATTTTAAATCTGCCTTTTTTAGAAATTCCAAATCAAGACATTGCCACAATAACTTTGTACAGCCATAAAAAAACAAAATCTGTTTTTGAAGCCCTACAAGAGCTTTCGCTTATTCAAAACTTGTCTAAGACTACCCGCGAAAAAGTTGCCTTTTTGTTGGCCTTGGTCCAAAAACATAGCTCTATTGCCGCAGAAAAGGGTGTTTGCGAGCTTATGATAAATTTTATGGAAGACTCAGGCTACTTAAAATATCTGGTAAAAATGGGACAAAACGACAAAATTGATTTATTAAACCAGTTTTACCAAAAACTAAAATCGTTTGAAGAGACAACCCTGGAGCCATACCTTAAAAACTTTATGCAAGAGCTGAATATGGAACTTGAAAGCGGCGAGGAGGGCAAGCTGAAATTTGATCCAGAGCAGGGGCCGGAAATGATAAAAGTAATGACAATACACGGCGCCAAGGGCTTGGAATTCAAATATGTTTTTGTGGTTTCAATGGTAGACAAGCGCTTTCCGTCTATTGAAAGAAAAGACCCCATAGAATTGCCCGAAGACCTGATAAAAGACATAAAGCCCGAAGGCGATGTGCATCTACAGGAAGAGCGCAGGCTTTTTTATGTGGCTATGACCAGGGCTAAAAAAGAATTATATTTCACTTCGGCCGAGGATTATGGCGGCTCGCGGGCCAAAAAATTATCAAGGTTTTTAGTTGAATTAGGCTATAAGGACGCAGAAGCAAAAGATTCAAAAGAAAATTTACTGGCGGCAAAAAGGCAAACGCCGACTCAGAAGCTAAAAACTAAAACACAGCCCCAATATTTGCCTTCACATTTTTCATATTCGCAGCTGGCTGCCTTTGAAAAATGTCCATTGCAATACAAGTTTAACTTTATTTTAAAAGTCCCCGTAAAAGGAAAATCCGTATTTTCGTTCGGAAAAACAATGCACGGAACCTTGCATGATTTTTTAAAGCTCTACTCTGAAAAATCCAACCAAAAAGACTTGTTTGGCAAAAATACAGACAATCAAATGTCTTTTAAAGCATTGCTGGATTTTTATGAAAAAAATTGGATAGACGAATGGTACGAATCAAAAAAACAAAAGGAAGAATATCATAAAAAGGGAATTGAAATTATAAAAGATTTTTGGGATAAATTTGAAAAAAATCCGCCAAATATTTTAAAAATCAACGAAAGCCCGGCCCTGGAGATGCCATTTAACTTAAAAATCGGGGGACACACTTTGTTCGGTGTAATAGACAGAATTGATGACGCGAAAGACGGAATCACAATCGTGGACTACAAGACAGGGGAATCAAAAGATAAATTGGATGCAGACTCAAAAGAGCAGCTTTTGATTTATCAAATCGCAGCCCAGGAAGTTTTGCATTTAAGGCCCCAAAAGCTTGCCTATTTTTATCTGAATGACGGTAAAATGATGTCATTCTTGGGCACTGAAAACGAGCTTGAAACGCAGAAGGAAAAAATTATAAAAGAAATTGAACAGATAAAAAATTCCGAGTTTGACCCGACGCCAGGCTGGCAATGCCAGTATTGTGACTTTAAAGACATCTGCGACTGGGCACAAAAGTAAAATAATGTTAGAATATTAAAAGAATACGACGAAAATCGCACATAAGTGCGGTTTTTCGTTGTTACGTTTAATTGACAATATTAAATTATCGTGATATAATTAAATAATATAGCCCTACAAATTGAGGCTATTTGTTCATTATGTCGGCTCTGCTCAGATAGCAAGGAATAAACCCACAAAACCGTTCAAATCAAGGAGAATCGCGATGCGAATGTCACTCGTTGTGCGCCAGTCGCAGCAGTTGAAGGTTTCCGGCGGTATCACGGCTTCGGTGTTTCCGGAGGTTGAGCTCATGCTCATGGACTCGTCAGACCTCCAAAACGCCCTCAAGTTCGTGTCCAATCGCAAGAACATGGACAGATACCATTCTGTCATCGACTTCTTGTTCTGCGAGATCTTCCAGGAATACCGGCGCCCTTGCCTTCTCTTTTACAAAGGCAAGGGGCGTCAGCTTCGGGAGATGGCGACACAGGAAGAGATCGCACACTTTGGAAAAATCTTGGTTCGGACAATTGAAATTGCCTATGCCAGGTTTTCCGAGAAGCGCGCATCTTCCTGGTCCGCAGTCAGGACCGAGGTCCTTCGTTCGGTGGCATAACTGGCGAAGCGCAGATGCCTGTCGTTCAAATTCAATGAGGCCCGAGACTCAAATCGAGGGCTTCTTTTTTTATATAAAATGTGGCATAATATGGTATTAAAATGAATATAGAAAAGCTGGCAAAAGTTTTGGAGGCTTTGCCAAAGTACAGAGTAAAACAGGCAAAAGAAGCTATATTTAAAAACCTTATTCCCGACTGGAATAAGGCCAGTTTTTTGCCCCTGGCTTTGCGGCAGGAATTAAATGAAAAATGCCCATTGGATATAAAAGCCGAGGCATTGGTATCAAAAAACAAAGACTCCGTGAAGGCTCGCATTACTTTGGAAGACGGCCTTTTGATAGAAAGTGTTTTGATGCGCCACAAAGACGGCCGCAACACTGTGTGCGTGTCTTCGCAGGTTGGATGCCCGTTGGGCTGCGGATTTTGCGCAACCGGGCTGGCTGGGTTCAAGAGAAATTTGACGCCGATGGAAATTGTGGAGCAGGTGATATTTTTTGCCAGATATCTTAAAAGGGGTGGCAAAAAAGTGACCAATGTCACATTTATGGGTATGGGGGAGCCATTTTTAAATTATGACAATGTGTTGAAAGCCTGCCGAATCATAAACTCAAAAGACAAACTTGGCATTGGAGCCCGCAATATTTCAATTTCAACGGCCGGCATAATAGAAGGTATAGAAAAATTTGCCAAAGAAGGCACTCAGATAAACCTGGCGATATCTTTGCATGCGCCAAACAATGAATTAAGAAGCAGGTTGATGCCAATAAATAAAAGGTATCATCTGGAGCGCGTACTGGATGCAGTTGACAGCTATATTAAAAAAACAAAGCGACAGGTGATGTTTGAGTATTTGCTGATTAAAGATGTAAACGACACCGATGCCAACGCCAAAGACCTGGCAAGAATAATGCGAAACCCATTGTATTATGTAAACTTAATTTTGTATAATCCAACAATGGGCAATAGTTTTAGGCCGTCAACAACCGAACGCGTTAAAAAATTCAAAGAGATTTTAAAGAAAAATAAAATTGTTTTCTCGCAGCGATTCAGGTTCGGTCAGGATATAAAAGCTGCCTGCGGCCAATTCGCAGGAGAAAAAAAATGAATAGCGGTCAAAAAGAAAAAATAGCAGCCTTTGCTGTGGCCAATCTTGGCAAGCCCTACAAATATGGGTCAAAACCAGATGAGGCTCCCGACATATTCGACTGTTCGAGCTTTGTTCAGTATATATACAAAAATATAGGTATAACCTTGCCAAGAACCGCACTTGAACAGGCCCATATTGGAAGAAAAATAAACCCAAAAAGCTCTCTTGAGGTGGGTGACCTCATTTTTTTCAAGGGAACTGTGGGAAGATACGACAATAAATTTCCAATCGGCATCGGGCACGTTGCGATATATATAGGCGACAACAAGGCTGTGCATGCAAGATATAAAAAAATTGATGGCGGTAAGGTTGAATATGCAAAGGCATCAAAGTTATTGGAAAGAAAAGACCTTATAATAATAAAAAGAATAATTTAATATCTGTGCCAAAATAGACGAACAAATTAAATAATATTAAACAAAAATAACATGGCAAAAAACATAAAAAGAAGGAGTCCTGTCGCAGTTGTGATTTTCAGCATAATCACATTGGGCATATATTTAATTTATTGGATAGTGGCCACCAAAGAGGAAATAAAATCTTTGGGGGCAGAAATTCCATCGGCCTGGCTGATAATCGTGCCAATAGGGAATATGTACCTGCTATACAAATATTGCGAAGGTTTTTCAGATCATGTCAAAAAAGACAAAATGGGCGTTGTCTGGACATTGTTGACCTTAACGTGCTTTCCCGTAATGCCAGTAATCGTGCAAGTTGAATTAAACAAATTGGCCGATTAAAACAAAAAATGGAAGAAATAAACATAGACGACTTTTTAAAAATCGAAATTAGAATAGGTAAAATATTGGAAGCCGAAAAGGTTGATGGCGCAGACAAACTTCTAAAGCTTATTGTGGACTTTGGCACAGAAACTAAAATCACAAAAAATGAAGAAACCGGCGAAGAAACCCAAGAGATAACCGCAACCAGACGGCAAATTCTGTCGGGCATTGCCCAATACTACGAACCCGAAGATTTAATCGGCAAAGAATGCCCATTTGTTTTTAATTTGGCTTCGCGCAAGCTGCGTGGCTTTGAGTCTCAGGGGATGATACTTTGCCCATCTGGTGAAAACGGGCCCGTATTGCTGCACCCGGATAAACAAGTGCCGCCCGGCAGCTTAGTAAAGTAAGCATATATTAATTATGGGAATAAAAGTTGAATTTAATCCGGATTTGGCTCTTAGGGATATTTCTGAATTCAAAAATGGAAACCGAAAAATAGAGGAATGCATCCCTGAAAATATTGAAATCGGTAAAGCTTATGCGTTTTTGAAAGAAGGCCAAAGAAACTATTATATCGAAGGAGAAATTCCCTTGTTGGAGACAAAAGGCAATCAAAATCTTTCTCTTCCAAAGGCCAGCATTATAATTTTGGAAGCAACGCATTTTCTTGAAGACAATAAACTTTATACAAAAGGTTTCTACAAGGTTATAGAAATATTCAGCGACAATAAAATTTATTTTAACGGATTTAAAAAGATATAATATGCCACAAGATAAATATTCGGCTGTTTGGGTTTCGCATTCGTCAATCTCGGATTTTTTGAAATGCCCAAGGCTTTATTACCTAAAAAATATTTATAAAAACGAGAGAGGTAAAAAAATTACTTTAACCTCGCCTGCGTTATCTTTGGGTATTGCAGTGCACGAAACCGTTGAGGGTCTTAAAAACTATAAGGTTGACGAAAGATTTTCAAAGCCCCTGGAAGAGACATTTGAAAAAGAGTGGGTAAAAGTTTCAGGAAAAATGGGTGGATTTAAAACGCCCGAAGAAGAAGACGAAGCAAAAGAAAGGGGTAAAAATATGATTTTAAGAGTGGCACAAAATCCAGGCCCCTTGATGAACAAAACCATAAAATTGCCGGAATTCCACAACGGAATGCCCCCGAATTATTTTATTTCAAAAGACGACAATATAATTTTAAACGGAAAAATTGACTGGCTTGAATATATTGAGGCAGACGACAGTTTGCGTGTTATAGACTTTAAGACAGGCAAAAACGAAGAAAAAAAGGATTCCTTGCAGCTACCTATTTATATTTTGCTTTTAACTGCTTTGCAAAAAAGAAAAATTTCAGGTGCGGCCTATTGGTATTTGGATAAAGACGATAAACCAATTGATGTTCCACTGCCCGACATAAAAAAATCCCACAATATCGTTTTGGGCCAGGCTCTGAAGATAAAAGAGGCGCGAGAGAAAAACGAGTTTAACTGCCCAAGGGGCCCCGGCGGGTGTTTTGCATGCAAGCCAATGGAAAAGATATTAAAAGGCGAGGCGGAATTTATAGGGCTGGGAAATTACGGACAGGAAATCTATATCATATAACAAAACCTGAAATCTTTTTTACCTTCTGCTTCGTATTAATATAATGTTGTCATCTCAAATGACAGACGCAATGCCAGAAGAAAAAGACGATAAGACTATTATCTTCGAATATTTAAAGGGCGACCAAAAGGCCCTTGAATTTTTAGTTAAAAAATATCTGAACCATATTTATTCCTTTATTTATAAAAATGTCGGAGACCCGGAGGCTGCCGAAGACATAACCCAGGAGGTCTTTGTTAGAGTCTGGAAAAATATCAGAAAATTTGACCTAAATAAGGACTTTAAGCCGTGGATATTTCAGATAGCTAAAAATGCCTCAATCGATTATTTAAGAAAAAGAAAAACCATTCCATTTTCACGATTTGAAAATAGCCAGGGGCAAAATATGCTTACAGAGACCCTGGCGGATAATGGCCCGGGCATACTTGAGAGACTGAACACAAAAACAGAGTTTGAAAAGGCAATTGTCGGACTTTCAGAAAAAGACAAAAACCTCATACAGCTGCGCCACAGCCAAGGAATGAGCTTTAAAGAAATCGCGCAAAAAATGAATTCTTCAATAAACACCATAAAAAGCCGATACAGAAGAACAATTAAAAATATGCAAAAAAAGGCAACCAAATAGGCCTATTTTTCGTATAAATAACCGTATGGTAAAAGATAATTCAAATCCATCGCCACAATTGTATTTAAAGATAATGAAAAGACTCCGTCACGAGGAGAAGATTTTGGCTGGCAAGAAGATAATTTTGTTTTCAATAATGTTTGCTTCCTCATCGGCTGGTTTAGTCTCTGCGGGCAGAATGCTGTTTTTGCAGCTGCAAACTTCCGGGTTTATTTCTTTTGCGTCGCTTATTTTCTCAGATTTTGGAATTGTCAAAGTGTATTGGCAAAATTTATTAATTGCAATTTTGGAAGCCATGCCGGCGATGTCTATTGCATTGTGCTTGGCAATACTATTAATCGCCTTGCAGTCAGTGAGGTTTTTATCAAAAAATATTAAAACTATTCTATGGATATAAATAATTTTTTACAGTCAAAAGGATTCAAAATTACAGCCTCTGTTATCGGGTGCTTTGCGGTTTTGCTGCTGGTTTTTAGTCTTGGAATGTTTGTTGGAGAAAAAAAGGCCATCTTTTCTTTTAGATGGGCTGAGCAATATCACAGAAATTTTGCGGGGCCAGCGGGCGGATTTTTTCAGGAATTTACAAGGCCTGGTGAAGAGTTTTTGGAGTCTAACGGAACTATCGGAGAAATTATACAGATAAGCGATAAACAAATTACTATTAAGGGCAGAAATGATATAGAAAGGGTTGTAAATGTAGGAGATGACACAACTATAAAATACCAAAACCAAAATATGGCAATTTCGGACCTTAAAACCGGAGATAACGTCGTCATCATCGGCAATCCGAATGAAGACGGCCAATTAGAAGCGGTACTTATCAGAGTAATGCCAACACCGGAAACAGATATTAGAATAATAAATCTCAACAATGATAAATAAAATCAAAAATTTTCTAAAAACGGTTTGGAGCTACATAAAAGCCCATAAAATCAAAAGCTCGGTTGCACTGATAATCTTGATAATAGCAGCGTATTTTGGGGGTAAGTATTTTTTTGTTAAAGAAGATGAACAAACAAGATATATAATGACTGCCGTGACAAAAGGCACCGTGGAGTTTAGTATATCAGGAACCGGACAAGTTGAAGCGGCTGGCGTTAAAGAGGTAAGCTCTGAAGCTTCAGGAAAAATAACTTACCTAAACCCAAACGTTAAAGTCGGCAATTCCATCAAAAGCGGAACTCTAGTTGCAATAATAGACAATGCTGACGCCCAAAGATCGGTAAATTCCGCCGAATTAGCGGTAGAAAACGCAAAAGATGCACTCAAAACTGCCCAAATCGACTTGGATAATCTTATTGGTTCAGACCAGGCTAATCCAGAGGTAATACAAGATGCCCAGGATGACTTGGAAAAATCATATGAAGACGGATACAACGATGTTTCTTCGGCCTTTCTTGACTTCCCATCCATTATGAAAGACTTAGACAGCATACTGTTTGACAGAAGTTACAATAATTATCAAAAAAACATAGACTATTATTACTCGGCTTCACTGGTTTACGACTCCTCGGCTGAAAACTACAAAATATCCGCCCAAAATTCTTATGACAAAGCCAAGGCATCTTATGATGCCAGCTTTGCAAAATACAAAACGTGCAGCATATATTCTGATTCACAGGAAATATCGTCCCTTATCTCTGATACATACGAAACTTCAAAGCTTATAGCCCAATCGCTGAAAGATGCCCTTAACCAGATTCAATTTTATCAGGAAAAATTAAATGACAGCGGTATAGATATTCCTTCAACTTCAAACAGCCATATTTCAACATTAAGCTCCCATCTCGGCACAACAAACAGCAACACGTCTTCATTGTTTAACGCAACCTCGGATATAGAAAATAAAATTGACGCGCTTGATAATTCGGATGAAGAAATACGCTCTTCGCAGCTTGCGCTAAAATCAAAACAGCAGGCTCTGCAGACAGCAGAAGACAACTTGGAGGACGCCAAGGACTCTTTGTATGACCATTCAATATATGCCAACCTCAGCGGAACAATTTCAGCAGTAAACATTGAATCGGGCGACAGGGTTTCAAGCGGGTCCTCATTGATTACAATAGTCACCACCTCAAAGATAGCCTCCATAACAATGTCAGAAACAGATATTGCAAATGTTAAAGTCGGCAACAAGGCAAGACTGACATTTGATGCAGTTGAGGAATTGGAAGTAGAGGGCGTTGTTTCACAAGTTGATGTTGCGGGGTCTGCAAACTCCGGAGTTGTGAGTTATGGCCTAGAAATTTCTTTTGACACGGACAACGAAACAATAAAACCGGGAATGTCTGTTAGCGCCATAATTATAACTGATTCAAAAGAGGATGTTTTAATGCTTCCATCTGCCGCCGTAAAAGAATCTGGCAGGGGTTACTATGTGCAGGTTCTTAACAAAGAGTATGACTTAACAGATAGACAAGTCTCTATTAGGGGAGTTGCATCAGACACTGCTCCAGAAAATAAAGAAGTACAGGTTGGCCTTATGGGTGACGAATACACAGAAATCACATCTGGGCTAGAAGAGGGCGACCAGGTTGTGCTAAGGCAAAGCACCAGTCAAACAACAACCAGCACATCTTCCGGCTCTGCGGGTAATTCAACCAGGACTTTTAATATCCAGGGCGGGGGCGGAGCCCCAAGTGGATCATTTACCGGCCCAGGAATGTAAAATGATTGAAATAAAAAACATAACAAAAATTTACGGCTCAGGCACCGCAAAATACCAGGCGCTTAACGGGGTCAGCTTTAAAATAGAAGACGGGGAATTCGTTGCTATAATGGGCCCATCAGGCAGCGGTAAATCAACATTGATGCATATCCTTGGAGCCCTGGATACTCCCAGCTCAGGCACTTACATACTTGACGGTAAAGATGTCTCCACTATGACAGAGAACGAACTGGCCCAAATTCGTAAAAACAAAATCGGCTTTGTTTTTCAATCTTTTAATTTGCTGCCCAGAGCGACCGTGTTAAGGAATGTAGAGCTACCCCTGATATACTCCGGAACAACAAGGGAGCAAAGAAGCCGAAGAGCCGAAGAGGCCTTACTGGCGGCAGGATTGCAGCAAGAGTATTTTGGGCATTTATCAAATCAGCTTTCCGGCGGGCAGATTCAGCGCGTGGCAATTGCCAGAGCGTTGGTAAACAACCCATCTTTGATTTTGGCCGATGAGCCAACAGGTAACCTGGACACCAGAACAGGCGAAATTGTTTTGGGAACTTTTCAAAAGTTGAATGAAGAAAAGGGCAACACAATAGTTTTGATTACCCACGAGCCAGATATTGCAGAACATGCTGACAGAATAATTTTTATAAAAGACGGCCTGATTATTTCAGACACAAAAGACCATAAAAAAAGAAAAATATGAAATTTCAAGACACACTAGAAGAGACGTTATCGGCCCTGCTGTCCAACAAAGTCAGGACCAGTCTTACTATGCTTGGAATTGTCATAGGCATAGCTTCGGTTATTGTAATGGTTTCGGTTGGACAGGGTGCGTCAACGTCTATAACCGAGAGAATTGAATCAAATGGATCTAATCTTTTAATGATAACGCCGGGCTCGGCCGGAACTATTGGATATGGCGCCAGACAGCAGTCGGGCACAGCCCAAAGCCTTACGACAGAAGATTCAGAGCAAATTTTGCAGCTTGTCAGTTCTGTAAAGGCTATTACAAATGAGGTTTCGGGCAGGTATCAGGTTGTCTACAAGGGAAACAATACAAATACCTCCGTAATGGGAACCGACGCAAGCTATGCTTCAATAAGAAATGTAAGCGTTGAATATGGAGAATTTATAAATAATTCTTATGTTGAATCAAAATCTAAGGTGTGCGTACTAGGGCCATCAGTCGTTGAGGATTTATTCGGAGAAGATGCCGATTTATCAGAAGTCATCGGTAAAACCATAAAAATAAATAAAATTGAATTTAAGGTTGTCGGGATAACAAAAGAAAAGGGTGGTAGTGGATTTTCAAACCAAGACGATATGATTTATATCCCATACACAACTGCTATGAGATATTTAAGCGGCAATGAATATCTTTCTGAAATAGATGTGCAAATTTCCGATGCGAATAAAATGGAAGAAGCCCAAACAGAAATAACAAACCTGATTTTAAGCCTGCATAATATTTCCGATGCTGCTTCGGCAGATTTTAGCATCTCCAACCAATCCGATTTGCTTGAAACAATAACCTCAACAACCCAAACCCTTACAATACTCCTGGGCGCCATTGCTGGCATATCACTGCTCGTGGGCGGCATAGGCATTATGAATATGATGCTTACAACTGTTACAGAAAGGACAAGGGAAATCGGACTAAGAAAAGCCATTGGAGCTACGGGCGATGATGTAAGCCTGCAATTTTTAACAGAATCTGTGGTTTTAACTTTTTCCGGAGGAATGATCGGAGTGATTTTGGGGTGGGCCGTTTCTTTTTTAGTTAACTACTTTAAAATAACCTCAACAACGATATCGGCTGGGTCTGTTTTACTTGCAGTGGGAGTATCCGCTGGTATTGGAATTATTTTTGGATACTATCCTGCCAAGCGCGCGGCAAAAATGAACCCCATAGAAGCCTTGCGATACGAATAATTTCAGACTATAATTATTGTATGAACAAGAAAAATGTTTTAATAATCGCTGCAATAATATTAATTGTGATTTCTGCCATAATATATTTTTGGCCTAAACAAAAACAATCAAATCAACCAATGGAAAATCAAAACAACGAACAATCGTTAAACACATACGACATACAAGGGATGAAAGTTGAAATATTAAAAGAAGGAGCAGGCAGTGAAGCAAAAAAGGGAGATAATGTGCTGGTGCACTACACGGGCACACTGATAAACGGCAAAAAATTTGATTCCTCTGTGGATAGGGGAGAGCCATTCCCATTTACTTTGGGCCAGAACAAAGTTATTCAGGGATGGGAATTGGGAGTTTTAGGAATGAAGCTTGGAGAAAAGAGAAGATTGACCATTCCACCCCAGCTAGGCTATGGCAGCCAAGCTGTGGGCGACATAATACCCGCAAATTCCACCCTGATTTTTGAAGTTGAAATGGTTGGAATAAACAAATAACAGATAATTTAAGCAAGGATAATCCTTAAAGCCCGACTATTGACAAGCTCGGGCTTTTGTAATACAATACGCCTATCTAATAGTTTGATAATCTAACTAATTTAATTAATTTTAAATTAGTTCTAATTAACTAATTTAAAATTACATGGACACAAACGAACAACTGCTAACATCTATGCAAAACATGGGCCGCCTGATGAGGCGCGAGGTTTTTTCGCAGAAAAATTGCAGCCAAGACATTTCTCATTCCGAGATAGAGGTAATGTTTTTTCTGAAAGAAAAAAAGATAGCGACAATGAGGGCTATTGCCGACCATTTAAGAGTAAAGCCGGCTTCTGTCACACCTGTAATAGAAAAAATGTTTAAAAAAAGAATGCTTTCCAGGACTCCGGACAAAAAAGACAGGCGAATTATTTATATATCCCTGACAAAAAGCGGCCTTAAAACATTTATAAAGATGCAAAAGGAAATTCATGGGCATATCAAAAACTTTTTTCAAAAAGTAAGCGAGAAAAACAAAAAAGAATTGTTAAGAATTATAAACTCAATCGTAAAAGATTATGAATAAAATAACTAAAATTTCTATATTTTCAGCTGTAATACTGGTTATTATTGCAGGTGGATTTTTTGCAAACAATGTTTTGTCAAAATCAAACCGCATATCATTGACCAGCAATGAAGTTGGCCAGGGTAACATTTCAAAAAAGATAAACCTTATTGGACAGGTAAAAGCCTCCCAGGGGGTTGATATGTCTTTTGAGGGCTCTGGCAAAATAACGGCAAACTATGTAAAAGTAGGCGACAAAATAACAGCCGGACAGGCGTTGATATCAATTGACAGCTCAATACTACAGGCTCAATTAAACCAGGCAAAGGCTCAACTGGCCCAGGCAAAAGCCCAGGCTAACACCATAAGCATTGAAACCACTCAGAGCAAGGCTGATTCCAGTTTGCAAACAGCAAGGACAGCGGCTTTAGCATACGCCCAAAAATCAGTAACTGTATCCAAAAACTCTTTAATGATTATGACGGATATCCAGTATAACCACTTTATGGCAAAATGGGCTGCCCAAGACATTGCCATAGAGCAGGCGAAAGCCAAGGCGGCAAAATCATTATTGGGAGCCGAGGGAGCAGGAGGATGGACTTCACAAGCATTATCAATGCTTAACGGAGGAGCTTATGGCCAAGTTCAAACAGCAATAAACAGCCCGACTCCCGAAAATATTGACACCGCTATAAATGCCGCCTTTGAGGCACTAAAAGACACAAGGAGCTTGATAGATGCTATTCCATTGGATACATCCGTAACAACAGCCGAAAAAGCTTCTATCGTTGCTGAAAAATCATATATTTCAGGCGAAATTATAACACTTTCTAATGCCATTCAGGCGGTTTCAGCGCAGAAAGTAAACAATGACACAACAATGACCACCACAAGCGCCCAAATAGAGGCGGCAAATGCAAGTGTCCAGGCCATTGAGGCCAATATCCAGGCAATACAAACACAAATTTCAAAGACAACTTTGAGGGCTTTGTTTAACGGGCAGGTTGATAAAGACGATGCCATCGTTGGAGCCTTGGCCGTAGCTGGGGCCCCCGTTATAACCATATCAAATAACAACTTGGAAATTCAGGTGAGCATTCCGGAATCTCAAATGGCAAATATTAAAGTGGGCAATATCGCCGAAGTAACTTTGGATGCATTTGGAAATAATCAGGTTTTTAAAGCCTCTGTTGTTTCCATAGATACCGCTCCGACAATGGAAAACGGCATTGCTGTTTACAAAGCAAGACTTAAGTTTGAGGCCGAAAATGAACAAATAAAATCTGGAATGACTGCCAATGTTACAATAATTTCAGAAACCCGCGAAAACGTTGTTATGGTGCCAAACACCGCAGTAATTCAGAAAACTGGCAGATATTTCGTGATTGTAGATAAGGGGGTCGCGGGAAAAGAAAATAGGGAAGTAAATATTGGTATTAAAGACGATAAAAACACCGAAATCGTTTCGGGTCTTCAAGCCGGAGAAAAAGTAATTTCTTATTAAACACAAATGCAAATAAATAATAGAAACAAAATTATAATCGCAGCAATAATTATTTTGATTATTGCGGGCGGAGTAGCCGGATTGGTTTTTTGGAAATCATCTTCAAGCAAGGTGTACATTGAAGACGCAAAAATTTATGCTCCAACAATCAGCCTTTACCCAAAGACTGCCGGCACCCTGCAGGAAACTTTTGTGAACATCGGCGACACGGTAAAAATAAACGACCCCGTCGCAAGAGTCGGCAATGAACTGATAAAAGCCAAAACCGACGGCGTGATTTTAACAATTGAGACAAGTGTTGGCTCTTCATTCAGCCCCCAAACAGCGGTGGCTACAATGATAAATCCTCAAGACCTAAGAGTCGTTGCTCAAACAAAAGAAGACAAGGGGTTAAAATTTATCAAAGTCGGCCAGCAGGCATATTTTACGGTTGATGCTTTCGGGTCGCAAGAATATTACGGAGTTGTCGACCAGATAAGCGAGACTTCAAACGAAGGCGACATAGTCTTTAGTATCTCAGACGAAAGGCAGGAAAAAGCATTTGACGTGCAAGTCAGGTTTAATGTCCAAAATTATTCTGAACTGAAAAACGGAATGTCTGCCAAACTCTGGATTATAAAGTAGAAATTGCTTCGCAATGGAGAAAAAATCCTTAAATTTAAAATGGATTGTTCTGCTTACTGTTATAATAGGAACTTTTTTGGGCAGGCTTGACCAAACAATTGTAAACCTTGCCTTGCCCAAAATAATGGACGACTTTAAAATTTCTCAGTCGGCTGTGGGCTGGATTGCAACGGCATATATTCTGGCAAATGCGGTCTTCGTGCCCATTTGGGGAAAATTAGGCGACACAATCGGCAGAAAAAAAGTCTACCTCATGGGATTTTCTATTTTTATATTGGGCTCGGCCTTGGCCGGGTTTGCCTGGAATTTAACATCAATGATTGTGTTCAGAATTATCCAGGCTGTGGCGGGGTCTGCAGACTATCCAACAGCAATGTCTATTTTGGCCGCAACCTTTGAAGATGGAAAAGAAAGGGCCCAGGCAATGGGATTGTGGTCCGCATCGTTTGCGGCTGCGGTTGTTTTTGGACCGCTATTGGGAGGCCCGTTAATAGACAACTTTGGATGGAGGTCTGTGTTTTTGATAAACATTCCAATTGGAATTATCGGAGCTGTAATGGCAATAATGTTTATCAAAGAATCCATAGCCGACAAAGGAGCAAAATATTTTGACTGGTGGGGGGCGGCAGCCCTGGGAGTATGCTTGTCTACCTTGGTACTGGTGCTTGAAAAAGGCTACACATGGAAATGGCTGTCTTTGGCCAGCATAATTTGCTATGCAATAACGATCGTGGCGGGAATTGTTTTCGTCAGAATTGAAAAAGACCAAAAAGAACCGATTGTTGACTTGAAATTTTTTAAGAATGAAATTTTCGTGACAACGATGATAAACAACTTCATAATCTTCATGTCTATGATGGGAGCTGTTTATATGGTGCCGTATTTTGTGCAAATTTTCTTGGGGTATGATGCAACGCAGACAGGATACTTGTTTATGCCAATGGCATTTATGATGCTGCTTGCAGCTCCCATTGGCGGCAACCTGGTGGGCAAAGTAAAGCCCAAATATGTTATTGCAGCCAGCACTTTGGTGGCGGCTATAGGCGTATTTATGTTTACTGGCTTAGATGCCAGGTCAAACGCAATGGCGATTATAATTCCAATATCAATTATGGCATTTGGAATGGGCTTTGGCATGGCGCAAAGAACAAACATAGTAACCACTGCCGTGCCCAGCGAAGAAGTTGGCTCTGCATCATCTGTGCTTGCCCTGGTAAGAAATATTGCAGGAGCCTTCGGAATTGCTGTTTTTGGAACAATATTAAACAACTCAATAACCAGCAAAGTTTTAGAAACTGCATACCACAGCACCATTAACGCAACAAGCCAATTAATATACCAACAGGGGGTAAGCTTGATAATCCTTAATGCATATATGTCTTCATACAAGGTGGTATTTATTACTGCGGGCTCGCTTCTTTTAGTGGGAGCAGTAGCCGCTTTGGCGATAAATGTATCAAAAGAAGATATGGCAAATGCCAAGCAGGTGCATATAGAAGCCTAGGCCTTGAAATGCCAAATATGGGGCGTATAATGGAAGGTGAAATATATTATTAAACAAAACAATATGTTTATAGCCATAGTATTTATTGCAATTGGCTTGGCCCTTTTGCTAAGTTCGCTCAATATTATCACCGGAAGCTTCTGGGGATTTTTCTGGGCGATTATATTAATAGCATTCGGCGTGAAAATGCTAAACCATAAAAAGGCCTGCCCTTTCTGCAAATGGGAAATGTGGAAAGAAACTTGCGACCATCACCGCCACCACCACGACCACAAACACGAAGAAGATAATAAAGAATCAGAACCAGAGATGTAAATACAAAAAAGCCGCTCACTTCTGGAGCGGTTTTTTGTTGCAGCGCGTCAGGTTGACTTTTTCAGAAAAACCGATATAATTTAAATCATTGGGGTCGTAGCTCAATTGGGAGAGCGCAGCCGCGGGCTTCTCTGGGCATTGCGATTACTCGCGATATCAGCCCCAAAATGCCAAGGGTTAATATGCGAGGCCGAGAGAAGTGGCCGGGTTACAGGTTCAAGTCCTGTCGACTCCATTTAAGCCCCTAGGGCAAACTTGTTCTTTACTTACAACCGCGAAAGGAATTTGCAAATGAAGGTTGCCTCATGGAGGGAACTTGGATCCGACATTAACTATGTCGGCTGCCAGTGCGATGACGGCCAAAGATTTCTGTTTGTCTGCAAAGACAGCAGTACCTTGGAAATGATCCGCAAGGTGGTAGATTATGCCAAAAACCCGATGCTTTCGGGATTTGGCTCTGCCCAAGCCGTCGCCGTCGTAGACGCGCTCGTGGAACCAGAGTTCTACGAAAGGCACTGCGTCGAAATTGACGCGATGTTTCTGTCGTTCGGCGACAGCCAGTAGGCCAACTCTTTTTCAGTGGATTTACACACATAAGCCCAAACTCACGCGCGGGCTTTTCTTTTATATAAATTATCACTCTTGACAATAGAGTGATATTTTTTTAATATACGATTAATGATAACAGACAGACAGGAAAAATTATTGGATTTTTTGATTCGTGAATATATATCTGCGGGAGAGCCCGTAAGCTCTTTGGAATTAAAAAAAATTACTGATTTGGATGTCTGCGGAGCAACTATAAGAAACGATTTACAGGAATTGGCAAAGCAAGGATATATTACCCAGCCCCATACCTCGGCAGGCAGAGTGCCGACGCAAAAGGCCTATAAATATTTTGCCGATAAAATAGAAAGAGAGCGAGAAAGAGAATATGATGAGTTTATTGTGCGACAAATCAGATATGCACACCAGGAAATGGAAAGGCAAATGCAGATGATGCAGGAAATTATGCAAAAACTCGAACAAGATAATTTATTTGAAATATTAAATATTTTAGACAAATGGCACAGGAAAATATAGAACAACAAATTGAAGAATTAAAAGCAAAGTGCGACGAATATCTTAATGGATGGAAAAGAGAGCGCGCAGATTTTTTAAACTATAAAAAAGAAGAAGGGGAGAGAATTGGTACCTTGGCAAAGTTTGCAAATGAAGAAATGCTTTTGAATATTTTACCAATTTTAGACAATTTGCTTTTAGCATCAGCCCATATTAAAGACGATGGACTTTTGCAGGTTGTAAAACAATTCCAAGATTTTTTGGCAAAAGAGGGGATTGAGCCGATAGAAGTAACTGATAAAAACTTTGACCCAAATACAATGGATGCAGTTGAGGGAGAAGGCGAAAAAGTTTCAGAAGAATTACAAAAGGGATACACTTTGCACGACAAATTAATCAGGCCGGCAAGAGTAAAATTATCAAAATAAAAATATAAAAAATGGAAACAAAAATATTCGGCGATAAAAAGTTAA
>Ga0265297_10004207_pt1 | contig 24013 bp, 19 predicted proteins | sample Munlanlwell13791_FD_192502 | JGI IMG/M metagenome (GOLD analysis project Ga0265297, IMG submission 192502) | Leachate microbial communities from a municipal landfill in Southern Ontario, Canada - Leachate well 137-91 | ecosystem: Engineered > Solid waste > Landfill > Unclassified | place... | reverse complement strand
CTTCGCTACGGCCTTGACAAATCCTTGTTTTGAACTAAAAAAGGGTTTACGAAAAAGAAAAGGGCAAAATTGAAAGATTTTAGCTCTAAAATTTGTTTTTCAACATAGAAGGTCACAACGGATAGCACAAAGGAAACACAAAGAATTGCGTTAACTAAACGACATTGATCTGTAATTTGTAATTTTTAGTTAAGATATTGCCATGAAGATCAAAAAGATAGAACTCTACCAAATGCCCATCAAGCTCAAGGAGCCCTTCGTCATCTCTTTGGGGAAATTCGATTGTGCCAGCAATGTGGTGGTCGTTGTGAGGACCGATGCCGGGATGAGCGGCTTTGGGGAGTGTAGCCCATTTATGTCGATCAGTGGTGAGAGCATGGATACCTGTGTTGTGGTTGGGCAATATCTTGCCAGGGTGCTGATCGGGAAAGATCCGACCGATATTGAAACTTGTGTGGCCATGATGGATCAGGTCATTTACGGCAATTCCAGCATTAAAAGCGCTTTTGATATGGCTTTGTACGATCTTGCTTCCCAATATGCAGGGCTTCCATTGTTTGCTTTTCTTGGAGGTAATAACAACAAAATATTGGCGACCGATTATACCGTCAGTCTGGGCGATAAACAGAAGATGGTTCATGATGCATTGTGGATCAAACACCATGGATTTCAGGCCATCAAGGTGAAGCTTGGCGAATCGTTTGAAAAAGACTTCGAACGGATCCATCTGATCAGGGAGGCCGTTGGCAAAGAGATTCCTTTGCGGATAGATGCGAACCAGGGCTGGAACACAGAGACAGCAATTGCTACTTTACGCGCCCTCGGACCCTACAACATCCAGCATTGCGAAGAACCTATTCCACGGTGGAATTACATGGAACTGCCCAAAGTCAGGAAGCAGAGTCCCATCCAGATCATGGCAGATGAATCCTGTTCCGACCACCACGATGCCAAAAGGCTGATTGATCTGCAGGCCTGCGATCAGTTGAACATCAAACTCGGAAAATCATCGGGGATTTTCAATGCGCTGAAGATCATTCAGCTGGCCGAACAAGCAGACATGCACCTCCAGGTAGGAGGCTTCCTCGAATCCCGCCTGGGATTTACTGCTGCCGCCCACCTGGCGCTAGCCAGCGACCAAATCGTCTACTTCGACTTTGATACGCCATTGATGTTCACGGAAGATCCGGTTTCAGGCGGAATAACATACGATAACAGGGGAGTGGTGACAGTCCCGGATTCAGTTGGATTGGGGGCATGGGTGGATGAAGATTATTTGAAGGGGTTGAAGAAGGTTGAGGTATGTTGATTCTCTGGCAACAAAATACCATCTCTCCAAAATAAACTTCCAGATCATTTCTGAAAGTCAGAAATTTTGGGTAACTTATAGGAGATGTTTCTTTGTGGTCTGCTTATCTGATTGGACGAAATGTCATAATCCGAATGCCGACTTATTTTAGATCCGAAGTATTAACGCCTTAAAAAATCCCAAATGAAGAAAGAACAAATCCAGCAATTGTTTGAACAATTCGAAAATGCCGCCTACGAATACGAGGGAATTGAATGTTGGAGTGCAAGGGAAGTGCAGGAGATTTTGGGTTATTCAGAATGGCGTAATTTTCTCAAAGTAATCGAAAAGGCAAAGGATGCCTGTAAGAATTCAGGAGTGAAAATTACCGATCAATTTGTTGACGTCAACAAATTGATCGACATGGCTAAAGGTGCTCAGCGTCAGATAGATGACGTGGCGTTAACACGATATGCCTGCTATTTAATTGCACAAAATGGGGACGCTGCTAAGGTCGAAATTGCCTTTGCTCAAACTTATTTTGCCGTTCAAACAAGAAAGCAAGAGATCATTGAACATCGGCTTCTGGATGTGGAAAGAATCGTAGCTCGTGATAAACTATCTCAAGCGGAGAAGAATTTTTCAACAATCATTTACGAACGAGGTGTGGATGAGAAGGGCTTTGCTATTATACGTTCACAAGGTGACAAGGCTCTATTTGGGGGACTAACTACTTTGGAGATGAAACGAAAACTAGGCGTAGATGAGAGAAAACCTTTGGCTGATTTCTTGCCAACCCTTACCATTAAAGCCAAGGATTTTGCGGTTGAATTGACTAGTCACAATGTTATTGAAAAGGATTTAAAAGGGGTAAATCCCATTGGAAATGAACATGTTGAGAACAATTCGGCCGTACGTAATATGTTGATTGATAGAGGAGTGCATCCAGAGTCGCTCCCTCCTTCGGAGGATACGAGTATAGTTAAACGGCGACTAAAAAGTGAAGAGAAAAGAATCTTAGAAAACTTGAAAAAAACAACAAAGAGAATTAAGAAGTAGATTTATGACAAGTCTTTAACATTAGAAAGATTCCCCAAAAACCTATCCGACCCATAAATCACTTGAAGCCGATGAGGCATCATCTCAATTTTGAAGGTGCCACTTCCCAAGTTCTCGCCGTCTGATTCTCCCGGTAGGGGAGTGGAGGAACTGATTTCGATGGTTTTTCCAGTGTGTGTTGAGACTCGTCTGTCCGAGATGAATTTTCCGGAATAAAGTCCCTTGAAGTTGGTGAGGATTCCCCAGATCCCTATTTTACGGATTATCGTGATGTGAAAAAGCCCTTGCAGCGGGTTGGCTTCCGGTACCTGCATCATTCCTCCACCATTGAATTTACCCAATCCGATACTGGCTGTGAAAAGATTGACTTCCAGGGTGGCGCTATCGATGATGAATTTGGTTTGCCTGCTTTTGAAATTGAAGTAGCCCGACCCCAGGCTTTGAATGTAGACCCTGATGCCTTTTACCCCTTTGGATTTGAGCTCATTGGCGTTTTTTGCCACCAATGCGTCGAAACCAAATCCGGCAATGTTGACGAAATATCGTTTGCTTGTCTGCCCATCCACATGGCATGTAATCTCCCCAACATCCTGTTTGACAGACCTTCCCTCAAGAATGATATCGATGGCTTTTTGGTATTGGTCAGGAACTCCGAAGGTCCTGGTCCAGTCGTTGCCGGTTCCTACCGGGATCATCCCAATCGTTACCTCGTGATGGGATTCCTCCTCGGCCAGAAAGATGCCGTTTACCACCTCATTGAGTGTGCCGTCGCCTCCGGCTACCAACAGATGAGTAGTTCCGCCTGAGACAAGATCCTTGGCGACTTCGATGGCATGGCGCGGATATTCCGAGAGATGAAGGGTGAAGGAAATTCCAGATTTTTTTAGCAATTGCTCTATCTTCTTTCGGTCTTCAGCCCCTTTCCCTCCGCCTGCATGAGGATTGAGAATGACTTGCCATTCGATTCCGCTATTTTCCGGCATCTGATTATTGGTTGAGTAGTTAGTACCTGACTACAAATCTAAAAAAAATCGAGTGCAGATATCCTCCGCACCCGAAAATCTATGTGAACAAAAGCCATTGGTGATTGGCTGTTAGCTTTTTGATTATCTATTCCTGTACTGCTGCGATTCCCGGAAGCACACGGCCTTCGAGATATTCGAGCATGGCGCCGCCGGCAGTTGAGATGTAGGAAACTTTGTCGGCAATGTCGAATTTGTTTACAGCCGCAACAGAGTCGCCTCCGCCTACCAGTGAGAAAGCCCCTTTGGCGGTGGCCTTAACGATGGCATCTCCGATGGCTCTTGTACCAACAGCGAATTTGTCCATTTCAAATACGCCAACCGGACCATTCCAAAGAATTGTATTGGACTCGCTGATTACTTTGCTGAAGTTTTTGATGGTCTCAGGACCAATATCCAATCCCGACCAATTGTCGTCGATGGCATAGGAGGCAACCACTTTTGTGTTGGCTGTCTCGGCAAATGCATCCGCTTCGACCACATCAACTGCGAAGTGAAATTGCACCCCTTTGTCTTTGGCTTTCAGCAACAGGCTCTTGGCAAGTTCTACATAATCATCCTCACATATGGAACCACCAATTTTCCCGCCCTGGGCCTTCACGAAAGTGTAGGTCATTCCGCCACCAATGATCAGGTGATCGACAGAATTCAGAAGGTTTTCGATGATGGTAATTTTGGAAGAAACTTTGGAACCTCCCATGATGGCTGTGAAAGGACGCTTTGGCGCTTTGAGCACTTTATCCAGACTCTCTACTTCACTGGCTACCAGCAGACCAAACATTTTGTCGCTGGGGAAGAATTTTGCAATAACCGCAGTTGAGGCATGAGCCCTGTGTGCTGTTCCGAAAGCGTCATTGACCCAGCAGTCGCCCAGGAGAGAGATCTGACGGGCAAACTCTTCGTCGCCACCCTCCTCTTCAGGATGAAAGCGCAGGTTCTCCAAAACCAATACTTCACCGGCTTTAAGGGCAGAGGCCATTGCCTGGGTTGCTTCGCCGATACAGTCCGGGGCCATTTTAACAGTCATACCACCCAGTAATTTACTGAGATGAGGTACAAGATGTCTCATGGAAAATTTGTCCTCAGGACCCTTTTTTGGGCGACCCAGGTGGGACATGATGATCACGGCCCCACCTTTACCCAAAATAGTATTTATGGTTGGAAGGGCAGCAGTCATGCGGGTATCGTCTGTAATTTCGAATTGTTCGTTGAGCGGAACATTGAAGTCAACTCTGATTAAGGCTTTTTTGCCTGAAAAGTCATAAGTTTCAATCGTCTGCATATCGTTGTTATTAAATTTTTTAAGAAGCTCAAAGATAGTGGATATCTGTTGGATAAGCCTCCTTTGTGTGTTAATTTATTACTAATTCATCAGGAGTTTTTGTGGTCCGGATACCCGATGATCATTTTTTTTTACTTTTGAGGGGCGGGTTAGAATTGCGTAAAGTAAGCTTATCAATTAAGCCCGTAAATAATTTACAAAAAAGGTTCACGCAAAGTACGCAAAGACAAACTACAAAAGGGCGCAAAGTTAAACTTGCGGCTCTTTGCGTCTTCCTTTGCGTTCTTTGCGTGAACCTTAGAATTTTGATAAAAGTACTATGCAATTTAAAGATGTCATTGGCCAGCGTCCTACAAAGGAACTGTTAATTCAGTTGGCAAAGGAGCAACGCGTTCCCCATGCCTTGCTGCTGGTTGGGCCTCCCGGGAATGGGAAGCTTGGCATGGCCCTGGCTTTTGCACAGTACCTGAACTGCCACAACAAGACCGGGAACGACTCCTGTGGTGTTTGCAGTTCGTGCTTGAAATTCAAGAAGTTGATTCATCCGGATCTGCATTTTACCATTCCCGTCGTCAAAACATCCGCGATCTCCAAACCCACCAGCAGCGACTACCTTGCCAAGTGGAGAAGCTATTTCTTGGCCAATCCATATCCGGTTTACGAAAGGTGGAACCAAATAATTGCGGAAGAGAACAAACAGGGGATGATCTATGTGGATGAAGCCGCGGAAATCATCCAAAAGCTGAACAGGAAATCCTATGAAGCGGATTACAAAGTATCGCTGATCTGGCTTCCCGAAACTATGCACCTGACATGTGCCAATAAAATCCTGAAAGTTCTGGAGGAGCCACCTGCAAATACCCTGTTTATCCTGGTAACAGAGGAAGAACAGCGCCTGATCAGTACCATCCGGTCGCGTTGTCAGACCATTCGAATTCCGAGAATTGACGAGCAGGACCTTGCTCAGGCTCTGGCCAATCATCCCGATTTGGGAGAAAACAATCCTGCAGTTGTGGCCCGCATGTCCAATGGAAATTATATCCTGGCCGAAGAGATGTTGCGCGAAGATGAAGTCAGGAGATACAATTATGGGCTTTATACCTCTTTGATGAGGTCGGGATATGGCCGTAATCTGCAGGAGTTGTTGAACTGGTCGGACGAAATTTCCTCCATTGGAAGGGTCAGACAGCTTAGTTTTCTGAAATATTGCACCGATTTTACCCGCGAAAATTTCATGTCGAATTTTAAGCAGCCGGTTTTGGTTACCATGACAGATGAAGAGGAAAAATTTGCCAATAAATTTGCCCCTTTCATCCACGACCGGAACGTGATCCACCTTTTTGCCGAGTTCGAAAAATCTTTGAAGGACATTGCATCCAACGGAAATGCCAAGTCCGTTTTTACCGATATGGCTATCAAAGTTTCCAAGCTGATCAGGCTTTAATCCGCGGTAGCCATTTCAATCAAATTCCTTAATTTAGGGGTTTGATCGTTTTCGAAGCGGACCATGTGATTCGCTCTGTTAAAAATCATTATTTTTGTACTGATAGAAGAAAATTAAAAATTACGGATTACAAATTACGAATTGAACGAAACTGTAGATTAAAGCGCTTAAATTTAGGTAGTTAGTTTTGGTTTGATTTTGTAGGTAGTAAAAATAATTTTCAATTAAATTCAATATATACTTGTTTGCCGGTTCTTTTTGAATCGTGCAGGCAATCAATTAGATAACTTAGATAATTCATGAACTCTATATTAAAGACGGCACGTGGATGCCCGGGTTCGCCGCAAACACGCAGCTGTGCCAAACTGAATGTATACAACTGGCTTTCTGATGTCCCAAATACCATCAATCCCAACGATATAATTGAAATCCGGTTTAAAAATACCCGCAAGGATTATTTCAAAAATGTAAATGATCTGCCCCTGAAACCTGGGGATATCGTGGCTGTTGAGGCCAGTCCTGGTCACGATATCGGCGTTGTTTCGCTCGTCGGCGACCTCGTTCTGAAGCAGATGAAAAGGCATAAACCCACCTTCGTGGATGGCGAACTCCGTAAAATTTATCGTTTGGCTAAACCGGTCGACATCCAGAAATGGGAAGAGGCGATCCAATTGGAGCACGAAACCATGTTGAAGGCCCGGAAAATTGCCGAGGACCTTCGCCTGAACATGAAAATCGGCGATGTGGAATTCCAGGGGGATAAGACCAAAGCTATTTTTTATTATATTGCAGACGAGCGTGTAGACTTTCGTCAGTTGATCAAAGTATATGCTGATACCTTCCGGATACGGATTGAGATGCGCCAGATTGGCGCCCGTCAGGAAGCCGGAAGAATTGGTGGGATTGGTCCATGTGGCCGCGAATTGTGCTGCAGCTCCTGGATATCTAATTTTGTGTCGGTTACGACCAACGCAGCCCGGTACCAAGAGATCTCGCTAAATCCGCAAAAACTTGCCGGACAGTGCAGTAAGCTCAAATGCTGTTTGAACTATGAACTGGATTGTTACATCGACGCGCAATTGGATTTCCCTCCCAACAATGTTCAGATCGAAACCGAAAAGGGGAATTACAACTACCTGAAGGCAGATATCTTTAAAGGAATTTTCTGGTATGTGAGGGAAAACTACCAGGGTGGTGGTGTCATCGGGGTATCTGTGGAGAAGGTGAAAGAGATCCTACGATTGAACAAAAGTGGCAAACGCATACCTGATCTGACCGGAGATATCATTGAGATACCGGATGACGCAGTTCCAACTTACCAGAATTCGACAGGGCAGGAGTCGCTCGACAGGTTCGACCAGGGTGCGAACAAACTAAGGAGAAAGAAGCGTCACAAACCAATACTGACACGTAAAAACAGTTCCAATCCAGACCATGAGACTTCGCAAGATACTCCAAACGAGTAAGGCTGTTCTGCTTTTCTCTCTTGTTGCAGTTGTGATTTTCTCCTGCAACAGAAAGATTGTTTTCAGCGATTACAAAACCCTGGGAGGATCCAAATGGCACCAGGATTCCATTCTGAGATTCGACATGACGGTTCCTGACTCGTCCAAGATTTACAACCTTTATCTCAATGTCAGAAACGATGGCAGGTATGGTTTTAGCAATCTCTGGTTGTTTGTCAAGATTACCCCTCCGAAAGGTAAGGTACTCAACGATACCATCGAACTCTCCCTGGCTAATCCCGACGGGAAATGGCTGGGGCATGGCCTAGGCGACATCTACGACATGAAATATCCCTACAAACAAACCACCATCTTCCCTACGGCTGGCTATTACCGTTTTGAGGTGCGGCAAGGCATGCGCACTGAAGACGGCGTTTTAAGAGGGATCAGGGATTTTGGCATTACCCTTGATCGAGCCAATTAAAGAGTTATAGGGCATTTTAATTAAAACATACTAAAATGAAAGAATTGAACAAAAAAGGTCAGAACTTTTATCGACTTTGGGAAAAACAAAGAGAAAAGAAATGGTTATATGTTTTTTTACATGGGTCTATTTATTGGGGATTGCCTGTTGCAATTGGTACTTTTCTACTAAGTTCTCATTTTGAATTTGGAAATATGTCGATTTCCAAATTATTAATCTCAGTAATTGTATTTATGATTGGTGGTCTAGGATTTGGCCTTTCACAATTTAAAAGAATAGATAAGATTTATTTAGGCTTAAATGACGATAATGAAATTAAAAATGGAATTCAAACAATTGAAACCGGAGGAAACTGGAACTATGAAAACCTTATAATAAACAAGGAGGATGATGAAACTCTGAACATTCAGAATCAGTTATTCTGGTTTGAAGAAAAAGATATTACTTCAAAAAAAATTGAGGAATGTTTCCACCTTGTTAATGAAGATTTCCACCGATTGAAAAAGAATATAGATTTTGAGCAATTCATGTCCAACCGTAAAGTTAGGATTCAAATAATGGATAATTCTGACAAAAAAACTCTTTTGATGGAGAAGCAGCTATTTGAGTAAGGAAAAACGCCCTATATCAAATGGTATAGTGCATGCGGGTTTTTGTGGCTTTTGGGGGTTTGTGGCTCGTGAAAAATTTGGTGTAAACTGATAGAAATTGCTTCCTAATCCCGCAAGACACCATACCATCAACCAATATAAGCTATGAGATGCTTTATCTTAATTTAGAGCCAAAGCAATTTCCATATTTCCCCTTCGGCTGCTCTCAGGGATCGATCTCATCTTCCCATCTTCCCATCTTCTCATCATCTCATCATCTAATCAACACATCACCCCATCATCTAATCACGAAATGAGTAAAAACAAGCTCTCCAAATTCGCCGAGGTGCATGCGCTGCCAAACGTGGTGGAGGTTCCCTATGCGGAGTTGCTAAAAGGGCCATATAAACTTCAAGGCAAATGGAGCAGTCAATTTTTTGGCAATGATTTCCCGATAGTTCTGGAACTGGGTTGCGGAAAGGGGGAATACACCGTCGGACTGGCAGAAAATTTTCCTGAAAAGAACTTCATTGGCATCGACATCAAAGGTTCCAGAATCTGGACAGGCGCTACAGCCGCCCATAAAAGTGGATTGAAAAATGTAGGGTTCATCCGAACTTATGTCGAATTGCTTCCCTCGTTCTTCGGACCGAATGAGGTAAGTGAAATCTGGATTACCTTTCCGGATCCACAGATGAAAAAAGGACGCAAGCGACTTACCTCCACCAAACTTCTGGCCCATTACGGCAAAGTGATGAAGCCAGGTGGTACCGTTCACCTCAAGACAGACAGCAATTTTCTGTACCAATATACCAGCGCCCTGGTCCATTTGAATGGTTTCAAGGTAGAATCAGAAACGGATGATTTGTATGCTTCAGCCTATGCGGATGAAATCATGGGAATCAAGACCTATTACGAACAACAGTGGCTCAGCCGCGGACTTACCATCAAATACCTGAAATTTATTCCCCATTTCGAAAACCTGATCGAACCCGATGTCGAAATTGAGTGGGACGAGTACAGGAGTTTTGGACGCGAGCAAAGAAGCAGGGTGGTTGGTGGAAGTTGAGAGTTGAAAGTTGAGAGTGGAAAGTTGAGAGTTGAAAGTGGAGAGGATAGAATGTATGGAATGAGGCTGGGAAGCAATGCATGGATGAGTTCCACTCCGGAGTTAAGCCACGTAGTGGAGAAATATCGGTAGCCAGGGGTGGAGCGAAGCGGAACCCCTGGAAAAGAGTGAGTCGTTAAGACCGTCCGCCAAACAATTTCAAAAAGATAGATGTGGTTGGGATCGGATGGAATGAGTAACCATTGAAAAGATAAAAAGTGGGGAAAAGGAATGACAGTGCGACTGAAAGACGGAGAAAATGAGCGTTGGGAAGGGGGAAGAACCAGGGGACTAGGAGACGGAAAGACGGAGGGACTGGGATGTCTGGGACGACTTGGACGAATGGGAAGATAAGACTGGTCCCCGAACGAAGACGAGGGGTAATTTATTTTTCTTAATTTGTGTAATTTGTGTAATTTGTGGTAAGAGATGGTTTATCCGTGTAATCCGTTTTAATCTAAGCAATGTGTTTTTATGAACGATTTTTACGAAAAGGTATATGAGGTCACTCGTTTGATTCCTCCCGGCAGGGTGACGAATTACGGGGCCATTGCACGCTACCTGGGCACCGGATTGTCTGCCCGCGTGGTAGGTTGGGCGCTCAACAATTCGCATCAGCAGGCACCCTACGTCCCGGCGCACAGGGTCGTAAACAGGAATGGATTGCTGACGGGCAAGGTCCATTTTCATCCCCCTTCCGCCATGCAGGAGTTGTTGGAGAATGAAGGAATAGTGGTGGAAGATGAGGCAGTGGTCGACTTTAACAAATACTTCTGGGACCCGATGAAAGAGTTGGAATGAGCCTTCCGGCGATAGCCGAAAAAAAGGGACTTCAATCCATGCAACATTACAAGTAATAGATCGTAAACAAGACAATTAGAACCCGTTTAAATTTCAAACACAGAGAATAAAATATCTTATATGAGACTTCAGTTTATTTTGAGATGCGTGCCTGAACGTTGACAATGTAAAGAAAAAACAGAGGTCGCTGAGAACGAAAATCGCAAGCGATTTTCCTCTCTGTGAACTTTGACCTTCTCTATTTTAGGTAGCATTAATTGTACCATTGCATAACCTTTGTCGTGCTTATTCTCTGTGTTAGTTTTAATAATTTTAATCCGTAATTTGTAATTTTTAATTCTAATATAATGGCCCTAATTCCCAAAAACATATCCGACACCCTGCGCCGAATTCTTTTCCCCGGTACAGACAAAAGCGTTGTTGACCTGGAGATGGTTCAGGAGATCCGCATCGCGGGTAAAAAAATCAGTTTTTCCTTGATATTCCAGCGGGAGGATGACCCTGCCATTGGTCCGGTTTCGGAAGCATGCAGGGACGAGATCCGGCGGGAACATGGCAGCGACTTTGAGGTAACAATAACCCCCAAAAGCGCCAATAGGATGAGTCCGCCGGTGTTGCCGGGCGTAAAGAATATTATAGCCATCGCATCTGGCAAGGGTGGTGTTGGCAAGTCAACGATGGCAGTCAACCTGGCCATTGCTTTGGCCAGAAGGGGAGCCAAAGTCGGGTTGGTCGATGCCGATATTTTTGGTCCTTCGATACCCAAAATGTTTGGGGAAGAGGATGCGCGTCCCTATTTCGAAAAAATCGATGGCCGCGACCGGATCGTTCCCATCGAGAAGTACGGTGTTAAATTCCTCTCCATCGGTTTCTTTGCCAACAAGCAGGATGCCCTTATCTGGCGTGGCCCGGTTGCCTCCAATGCATTGAAACAACTGATCATGGAAGGGAATTGGGGCGAACTCGACTTTATGCTCATTGACCTGCCGCCCGGAACCAGCGACATTCACCTCACCCTGGTTCAAACGCTTGCGGTGACCGGGGCCGTTATTGTTACTACACCCCAGGATGTTGCCCTTGCCGACGTTGTGAAAGGCGTATCCATGTTCAACAGCAAATCGATCAATGTGCCGGTATTGGGGATCATCGAGAATATGTCGTGGTTTACGCCTGCAGAACTTCCTGAAAACAAGTATTACATTTTTGGCAAGGATGGCGGGAAAGAGCTGGCAGCTTCGATGGATCTTCCTCTGTTGGGTCAGATTCCGATCGTAATGCGGATCAGGGAAGGTGGCGACAATGGCTTGCCTGCTGCCTGCGATGAGGAGAGCGCTTCCGGAGCTGCTTTCGAGCAATTGGCGGATGCGTTGATCGTGCAGTTGGAGCATCGTAATATTTATTTTGAACCCACGAAGAAAGTAACCGTCAAACGAAAGTGATATTTTCAGCAATTTTGAGTTAATTTGTGTGACACATTTATCCAAAAACGCTTGAAGGGACACACTTTAAATCAGTTTTTCTATCTGTTGGTATTATTTTTAACTGTTGGATGTTCCACGCAGAACAATACTGCCATATCCCGGTTTTACCACCAGCTAAACTCCCAATACAACGTCTATTTTAATGCGAAGGAGAGTGTTAAGGAGGGACTGATGCGGATAGACCGTCAGGTCATTGAGGATTATACCCATCTGTTACCGGTTTACGCGGAAACCAGTCCGGGAGCCTCGCAGGTGGCTATGTCCCAAATGGAATACGCCGTGCAGAAGTGTCTTAAACTGATTGCGACCCACTCGATAACCAAGAGTCCAAAACGAAAAACCAACACATCGGAGGCTTATACCGCATTTGCCTACAAGGCCGAATACAACAAGTGGGTGGATGATGCCTATCTGTTGATGGGACAGGCCAGTTACTATCAGCGCGATTTTCACAGGGCGCAGGAGAGTTTCAATTACATCTTGCACAATTTCTCCAATCAACCAACCAGAAATCCAGCCTTTCTCTGGTTGTCAAGATGTTATATAGAGACAGGCGAATTTGAAAAGGCCTCTCAAATATTAAAGTTGCTTGAGCGGGATGGCAGTCTGCCGAAGGAGGTCAAAAAGGATCTTACGATTGTGAAAGCCGACTACAATATCGTTACCAGGGATTGGAAGGAGGCGGTCTTTCAGTTGAATCAGGTGCTAAAGATGGATTTGACCAGAAAAGAGAGGGGGAGATACAATTTCATTCTGGCCCAACTCTACCTGACCCTGGGGCAAAACAACGAGGCTGTGGCAGCATTCCATCGTGTGGTCAAAGCTAAGCCACCCATCAGGATGGCTTTCGAAGCAAAAATATCCTTACTGGAATATGACAGCAGCAATCTGGAGGAGGTAGATTTGGCGCTTGCCAAAATGATCAGGAACGGAAACAACCGTCCATACTTCGATCGCATTTATTATGCCAAGGGTGAGGTGGCGCTTAAGTCGCAGCGTAGGGAGGAGGCGTTGAAGGATTTTAGAACTTCTGTAACCTATAGTCTCGATAACAACAATCAGCGGGCACTCTCCAGTTTAAAAGTGGCAGCGCTTTCGCTGGAAGAGAGCAACTACCGTATGGCTTCCTGTTATTACGACAGCGCAATGGCGGTTATTGTCCCCGGTTATCCCGGTTATCTTGAAATTGTCTCAAAAACCAACGGTTTGGCAGCCCTCGTAAAGAATCTTGAATTGATAGGGAGGGAAGATAGTTTGCAGAAGGTCGCATTAATGAGTGAAAAAGACCGGCTCGGTTTTATAAACGAGCAAATAGCCAAATTGAGCGAAGAGGAGAGTAAAAAGCAGGCCGATCTGCAAAAGGAACAGAACAGCGTAAACTATTTCAGGAGCCAACAATACCGGTCTAATTTTGATAACCAGTCGAACAACAGTGCATGGTATTTCTACAATCCGGTTACGGCAGGACTTGGTAAAACGGATTTCCAGCAGATCTGGGGGAAGAGAATACTGGAGGATAACTGGAGAAGGAAAAACAAAATATCATTAAATCCGGGTGATAATGAGCAGGCCGACGCTGTTGATTTGCAGAAGATGGAGTCGCAAAAGCCAAAGGCCTCTAATCCCAAAACGGTTGAATATTATCTTCAGGACTTGCCAATGACAGATTCCCTGATGCGTGCCTCACATGATCGGATCAAATCTGCTTATTTTGCTGCAGGAAGAATCTATGAGAGTGTCCTGAACGACAAGCCACATGCCATAGCCATGTATGACGAGTTGAATATCAGGTATCCTGAAAGTATTTATGAGTTGCCTGTTTGGATCGAATATCACAAGATGAAGCACATGGAGGAGCTTTACAAGAGCAAAATCACCCAAAAATATCCGGAATCGAATTATGCCAAATATCTGCTGAATCCGGATTTCCTTCAGGAGATGGAAGTCAGAAAACTGCAAAGGGAGCGAATGTATGGCGAAGCTTTGTCGTTGTACAAAAATGGTGATTATAATGGTGCCGGGAAATTAGCTGCCGCAGTGATGGCGCTTCAGCCAGACAGCCTTCTGCTACCCAAAGTGAAATTTATTGATATGATTGCCAGGGGGAAAAATGCATCGCAGGAGGAGTTTTCAAAAATCCTCGATCAATATCTTTCTGATTATCCCGCCTCGCCGGCAAAACCAGTGGTGATTAAGATCCGGGATTTGGTCCGCCAAAATAGCCTTGCAGAATTGGAAAAGATGATCTCAAAGATGGATTCAGCCTCCTTGAATAAACAGTCGTCTATTCCGGCTAATCGGAAGGATGATGCTTTTGGCGGAAAGTATTCCTATGATGAAGAGTTGTTCCACTATTTTGTGCTCTCCTTCCCAAAGAATGCCAAAGTTGATGTCAACCGCCTGATTTTTGACCTGGCCAATTTTAACATCGATTACTATACATCGATCGATTTTGATATCGAAGAGATTAAGCTAAATGATGATATTCAGCTGATTGTGGTCAGGAGCCTTCCGAATAAAGAGGAAGGCCTGGGCTATTTCGGCACCATTCTCAAGCACAAAGAAGTATTTAAAGCATTAAATGGCGTGGACTACCACTATTGTCTTGCCTCTTCCCCAAACTACCGGAAATTCATAGAAGACCAAGACCTGCTACAATACCTGAAGTTCTTTGTGGAGAACTATAGCAAGACATCTACGCAAGCTAAACCCTGATGGTTTTCAAAACCTTCAGGGTTAAAAAATAGCCCATTGGGGCTATTCCACCATCTGTTTTTATTTGGTTATTTTATTAGTGAAAATGATTGGGATTTATTTCAATCAGCTTATTTATTAGCTCTAAACCAGCTTTTGTGCAGCTAATGTCCTATGAAAATGTAATGTTCGGTTGACATTTTTTATAATACTTGAATTTTACTGTGAATTCAATGCGCATAAAATCAGATAATTAACCAAATTTTTTACCTCATGAAAAATCTATTTATGTTCGTCACAATTCTGTTGGTGTCGGTCGGTGTGGTTTGTAAATCAAGCGCTCAACAGGCTGCGAAACCGGTAAAGGAGAAAGTTGCTGAAACTTATTCCCGGATCTCCCTGACTTTTTTTGTGGGTTCGGTAACCGGAGTAAATTCAGCTCCCGCTGATGCTGCTGTGAATATTAAGTTCTCGGATAAATATTTTAACCACAATCTGAACAGTCTGGTACTGCCTCTGGGCCAGGATTTTAAAATGCTAACATTCGATAAAAAGCGATCTTACCTGAAAGAGATGCTCTCCAAAGAAGGTGTTGGAAGGAAAATGGTAGCGAAATGGTTCAACAGACAGGAGAATGGAATGATGAACCTGGATTATGTTCATCAATGCGGACTCTACAATGCTACTGACCAGGACGTCAGGATGGCAGTGGCAGCAAAACGGGGAGACGCTTTTTTGAAAGATGCAGGTCAAAATCTTGTGAATAAAACGTATGTTCTGATTTTGGTCCCAAACGACGTAAAATCCAAAGATGACGGAAAAATAAGAGGGTGGGATTGTCAGTACGATTTCTTTTTCTACCAATTAATTTTTACACCTGACGTTGTATCCAATTTCTACAATGTCTGGCCTTATGATGATGACGATGCAGCGACCAAACAGATGAAAGCAGCTGCCTTCGATACGCTAACCTTCAAATTTGCAGATTCATACAGCAAATCATTCCAATCCGCCTCTGTCAGTGAGACATTGACCAACAACAAAAAAGCGAAATCACTTGATCTTCTGAAAAATGATCTGGCAAACCGTATGTATGAAGGTGCAACCTTTCAGTTGGATAAAGATTTGGAAGATTTTAGGGTGAAGGTCAAAGTGGAGAAGCTTCATCCCATCCGTGCAAAAATTGGCAAAAAAGAGGCATTGAAATGTGATCAGCAATTCTTTGTTTACCAGTACAAATTTGATGAATCCAAAGGGACAGTTTCTCCTGTCCGGCAGGCAGTTGTCAGATCAACGAGCAAAATCGCCAACAATAAAATGGTTGCCACCGGGGCGAGCCCGATGAGCAACTTCTATCAGACTTATGGCGGAACGATCCAGGAAGGAATGATCCTGCAACAAAAGCTGGACTTCGGTATCTCTCTGGTTGCAGGATTTGAAAGTGGTGGTATCGGGGGCATGAGCGGTAGTCTGATGTTGAGATTAGGTCAGTTTACCAATGTGACAGGCTTGTATCTGATGATTGACGGAGGATATGATTCCGGAAAAAAATCGACTTCAACGACTTTCACTGAAAGCAAATATAATTTCCTTAGATACTCAATTGGACTGGGAAAGGGATTACGACTGGCAAGAATCGTTGAGCTAACACCAAACATTCAGTACGGTGTAGAGCAAACCAAGGACAAAACCTACAAGGATATAAACACCAGTATCATTAAAGCCGGCGCGATGCTTGGTATTAACCTGACGCACAATATTTATCTGGTTGGTAGCGCCAATTCTTATATGCCATTTGGGAATATCTCAGTGAAAAGTCAGAGCGATGTGAAAAGTACGCTTACCGGCAAAACCTGGGACACTGAATTCAAAGGACGTTCCGGTCTCTCCTTCATGGGTGGCTTGCGCATAGAATTTTAATCATACATTTATAAGGACATGAAAAAGAGTGCTTTAACTATCATTGTTTTATTATTGACCTTGGTCATACTTGTCGGTCAGACCCGAAAAGAACGGAAAGCCATGTATGACAGTCAATACAATTATGAACTGGCTTGTCTGGGTGTTGGGAATGATGGGACCAAACTTTTAAAGGTCTGGGGCTATGGGAAAAAAGTCGACAATGCCATTTACGATGCCAAACGTACCTCGGTAGCAGCGGTCATTTTCAGGGGTATTCCTGCCGGGAATGGCGCAGCCCCAACGCCATCGCTTTTACCGGTTGATGGGTACGAACAGCACATGGATTTCTTCGACGAATTCTTCAAGGATGGAGGCATGTATCTAAGCTTTGTCAACCTCACCACGGATGGAACTCCCGGTGGTTCTGACAATATCAAAATGAGCCATGGTTACAAAGTCGCCGTTAGCGCTTCGATCAATTTCAATGAACTTCGCAAATATCTGCAGGACAAGGGAATAATCAAGAGGCTTGATGCCGGATTCTAAATTTTGACCATACAAACGTCTATTGATAAAAAAAAATATATAAGTATGAAAAAATTCCTTCTAACCCTCTTTTTAAGCGTCATCTCCATGCTCCTTTTTGCCCAGGCAAAAAAACCGGTAATCATGATCGTCCCCAGCGATGTGTTTTGCGTTTCGCATGGATATACCATGAATGTCAATGCCAACGGCAAAGATCAGGTTTTACCGGATTATAAAAAGTGCATGCAAAGCAGCGACGAGATGAGAATGGTCATTACCAAGATGGGTGTCATCATGGCCGACCGGGGATTCCCGCTGAAAGACCTTGAGCAGACTCTCAAAAGCATTGATACCCAAAGCGCCGAACTGGCCATGCTCACTTCTAAAGGTGGGGCCGCCGTCGCTGAAACCCCCATTGATGTACTGAAACGTACCGCGAAAGCGGATATTATCATGGACATCGACTTCAATGTAAAGCGTCAGGGGCCAAGTAATTACATCACTTTCAATCTGAGGGGGCTCGATGCTTATACCAACAAACAGGTAGCCGCAGCTGCAGGAACAGGAAAACCCTCCTCGGCAGCCAATGTTGACCTGTTGCTCGAAGAGGCGGTACTCAGCCACATGGATGCATTCAATGGTCAGCTGCAGAACTTCTTCAACGACATGTTCACCAATGGCCGTGAGGTAGCCCTGGTCATTCGTGTCTGGGACAATGCTGGGGTGGATCTGGAACAGGAGTTTGATGTGAATGGCACCAACGACCAGCTCGATTTTCACATCGAAAACTGGCTGACAGCAAACACGGTGAACGGAAGATTTTCTACTATTGACGCTACCGCGACGATGCTTCGTTTCGAACAGGTCCGAATCCCGATGATGTTCAACCTGAATGGCCGCGAAGTCGCCATGGATACCCGCAGGTACATCTCCAACCTGAGCAGGTACCTGGCAGGACCTCCCTTCAACATCCAGTGCAAAATTTATCAGCGGGGACTGGGTGAAGCCTGGCTGATTATCGGTGAAAAATAAACCAAAATCGGACAGAAATGAAAAAATATAGTTTATTCCTCGTTCTGTTTGTGGCAATATGCCTGATGGAAAAAGTACAATTGGTTGCCCAGAACAGCTCGGGTGCAAGTGACGATTTCGCCAGGATTGCCATAGCGCCAACCATTCCTGATGATCTGAAAAAACTCCCGATGGGGACGCAGGAGATGTTGCTGGGCAAAATGCGTCAGATCATTGCGCTAAACGGCATGAGTGCGCTCGACAACGGTCCGCTTTTTATCATCTTCCCACAGTTGTTGGTACTCAGCAGTGATGTAGCCCCAACTGCTCCTCCAACTTTTACCTATAACATGGAGCTGGTTCTCAATATTGCCGACCGCTATACGGGCAATGTCTATGCCAGCGCTTCCCAAACGTTGAAAGGTGCCGGAAAGACTGAGCAGGCGGCCTACAACAACGCTTTTCAGCAGGTCAATATCCGCAACGGGAAGTACAAGGCTATGGTCGAAAAGGCCAAAGAGGGGATCGTCGAATATTTTAATGCCCATTGCGATCTGGCTATTTCCAGGGCCAAAAGCCTGGCAGACCAGTACAATTGGAGAGGTTCTTTGGGCATCCTGAATTCGGTTCCCCCTGTTTGCAAGGAGTGCTTCGACAAATGCAACGAAGCCGCCAGCGAAATTGGCAGAAAAATGCCGATTGTGATCACGGTAGAGGAAAAGGCGAAGATTGAGAAGGAGCCCGAATACACGGAAGGACAGACCATTGATCTTGGGAATAAGATCTTCCTCCGGTTCAAAATTGCCAAAAGGATTGGGGATAAAATTTTCGTCTACTTCGAACTGATCAACAAAAATGCAGAAGACTATATCCAGAAGATGTACCGTTTGTACGAGACCATGCTGATCGACAACAACGGGGACGAAAAACGGATCAATACCATGAAAATTGGCTCCCGGGAAAGCAACAACTACCTCGATGTGACCATTCTGCCTGAGGTAAATACGGAGGTGATCTGCGAGTTTCCCAAGATCAATGAGATCAAATACCTCCGGTTTTACATCAACGACAACTTCTTTAAATTCAGAAATCTGCCGATTACCAAATAACTTTTCCCATGAGAAAGCAAACGTTGTTTTCGCTTATCGCCATCCTCTTTCCAATGGCGGTGATTGCGCAATATTCGGTTCAGGAAAAGAGTGGCAAGAAGCCAGACTGGACCATGAGTATGGAGAAAAATTTCATCGTTGGGATTGGAAACGGGACCGCCATTGAAGATGCCAAAGAGAACGCCATGGTGAATGTGAAGGCACAGATCACCACCGCTGTGGCCGATTTCATCTCCTCCACATCCGTTTCAAAAACAACTGAAATTACTGCCGACAAACTGAATTCCCTTTACCAGAGTTTTTCGAATGTCATTACGACACAATCGGGGAAACGCGACTACCTTCAGGGTGTTTCAGCCTCCAATGTGGTCGCTTTTTACTGGGAACGTTTGGTCGATAAAAGCACGAAAGCCCAGAAATACCAGTACTTCGTGAAATATCCATTCAGCCAGTTCGATCTCGATGATCTGGTTCAGGATTTCAGGATGAAAGATCAACAGCTCACGGATGAGATGAACAAAGTCCTGGGATTGCTCGACACTTACGGCACCATTGAAGAGCTGATTCAATGCCAAAGCCAGCTTACCAAACTGGAACAGATCTTCATCGACGAACGCAAAAGCAAATGCCAGGTTGGCATCGAAAAATGCAAAGCGCTTCTGGCATCAACCTATCTGGCTGATGCGGGAAGCGAACTCGGGAAAGTACGGTTTAGCCTGAAGATCGGCGACAAAATCGTTAGGTGCGCCAAAGTGCCGGTCATCAACTCCCAATGCGCCAAAATCGAAGACCGGCGCCTCGGAATCGATGTTTGCGAAATTGCATACCGGTTCGACGAATGCTACGATGAACCCGGAAACAATGTCAAAGTGACCTATACCATAGGAAACAACAGGCCTGAAAAGATGTTCTTTTTTGACATTGCCGAGACCAAAGCCGAACTGATGATCAGCGGAAATATCCGGATCCAGGGAGGCGACGTGGTTGGGGACAAAGTTTCCAATGCGGTTGTTGTCATCCCGATCAAATCAAAATTTGACAGTCCTTGCGCGGTGACCAACCTTAAACTGGAGTGGAAAGAGGGAGGCATCATCCTCGATCTCCCGGTTACGGATACCTTCAGCGGCAAAGGTCAGCATGATTTGAGGGTAACGATTCCCAACGAGCTGCCAATCTCCAAAATCTCCAATGCCGCAAAGCCTTTCAAACAGTTGAACGGATCCATCCTCTACAATTCGGTGAAAACCGGCAAGAGTTCTGCCATCAGGATTTACCGGTTAGACTATACCACCGGATGGTGACGGCAGAAGGCAAAGGGCATGGCGAATGAAGAAAGGCAGAAAGAAACGGGAAACGGGGAAACGGTGAAAAAGGAATGATGGACTAGGGGACTGGGAGACCAGGAGACGGAGAGAAAGACGGAAGACTTGGACGAAGGGGACGAATGAAACCTCACGATCCCTGAGCAAAGTCGAAGAGGAAACTTGAAAATGGAAGGGGAGATACGTTGAAAAGTGCCCACTGAGCCTGGACTCCCCTGAACCTGTCGAAGGGTCGAATGGGAGATCGGAGATGAGAAAAGGATGCAGATTGCATTTAAAATGGAGAATGGATAGTGGTAGCAGTTAAATGCTAATAGATAAGTACTGAACCAAATATAGTAGATGTTTAATTGATGTATAAAAATGATTACAAACACTTTAAGCTTAAGAAAAATGAAAACAAGAAGAATTGTTACGATGGTAATTGGAATCTCCTGCCTTGCGTTAATGGTAGGAATGTCCGGATGCAAATCCAAACAGGTTGTTCCAAAAGGGGAAGAGATCGTAGACCTTCCATGTAGTGGTCCCGAGTTTTTCACCAAGAAGGGTGTAATCAGAGCGACGGCAACAGGAGAAAGCCAGGATCAGATGCTGGCCAAGAAAAAAGCGCAGGCCAATTCAAGGGAGCAACTGGCTGCCACTTTGAATATAACGATCAAGAGTGTGGTAGACAACTATTACAGTTCCAAAGTAATTGACAATGTTGAGCAAGCCAAAACCCGTTTCGAAGGTTTGACCCGTCAGGTTGTCGATCAACAACTTTCAGGTGTCGCAACCATCTGCGAAAAGCTGACAAAGACCAAGCAGAACACCTTCAAATGCTACATCGCGCAAGAGTTGAACAGTGAGGAGATCTTGCAGAGTATCCAGAAGAGAATCTCCGGTGACGAGAAGTTGAGGCTCGATTTTGAATATGAAAAATTCAAAAATGAGTTCAACAAGGAGATGGACAAGGGATCAAAATAGTTTTAATACCCTGTTTCATAAATTGTTGATTGTTATCCGGCAAACTGTTTCAAGGCGAAATAGTTTGTCGGGTAGTTTATCTTATTGGCGACTCATTTCGTTTTCAACCCTCAAAATTTCGGTGCCATGAAGAATTTTGTTTTAATCCTGGTTCTGATGCTGGCCTACACCTTCCCGGTAGGGGCCCAAACTTTCGAAGAGTATCTGAAACAACAAGAAAAGCAGTACAATTCCTATGTGAAAGAGCAGCAGGAAGGAATGCAAAAACTGCAGCAGGAGTACAACGATTTTGTCAAAAAACGAAACGAAGAGTTTGCGAAATACCTCGAAAAGGAGTGGGCCAGTTACAATGCATTCAAGGCCAATAAACCCATTGAGGCGCCCAAACCACCGGATCCGGTCAAATATGAAGCGCCAAAAGCTCCTCCGGTTCCGGTAAAGGTCGTTGTGAAAGAGCTACCGCCAATAGCTCCTCCAAAAGCTGAGCAGGAACGACCACAACTGGTGCCAATTCCTGATAAGACAGTCAGAAGAATAGAGGTGCCCATCGACTTTTTTGGTCAGAACCTGGTGATAAAGGCCGATCCGCGTACCCTGGATTTTTCACTCGGAAAGCCGGGTCAGAACGAGGTCGCCCGTTTCTGGCGTAAAATGGCAGATACAAACTACGGGGATTTACTCCTGCAAATCAACGTTCTGAAGGAACAACTTAACCTGAATGACTGGGGAGTATACCAATTGATCAACCAATTTTCGGGACGAATCGCCGCGAAAAACAACAATACAAAAATTCTTTACAATTGGTTTCTGATGACAGTTTCGGGCTACCAAACCAGGTTGGCCTATTCCGAGTCTGCCAATAAATTGTACCTGTTGGTTCCTTCCACCAACAATGTTTTTGGATGTCAATTTTTAAAGTTCAACAACCAGGAGTACTATTTCATCTCCAACTTCGGAGAGGAGGTCGGTTCAGTTCTGACTTACGATGAGGAGTATGGAGATGCCAAAAAGAGGATCAGCCTTGCGGTAACCAAACCTCTCAATTTTATCGAGAAGTACGTTACGAAAAAACTAAGATTTTCGGGGGAGTATCCTGAGATGGAGGTAAGTGTACCACAAAATGAGATGGCCTTTTATGCCACCTACCCGCAAACTGATTTTTCAGTTTACATGGGAGCCCCCATAAATCCCGGCATCGGAGAGGCGCTCTACACCTATTTTGGTCAGACTTTCAAGGGGAAAAATCAGGTTGAGCTAACATCAGGATTGCTTGAATTCACCCAGAAGGCATTCGCGTATAAAACGGATCAGGCACAGTTTGGTTATGAAAAATGGTTCTTTCCGGATGAACTTTTCTATTATCCCTTTTGTGATTGTGAAGATCGGGCAGCGCTTTTCTCATGGTTGGTTTACAATATAGGTAAGCTGGATGTCGTTGGCGTTCTTTTTTCCGGTCACATGAGTACGGCAGTTCTTTTCCCGGGCGAGGTTTCCGGAGATTGTGTCTTCTCCCATCAAAAGCGGTACACCATTTGCGACGGTACTTTTATCGGTGCGCCGATCGGTAGATGTATGCCTCAATTTGTTGGCAAACCGGGCGAAATTATTTCAATGCCGGGTGTCAGTCCGGCAGATTTGCTGGCCGACAGAATCTGGGAAAATGTTAACAAGCACGGAGGTTATCCTGGGGATGGTACTTCAAGTGTGGCAGACGGCCTTGGAAATCTAATCGTAACCGGATGGTTCAATAATGCATTCACACTGGGGAAGGCCCCTGTGAATCCAACCGGGGGCCGCGACCTCTTTGTCGCATCCTTTAACCAGGAGGCCAGAGTCAATTGGGTGAAGATATTGGAGGGCAGTGGCGCCGAATATGTTACCGGTATCGTGAAGGATCCTGGCGGGAATTTTGTTATATCCGGAAACTTCTCCGGAAAATTTCAGGCCGATGCCAAGACCATCCAGACCGAGAAGCCTGATCAAAGTCTCTTTTTGCTTTCCATGAAACCGGGAGGTGCCATCAACTGGCTTACACCGATATTTTTTGAAGAGACAAAAACCCGTGAAAATATCTATTACCAGGTACATCTTGACACAAACGGCAAACTCCTGGGTACGGAATATTTGCCTCAGCAAAACATGTACTGGAAGAATCTGCTTTTACTGGATGAGAAAAATAATTTGCTGGCTACAGGTGGTTTCAGTACCCTGCCGGGGATGATCAAACGTTCGGCTGCCGTGAACGATGTGGCTGCCTACGATATTTCGGCGCTGCTCAAAGAGAAGAATGACAAGATGATTCAGAACGGATGTGACAAAGGGGCTGCCGGACTTTTCGCAGCATTTTTGATGCTCTCCGATTTCGAATCAAAGCTGTCCGGCAAGTACGTTCAGGAGGCGCTCGACAAGTACAATCCCACTTTCAAGGGCAAGAGTCCCAATCTATACAAGAGTTTTGGCATTGTTGAATTCATCAAAAA
>Ga0265297_10004206_pt1 | contig 24019 bp, 22 predicted proteins | sample Munlanlwell13791_FD_192502 | JGI IMG/M metagenome (GOLD analysis project Ga0265297, IMG submission 192502) | Leachate microbial communities from a municipal landfill in Southern Ontario, Canada - Leachate well 137-91 | ecosystem: Engineered > Solid waste > Landfill > Unclassified | place... | reverse complement strand
TTATCAAATCTGGCCCCTTTTTTCCATGCACTCTCTATAACCTCGCCTACCCTTTCATTGCCCCTGGCTAACGCGCATTCTATCCTGCTTTTTTTAGAATCGGTCCAATTTATATTCACATACCTTTTGGATACATTTTTTAAAATATAATCAAACTTACTATCAAGATTCCCCGGATTGTCATGGGACACCCACTGGAAGGGTGTAAAAGGTTTGGGACAAAATACATTTATACTGATGTTGATTTTCAGTCTGGCAAGTTTTTTCCCTGAAAGCCTTTCTCTGGCCGCCATTATTATCTTTTCCACAAGTAATGTTATCTCATGGATATCTTTATCGTTCTCATACGGCAAGCCGATCATAAAATAAAGCTTGATTTTGTCCCAACCGCTGCTGAAAGCCATTTTTATGCAGTCGAGCATTTCTTTTTCCTCTATATTTTTATTGATTATATTCCTCATTCTCTGGCTGCCTGCTTCGGGAGCAAAAGTGAGTCCTGTTTTTCTTCCGCTCTGAATAAGCTCGAATAACTTCAAATTGAGACTATCAAGTCTCATAGAAGGCATTGAAATCGAAAGTCGGCCGTGTTTTGAAGGGTCCGTGATTTTATCCAATAAATGCCCTATTTCACCATAGTCCGAGGAAGACAGCGACAAAAATGAAATTTCGTCATAACCCGTTTTTTTTAGTCCGGCAATACACTGCCTGACGAGAGAGCCGACTTCCCTCTTTCGCACCGGTCTGTAGATAATACCTGCCTGACAGAACCTGCAGCCCCTGCTGCATCCCCTCATAATCTCTACTGCAAATCTATCATGTACCGTTTTAATATTAGGTATTATTGGATCCTGGACTATCTGAAATTCATTAAGGTTTTTTATTACTGCTTTTTTTACCTTTTCCCCCGGTTCTATGCTCTTGATCCGCCCATCCGGATAATAATAGAATCTATAGAACCCGGGAATATATATCCCATCGAGCCTGCTGATTTCTTTCAGGAACCAGTTTTTATCTTTATTGTTCTCCCTGTATTTTTTAACTCTCTGCAAAATGGAAATGACAACTTCTTCCCCGTCCCCGATAACAAAAAAATCCATGAATCTTGAAAGCGGCTGAGGATTGACAATCGCAGGTCCTCCGGCACACACAAGAGGAAATCTATTTCTCCTGTCTACGGCCCTTATGCCTATACCGCCCATATCGAGTATATTCAGTATATTTGTATATAAGAATTCGTGCTGGACCGTAAAACCAATCAAATCAAAAGAGTCCAGAAATATCCGGTTTTCAAGTGAAAAGATTTTTACTTTCTCTTTTCTGAGCTTCTCTTCAAAATCTATCCATGGAGAAAAAACTCTTTCCGCCGAAAAACACTTATGTTTATTTATAATTTCATACAGGATCTGGAGACCCAGATTAGACATGCCGACTTCATATATATCCGGAAACACAAGGGCCATAAGGATTAAATCCTGAAAATCTTCCATTGTCCCCGGACTTTTACTTTTGGTTCCTATTTCGTTATTTATATACCTGCCCGGTTTTTCAATATCTTTTAAGAGCCTTCCAAGCAGATCAGAATCCAGCCTTTTGATTTTATCCATATTTGACTCCCCGGAGATTATTTGAACTCCTGATAAGCGATCACATGACTTTTTCTTACTTCCCTCCATATAAACACATTTTCCACAAGTGCAACACCCAGAAACATACTTATGAGGCTGGAGCCGCCGGAACTCAAGAAAGGCAGAGGAATTCCTATGATTGGCATAATACCTATGGTCATGCCTATATTTATAACTACCTGAGATAAAATAATAAAACCTATTCCCGAAGCAAGCAGCATTGCAAAGGTATCGGAAGAATTCGAAGCTATATAGAAGCACCTCCAGATAATTATTCCGAGTATTAATATTACCAGAATTGCCCCTATGAATCCCACTTCTTCTCCGATAACGGAAAATATAAAATCGGTATGGTGCTCTGGAACATAACTCAGATTTGTCTGCCTTCCCAGGAAAAGACCCTTGCCTAACAGTCCGCCGGAACCAATCGCCAGTTTGGACTGATATAAATTATACCCGGCACCTTCCATTGATGACACATCCGGTTTTAGAAAAACAAGAATCCTGTCCAGCTGATATTGCTTTATGAAGCCGGCATTCAGAGCAAGAAAAAATCCTCCGGCCGTAAGTCCCAGTATTGAGAGGATATACAGAAAATTAGCCCCGGATATGAATAATAAACCAATAAATACTATAAAGTATATAAGGGCGGTCCCGTAATCAGGTTCCAGTAAAACCAGTACAACAAATGTGAGTGCCGCAAATGATGCAATTACAACTTTCCTGAAAGTAACATTGGATACCTTTTCACTTCTCCATTTTGACATGATGGCGGATAAAACTATTACCATAAAAATCTTTGAAAATTCCGAGGGTTGAATGGTAGTGAATCTCAAATCTATCCAGCTTTTCGATCCGTGAACCTCATAGCCAAAAAGAAGCACGGCTACAAGCGAAAAGATCCCCAGGGCCAGAATCAGCCACCAGTATCTCTGGATTTTCCTGTAATTTATAAATTGAATTACAATAAATATAATGATCCCTGCTCCCAGCCAGATCAATTGTCTTTTCATATAATACCCTGGATCCGATACTCCTCCGGGCAGGGTCTCTCTGGTTGCGCTGTAAATCACCAGGACCCCCCATGAAGAGATAGCAAGAACCAGGAAAAATAGTATAAAATCAAACCGGATCTTTCTCTTCTCCCTATCGAAACTGGCAAAATCCCTGAGACTTTTTCTTCTTCTTATCATTTACTCTTTATAATCATGTCAATCAATATTAAATAAATATCTATATATTTTCTCAATCATTGGCGCCACATTGCTTCCTCCTGAACCGGCCTCTTCGAGCATCGCTACGACCACATACTGCGGACTGCCTACCGGAGCATAACTTGCGAACCATGCATAGTCCTGTTTTCCAAAAAATTCCGCGGTCCCCGTTTTTCCTGCAATTTGTATTTCACTCAGGGGAAAGTCCCAAAAAGTGCCTGCTGCTGTTCCTCCCGGACTAACCACCTGGACCATACCATCCTCTATGATCTTTACGAAAGATTCATCCAGATTCAGATCCTGATAATCATCTTCTGAACTATCAGGAAATAAATTTCCTTCGGAATCTTTTATTTCTTTGGCCAAATACGGTTTATATTCCAGCCCCCGATTTGCCAGAATCGAATAGGCCTGAGCCAGCTGAAGCGGTGTTACCAGTAAATCTCCCTGCCCTATTGCCATATTGACCGTATCTCCCGGGAACCATACGGTATATCCCGGTTGATCTTTAAAATAATCTTTTTTCCATTCTTTATCCGGAACCAATCCCTCATCCTCGTTGGGAAGATCGATCCCGGTTGCCGAACCAAATCCAAAGGTCCTCAGATATTGTTGCAGAAGTTCTTCCGTATTATTATTTTTCAATAGAAGTCCGTATCCTACCTGATAGAAATAGATATCGCAGGAATTTTTAATGGCCCCTCTGATATCGAGACTGCCATGTCCACCTCTCTGCCAGCAATATTTTGGAAAATCCGGTCCTAATCCATACCACACTCCGGCACAGGTGAACCTGCTGTACTCGCTGATAATCCCCTCTGTAAGTCCTGCATACGCGGGAACTATTTTTATTGCCGAACCGGGAGGAAAAGACATAACGGCTCTATTTAAAAGAGGGGAATGATTTTCGGGATCCTCTAATTCAGCATATTCAGCCTGCGATATCCCTCCTACGAACAGTTCGGGGTTATATGTTGGATAACTCGCCATGGCCAGTACCTGACCGTTTCTTGTGTCCAGTACCACAACCGCTCCTCCTGGTACTTTATAATACTCATCCGTATTGGTGATTTTCTTCTGTCTCACCTCAAGTATGGATTGATAAAGAGCTTCTTCTACGAATCTCTGCAAATCTATATCAATTGTCAAATACAGATCGTTCCCGCTGATAGGATCTGTTTCTTCCAGTATGTTTACCGGTCTCCCTAGAGGATCGACTTCATATATTATTTTACCTTTTTTACCCGTAAGCAGACTCTCGTAAGCCTCTTCCAGTCCGGTCAGTCCGATCTGATCCCCGCCCTCATAATCCATATATACTTCCGACTGCAGCCTTTCTTCATCGATTTCTCCTGTATATCCCAGCAGATGTGATGCAAGAAAACCAAAATCATACTCCCTGAGATATAAGTCGATTACTTCCACTCCCGGTAATTTATCGCTGTTTTCTTTAAGATAGATCATCGTAGCGGTATCAATATCCTGTTTTAAAATCAATCTATCCGTATAAGGTAAATTGCTCTTCTCCACCTTCTCCTTTATTTTTTCATATGATATATTTAAACACTCGCTTAAAATCCTCATCACGTCTTCATTTTCTGAAACAATAAGAGGTTCTATGGCCACGGCTTTTACAGGAACGCTTTTAACCAGCAGTTTTCCGTTACGGTCATATATATTTCCCCTCGGGGCCGATACGGTTTTTTCTCTGCTTATATTTTCCGATGCCAGCTCAGCATAAAGTCCGCCGCTCATTATCTGTAAAAAATAAAGCCTCAATATAAGCACTACCGCGAGTATTGCCAGTAAATAAAGTACTATTCTAAATCTTATTTTTATATTTAAACCCAAATTCGGTCTCCCTTGCCATTCCCGAACTTATACTTATAACAGGAAAAATAATAAACATTAAAACTATATTTAAAACCGGCTTTGTTGTAAGTTCCAATCCCATTTGCATCCAGTTGCTGCTGAAATTAAACAAATAACGGATCAGGCTTACTATAATTATATTGATTTCAGTGACCAGAAAAACGATGAATGAATATGTCAAATACTTTAATTTAAAACCCGAGGTAATAAGTTTTGATACTATGAAGGCATTTAACGAATAAATGAGAGCGCTTACTCCAATAATATCTCCTATCAAAAGATCCAGCATCATTCCTGCAGCAAATCCAAATAAAATTCCCCAGAATGTACCGTCAAAAATAACAACTGCTATTATGACCACCATGACCAGATCGAAATTTATCGAAAATGTCTTAATATATTCAAAAAAAACTATTTGAAGCAACAGGCAGATTATAAGTATGAAGAAATGCAAAAATTTATAAAAAATTTTCATGATTATAAATAATGTCTACTGCTTTATGATCAGAACATATTCTATTTTTTTAAAATCCGCAAAAGGTTCGACCTCAATTGTTTTATATGGATCACCGGGATTTTCGTTCACTTTACTTACCCGCCCTATCAGTATTTCACCCGGTAAATTTCCATATTCGGATGTAATTATTATATCCCCCTTAAACACCGATTCTTCGCTTGAAATGTAATTTAAAGTGACTTTCCTGTCCTGGCTGCCCTGGATGATTCCGAGTTTTCTCGAAGAAAGTATTCTCACTCCGATATTGCTCCGGGGATCATCTATGATGCGTACATTGCATGAATTATTACCGGCAAGTATTACCACTCCGATAAGTCCATCTTCATTAATCACTCCCATTCCCTCCAGTACCCCATCGCTTTTTCCGGCATTTAAAATGATTTCAGATTGCCATTTACTTTCAGAATATCCTATTACTCTGGCAGTTATGGTCTCATAGTCTTCTCTCAGTTTTACTCCCAGCAACTTTCTCAGCGAATCATTTTCCACTTTAATGTTTATATCTTCGCTGTATTTTTGTCTTAAGAGAGAATTTTCCTCCTGAAGGTCCAGATATTTCTGCCTCAGGTTTATATAGTCTCTTATTGAATTTATAAAGCGGGTGAACGGACTGATGAAAGAATGAAACTTCTCCTGAATGGGCTTGAAAAAATCAACGGTCCTGGTCTTGATATTTTTGATAAAATCGGATTCTTTAAAACTTGCGGTTATAATTATCAGACATAAAACAATTATTATGGCAAGAACGATATAGTTTCTGAATCTTCTGTTTAATGTGACCATCGGTTAATATTATAGATTGAATTTAAAACAGTTATTTCGAATATTTGAGGTATTTTTTTAGAGTGTTAAAATCTTCGACGCATTTTCCTGCCCCGATAGCTACTGCTGCCATAGGATCTTCGGCCATATAAACAGGGCAATGTGTCTCCCTGCTTATTCTTTCTGTTAATCCTTTGAGCAGCGATCCGCCCCCTGCCATGAAAATACCTCTCTTCATTATATCCGAAGAAAGTTCAGGGGGTGTGACATCAAGTACCTCTACAATTGCATTAACAATATCACTCAATACTTTTTCCAGTGCTTTTCTTATCTGCTGACTGGTAATAATAATTGTTTTAGGAAGCCCGGTCACCAGATCTCTTCCGTTTATTTCCATTTTTTCTTCATTTTCCAGAGGGAATGCAGATCCTATTTCTATCTTTACTCTCTCCGCGGTACTTTCACCTAAAAACAGATTATGTTCTTTTTTCAGATAATAGATTATAGCTTCATCCATTTCATCCCCGCCAATACGTAGTGATTGGCTGACGACTATTCCTCCCAGCGATATAACCGCTACCTCGGAAGTCCCTCCACCGATATCTATGATCATGCTGCCCTTTGGTTCGTCTATGGGTAAACCTGAACCTATGGCCGCAGCCAGAGGTTCCTCTATTATATAAGCAGCTCTCGCTCCGGCTTGCTCCGCAGTTTCGATAACTGCTTTCTTCTCAACCGGAGTAATCCCGGAGGGAACACAAATAACAATCCTGGGTCTGGCAAAAGCGACGTTTTTATGAACTTTTTGAATAAAATACCGGAGCATTTTTTCCGTTGTTTCAAAATCCGCAATTACCCCGTCTCTTAAGGGCCTGATTGCAACAATATTATCCGGGGTTCTTCCCACCATCCTCTTGGCTTCTTTGCCTACCGCCAGTATTTTCTTGCGTTCCCTGTCGATTGCCACTATGGATGGCTCATCAAGGACTATTCCCTTACCCTTAACATATACCAGTGTATAAGCTGTTCCAAGATCTATACCCATATCTCTGCCAACTACATTTAAGAAAAAATCAAACATATTAAATACACTAACTCCTTAATTTAACTTAAAATATTAAATTTAAACTTCCCCACCAGATCTGCAAATTTTTTAACCGGGAATCCTGCTATGTTATAAAAACAACCATTTATTCTCTCCACGAGCAGACTTCCAAATCCAAATATATTATAAGCTCCCGCTTTATCAAGCACATCTTCCCTGTCTATATAAGCTTTGATATCTTCTTCCGTAAGCTTTCTGAATCTGACTTTAGTTGTTTCGGTATCAAAATAATACTTACCGGATATGCTATCCAAAACACAAACTCCGCTTACCACCCGGTGGATCCTGCCTGAAAAAATATTTAAAAACTCAATTGCCTGTTCGATATTTGCCGGTTTGCCCATGTATCTATTATTCATATATATAATAGTATCGAAACCGGCAATCAGAAATCCTTTTCCATAATACGGATCCTGCTTCTTCAGGCTTTGTTCTTTTATATAATTATAAACATTTTTAGCTTTAATGATACTATTGTCGATTACAGTATGGTAAGGATTTTTATACTGTTTCTCTTCACAATTTTTTGGCTCGATTACTCCGAAATCCAGCTTTAATAGCTTCAGTATTTCCTTTCTTCTCGGAGAAGCAGAAGCTAAAATAATTTTTTTACTACGATCTTCTTCTTCCAACATCAGCTAATAAAAAAGCTATAAGTAACCCTATTATGGCACCAAGTGTAATATTTATATGAATGCCAAAACTTATATCGATTAAATATAAATTAAGGCTGAGAGAGTCAGTGCCTACTTTTAATCCTTTATCCAAAATCGGAACGATATCTTTAAGGACATGGCCCAAAATAGCTCCTATTATACCTCCAGCCAATACTATTAAAAAAACTATTTTCCCTCTTCTTTTACCCATTCGCCACCTTTTAATTTTTACATACCGTTTGGTCTAATCAAAAAATAATTCTATTTCTCTCCGGGCATTTTCCATGGAATCCGAACCATGAATTACATTTACAGTAATATCGTCGCCAAAATCACCTCTGATGGTCCCTCTTTCTGCCTTTCTGGGATCAGTCGGTCCAATGAGTTCCCTTACTCTGGCAATTGCGTTTTTACCGCTTATTACCATTGCTACCACGGGACCCGACGTTATATACTCGATCAATATATCAAAAAAACTTTTATCTTTATGGTCCTGATAATGCCTGTGTGCAAGTTCCCTGTTAATTCTTAACATTTTTAACTTTTCAATGTTAAGATCCTCTTTTTCAAAACGGGATATGATCTCTCCGATTACTTTTTTTCTCACTCCATCCGGTTTGACTATGACAAGGCTTTTTTCGATATTATTATCGGTTTCACCCCGGATGTCACTTTTTTCAGAATTCCCGCATCCGCTCATTAAAAATCTCCCATTAATTTATTGTGTATTTCTGCAATAGGGGCAAACTTTCCAGTTTAGATTCAAAGGTTTGCCGCAACTGATACAGGAACTTTTTAATTTCTTTCTGCAGTAAGGGCAAATTAAAAAATCGTCCTTTACGGGATTCCCGCAGGCGGGACAGCTGAATCCCTTGCTATCAAGAAGCGTTTCCATTCTTTCGATTTCAAGGTCCCTTTCTATTACATCATCTATAAATTCAGGGGGTCTTAATATCAAATAAAGTATCAATCCTAAAAAATTCAGTACCAATACAACAAGTGCCCAGAAAATAGCAGAGGCCTGAGTTTCGACCCGGAGTTTCGCATCTCTATAGGTCCAATAGACAAAGGCAAGCCAGACAATAATCAAAATAAAAATCAATCCGTAATACAGATATTTCCATATCGGATTTTTGAAAAAAGCCATAATATCATTGAAATATTCAAATAAATCCATCTATCCTCCAGGTTAAAGTTTATATTTTGCCTTCTCTAAATTAGTTATTGAACCAGTAATGCATATAATATCATTTATAGCAGAAATTTTTAAAGCAAATTTTATGGAATTTTCTATAGTATCTACCTTATATACTCTGGCAGGCCGGTGAATCTTATTTTTTAACAATTTTATTTTTTCTTTTACCACCTTTTCCAGCTGATCGACATTCAGACTTCTAATATTCTGACTTGAAGTTAAAATCAAAATATCGCTTACACTGATTATCCCCTCAACCATACTTTCATAATCTTTATCCGCCAGGACAGCAAAAATTATTATTTTTTTTCTTTCTCTAAAATAATAGGAGATGTTTTTAATGAAATTATCTATTCCTTCGGGATTATGACCGGCATCCAGGATTACCATGGGCCTTTCCCTGATAATTTCGAATCTTCCTTTTACCCTGATACCGGATATGCCCTTTCTTAATCTTTCTTCATTTATTTTCTCCCCTCTGGTTCCCAGATAAAGTTCTGCAAGGATTACCGCCAGTGAAAGGTTCATGGGCTGATACTGGCCGAGAAGCGGCAATGCCAGATTTTTATAAGTGTTATTTATTCCTTTAATGTCAAGGGACCATCCATTCAGTCCCAGACTTACCTTCTTTTGTATATAAAAATCTTTTCCATATAAGAAAAGTCCGGAACCGGTATTTTCTACTTTCCCGGTTAAAATCTTAAGGACCTCTTTATTGCTGCTTGTGGTTGCAACCAGTGCCTTTTCTTTTATTACCTCTACTTTTTCCAGGGCTATATCCCTTATTGTCCTGCCCAGTATTTCCGTATGTTCAAGGCTTACACCAGTAAGCCCCACAACCTTTGAATCAGCGATATTTGTGGCATCCCATCTTCCTCCCATTCCTGCTTCGAGCACCATGACTTCGATACTTTCATTCTCAGCCAATTTGAATACCATTGCAGATATTATCTCAAACTGGGTAACCGGACCGCCCAGATCCATCTTGTTTACTTCCAGGATTACGGGATATATCTCATTAAAGACTCCGGTAAATTTTTTCTCCGAAAGATTCCTGCCGTTTACCCACATTCTTTCCGTATAACTATCAATATGGGGAGAAATGTGATAACCGGTATGAATGCCGTGGCTTTTTAATATTGCAGCAGTCATTTTAGCAGTGGAAGTCTTACCATTGGTCCCTACAATATGAATAAAGTCAGTCTTTGTTTGAGGATCACCAAGAAGCTCGAGTATTTTTTGTATTCTGACAAGATTTGTTTTTATTCCAAAAATAAGGCAGTCATCAAGATATTTGTTTACTTGCCTGTAGTTCACTATTTCTCACTTTGGCTAACGTTATGTTATTCGTTTATGTCCTTTATCCTGTTTAATTGATCTTTCAGTACTTCAAGGAGTTTTTCTGCCCGGTCAAGATTATCTTTTTGTTTTTGGATTATTTCCTGTGGTGCCTGACGTAAGAAATCGGCATTTGATAACTTTTTTTTACTTTTTTCGATATCAAGATTCACTTTTTTGATCCGGTCCCCTACTCTTTTCTTTTCAGATTCTACATCTATCGCATCGGCAATATTGATGAATATATCTACATTTGCCGCGGCAGCTTTTATATACCCCTTTTTACCTGTAAAATCCTTAAACTCGAGTTCCCCTGTTTTCGCCAGGCTGCATATATATTCGCTGTTTTCTTCCAGTACAGCCTTACTTTTATCTTCACTCGCCATCAGGCTTATCTTGATTTTGCTGGACGGATTTATTTTAAGCTCGGACCTTATTTTTCTTATCTCGCCTATGACATCAAATAGTATTTTTATTTCATCTTCGATATGCTGATCGATTCTTGCCGGTTCGGGTTCCGGAAAGCTTTCTACCATTATACTTTCACCGCTGTGTGGAATATTCTGCCAGATCTGTTCGGTTATAAAAGGCATAAACGGATGAAGAAGCTTAAGATATTTTTCAAGGACATACCACAATATAAATAACGCATTTTTTTTCTCACCGCTATTTTTTGGAGAGTAGATCTTAACCTTTGCGGACTCTATGTACCAGTCACAATAATCATTCCAGAGAAAAGTATTAAGTATCCTTGAAGCAAAAGAAAAATTATATTTTCCCAGATATTTTTCAATCCCTCTTACTACCCTGTTTAACCTGGAGAGTATCCATCTGTCCCATAGATCCGGATTTAACTGGCCGATATCGATATCAGCTATATCTTCGTCATTTAAATTTGCTATTACGAATTTTGATGCATTCCATAATTTATTTGCAAAATTTCTTACTCCTTCTATCTTCTCGTCACCCATATTCAAGTTTCTTCCTGGAGTGGTCAGAGAAGTAAGGGTAAATCTCAGGACGTCGGCTCCTTTTTGATTGATCAAGTCCACAGGATCCACCGCATTGCCTTTGGATTTACTCATTTTCTGACCAAATACGTCGTTTACCAGAGGATTTATGAAAACTTCTCCGAAAGGAATATCCTTCCTAAAATAAAGACTCATCATGATCATTCTCGCAACCCAGAAAAAGATAATATCATGAGCAGTAATCAGAGCATCTGTTGGGAAAAAATATTTAAGATCCTCTGTTTCTTCTGGCCAGCCAAAAGCCGCAAATGGCCACAGGCAGGAACTGAACCATGTATCAAGAACATCTTGATCCTGTTCCATACTGCTGCCGCTGCATTTGGAACAGCTCTCAGGTTTCCCCTCGCTTACTATCATTTCATTGCAATCCCTGCAATACCATACCGGAATCTGGTGTCCCCACCACAACTGACGGGATATGCACCAGTCCCTGATATTTTCCATCCAGTTAAAATATAGTTTCTCCCATTTTTTTGGTATTATTTTTACCTTTCCTTCTTTCACCACACGGATTGCCGGACCAGCCAGTTCTTTCATGGACATGAACCACTGCATTGAGATCCTTGGTTCCACCACGGTATTGCACCTGCAGCAAGTTCCAACCTGGGAATCGTGACTTTTTTTGCCCAGGAGGTAGCCCTGCTCTTCCAGATCCTGCAGGATCTTTTGTCTTGCGGCATTACGGTCCAGACCTTCATATTTTCCTGCATTTGAATTCAGAGTAGCATCTTCGTTGAAGATATTAATCTTTTCGAGTTTATGTCTTTTTCCTATTTCAAAATCATTGGGATCATGGGCCGGAGTGACCTTGACGGCTCCGCTTCCGAATTCCATATCAGCAAAATCATCTTCAATCAGAGGAATTTCTCTTCCCGTCAAAGGAAGATAAACGGTCCTGCCCTTATATTTTTTATACCTCCGGTCACCGGGATTTACTGCAACTGCAGTATCACCGAGCATTGTCTCGGGCCTTGTTGTCGAAACAACTATATATTCGCTATCACCGGGTTTACCGGTTTCAAGATCGATCAGAGGATACTTTATGTCCCATAAATTACCCTTTTTTACCACATGTTCTACTTCGATATCCGAGATAGCGGTCCTGCACCTGGGACACCAGTTGACCATGTAATTCCCTCTGTAAATCAAACCTTTTTTGTAGAGGATAACGAACTCTCTTGTCACTGCCTTACTGTACTGCCTATCGAAGGTAAACCTTTCCCTGTCCCAATCGCATGAACAGCCCAGTGACTTCAATTGATCTATGATCCGGCTTCCATACTTTTCTTTCCAGCGCCATACTTCTTCTACGAACTTTTTTCTTCCCAGTTGAAATCTGTCCGTATTTCTTTCTTTCAGGGCTCTTTCAACAACATTTTGGGTGGCTATACCCGCATGATCTATCCCCGGTACCCAGGTAGTATTGAATCCCTTCATCCTTTTGTATCTTACGATTACATCCTGAAGAGTATTATTCAGAGCATGACCGATATGGAGATAACCGGTCACATTGGGAGGAGGTATTACTATGCTGAATGGGACTTTTGATTTATCGATTTTTGCAGAAAAGTATTTATTTTCTAACCAGTAGCGATAGATTTTCTGTTCAAATGCCAAAGGATTGAATTTATCCTTGATCTCATCGAACATTTTAGGCTGATTTTTCCTCATCTTTCAAAAAAACTTTATTGTTTGATCTACCGATTATCTCGGGTTCGGTTTTATTCTCTACAACCTCTCTGGTTATAATACATTTTCTTATATCATTACGCTGGGGTATCTCAAACATTATATTAAGCATTATTTCTTCCATAATTGCCCTCAGTCCTCTTGCTCCTGTTCCTCTTTTTAAGGCCCGTCCTGAAATCTCTCTCAAGGCATCTTTTGTAAACTCCAGTTCGACCTTATCCATCTTGAACATTTTTACGTATTGCTTTACCAGAGAATTTTTAGGTTCGACCAGAATTTTAATGAGATCGCTCTCGGTAAGGTTAGAGAGCGTGCTTACAACAGGCAGCCTCCCGATCAGTTCCGGTATAAGACCGTATTTTAATAGATCTTCCGGCATTATCAGGGGGAGAAGCTTATCGATCTTTTCGATTTTGGCAGGAGTTTTTCTTGAAATAAATCCTACGCTGCTTTCATTGATTCTTTTTTCTATTATCTTTTCCAATCCGCTGAATGAACCCCCGCATATAAAAAGAATATTACTGGTATTGATCTGTATGAAATCCTGATGAGGATGTTTTCTCCCTCCCTGGGGAGGAACATTGGCTTCGGTTCCCTCCAGAATCTTAAGAAGTGCCTGCTGCACCCCTTCGCCGGATACATCACGCGTAATAGAAGGATTTTCGGATTTACGGCTGATCTTATCAATCTCATCCAGATAGATTATACCGGTTTCAGCTCTTTTAATATCAAAATCTGCAGCCTGTATCAATCTAAGCAATATATTTTCCACATCTTCTCCGACATAACCCGCCTCGGTAAGTGCGGTCGCATCTGCAATGCAAAATGGGACATTTAATATCCTTGCAAGGGTCTGGGCAAGAAGAGTCTTGCCGCAGCCGGTTGGACCAATAAGCAAAATATTGCTTTTCTGGATCTCTATATCATCTTTGCTCAGGCTGCCTTCATATTTTACTCTTTTATAATGATTATATACTGCTACGGAAAGGACCTTTTTTGCCCTTTCCTGACCCACTACATACTCGTTCAATATCGAATATATTTCTTTTGGTTTGGGAAGATCTTTGAAATCGATTTCCCTCTGTTCTTTTAATTCTTCATCTATGATCTCGTTGCACAGATCCACACATTCATTACAAACATAAACCCCTGGACCTGCAATCAATTTTTTTACCTGATTCTGGGATTTACCGCAAAAAGAACATTTTAAAAAATCACTTTTCTTTTCGTTATTTGTTGACAAATTTATACACTCCTTAGCGATATTATTTTTTATATATGACTTCGTCCACTATGCCGTATTTTTTGGCATCCTCTGCATTCAATATAAAGTCTCTTTCGGTATCCTTCTCCACCTTTTTTACTTCCTGACCGGTATGTTTTGCAATTATTTCATTTAATAGAGCACGGATCCTTACCATTTCTTTTGCATGGATTTCCACATCGATAGTGGTCCCGGAAACACCTCCGGAAGGCTGGTGAAGCATGACTCTCGAATTAGGCAGCGAAAATCTTTTACCTTTTGCTCCTGCCAGAAGAAGAACTGCAGCAGCACTCGCAGCCTGGCCTATACATATGGTTGATACCGGTGATTTTATGAACTGTATGGTATCATAAACCGCAAGAGCGGAGGTCACGATTCCACCCGGACTATTTATATACAGCTGAATGTCTTTTTCCGGGTCCTCAGCTTCCAGATGCAGCATCTGTGCCATGACCAGATTTGCGACATTATCATCTATGCCCACTCCCAGAAAAATTATTCTCTCTTTAAGAAGTCGTGAGTAAATATCGAAAGAGCGTTCCCCTCTGCTGGTCTGTTCGATCACCATTGGAATTAAATAATCGTTAAACATTTCAATCATCTCTCTTTCTAATTATTTTGAACCAGGAGTCCAGAGCTTCTTTGCTCTTTTTTCATCTCCTGTATTATCTTTATCAGGTGTCCATATTTCCTCTGTATCTTTGCCACCTGTACTTTTTTCTTCTACCACCCGGGCACTGGCTATCAGCAGATCGATTATCTTTCTTCGCCTGATATTCTCGACAATGGTTCTCTGCCCCTCGGGATTTTCAAAAAATTCCTTTACCTTTTTAATGTCTTCTTCTTTTTTGCATCTGCCGATAATATTATCTTTCTCTTTTTTAATCTCTTCTTCGGAGGGTTCTATATTCTTCTTTTCTGCTTTTTCCAATGCCTTGAATATTAAATACTCTTTTATTTCTCTGGCAGCTTTCTCCTTTATTTCTTCATTAAGTTTGTCTTCCGTGATATTTACGGCTCTGAGATAATTATCCCTGCTTATTTTCTGTCTTTTTAAATCCTCATCGATCTCTTCGTTTATCTGCTTTATCCGGTTGGTTACCATGGCATCGGGAACTTTAGTCTTCATATTATCCACGATATGATTGAGGACTTCTTCTATTATCTTTGCTCTTCTAAAACTTTCTTTCTGCTCGACCAGCCTCTTTTTGATATTATCCTTAAAATCATCGGCATCTTTAAAATCACCCAGACTCTTTAAAAATTCCTCATTTATTTCAGGCAGTACCTTCCTCTTTATCTCCTTTATAAAAATACTAAAATTTGCCTCTTTGCCCGCAAGACCAGTATTTTTGATATTGTTCGGCAGTGTAAGGACTGCATTTTTCTTTTCACCTTTTTTCATTCCGATAAGAGAATCCTCAAATTTTGCAAACAATGTGTTAGAACCGACTTCCAGAAGATAATCTTCGGCATTGCCGCCTTCAAATGCTTTTCCTTCGATTTCGCCACTGAAATCCAGAGTGACATAATCGCCTTTTGATACTGGTTTGCCGTCTTCGACCGGTTCGAGTGATGCAAAATTATTTCTTATATTATTGATCTGCCGTTCCAGTTCTTCATCTGACACATCAGTCGAGATACCCGAAACTTTTACTCCCTTATATGACGGTAATTCTATTTCAGGTTCCAGTTCCACTTCCATCTCGAATCCCAGAGGTAAATCTTCAGATAACTGATTGATTTTTATTTTTGGGTAATCAATCGGCATCAGTTTGGACTGCGTTATTATGTCAGGATATAGCTCTGAAATCGAAAGACTGGCTGCTTCATTTAATACATATTGTTTGCCGAACTTTACATCTATTACCTGATAAGGAATCTTTCCTTTTCTGAAACCGGGAATATTCGCTTTATCAGATATATTCTTATAGGCTTTACCGATATTTTTCTTTAAATAGTTATTTGTAATCTCTATTTCTAATTTAACCTTGTTTAAGTCGATTTTCTTCTGACTTTTTATCTTGTAACTCAATAAAATTCCTCCTCAAATACTGCAAATAAAGTTAACCCAGTTTCACATTAAGACACATATTATAATAGAAAATAAATAAAATACAAACCAGGGTACTCGTTACAAAAAAGTTCTTTAACCTTTATATCTATCGTCTGTTTTCTGATTTCTGCATATTATAAACTATATATAATTATTATAATTTTTATATATTATAATTTGATATAGCAATAAAATATTATTCTATATTTTTAAAATTAATATTTGTATACATTTTAACATTTTGTTTGTTTTATAAGAGTAAGATTAATACCTATTAAGATTTATTTCAGTAAGCGGATGGTGAGGAATGGGTGCAGAACTCCTTGAAGAGGTCCTAATAAATGAGATGAAGATTGTGTTTAAATCTCTTATTAAAATGGGTATTACGAAAGAAGACACGGAAGATATTGTTCAGAATACACTTTATAAAGCATTAAAATATATCGATTCTATAGAAGTCGGAAGAGCAAGAGCATGGCTTTTCCGAGTAGCTTTTAATGAATTTTATAATTTATGCAGGAAAAATAAGAAAAATGTATCTATAAACCTGAGTGATATAGATATTATTGATCTTACAGCAGAGAGTCCGGAGGATACTGTAATTATTTCAGAAAAAGTGAAAGATATTAGGAAAACATTAGAAAAATTACAACCAGTATTTAAAGAATTGCTAATCCTGAAGTACATAATAGGTTTTTCATACCGGGATATCTCGGAGTTTAAAGGATATAGTGAGGAAAAAGTAAAGATCTATCTTTACAGAGCAAGAAAAAAATTCAAAAAGTTATGGGAAAGGAGTAAATTTTAAAATGGAAAAAAAGTCAGAAGATACTAAGAAGGATATGGACAAAATCTTTGATGAGTTCAAAAGTAAGAAGCTCGGCAGGGTTGTTAAAAAAGCAAGATGGTGGACCATATTGAAAATTATTGGAATAAGTTTTTTAGTCTTTTGTGTTTTTTATTTCGCTATTTCATCTTTTATAAATAGCCACATATCAAGAGCGGTAAATGAAGCTTACAATTATAGATTTGCAATTAATAATATTTCTGCTCCCAATAAATATATTGGTAAACATATTTCTGTGCTTGGTACTTTTAGTGCAAAGATTGATAATACTACTTATAAACTTATTCAGGGTAAGGTTGTATACACAGGTTTGGAAAATTATAGTCTTACTTTTGATAATGGATTAATTAGTGAAACAAGTCCTCCGATTTTGGATTATAGTTTTGACTCCAGTTATCTTATGGAATACTTAGGATACAGAAGATACAATGAACTTGGCCAGAGGGTGATGGTATTTTTCTATCCTTTTGTAAGTTATGATGCCAGCGAGTGTCTGAATGACCTTGATTTACTTGATGATATTGGCAATGACAAGTATATGGAGATGGCGCTTTCATTTGACAGGGAATATACCGTAGAAGAAGTTCGAAATATATTGCCGGAGAACATTACAATAACCTGGTACTGGATTGATGATTTAAGTGAAAATGATAAAAAGATGATAAACATCCCTCTCGAAGAGCAGGAAGAGATGGAATTTCCTGTACCATTTCCACCCGCGAAATCAGAATATACGGCCTATGGTATAAAATTATATTATAATTCCGGAGAAGAAATAACAGACCCTATGAAATGGTTTATTTATTATATTGAAATGGGCAAAGATGAATACCATAAAGGAAATGAATTTGAAAGAATATATAATAATATCACAGGAGATGATGGGAAACTCACAGAGGATGACATAAAGATATTTGGAGCAGTAGTTACTGGAGACTCAGAAAGTCTTAAGGCTTTAATAGGATTACCGTTTATAAGGGCATCTTCTCTTGGAGTTGTAACAGATAAATATTAATAATCTCTTTTCCTTCTATTCAGTTTTCTACTGCCAGGTCTAAATTTTACTCCAAAATTTGTATCTTTTCTGGTGCGAGAGAGGGGACTTGAACCCCTATAGGTGTTACCCCACTAGATCCTAAGTCTAGCGCGTCTGCCAGTTCCGCCACTCTCGCAGAAATGGTGAGCCGTACAGGAATCGAACCTGTGACACCCTGATTAAGAGTCAGGTGCTCTACCAGCTGAGCTAACGGCCCACTTAAAAAATATGGTACGCCTGGAGGGATTCGAACCCCCGACGCACGGATTCGAAGTCCGACGCTCTATCCAACTGAGCTACAGGCGCAAGGTTTAAAAAATGGGGTGAGAAACGGGGATCGAACCCGCGACCCCAGGATCCACAATCCTGTGCTCTCCCAGCTGAGCTATTCTCACCATATGATTCTTCAATTAAAATTATACAACCAATCCAGTATTTCTGGTACGCCAGGAGGGATTTGAACCCCCGACCCACGGATTAGAAATCCGTTGCTCTATCCAGCTGAGCTACTGGCGCACGCAAACATTATAACAAATTAAAACCCATTACTAAAAAATGGAGCGGGAAACGGGCCTCGAACCCGCGACCTTCAGCTTGGAAGGCTGACGCTCTAGCCAACTGAGCTATTCCCGCCCGAAATGGTCGGGGTGAGAGGATTTGAACCTCCGACCCCCTGCTCCCAAAGCAGGTGCGCTAAACCAAACTGCGCTACACCCCGATTCAAAACCGATACTTTAGCAGAAAAATAATAACATAATTTTATAAATTTACAATAAATCCATATACAGCTTTAAGAGCCTTACCTCTATGACTGATCTTATTTTTTTCATCCTGCGTTAACTGGGCCATTGTCTTTTCGTATCCTGACGGAATAAAGATACAATCATAGCCGAAACCGCCGGTGCCTATTTCCTCAAAACCTATAAAGCCTTCACAGATGCGCCTGGCCTCGAAAATAGAACCTTTCCCCGGATCCCAGAGCACTACACTGCAGATAAATCTCGCTGACCTCTCCGAAATATCTCTGACATTTTTCATTTCTTCAAGAAGCTTATCCCTGTTCTCCTTATCAGTAGCGTCTACCCCGGCATATCTTGACGACTTTACTCCTGGCTTGCCTCCTAAAAAATCCACTTCCAGTCCCGAGTCATCGCCAAGAGCGATTTTATTTGTATAAAGAGAAATACCATGGGCCTTTAACCTTGCATTCTCTGCAAAGCTTTTCCCTTCTTCTTTTATATCCGGAAATTTTTCGAAATCTTCGAAAGTCAGCCACTGCACTTTTGGCAAATTACTAAAAAATGATTTTATTTCCCGGATCTTTCCATTATTTTTTGAAGCTATAACTATCTGCAATGATAAACACCCGTGTGAATAGATGATATAAAAATTATATATCCTGACTCAATATATTTTTTTGAGTTTCTATGATTTCCTTAATACCGTCAGTTGCTTTCTCCATCATTTTATCGAAACTTTCTCTGCTGAAAGGAGTAGTCTCTGCCGTAGACTGCACCTCTATAAGTTCACCTTTCGAATTCATCACTACATTCATATCTACCTGTGCCTTCGAATCCTCTTCAAAACACAGATCCACCAGTATTTCTCCATCGACTATGCCCACGCTTATCGCAGCTAAAAAATTTTCTATGGGCATTGCCCCGATGATTTTCTTCCCTATTAAAGAGTGCATGCAGTCGAAAAGAGCAACAAAGCTGCCGGTTATCGAGGCGGTCCTTGTCCCGCCATCTGCTTCGATCACATCACAGTCTATCCAGATGGTTCTTTCACCGATCTTACTCAAATCAACCACACTCCTGAGTGACCTGCCAATCAGTCTCTGGATCTCATGAGTTCTTCCATTTATTCTTCCGGCAGTCTGAGCCCGTATGATCCTCTGCGGAGCTGAACCGGGAATCATATCGTATTCGGCCGTGATCCAGCCCGAACCCTTACCTGCTAAAAACCTGGGAACTTTATCTTCAGTAGTAGCAGTACACACAATTCTTGTTTTCCCCATTTCGATAAATACCGAACCGTTGCTGTGTGATATATAGTTTCTTGTTATTTTTATTTTTCTTATTTCGTCTTTTTTTCTGCCATCTATCCTTTTAATCATTACCGGAAACCTTTCTCTTTAATGATATTTTAAGGTATTTTATTATTTTAGATATCTAATTTTACTTTTATGACTTCTTTTATCTCTTCACCCAGGAACATTTTTCCCACTTCAAAAAATTTGCTTTTTATTCCTGTTTCATAAAAAAATCTTTCGGGCGTTTTTCCTTTGTCCACACGTAATCCTCTTTCCTCAAGAATTTTCCTGACATCCTTTGCAGTTTCAACTGCCGAACTTATAACTTTTATCCCATTACCGCTGCAGGCCAAAATCCTCTTTTCTATCAGCGGGAAATGGGTACAGCCCAGTATTAATACATCAATGCCGGCATCGTATAATGGTTTCAGGTAACCTTTGATTACTTTATCAAGACCGCTGCCTTTAAGAATACCTTTCTCTACAAAATCCACAAGCAAAGGAGCCGGAACGGAAAATGTCTTTATACCCGGGTTTATTCTTTTAATTTCATTCGGATATGCATTGCTTTTAACAGTACCCTCGGTTGCAATCACACCGACCCTTTTGTTTCTGGTGTTGTAAACAGCTGTCCTTGCTCCGGGTTCTATAACCCCTATGATCGGTATATCATACTGCCGTTTCAAATCACCAAGGGCAGCTGCAGTAGAAGTATTGCAGGCAATCACAATAAGTTTAACATCTTTATCGTAAAGGAATCTGGTTATTTCAAAAACTAATTTTTTGACTTCATCCAAATCCCTCGGTCCGTAAGGGAATCTTTTTGTGTCCCCGAAATATATGGTGCTCTCATCGGGGATGACCTTCATTATTTCCCATAGGACTGTGAGACCCCCGACACCTGAATCAAAAATTCCTATTGCTCTATTGTCCAAATTCACTCTTTCGGAATTATTTATTAAACCTTTTTAGAACTTCAACACCTTGTAAAACTGCAGTAACCATAAAAAATACTTTATTAATCTTAAGGTCTACAACCAACTAATTATATAATTTTAAAATAAAAATAAGAAATCAGATGTATCCTGGTGTGCTTAATTAACATTCTGGCCTTTAAAGGTTTTATTTATCTGCCTCGCAAAGGTAATATATCCAACCATCTTTATTTAACTTTTCTTCATTCTCGGTACTCGCCCCGTTTCTGGAATAAGTGGTTATATTTTTAAAACCGGCATCTTCCAATTGCCTTATCTGTTCGGCTCTGGTTATATAATAGACACTTGCCTTTCCATTAAGTGAATTATCATATATCAAACCCCTCTGCTTTTCCTTTAAATGTTGAACAAAATCTTTCCTGTGAAGGTTTCTATTTAAAATATTCAAGCGAAGTTTTTTAAATCCGGATTTAATATTATTGCCGAGTAACCTTATAAAATTCCCGGAATCATTTTTTTTATTTGCGCTTATTTCACTCAATTTAAGGTTAAAAATATCTGAAAGATTTACCCAGTTTAAGTTGTGCGAAGAAAAATAGAAATATCCATTATTTTTAAGTATCCTTCTTATTTCTTTCAGGGCAATGAGCCTATCTTCATGGCTGAAGCTGTCGATTCCATTATAGCTGAACAGCACAAAATCAAACATATTGCTTCCAAACATGTTCATCGATCTTACATCGCTTTCCATAAAACAATACTTACCTCTATATTTGACCTTGCATTTGGCTATCATGTTAGGTGCATAGTCCGCTCCTATGTAACTTTTTGCCAGAGGAGCGAAATATTTAGTGGTGCGTCCTCCTCCGACTCCCATATCGAGCATATTCATTTCTTTGAACTTGCTGCCAAATTTTTTGATTATGGCAGATTCGGCACCCTCAAGATAATCTCTTTTTGCATATTCATCGGAAATAGATTCCGAATTATATAATATTTTATGATCAAGCAACTTATCTATACCTTCTTTTTATTGTAATATTTTTCATTTCCCGGATATTTACAGCTACAGCAAAATTCATAATATTATAGCAGATAGGTTTAAAATATTAAGGGGAAATTGATTTAGATACATTCTGAAATGATAAACGGCATGAGTTTTCGCTATGCTCTTGAAACGAATTCCCTTTTTTCTTCCCTGCACAGATATTTGATAAGCCTTCTGGCCTGAGCCATACACATTGGCACGCCACCGCCAGGGAAGGTCCACTGGCCAGTCATATAGAAATTCTCCAGTCCCGGTAACTGTTTTGGTAAAAATTTTCCAAAGAGTTCCACCGTGGGAAGCCATCCCTGATATGAACCTCGCCAGTTACCCGTATACCGCTCCCAGGTAATAGGGGTTGCTATGTCTGTTACTTCTATCTGATTAGTTATACCGGGGAGTCTTTTTTCCAATTGTTCAATACACATATCAAGGATCTTTTGCTTTTCCATACGATACTTCTGCCTATCCTCATAAAGAGATTTCCAATAATCATAATCTGATTCTATCTGGATTTTTATAACGCTCTTACCCTCTGGAGCAAAGTTGGGATCCTGACAGAAATGAAAATAACCCATCCATTCACATTTTTTGCCTCCGATTATAAACGGATCATCAAGTTTGAAACAATTGATCTCCACCTCACCGGACAGATCTCGCTTTACCCCTAAACTTATGGAGATTATAGGAGGCCATAAACTTGGGTTTTCATACATCTTATCAATTTCCGGGGTTTTATACTTTCCTTCCAGCATATCAAATATCGTAGCTCTGCCATCGGCCGCAGAAATGATAATATCAGCCCGAATTCTTTTGCCTTCCTTCGTTTCGATTCCAACCGCTCTATCATTTTCCAGCAGTATTTTTCTTATTCTGCAGTTATAATTGATTTTTCCTCCCAGAGAAGAATGAAGTCTCTCGATTGAACGGGCAAAATGAAGTGACCCCCCCCGATTGGGTAGCCTCCTTCATGATTATGAAAGTATGCAAGCGGCATAACAACCATGAGTGCCGGCATTTTTTTTCACCGGGAACATCTGAAAAAGCATTTCGCGCAGGACATCATTTTTAAACATTGAAAGAAAGTTTTCTATTCCAGTGTTTTTAAGCCTCAAGAAGGAGGGTATATACGGCAGCATCTTTAGAATATCGATAAAACCGAAGCTGCCAAAATCTGCATCAAGCGGTGGTCTGAATCTGGTATAAAAACGGACCAGACTAGTTAATTTTCTTATAGTTTTCTTTTCATCTGGGAACAACCTCAGAAGTTCTTTTTCCAGTTTATCAATATTTGTATAGACAGTAAGGATTTTTCCCGATATCTCTATTTTACGGAATCGTTCCGTGAAATAGAACTTAACATTCTCCGCAACACCCAGTTCTTCGAATATCGGATATATCGAGCTTCCTTTATTCGATCCAAGTACCCAGTGCAGGCAGTGATCAAAGAGATAATCGCCCCGTTTCCATGAAGTGCAGACACCTCCCGGTAAGGAGTGCATCTCATATATCTCCGAATCGTACCCATTCATCAGCGCATAACATCCGGTGGAAAGACCTGCCACACCGGCTCCGATAATGATCATTTTTTTCATAATATGATTCCCTGTATAATAAGATAATATATTGGAATTTAATAAACCTTACTTCCGATAATGTCTAAAACTCCAATTCTTTTTTAATAATACTATAAAACCTGTCCTTCGCCATGCGTTCAATCCAGGGTTCGTGTCCGCATTTTTCCAGAATGATAAAGTGGAAATTTTTTATGATGCGCAAAAGAGGTTTCAGGACTCC
>Ga0265297_10004205_pt1 | contig 24027 bp, 15 predicted proteins | sample Munlanlwell13791_FD_192502 | JGI IMG/M metagenome (GOLD analysis project Ga0265297, IMG submission 192502) | Leachate microbial communities from a municipal landfill in Southern Ontario, Canada - Leachate well 137-91 | ecosystem: Engineered > Solid waste > Landfill > Unclassified | place... | reverse complement strand
GGCCATGTCGCAGCCGGTGGCAATGGCGATGTCGGCCAAATGAGTGCGCAGATAGCCGGTGTCGTCGATGCTGCCGATGATCTCCTCGCCGATCCGCAGGGCGTCCTCGTCGAGCCCCTCCGTCTGCCGGAGCTGTTCCAGCAGCCGGTCATGCAGGGAGGGGGCGCTGGTGAGGGAGTCGAAGCGGTACTGCCGCCGCTCCTCATCCTCCGCGCCGTGGGATTCCGGGGGGCGGTCTTCGGCCGGCAGAAACTCCCGGCACAGGTCGTTGAAGTCCGCGATAAATCCGGCCTGGGGGTCGTCCGCGCCGGACGACTCCCGCTCCCTTCCGCTCGGGGGGGGCGCCCCGGCCCCGGCGGGCCAGCCGTCCTCGCCCCCTCCGGGCTCGTCCGTACCACCCGGCCGGGCATTGCTCTCGTCCGCGCCGTCCTCCCCGCCGCTGCCGGCGGCCTCGGCGGCGTATTTTCCCTCCATCGGATCGCCCACCAGCAGTTCCGTGCCGGGCCGGAGCAGTTCCAGGGTCGGGTTCTGCTCGGCGATGGCGGCCAGCTTCTGTTCCAGTTCGTGCAGCGGCGCCTGCAGCAATTCCAGGGACTGGAGCTGCTGGGGCGCCAGAATTTGCTCCTGGCGCTGGGTCTGGTTTTGTGAAAGCGTCTGTTGCAGCATGGCGGGAACGGCGCGGGGGCCGGAAAAAGCGGCTCTTGGGTGACGCCGCGCCGAGAATGTAGCCCGCTCCGCATGGCCGCGCCAACCACGGGATGATGCAGCGGTTTCTGCTTCTTCCGTGTGCTTCCGGCCGGCCGGGGGTTCGGTGTTCATCAGAGCCCGGAACGTCAGTGACGGGTCACCTGTTCAGCCGCTGAAAGTTGCCGGTTTGACCGGCCACTCCCGCTCCCAAGAGTGGCGCTTCGTTCGCGGCTCCAGCCTGAATTATTTATGAATTTGAACAGAAGGCAGCGAAGACCGCAAAGGAAACACCACACACGACCCCCCGTCCAGTTTTCGCGATCTTTGCGTCCGTCTGTTCAAATATAGAATAAAAACGCTCCCGTCGCGCTCAATGCAGCAGCCGGTATTGCAGGATGTAGGCCGCCGCCCCGGCGAAATAGCCGAGCAGGGCGAGCAGCGAGACGTTGCGCACGTACCAGAAGAAGCGGATCTTTTCCAGTCCCATGGCGGCGACGCCGGCGGCGGAGCCGATGATCAGCAGGGAACCGCCGGTGCCGGCGCAGTAGGCCAGGAATTCCCAAATGAAACTGTCGGCCGGATATTGGCCGAGGGGATACATGCCCATGGCGGCGGCGACCAGGGGGATATTGTCGACCACGGCGCTGACCAGGCCGATGACCATGACGATGAGGGCCTGGCTTTGAATGTGCTGACCGAGCCAGGCCGCCAAGGCGGGCAGTTGGCCGTTGGCGCTCATGACGGCGACGGCCAGCAGGATGCCGATGAAGAAGATGACAGAGGGCATGTCGATGCGCCGCAGCGCTTTGGCCAGGGTGAGGTGTTCCTTTTCCTCGTCGCTCTTATTGCGGTGCAGGATCTCGCCGGCCGCCCACACCACCCCGAGGGCAAACAGGATGCCCAGCCAGGGGGGCAGGTGGGTGACCGTCTTGAACGCCGGGACGAACAGCAGCGCCCCCATGCCCAAGCAGAACATCAGGGTCTTCTCTGATGCCGAAGTGGCGGGGGCGTCGTCGTTTTCGGTGGCCTCCGGCGGCACCGCCGGCCCCCGGAGGAACAGGCTGGCGGCAACCAGCGGAACCGCCAGCGCGGCGAGCGCTGGCAGCAGCAGTGCCTTCACGATCGGCAGCGTGGTGATCTGGCCGCCGATCCACAGCATGGTGGTGGTGACGTCACCGATCGGACTCCAGGCGCCGCCGGCGTTGGCGGCAATCACGATGATGCCGGCAAAGAGCAGGCGCTGACGGTCGTCCTTGAGCAACTTCCGCATGAGCGTGACCATGACGATGGTGGTGGTCATGTTGTCCAGGATGGCGGACAGGAAAAAGGTGATGAGGCCGATCACCCACAACAGGCTGCGCAGCGACCGGGCGCGGATGCGGTTGGTGACGACCTCGAAGCCGCCGTGGGCATCGGTGACCTCGACAATGGTCATGGCGGCCATCAGGAAAAAGACAATCGCGGCGGTCTCGGCCAGCTTCTCGGTGAGCTGGGCGCCGACGTGGTGGATGCCATCGGGGCTGAAGACGCCGTACAGGGTCCACATCAGGCCGGCGGCCATCAGGGCAATGGCCGACTTGTTGATCTTGATGGGGTGCTCGAGGGCGATCAGCGCGTAAGCAAAGACAAACACCAGCGCAATCAGCAACATGGGGAAAACCTCAGCTCAAAGCCGTTATTCCTGCCAGAGTATGGTGCGGGAGCGGTAAGCTATTGCCCGCAACGACGATGTCAACGGTGGCTGGCTTGGCCCGGCCGCAAAAAACGCCGCCGGTCCTTGTCAAACCGGCGCCGCCGGCCTATGTTGAACCCGCGGCGAACGCCAGGCCGGATCGCCACCGGCGGAAAAACGGCGGGGAGTTCCATCCCGGCCGGTGCTCCTGCCATCAAACTCGCTTGTTATTGGGGAGATGATCATGAAAGTGGGACTTTTCGGTTTTGGCCGGGCGGGCCGGGCGGTGGCTTCCGTCCTCTTGCAAAAAGAGGAAACCCAACTTTCCTGGGTGATCCGCAAATCCCATACCTTGCAACACCGGTCGGTGCCGGAGTTCTTGGGGGTTGAATCCGATGAGCCCGGCCTGATCTTTTCCAAGGAGGAATGGTCGGCACCTCGGCTGTTGGCCGAGCACCCCGTGGATGTGATCATCGATTTTTCCAGTGCTGACGGCATCCTGTTTTACGGACGGGAAGCGGCCAGGCGGGGGATCGCGATTGTCACCGCCATTTCGGAGTATCCCGCCGAACAGGTCGCGCTGCTCAAAAAATTGGCCGCCCGGACCCGGGTGTTGTGGTCGCCCAACATCACTGTCGGCATCAATTTCCTGATGCTGGCGGCCAGGATCCTCAAGAACATTGCGCCCTACGCCGACATTGAAATCATCGAGGAACACTTCCGGAACAAGAAGGAGGTCTCGGGAACCGCCAAAAAGATCGCCAAGGCCCTTGATATTCCAGCCGACGTCATTAAGACCGTCCGTGCCGGCGGCATTGTCGGCCGGCACGAGATCTTGTTTGGCTTTCCCTATCAGACGGTTCGCCTGATGCACGAGTCGATTTCCCGCGAAGCCTTCGGCAATGGCGCGGCGTTTGCGGCCATGAACCTTGTCGGCAAGGACAAGGGCCTGTACTCCATGGAAGACCTGCTGCTGCCCTATTTCAGCCAAATCGCCTGACTTGGCTGGACGGGCAGGCCCAGGCGGCGTGATCCGTGCCGATAGACATGCAAAAACTGCTCAAGAAGATTCCTGAAAAAATCCGGTTGGTTCTGCTTACGGCCTTGTTCGGCATGGTCGCCGGTTTGGCCACTGTTGCGTTCATGCAGGCCACCAATCGCCTGTTTGCCCTGGCCTGGCACCGCCTGGGTACGGCTGGCACCACTTGGTTTTTGGCCGGCAGCCTGTTGACCATCGTGCTGAGTTCGCTGGTCGCCGGCCTCCTGATGTCGCGTCTTTGCCCCGTGGCGGCGGGCAGTGGCATTCCCCAGCTCAAGGCTGCGTACTGGATGGAACTCGGCGTGGTGCCGTTTCGGGCCGTGGTCGTCAAATTCATCGGTGGCGTGCTGACCCTGGCGGGCGGCTCCAGCCTCGGCCGTGAGGGGCCGACGGTCTTCATCTGCGGCGGCCTCTGCTCAAATGTCGCCGCTTGGCTGGGAATCGACAAGCAAAAACGGCGGCATGCGGCACTGGCCGGCGCCGCGGCCGGGCTGGCGGCGGCGTTCAACACACCGTTGGCTGCCGTCAGTTTCATCCTGGAGGAAATTCTCGGGGATTTGGGCAGCCGGCTGATTGGCAGCGTGGTACTCGCTTCGGTCACGGGCGCCTTCATCGTCTATGCGCTCGTGGGCAAGCAACCGTCCTTTTTCATGCCCTCTGTGGATTCCTGCTCCTGGGGCATGTATCTGGTCGTGCCGCTCACCGCGGCGCTTTCCGCCCTCGCCGGCGTCGTCTTTCAGCGGGCCTGTCTGGATCTTCGGCGGCGGATGAAGGGCCAGCAGAGGATTCCCGGCTGGCTACAGTCCGCCACCGGGGCGGTGGCTGTGTGGTGTCTCGGCAGCGGGCTCTTCCTCGCCACCGGGCACTTGGGCGTGTTCGGGCTTGGCTACGAGGATCTGTCGGCTGCCTTCCGCGACGGCATCGCCTGGAAAATTGCCGGCCTGCTGGCCGCCGCCAAACTGGTGGCCACCATTGCCAGCTATGGCAGTGGCGGCTGCGGCGGCATCTTTTCGCCGACCCTGTTCATCGGCGCCATGTGCGGCTTTTTTACTGCTGGGATGGCCTCCTGCTGGATGCCCCTTGGCCCCGCCGACCATCTCGTTCTGGCGGCGGTGGGCATGTGCGGCTGTTTCTCCGCCGTCGTCCGCGCCCCCATTACCGGCATCCTCATGATCTTCGAAATGACCCATCAGTTTGGCATGGTGCCGGCCCTGATGCTCGGCACACTGGTCAGTCAGAGCGTGGCCCGGCTGGCCGGCAAGCACAATTTTTACAATGAAATCCTGGCTCAGGACAACGTTGCCATCCACAAGATTGCCCCCCCCCACGACCTTGCGGCGTGGCGCACCCTGCCGGTGTCCGCCTTCGCCAACCGGAAGCCGGTGGCGGTCACCAGCCTCGACCCCGATCTGCTCCGCAACCTTCTCAAGCGCCATGCCTTCCGTTGCTTTCCGGTCATTCTGGAGGGTGAGATCAAAGGCGTGGTCACGCGCGAAACGGTCCACCATGCCCTTGCGCATGGCATCCCGCCAACATGGGAAGCAGCCGTGGTCGTCCGGGCGGACCAAACTCTGCAGGAAATCGAGCCGTTCCTGATCAAATCCAATGCCGGACTCTTTGCCGTGGCGGACACGCGGGGCGGGCCGCTAACCGGGGTTTTTACCCTTCACGACCTGCTCCGTGCGCAGGCCGCCACCCTGGAATGACGGCAACGGCCGCCTCATCGGTGTAACCGCCGCCGCCCTGGCCCGTTATGGCGGGCCGCTGGCGCCGTTCAGGAACCCGCGCAGCTCGGCGTAGAGTTTTTGCGGAGGGATGGTGTTCAACCGGGAGCGGATGGCCGCATGGTCGGCCAGCCGGGCAATTTCCGCCAGGGTGGCCAGATGCCCGCCGGGATCGCCGGGCGGGCTGAGCAGCAGGAACACCAGGTGAACGGACTGCGGCCCCGTGTCATTCTTGATGAGGAGGGGGGCGGCCAGGCGCGCCACGGCGCAGATGCCGGAGCGGAGTCCCCGGCAGTACCCGTGGGGGATGGCCACGCCGCAGCCAGGCAGGGTGACGGAGTCCGCATGCCGCTCCACCAGCTCTTGCAGGAGGCGCCGGCGATCCAAGCCCGGCTCGCAGGCGACGATGTGCTGCACGAGTTCTTCCAGCAACTCGTTCATGTTCGTGGCGGCGCTTTCCAGCACGAGTTCCGGCCGAAGGCTTCGGCCGAGGTGGTCGGTGTCGCGTTGCACCAGCAGGCAGGCACGGGTGCCTTTGGGCACCGCCGCTGGCTCGGCAACCGGCATCACCCCCCGCTTCGCCATGTTGAACAAAATGGGACGGCCGGCCGGAAAACAGCTGCCGTGGGGAGGCAGCTGGGTGACGGTGACGAGCCCGGCCTCGTTCTGTTCCAGTTCACTGCTGATCAGCGACGGCTTGGGCAGCCCGCGGAAGACGACCTTGCCGGAGCCGGCCGTGCCCGGGTGCGACCGGGTCGTGGTGGACCAGCGGAAGGTATGGTGCAAGCCGATGGAATCCCGCCAGCGGGCGCAGATGAGTTCATTGAGATCCTCATTGTCGGTCAGGGCCAGGAGGCGGCCAACGCCCTGAAATTCCTGGCGGTCCTCGACGCCGGCGGCCAGTGCATCGGCCTCGACGGCATCAAACCCGCCGGCACGGGCCAGGGCGACGGTGCGCGGGTTGGAATCAAGTAGCACGACCTTTTTCCCGGCCGTTGCCGAGATGAAGCCGGCAATCCCGCGGGCGAACGCATGGGCGCCGACAATCACCCAGCCGTCGGGAGCCGCGCGCCGGAGGCCGAGCAGCCAGGCGAGCGGTCCGGCGGTGACCCCTTGAATGACCACGGTCAGAATGATGATGGAATAGGTGAAGGTTTCGATAAAGCGGGCATCCGCCGCCCCGGCCTGCTGCAGCCCCATCGCGAACAGGGAAGCCATGGAGGCGGCGACGATGCCCCGGGGCGCCACCCAGCTTAGGAACAGCTTCTCGCGCCAGCCAAGCCCGGAATGCCGGGTGCAGGCCAGGATGTTCAGCGGGCGGATCCAAAAGACGATGGCGCCAATGGCCAGGAAACCGGCCATCCCCAGTTCGCGGAACTGCGCGACTTGCAGGCGGGCGGCCAGCAGGATGAACAGAATGCCGATCAGCAGGTCGGATATTTCCGCCTTAAACTGCCGAATCTGCTTGATTTCAGGGAGTTTGCAGAGACCCAGAACAAAACCGGCGACGGTGACCGCCAGGATGCCGGACTCGCTGCGGACATATTCGGCCGCACCGAAGACCAGCGAGGCTCCCGTGATGGCAAAGACATTCCCCTGGTCGGCCGGCAGCCAGCGAAAGCGGAACACCCCGTGCATGACCAGGCCGCCGGCCACGCCGACGCCGAGCCCCACCAAGACACGGACCAAAAAATTGGCCAGAGCCCAGCCGCCGGCATGCTGCAGGAACACTTCATAGCAGAGCAGCGCAATGAAGACGCCGATGGGGTCGATCAGCACCCCTTCCCAGTGCAGGATGCTGTGCAGGTTTTCCCGGATGCGGATACGGCGCAGCAGAGGGATGATGACGGTCGGCCCGGTGACGATGACCAGGCTGGCGGCGAGGAGCGACTCCGGGTAACTTTTTCCGAACAGCAGCCAGACGGCGGCAGCGACCCCGAGCCAGGTGACGAGCACGCCGAGGGTCAGCAGGCGGTGGATGACGCCCGAGGCGGTCCGGTACCCATTGACATCCAGGGTCAGTCCGCCTTCAAAAAGGATCAGGCCGACGGCCAGCGACACCAGGGCCGGAAGCGCGTTGCCAAGCCCTTCCGGTTGCACGAGGCCCGCACACTCGGGGCCCAGCAGCACACCGGCTGCCAGCAGGAACACGATGCCGGGAAGGCGCAGCCAGCGGGCCAGCACAAACAGTCCGCCGCCGGCGGCCAGGGCCGCCGTAATGGTGATCATGATTTGGTGCGGCGTGGCATTCATGGGGGGCTGTCCGGAGGTGGTGGCGGGAGCCGGCGGAAGGGCTTCCCCCCGTCACCCCGCCGCCGGCGGAAACGATACCACGGGCGGCGTCGGGACGCAAGCGCGCCGGGGCCTGGCTTGGGGGCGCTTTGGCATTCGCCGGCGGGGCGGATTACGTTGCCGGCATGTCTTCCCCCTCTTCCATCGTGGGTTCGGTTGCCGTGACCGTGCTGGGCAGCGGCAGCAAGGGCAATGCGCTGGTGGTGCAGGCGGGCGGTTTCAACCTGCTGGTGGATGCCGGCTTCTCCGGCCGGGAACTGCGGCGCCGCCTGGAAGGGGTGGGCTTGGGCGCCCTGCGGCTGGACGCGGCCCTGGTGACCCACGAGCATGACGACCACGTCAAGGGACTGCGGGTCACCGCCGGCCATTACCGGCTGCCGGCCTACTGCTCCCGCCTCACCGCCGAAGCCCTGCGCAGCCGCGATGCCGCCCCGGAACGGCTGCACCTGTTCACCCCCGGCGCCGCCTTTGCCGTCGGCCCGTTCGAAGTCGAGCCGTTCAGCATTCCCCATGATGCCATCGACCCCGTCGGCTTCACCCTCCGCGTCGGTCCGGTCAAGCTCGGGCTGGCCACCGACCTGGGGCACGTCAGCCACCTGGTCGCCCAGCATCTGCTGGAGTGCGACCTGCTGCTGGTCGAGAGCAACCACGACGTCAAGATGGTGTGGGACTCGGGACGCCCGTGGAACCTCAAGCGGCGCATCCTTGGCAACCACGGCCACCTCAGCAATGACGCCTGTTCCGACCTGCTGCGCAAGGTGTTGCATCCGCGCACCCGCCACCTGGTGCTGGCCCATGCCAGCCAGGAATGCAACCGTTACGAGCTGATCGAGCAGGTCGCCCGCCAGTGCGTCACCAGCCTCGGCCGTGCGGACCTTGCACCACGGGTCGCCCGCCAGGACGACTCCCTGTCAACCCTTTGGGTCTGAGGGGGGCATGACCGTTTTATCGGATAAGGAAATTGTCTGTCCAAACCGTCGGCATTGAACGTGGCGCAGGCATTCTTGCCGGCGTTTTGGAGTTTGGCACAAGTACGGGGGTTGGGGGCGGTTTCGTCCCGGAGGGACTGAATGAAAATAGGCAGGGGCTTCAGCCCCTGTTCCGGGAAATGAAACGATGGCGTGCCGTAGGTACGCCGCGATTCGCCGCGTACCTGACGGCACGCGAAATGGGGGGCGGGCAAAACAGGGGCTGAAGCCCCTGCCTATTCCCGCCCCGTCCCGCTGGGACGGGAAAACCACACCTGTTGAGTTATGCCAAACTCCAGTGGCAGGCAGGAATACCTGCCCCATATTCTTGGCAGCCATTCATGAATAGTCCAGGTTAAAAAGGGGGGCTCCCCAACATTGTCTTACACCCGGTTTGAGCCCGCCTCTCCATACGGGGTGGGGTGCGCTATAGTATGACGTTTTTTGGGTGGCCAACCGTCCGTCCGCCGCGCTGGCGGCGGCCCGGCCACCCGGTTTCTGGAGCCTGTCCCATGCGCGTTCTCATCACCGGCGGCGCCGGATTCATCGGCAGCCACATCGCCGACTATTTTCAGGGCCGGGCCGAGGTGCGGGTGCTGGACAACCTGCGCAGCGGCTACCGCCGCAACCTGGACGGCCTCCAAGCCGAATTCGTGGAAGGTTCGATCCTGGACCGCCCCCTGCTGGACCGCGCCATGGCGGGGGTGGACTATGTCTTCCATTTGGCGGCCATGATCAGCGTGCCCGAATCGATGATGAAGCCGGCCGAGTGCGAGGAAATCAACAGCATCGGCACCCTCAACGTGCTCGAGGCCGCCGCCCGGGCCGGCGTCAAGAAGCTCTGCTTCTCCACCTCGGCGGCCATTTACGGGGACAATCCGGTCGTGCCCAAGCGCGAAACCATGCTGCCCGAACCGAAAAGCCCCTATGCAGTGACCAAGCTGGCGGGGGAATACTACTGCGGGATGTACGCCCGCGAGCGCGGCCTGCCCACCGCCTGCCTGCGCTATTTCAACGTCTTCGGGCCGCGCCAGGATCCCGCCAGCGCCTATGCCGCCGCCGTGCCGATCTTTATCGCCAAGGCGGTCCGCCATGAGCCGCTGACCATCTTCGGCGACGGCGAACAGAGCCGCGACTTTATCTTCGTCAAGGACATTGTGGCCGCCAACGTTCATTTCGCCCTCCACCACCCCGCCACCGGCGTCTTCAATGTCGCCTATGGGGGCCGCATCGCCATCAATGAACTGGCCCGGCGCATCGTGGAGCTGACCGGATCCCGGTCGGAGATCCGCCACCTGCCCGAGCGTCCCGGTGACGTCAAGCACTCCCTGGCCGCCATCGAGCCGCTCCGGGCCACCGGCTTCCAGCCCGGCTCCGACTTTGCCGCCGGCCTGGATCAGACCATCGCCTATTTCCGCTCGAGGATGTCATGAAGACGGTTTTGTTGGTTTGTACGGGGAACACCTGCCGCAGCGCCATGGCCGCCGCCGTCCTGCGCCACCTCCTGGCCCGCCGCCAGTTGCGCCGCATCACGGTGTGTTCGGCGGGGCTGATGGCCATGCCGGGCGACACCATGCCGTCGCCGGCCCGTCAGGCCCTGGCCCAGGCCGGCATCGCCGCCGGCGACCACCGCGCCCGCCTGCTGGACGCCGAGGCGGTGGCGGCGGCCGACTGCATTGTCACCATGACCAAGCAGCATGCCCACGACATTCTGGAACAGTTCCCCGAAGCGGCTTCCAAGACCCACACCCTGCTCAGCTTTGCCGGCTTCACCGCCGATGTTTCCGACCCCATCGGCGGCAGCATCGAACGCTATGCCCATTGCCTCCAGGCCATGACCCCCGCCCTGGACGCCCTGATCCGCTTCCTGGTCAAGGAAAAGGCGCCGGCCGCTGGCGAACCTGACCGCAAGAAGCGGGACGCGTAGGAAATCCTCTTCCCCAGGGCCGGCCCCAAGGATGCCCGACCGGAGAAATGGCCGGCGGGATGGGGGGCTCCGGCCATTTCTACCGCGGACTCCTATTTTGCCGCCGGTTCCACCACGTCTTCACCCAGGATGTTCCACCAGAAATAGTTCTTGGCGGCTTTGGCCACGGCGGCGTTCTGGACGTCTCGGAGCGCGCCACAGGCCGTGCTGCATTCGGGGCAATAGGGATCCGGCTTGACCTTGGTGTTGGATTTCTTGAACGTCGCGGTGAGGTATGCCAGTTCACTGCCGTTGTCGCACTCCAATTCAGTCAAGGACTGAGCCTTGTCCGCGGAACTGACCATGAACAACGTGGCACCGCCGGTCAGCGTCAGGATGTTCGGCACTTTGCCGGTGCTGGCTTTTTCGCGGCTGCCGGCCAGGGCAAGCACCACTGGCGTTGACGTGATGTAGGCACTCCCGGCCTGCTGGCCATTGTTCAGGTAGGGCAGGAACGTGGTCATGGAGACACCCACGGAGCCGTTGCCAAAGCAATATCCCTCCGCATAGACAATCCCGCCGTCGTCGAGGCTGGCCACAAACACCTGCCGGCTCTTCTTGTCCACCAACCACAGCCACGCTTCGACAATGTCAAAGGGGCAGACCGGGCAGAGAATGTCGCCGTAGCACAGTACCAGATAGGCGGTGTAGGTGACCGGACGCGAAACCCAGTCATTGCAGTTGGCGTCATCCGAATCCCCCGTGTGGTCGTTGACCCAGTGGGCGGCCACCGTCACGGTGCCGGTAAAGGCGGTGGAGACGGCGATTGTGCCCTGGTGTTTGACCACCGTGCCCGTGAGGGTCAGGGTGAGGGTGTGTGATGTCGCTCCGGCCAAATCTTCGTCCGCAAGCGTGAGTTGGTAGGTGGCGGTGAAGGCTCCCAGGGCCGAGCTGTCATTGAGGCGCGCCTGGAACGCATTCGAACTGCCGGCCGCCAAATTGCTGAACGGCGCCACGTCCGTCCAGAACTTGCCGGTGTCGCCGCTGAGCGGCGTGATTGAGACCAGGTTCAGCTTCGCGGTGAACCCCGCGGTCTGCACCCGGTTCCAGATGGCAAAGGCCACCGTGCTTCCCACCGGTCCGCCGCGGGTGATCTCACCACAATCCAACGTCAGCGAAGCCTGGTCTGCCGCATCCGCAAACGACGGGTCCGCATGATCCAGCAACGCACCGGTGACATTGACGGTCTGGGAGGGGAGGGGCGTGGTGCCCTGGCCGACTGATTCCAGCTGGATCGTCGCGGTGCCGCTTCTCGCCCCGGCCGTGCCGGTGGCGTCCAGATTGACCCACAGACTGGTGCTGTCCGTGGCCTGCGGCGTCAGCAGGCTGATCGAACCGCCCGCCTGGGCGGCGCCGGTCGTGCCGCTGAAACTGGCATTGAGTTTTTCCGAGAGCCCGTCGTTGGTCGCCGTGTTCTGGATGCTCAGCGTCTGCTGGGTGAAGGAGCCGCCGACAATCACCGGACCCAAATCGACCGGCTCGGGGCTGTGTGCGCCGGCCGCCGCATGGCTGTAGGCCGTGCCGGTGAGGGTCAGGGTGAGGGTGTGCGTGGTGGCGCCGCTCAAATCCTCATCCGCGAGCGCCAGCGTGTAGGTGGCCGAAAACGCCCCCGGAGCCGAGGTGTCGTTAAGGCGCGCCTGGAACGCATTCGAACTGCCGGCCGCCAAATTGCTGAACGGCGCCACGTCCGTCCAGAACTTGCCGGTGTCGCCGCTGAGCGGCGTGATTGAGACCAGGTTCAGCTTCGCGGTGAATCCCGTGGTCTGCACCCGGTTCCAAATGGCAAAGGCCATCTCGCTTCCCACCGGCCCGCCGACGGGAAGGGTGCCACAATCCACGGTCAGCGCAACCTGGTTCGCCGTGCCGGTAAACGACGGGGCGGCGTGATCCAGCACCGTGCCCGAAAGGGTGACGGTTTGGCCGGCCAGCCCCGTGACGCCCAGGCCGCTGGTGCCGCTGCCGTCGGAATCCAGCTTGATCGTTGCGCTGCCGCTTCGTGTCCCGGCCGCTCCGCTGGCGTCCAGGCTGACCCACAGGCTGGTGCTGTCTGTGGTCTGCGGCGCCAGCAGGCTGATTGAACCGCCGGCCTGGGCGGCGCCGGCCGTGCCGCTGAAACCGGCGTCAAGTTTTTCCGAATACCCGTCGCTGGCGGCGGTGTTTTGGAGGCTTATTTTTTGCTGGCTGAACGAGCCGCCGGCAATCACGGAACCCAAGTCAACCGGTTCGGGGGTGTGCGCGCTGGCGGCGGCCAGGCGGTAGACCGCACCGCCGCCGGAAAAGTCGAAGTTCACCGTCTGGGAGGCCAGGGCCGTCGTCCCGAGGCCGCTGGTGCCGCTGCCGTCGGAACTCAGGGAAAGGGTGGCGGTGCCCGACTTCGGCCCGACGGTGCTGGTGTCGATGCCGACAACCAGGCTGCTGCTCTCGGCTGAGCCCGGCCCCAGCAGGGTGAACGACCCGCCGTTGGTGGTTACGTTGCCGGTCGTGCCGCCAAAACTCGCGTTGAGTTTCTCCGAGTACCCGTCGTCGGCTGCGGCGTTGGTGATGGTGAGGGTCTGCGCGAAGGTGTCGCCCACGTGAAGGTTGGGCACCACCACCGGTTCCGGCGAGTGCGTGGCCGCCGCCAGGCGGTAGACCGTGCCGGCCACGTTCACCGTCTGGTCGGCCAGCCCCGTGATGCCCAGGCCGCTGGTGCCGTTGCCGTCGGAATCCAGCTTGATCGTCGCCGTGCCGCTCTTCGGGCCGGCTGAACCGGTGCCGCCCAGGCTGACCCACAGGCTGGCAGCGTCCGTGGCCTGCGGCGCCAGCAGGCTGAATGAACCGCCGGCCTGGGCGTCGCCAGTCGTGCCGCTGAAGCCGGCGTCAAGCGTCTCCGAGTACCCGTCGTCGGCCGCCGTGTTCTGGATGCTCAATGCCTGCTGGGCAAAACTGTCGCCAACGTGGATGATCCCCAAGTTCACCGGCTCGGGCGTGTGCGCCCCGGCCGCGGCCAGGCGGTAAACGTCGCCGCTGATGTTCACGGTCTGGGTTTCCAGCAGGGTTGTTCCATAGCCGCTGGTGCCGTTGCCGTCGGAATTCAGGGTGAGGGTCGCCGTGCCACTCTGGTGGCCGGTGCTGCTGGTGTCGATGCCGACGACCAGGCTGGTGGTGTCGGTCGCCTGGGGCGCCAACAGGCTGACCGAACCGCTGGCGCTCGCGGCTCCCGTGACGCCGCTGAAGCTAGCATCGAGTTTCTCGGAAAAGCCGTCATTGGCGGCGGTGTTGGTGAGGCTCAAGGCGTGGGTGGCGGTGGCGCTCACGTGGAAGTTGCCCAACACCACCGGTTCGGGCGTGTGCGCCCCGGCCGCGGCCAGGCGGTACAGGTCGAGGAAGACGCCCTGGCCGCTGCCGGTGCCGGCACCGCCGTCGACCACGGCGTGGTGCAGGGACGCGACGGGAGTGATGGCGGCGAAGCTGCCGGACAGGCTGCCCGTATACGTGAAGATCTGGTAGGATCCGGGGCCGGCTGACCCCTCGCCGTTGGCGTCGGCATTGTCAATCAGGTTGAGGGTGCCGCCAAGGGTCAGGTCGCCGGTGACGGCGGTGCGGTCGCTGAGGCCCGGTGCGGCATGGCTGGAACCGGGGGTGCCCAACTCGAAGTCGGACGTCCCGCTCAGGGCCAGGTTGCCGGTCACGCTGTTGGTGCCGATGGAATTGCCCGGCGCCCAGAGGCCGTCGGCATTCACGGTGAGGGTTTTGCCGGCGCCGAGATTGACCGTGCCGATGCCCCGGAGGGTTTGGCCGGAGAGGACGGCAAACGCGGACTTGGCCGTCACATCCAGAATCGCCGAACTGGAACCGGCATCGCCGACGATGATGACCGGCGATGAATCGAACGCCCCCGCCCCCGCCAGTTTCAGCGTGCCTTGGTGGATGATGGTGTTCCCGGAATAGCTGTTGGCGGCGGAAAGCGTCAGCGTGGCGCTCCCCAGCTTGGTCAGGGGGATGCCGTCACCGGCCAGGACGGCCTCAATGGTGGCGTCCTGGTTGGCGGTGATCGTACCGCCCGTCAGCGTCAGGGGGTCGCCGGTAATCGTGTACCCGCTGCCCTCAAACGTAATGTCATGAACCTTGACGGTGCCTTCATTGTCGCTTACTTCCACGTTCGACGCGCCGCTGGTGTGGAAGATGGCATCGGAGCCGTTGTAGTTCAGGTTATTCTCAGTCGGGATGGCGGTGATGTTGTTGCCCCAGCTGAGCCGGGAATAGGTAAAGAAATCATTGCCTTCCACACGATCACACCAATGGCGTGCCAGGGCGTCGGCAACCACGGTCCACCGGCCGTCGCCCGCCTGAAGGCCGGTCGTTGACTCGGCATCCCAATACAGGGCTCCCTGATAGTCGGCTTCGGCCCGCGGCGTCGCCAACAGTCCCCCGGCCAGGGCAAACGTCGTTGCCAGCCGGCTCAGCAGACCCGTGCCGAGCAGTGAAATCCGGGCCGTGTCTTGCGCTCTTTTCCCCTCCGCCCCCTGTCCGACCCTGCATGCGGTTTCCATGGCAGATCCCCCATCTGTTACGGTTTGGTCAGGTTGAATGTCTCCACCCGGGTTGGCCTTGAACGGGGCGGAACGGCCCCCTCCATCCAGATGCAAGGCGTTAAGGTCCCACCCTTTAGATCCCCGAAGCATCTGCACATTGCAGGTAGCTTAACCTGCCGGTTTTGAAAATACAAGCCCGTTCACGCAGCCCCGGCCAACGGCGGCGTTCAGCCGCCGCGGACTTCCCGGACCAGGCGGCGGAGCAGGGTTGCGGTGCGGGGGGTGTCGGTATCCTCCAAGTGGTCTATGGCGGAGGCGGTTTGGCCGTCCAGGGTGACCACGGGATTTTGGCTGGCAAGGGCGGTTAGGGCGGGCTGTCCGATCCCCGAGCCGTCCAAGGCCTGCCAGAGCGGATCGGCGGCCAGCGCGAAGCCGGGCATCCAGATGGCGCGTTCCGTCATGGCTTCAAAGGGCGACGCGCTGGCGTGGATCACGTTGTCGCGCGCGTTCATGGTCAGCCCGAATTCGCCGCTGCGCCGGAAGAGGATGCCGCGGATGGCGGTGGCGGCCGCCTTGGCCGGGTCGGTGGCGCCAATCACCTCCGCCCGGAAGCGCTTCCATGGCAGCACATCACCATCGAACTCCAGCAGGAAACAGCGGATTCGGGCGTCATCCGTGGTGTAAATTTCCCGGATGGAGGGATAAAAGCCGTTCAGAACGTAGATGCCCTGGATGCTGGCGGCGTAAAAACCCGCGCCAATTTTGGCCGGCTTGGCACCCGCCCAAAGCGCCATCAGGGCGGCGGGGGTGACGTTCAGCTGTGACAGCGCCGCCATGCCGCTGAAGAGACGCCGCTGCTCGCCCGCCTGGCGCCAGGACACGCCGAAGGCATTCTGGAACGCCGCCCGTGTCGCCTCGTTCAGTTCCAGCGTCTCGGGATGCGCGCCGCCGCCGATCCGGGCAATGACCGTGTAATGACGGTCGATCAACCCCTTTTCACGGATTTCCGGACCGGTCACGATGGTCTCGGCAAAGACGCGGATGCCCCGTTGCTCGAGGGCGGTCCGAATCCAGTTCCACAGCGGCTCCGATTGTGCCGCATGCGGCTTGATAAAACCAAGGCCCAAATTTTTCATCATAAATCCCCCGTCAGCGGATTTTTTTTGCGGGTCACATTCAACCAAACCTACCATGGGGTAATTTATACTTCCTGCCAAGGGGTGTCAACCGCTGTCGGCGAGTGTCAGCTGGCACCGGGGCGACACGGGGCCGGAAGAAAACACGGGCGGTGCGGCACCAGGAGCAAAGGCGTCTGCCGTAAAAAACGGGGTCTTGTTGGTGAATCCACCGGGTCCACAAGGTCCACCGGGTCCACTCCAGCATGCCGCCGGCCCCGCTCTGCTCAGGCCGCCGGGAGCCGTGCCAGGATGGCGGCGGCGGCGCTCGCGGGCTCGATGCCGCGATGGCAACTGGCAACGCCGTGCGGACAGCGCCGCTGAAAACACGGGGCCTGCGGGCAACGGCCGCGGAGCACGGTGTGGCCGGCCCCGTAGGGTCCGGTCAGGTCCGGGTCGGTCGGGCCGAACAGGGCGACCGTTGGCACGCCGGCGGCGGCGGCCAGATGCATCGGGCCGCTGTCGTTGGTGAGCAGCACGGCGGAGCGCCCGAGGAGCGCCAGCAACTCGCCCAGCCCGGTGCGTCCCGTGCAGTCCAGCGGCCGGGCGGTGCGGCAGGCGGCGGTGACGGCGGCCGCGGCGGCCTGCTCATCCCGGGTGCCCAACAGCCAGATGCGGAGGTCGGGGCGCGCCTGGGCAACGGCGTCCAGAACCGCCGCGAAAAACGCCGGCGGCCAGCACTTGGCCGGCCAGCGGGCGCCGGGCGCCACCGCCAGCACGGGGGGCGCGGTGCCGGTGGCGGAGTCCGCCATCGGCCAGCCGGCCCCGGCCCACAGGGCGGCGGCGGCGGCCAGCTGTTCGGGCCGGGGTGCCAGCAACGGCCCGGCCGGGGGCGGGGGACGGTCCGCCGGCAGCGCACCAAAGGCCAGCTGGACCAGGGCGAGGTTTTTGTCCACGGCGTGGACGGCCGGCGGCGGCGGGGTCAGCCGCTCACTGTAAAACCAGGCCGCGCCCTCGCGGGCGGCGGCAAAGCCGATGCGCCGGGGGGCGCCGCTGCGCCAGGTCATGAAGCCGCTGCGCAACAGGCCTTGGAAGTCGACGGCGCACGCGTAACCGGTGGCGCGCAGGCCGCGCAGGAAGGCCCAAAATTCGCCCCAGCGGCAGGGGTTGCCCCAGCGGCGGCGTTCGAAGCGGTGGACGTCCGTCACCAACGGGCAGAGTTCGACCAAAGGGGCCAGTTCGGCGTTGACCAGCCAGCCCAGGCGCACGCCGGGAAAGCGCTGCCGCAGCCAGGCCGCGGCGGGCAGGGTGTGCACCACGTCACCGAGGCTGCTCGGCTTGACGATCAGGATGCTGGACGGGGGCGCGGCGATCATCAGCGGCCAAGGGCCAGCCGCTGCCACAGCCGTTCGGGCAGGCCCGCCTGGCGGATCCGTTGCTGGGTGGAGGCGATGTCGTATTCGACCCGGTACAGGCGCACCAGGTTTTCATCGGGAGCGTAGGTGATGAAGCTGGCGCGCGGGTCGCCGTCGCGGGGCTGGCCGACGCTGCCACAGTTGATCATGTACTTGTGGCCGGCCTGGATGCGGACTTCCTCGAACGGGCCGCCCTTGACGTCGCCGAACTTGTCAAAGGCCAGCGGCACGTGGGTATGGCCGAAAAAGCAGAGCTGGGTGAACTGGTAGTGCAGGGAGGCCGCGGCGGTCAGGGGGTCAAAGATGTACCCCCATTTCTCGGGCATGTCCAGGGTGGCGTGGACGACGGTCATCTTGGCGCCGAGGTTTTTCAGCATCGGCAGGGCGCTGAGCCAGCCGCACTGGTCGTCGGTGAGCTGCTGGCGGGTCCATTCGATGGCCATGGCCGCCTGGGGATTGAAGCCGGCCAGCCGGGTGCCGGCGGTGGCCTGTTCGTCGTGGTTGCCCTTGAGCACCACTTCCATGTTCATGCTGCGGACCAGCTCGACGCATTCCCGGGGGCTGGCATTGTAGCCCACCAGGTCGCCGATGCACAGATATTTGTCCACGCCAAGCTCGCGGCACTTGTGCAGGACCGCCTGCAGTGCCTCGATGTTGGCGTGAATGTCACCCAGAATCGCGTATTTCATTGCCCAGTGTCCGGCCGTTGACGGGCACTGCGTTACCACAGGACCGCCCAAAAGCCTTCAGTAATGTAAACCGGTGTGGACGCCGGTTCAACGTGGACGGGTTTATATTGGCAGCCGGGAACTTCCGGGGAAACTCCATGTCAAACGCCAATGAAAACCAACCGGCCGACGATTCCGGGCTGATTGCCCGTTGGAAGCAGGGCGACCCTGCCGCCTTCGACGTGCTGGTGGAAAAGTATGCCGGCAAGGCGTATCAGATCGCATATGGCGTATTGGGCAACAAGGAAGATGCCGAGGAGGTGGCGCAGGATGTGTTCATCCGCATCCATCGCGCCTTGGCGCGCTTCCGCGGCGATGCGGAATTCAGCACCTGGATGTACCGTATCGCCCTCAACCTGGCCCGCAACAAGTACCGCTGGAACAAGGTGCGGGGGTTGCGCGAAATGGTCAGTCTGGACGCCCCGGTCGAAGGGGAGGACGGCGACAGCCGCGGCCCCCTGGCGGTGCCGGCGGCCGAGCCGTCGCCCGACCGTCATGCCGCCTTCAAGGAGCTGGAGCAGAACGTGGCCGGTGAACTGGAAGCCCTTCCCGACACCTTCCGCGAAGCGCTGGTCCTCCGCAACCTGGAGGACATGGACTACCACCAGATCGCCAGCCTGCTGGGATGCAAGCTGGGAACGGTCAAGTCCCGGATCGCCCGGGCCCGGGAAGAGTTGCGCAGGAGACTGAATCTATGACGGACGAAACGCGATCCTTTGAGGGGTGTCCCGCCGCCCACGACTTGAGTGCGGCCCATGACCGCCAGCCGGAGGCCGGGGCCGGGAAGACCCATGCGGCGGCCTGCCCGACCTGCGGCGCCGTGCTGGACATTTACCGCCGCCTGGATGTGGCGGTGGCCGCGGCCGTTCAGCCCCCGCCCGGGCTGGCCGAGCGGATCAAGCGCGCCTGCCATCCGGCGGCGCCGCCGCTGCGGGACGGCCGCTTCCAGGGCCGCCTGCATCCGGATCGGCCACGGCTCATCCTGCTGCCGCGCCTGCTGCGGTCGGCCGCCGCGGTGGCCGTCTTTGGTTTCATCGGCTGGCTGGCCTGGGATGCCGCCCGCCCCGTCGTGCCGGCGCCGGCCGCCGCCCCAGGGGTGGCGTTTGGCCGGCCGGAGGCGTTGCTGGAAAGCCCGCCCGCCGCCGAACCGTATGCCGCGGAAGAGCCGCGGCTGGCGGCCGCCGGCCCGGCGCCGCTGGCGGAGGCATTGCCGCCGCAGCCGTTGCGGCTGGTCAACCTGGGCGGCAGCAGCCTGCCGGCGGCGGCCTTGGGCGACGCCGGCGTGTCCCGGCTCCCCCGCCGCATTCACCATGTGTGGGTGGTGGAGAAGCCGGCCGAGGCGGTCGCCCGCCTGGAGGCCGCACTGCCGGCCGGGGCCCGCCTGGAACGCATCCCCGGCGTCAGCCGCGACCTGTTCCGCATCCGGCTGGCCGACCGCGAGGTTCAGGCGCTGGTGGACGCCCTGTCCCGCAACGGCTTCTCCCTGGTCTCCCCGAGCCTGCCCCAGCCCGGAGAAGAACGCCGCCTGGCCGTCACCGGCCGGCCGGTGGCCTATGACATTGAACTGGTTGGGGATGCGCCCCGCTAATGCATTTTCAGCACCTTGACACCGTGTCCCTGTTGGTGGGACTGGCCGTGCTGGCCGCGGCCGCCGTCGCGGCCGTGCTGGCCGCCCGGGGACGGCGGCGGGTGCTGGCCGCGCTGGCCCGGCCGCCATTGGCCGGCCGTTTGGTGGCCAGCCTGGATCCCGGCCGGCGCCGCCTCCGGCAGGTGCTGTTCTTCACCGGCCTGTGCTTTCTGCTGCTGGCCCTGGCCCGGCCCTGGTGGGGCACGCGGCTGGTCACCGCGCCGCGGCATTCGCGCGACCTGCTGTTCGCCGTGGATGTCTCGCGCAGCATGCTGGCGCGGGATGTGCCGCCCTCTCGCCTCGAGCATGCCAAGTGGTTTGTCCGCGAGGTGGCCCGGCGCTCGCCCGGCGACCGCTTCGGCCTGATTGCCTTCGCTGGTGATGCCATGCTCGAGTGCCCGCTGACCCAGGACCTCAACACCCTGTTCCAATTCCTGGACACCCTGGATACCCGCAGCGCCGCCGTCGGCGGCACCAATTTGGCCAAGGCTCTCGACACCGCCCGCCGCGCCTTCAGCGGCGCCGAGGGCGGCCACCGCGCCGTGATCCTGCTGTCCGACGGCGAGGAGCTGGAGGGGCAGGCCGCGGCTGAAACGGCCCGGTTCAAGGAGTCGGGGGTGCCGCTGTTTGTCGTCGGGGTCGGCGATCCGGTCAATGCCAGCATGATCCAGCTCGGCGACGGCGCCTTTGTGCGCGATGCGGCCGGCAAGATGGTGGCCACCAAGCTCAACGAGGCCGGTCTGCGCGCCCTGGCCGAGGCCACCGGTGGCATCTATGTCCGCTCCACCGCCCTGGACGCCAATGTGGCGGCGGTGGAGGCGCGGGTGAAGAGCCTGGTGCCGGCCGAGCACGCCGCCAGCACCCGCCGGGCTCCCATCGAACGCTTCCAGTGGCCGCTCATGCTGGGGCTGCTCTGCCTGTTGGCCCGGCTGGCCCTGGGCGAACGCCGGGAAACCGTGCCGCCCGTCGTGCCGTCCCCCCGCGGGAACGGCGGCCGGCGCGCCGCCGCCAGCCTCCTGGCGGGTTGCTGCACGGCGGCCGGCTTGCTGGCCGCCGGCGGCGCCCAGGCGCAAACCGCCGCGCCCGCCCTGGCTCCGCCGGCGCCCGCGAAAGCCGCCGGCACCGCGGGTGCGGATCCCGCCGCCGCCGCGGCCTCCCGGCAGCGGCAGGAGGCGGAAAACCGCCAGGCCATCACCGCCCTTGAAGGGGAGCTCGCCAAGGCACCGGAACCCCAGAAGGCCCGGCTCCATTATAATCTCGGCTGCCGTTGCCAGGCCGCCGGTGACGCCGTCCGGGCCCGCAAAGAATACGAGGCGGCGCTGGCGGCGGCGGCCGGCCAGTCGCTGGTGCGCGGGTTTGCCCAGCAAAACCTCGGCGTGCTCCGCCACAGCGAGGCCCGGGAACAACTGGCCCGCGACCCGCAGGCGGCCGTCACCACCCTGGAAGCCGCCCGCCAGTGGTACCGCGAGGCGCTGCGGCTGCTGCCCGGCAATGAACTGGCCGGCGCCAATCTCGAACGGCTGGAACACGATCTCGGCGTGGCCCGGCAACTCGCCGAATTCATGAAACAGTTCCAGAAACAACTCGACCATGCGCGCCAGGAAACCGCCAAGGCCGCCGCGGCCCAGGTGGCGGCCAACCAGCCGCCCCCCGCGGCGGATCCCGGCAAGGCCGCCGAAGCCCAGGCGGCAGCCAGCCGCCAGACTCGGGCCAGCCAGCAGGCGGTGGATGATTTGGTCCGGCAGTCGGCCAACAGCCTCAAGCCCGAGGCCGCCCAACAGTTCCGCCAAGCTGCCGAGGAGGTCCGCCAGGCCGCTGAAGCCCAGCAGCGCCAGGACCAGGGACCGCGGACCAGCGCCGGCCGCCAGGACAGCGGCCGGGAAGCCGAGCAGCATCTGCGCCAGGCCGTGAAACTGCTCGGCGGCGAGCCGCCCCCGCCCTCCGGCCAGCCGCCGGAACAGCAGGACCCGCAGAAACAGCAAAAGCAGCAGGACCAGCAGAACCAGCAGGGAAAACAGGGCCCGCAACCGCCGCCGAACGCCGGCCAGCCGCCGGAGCGCCAGGATCAGCAGGGGACGTCGGAGCCGCCAAAGCAATCCGCCGGCCAGGATGCGGCGAAACCCGCGGGCGACGCGTCGTTCCGCCTGGGCAACAGCAGCACGGACGGAAAAAAAACCGACCCGGCCCAGGCGGCCCAGGCCGGCGGCAAGACGGACCAGGCCATCGATCCCAACCAGGCCGCCGCCCTGATGCAGGGCATGATGGAGCAGGAAAAGGAATTGCGTGAGGCCATCAAGGAACAGCGCCGCGGCCGCCTGCCGGAACCGGAAAAGGACTGGTGACCGGTTGCATCGGCGGCTTCCGGAGCTAAACTATGCCGTTCGCCGCGTCGGGACGTAGCGCAGCCTGGTTAGCGCGTTTGACTGGGGGTCAAAAGGTCGAGAGTTCGAATCTCTCCGTCCCGACCATCTCTTCCCCCACCCTCCGGACTTCACGGGGGGGCGATCCCAGCCCTGCCGGCTGGGATTTTTTTTGTCTGTCGCGCGTTGCCCCATCGCGACAACGGGCCCGACCAATCTGGCGACCGCCCCAGTCTCCCGGCCGCGATTCAGGAATTATGGTATGGGGAAATTTCGCCCGCCACCCGCGCCGCCTTCAGTGAGACCCCGCCCTGTGCGTTCAACCGCCGCCATCCTGCCCGCCCTGTTGCTGTTGGCCGCCGGCCTGGCCGGCTGCGAGAAACCGCCGCCGGCCACCTACGACCCGATGGCGCACCAGATCGTCCGCGAGGCGTTCACCAGCTTGGCCAACGATCCGCCGCCCCAGACCCTGCGGCAGCTGCGCCGGCTTCAGGACACCCTGCCCGGCCAGCCGTTTCCGGCCATGGCCCTGCGCCAGGAGGAGTTGCGCCAGGTGTTCGGCCAGCTGAACGTGCGGCTGCAGCGCGGCGACTTGGACGGCGCCCGCCAGCTGGTGGCGCTCGCCCAAAAACGGCTGTCACCGCTGCCCGAACTGGTGCGCGCGGAAAAGTTGCTGGACGGCCTGGCCGCCATGGCCGCCTGCCAGGCGGCCGCCAAGGTGGCCGAACCGAATGCCGAAGCCTATGCCGCCGCGTTTGCGGAAGTGACCCGGCGCAAGGCGCAACTGGACAGCTCCCCCACCTTCCGCGCTTGGTATGCCGCCCGCCAGGCCGCCCTCGACCAGCTGCTCCGGCGTGAGGCCCGCCAGCGCCTGGCCGCCGTCACCCTGGCCGCGGAACGGGACTGGCTGCCCGGCCAGCGCCTGCCCGCCGCCACCCGCACCGCCCTGACCCAGGCCGCGGCCGCCGCCGGCCTGCAAGGCCTTCAGAGCGAGGCCTTGAACTGTCTCCTGCGCGGCCGGCCGGCTCCGGCCGACCTGGCCGCCGAACCGCTGGTCTGGGCCGATCCCGATGCCCGGCGCTTTTTGGAGATGGTCCTGGCCCGCGACTGGGCGGCGTTGGACCCCGCCCTCCGGGCCGGCCTCCAGCCGCGCCTGGCCGCCGCTGAACCGTTGGGGCCCAGCGGCAGCCTGCTGCGGGCCCGCGCCGCGCTCAGCCGCGGCGATGGTGCGGCCTTCCAAAGCTGGTGCGACCGCTTGGGCCCCCAGCAGGCCGCTTTCGCCCCGGTCCTGGCCGCCGACGCCCTGGCCGCCGCTGGCCTCGGCCGCACCCAGGTCAACGCCAATCCCTGGCTCGCCCCCGTGCCCTCCGCCACCGACTTTCTCAAGCGCCTGATCCAGCTCGGTGAAACGCGACCGGCCGCCGGCCGGTGACCGGGGGGGCAGTGATCTGTTTTCATGCCAATTTTGCTTCAAAGGCAATAGGGCATTCTTCGTCCTCGTCTGCCACGGCAGCCCCCATCCACGGGCGACACGCCCATAGCCATCAGGTTAAGGTTTTTTAAGGGTGCATTGACCGGTGTTCAGGCAGGGCCAACGGCCCGATTTTATAATAGCCTGGGGCAGCGCCCCAGGTCTGGAGTTTGGCAGAACTCAAGGGGGGACGGCTTTCCCGTCCCAGCGGGACGGGGCGGGAATAGGCAGGGGCTTCAGCCCCTGTTTTGCCCGCCACCCATTGCGCGTGCCGTCAGGTACGCGGCGAAACGCGGCGTACCTACGGCACGCCATCGTTTCATTTTTCGGAACAGGGGCTGAAGCCCCTGCCTAGTGCGCCAGTGGGCGCACTCATGTAAGGAGGTGCAAGTCCTTCTCAAACGGAACCTTTCAGGTTTGTACCCGACCGTAACTGCATCCGTCGCGAG
>Ga0265297_10004204_pt1 | contig 24030 bp, 16 predicted proteins | sample Munlanlwell13791_FD_192502 | JGI IMG/M metagenome (GOLD analysis project Ga0265297, IMG submission 192502) | Leachate microbial communities from a municipal landfill in Southern Ontario, Canada - Leachate well 137-91 | ecosystem: Engineered > Solid waste > Landfill > Unclassified | place... | reverse complement strand
TTGAAAAAGAATCCTCAGGAAATAGCAGATTCTATTAAGTCAGACGTTCTGGAAAAAATAGAGGTAAAAAACGGTTTCATCAATTTTTTTGTTTCCAAAGAGTATCTTCAAAAACAGGTTGGGGAGATTTCAAAGCAGAAAGAGAAATTCGGTGATTCAAAGACGGGGAAAGGGAAGAAGATTAATGTTGAGTTTTGCTCAGCAAACCCGACTGGCCCTCTTCATTTAGGGCACGGCAGAGGAGCTTTTTGGGGAGATGTTCTCTCTAATGTTTTTAATAAAGTTGGATACAAAACAACAAGAGAGTATTTTATTAATAACTATGGGAAACAGATTTCTTTATTGGGGCAATCAATTGACGCCCGCTATAAGGAAGCTCTGGGCCAGAAAGTTGAGATTAGTGAAGATTTTTATCTGGGAGACTATATAAAAGAGATAGCAGGTGACATTATTAAAAAGGAGGGAAATAAATATTTAGGTTTGCCGGAGACTAAGCGTGTAGAGATTTTGAAACAGAAAGGCCTAGAAAAGATGCTTAACAGCGCTAAAGAATTATTGAGCAAAGTGGGGGTTAGATATGATGTGTGGTTTCCAGAGAAAGTTCTGTATGAGAAAGGGTTAGTTAAAAAGGCTATAGGATTATTGGAGAAAAAAGGATTTACATATAAATCAGAGGATGCTCTGTGGTTTGCTACAACAAAATTTGGTGATGATAAAGACAGAGTATTGATTAAAGCAAACAGCGAGCCGACTTATCTTGCTTCAGATATCGCTTACCATATTAATAAGGTTTTTCGTAAATACGATTTGATGATAGACGGCTGGGGGGCAGACCATTGGGGATATGTGTCCCGGCTCATGGCAGCTGCAAAAGTCTTTGGCTTTGATAAAAAGTTAAAGATTGTTATCGGTCAGTTTGTCCGCCTAGTTGAGAATGGCCAGGAAGTAAAAATGAGCAAGAGAGGCGGAACCTTCGTAACTTTAGAAGAATTGATCGGCGAAGTGGGGGTAGATGTGGCCAGATTTTTCTTTTTGATGAAATCTATTGATACTCATATTGATTTTAATCTGGATTTAGCCAAAGAACAGTCAGATAAAAACCCTGTTTATTACGTCCAATACGCCTATGCAAGGATATGCAGCATATTAAAGAAATCAGAGATTAAAAATCTAAAACCGGATAAGTCGGGCTTATTGGCTCATCAAAGCGAGCTGGGTCTTGTAAAAAAACTTATTCAGTTCCCGGAGATTGTTGAGGATATCGCCCAAGATTATCAGATCCAGAAATTACCTCAGTATGCCATGGAGCTGGCAACAACTTTCCATCAGTTTTATCATGATTGTCGGGTGATTTCAGAAGACAAGGGATTGACCCAGGCCCGCTTAAATTTGGTTTTGGCGGCAAAGATAGTTTTTAAAAATACTTTAGATTTAATGGGGGTTTCAGCTCCCGAGAAGATGTAGTACAATTGAATCTATATGGAAATAAATTTTCCTCAATTAGAAAAGAAGATACTCGAATTTTGGAAGAAGGATAAGACTTTTGGAAAATCGATAAAACTGCGCAAGAAAGCGCCCAATTTTGTATTTTATGAAGGACCTCCAACAGCCAATGGTAAACCCGGTATTCATCACGTTTTAGCCAGGACATTTAAGGATATAGTCTGTCGTTATAAAACGATGCGTGGCTTCAAGGTTGAAAGGAAAGCCGGCTGGGATACCCACGGCTTGCCGGTCGAGCTTGAGGTAGAAAAGAAGCTTGGTTTGAAAAATAAAAAGGAAATAGAAAAGTACGGCATAGAAGAATTTAATAAAAAGTGCAAGGAATCAGTCTGGGAGTATAAAAAGAACTGGGAGCAACTTACTGAGAGAATCGGTTATTGGGTAGACATGGATAATCCATATATCACTTATGAAAATGGATATATAGAAACTATCTGGTGGATTTTAAAAAATATCTGGAATAAGGGGTTATTGTACCAGGGATATAAAGTGGTCCCTTACTGTCCTCGCTGCGGAACATCTCTATCTTCTCACGAAGTTGCTTTGGGATATAAGAAAACTAAGGAGAATGCAATTTATGTCAAATTCAAGATTTTGAATCCTGAATATGAAAAAACATCTCTTTTGGTTTGGACAACAACTCCTTGGACTTTACCGGGAAATGTCGCCGTGGCGGTGAATCCAGAATTTATCTACTCCCAGATAAAAAACGGGGAAGAGTGTTTTATCTTAGCTAAGGAAAGGACACAAGCTTTGGGCCTAGAGGGAGAAGTTGTCAAAGATATTAAGGGAAAAGATTTGGTCGATTTGAGGTATGAGCCTCTTTATCCTTTAAGCGGAGACCATTTGAAAAGCGCTTACAAAGTAATTCCGGGAGATTTTGTTTCTCTGGACGAAGGAACGGGACTGGTTCATATCGCGCCGGCTTTCGGAGAAGAAGATATGGAAGTTATTAAAAAGCAGAATAGGGAATTAAAAGCAAAAAATGAGCCTGAATTCCCGATCTTGTTAACCGTAGATGAAGAAGGGAGGTTTGTTTCCGATGTCAAAAAATGGCCCGGCCTTTTTGTGAAAACAGCAGATCCTCTGATAGTAGAAGATTTAAAAAGTAGAAATATTTTATTCAAGGATGAATTGTACGAACACGATTATCCTTTCTGCTGGAGATGCGGCTCTCCTTTGCTTTATTACGCCAAAAAGTCTTGGTTTATTGAGACGACAAAAGTTAAGAAAGATTTGATTGAAAATAATGAAAAAATAAATTGGGTCCCAGCCAATCTAAAAGAAGGACGTTTTGGGGAGTGGCTGAAAGAGATAAAAGATTGGGCTCTTTCTAGGGAAAGATATTGGGGAACTCCTTTGCCGGTCTGGAAGTGCCAGAAATGCAATCATTTGGAATTCGTCGGTTCTAAGGAAGACCTGGTTTCTCAGAAATTTAGTAAAAATAACTATTTTGCTTTGAGGCATGGAGAGTCTCTGAGTAATATTAAAAAAACTTGTTCAACTTGGCCTGAAAAATTTAAAGATCCTTTAACCCAAAAAGGGAAAGAACAGATTAGGGTAGCGTCTCGGAAATTAAAAAATAACAATATTGATCTGATTTTTTCCTCAGACCTTTTAAGGATGAAACAGACGGCCGAGATAGTAAGCGAGGAGTTAGGTATAAAACCTAAATTTGATAAAAGATTGAGAGAGATTAATGTAGGAATTTTTAACGGCCAACTTATAGAAAAAGCGGGGAGATTTTGGGATAAGGAAAGAAAATTATCGCCAGTAGAATACTATTTAAAAAGATTTGAAGTTACTCCTAAAAATGGAGAAAACTATATTGATGTTGAAAAGAGAATGTACGATTTTATAAAAGACATAGAGAAAGAATACTCCGGTAAAAATATATTGATCATTGGTCACCAGCGGCCAATAACCTTATTTGAAAAAGTGCTTAAGGGGCAGAACTTGGAAGAATTTGTGAAAGTTATCCTTAAAAAGAAGGAGATAAAAAACGGTGAGATAAGAAATCTTAAGTTTACAGTTCTTCCGTATAATAGGGATATGGAGCTGGATTTCCATCGTCCTTACGTAGATGGAGTTAAATTTCTGTGTTCTAAATGTGGTAGCTACATGGAAAGAGCGAAAGAGGTTATTGATTGTTGGTTTGACTCTGGCTCCATGCCTTTTGCTCAATACCACTATCCTTTCGAAAATAAAGATTTAATTGATAAAAACAAACAATTCCCGGCTGATTACATTTCTGAGGCAATAGACCAGACAAGAGGTTGGTTTTACACTTTGCATGCCATCTCTACTTTTATAAAAAACAGCCCGGCCTACAAAAACGTTATCTCTTTGGGCCATGTTTTGGATGAGAAAGGAGAAAAAATGTCAAAATCCAAAGGCAATATTGTTGATCCTTGGTATATTGTTGAAAAATATGGAGCAGATGCCGCTAGATGGTATTTCTACACCATTAACCAGCCCGGAGACTCCAAGTTATTTACAGAAAGAGATGTAGAAGGCTGCTTGAAAAGGTTTATCATGATTTTTTGGAATTGTGTCGTCTTTTTCGAAACTTACGGAGATAACTCTAAAAGTTTAGTTGTTAACTCTAAAAATATCTTAGATAAGTGGATTATTTCGAAATTAAACCATTTGATTGCGGCGGTTTCTGAAAACCTGGAAGATTACGATATTACGAGTTCTGCTAGGTTAATTGAAAATTTCACGGTTAATGATTTGTCCCAGTGGTATGTTCGTAGATCGCGACCAAGATTTCAAAAACCAAAGACAAAGCAGGACTTAAAAGAGGCGTCGGCTGTTCTCCGGTTCGTTCTTTTAACTCTGAGTAAATTGATAGCTCCCTTCGTGCCTTTTATTTCTGAAGAAGTATATAGAAAGGTTGGCAATAAATCGAACTCTGTCCATTTGTCTGATTGGCCGGAGGTTGATAAAAAATTAATAGATAAAGAACTGGAAGAAAAAATGGAGGAAATAAGGAGAATTGTCGTGATGGCCTTGGCAGAAAGAGCTAAAGCCGGGATAAAAGTAAGGCAGCCTCTGTCAAATCTTAAGATTAGAGGAAACAAGTTGAAAAACGATAAGGAATTATTGGCTTTAATAAAGGACGAAATAAACGTAAAAGAAATAGCCTTTGATTCTAATATCAAGGGAGAGGTGGATTTGGACATTAAAATAACCCCAGAGCTTAAGGAGGAGGGAACAATAAGAGAGGTTATCCGTTGTATCCAGGAAATGAGAAAGAAGTCAAAACTTAGGCCCCAGGATAAAATTTTAGTTAGGTACTCCAGTGGTCCTGATTTAAAAGAGGTTTTAGAAAGAAATAAGAATAATATTTTAAGAGAGGGGAAAATAAAAGATTTTAAATTCGGAGAGAAAACAGAAAAGGGATTTAATATTTCAGAAGAAGTAAAGGTCGATAGTAGTCAATTATGGTTAGCAATTAAAAAAATCTAATTATATATGTCTCTTTCAGGCGTAAAACAACAAATGAGCGGAGGGAATATCGGCAGGGGGAAAACAAATACTCCGGTGAAAACGGTAGCGAAAGCCCCGCCGCCCCCCGAGAAACCAAAGACCATTTACGATAATTTGCAAAAGGGGAAAATCTCTGTAAAAGAATTAAAGCAGATAATGAAAAAAGATCTTGTTATCCCTGACGCAGGAGGCGCTAGATATTCCAAACAGGAGTTTGAAAAGATTTTTAAAGACGCATTTTCTGACAAAGGAAGCCATGTTGATTTATGGGAATATAAAACAATATTAAGAAAACTCAGAAGCAAGGAGTCTAAACCTATCTCTGGTGAGTCTTTAACAAAAATAAGGAGAGAAAAAGATTTTTGGGCAAAGCCTGGTTTTAGAGGAAAATATTAAATTTGAAATGTTCGTTCATCACCGTACCCATGGATTTTTTATTAAGAAAGAAAATCGGGGGGAAGCCGACCAGTTGTTTACGGTTTTTACCCAGGATTACGGGAAGGTGGAAATTCTGGGAAAAGCAATAAGGAAGATTTCGTCGAAATTGAAATCAGGAGCGGAAATTTTTTATCTGTCGGAGATTGAATTTATTCAGGCTAAAACTTATAAAACTCTGACAGATGCAATTCCGATAGATAAATTTAAAGACATTAGGAATGATTTAAAAAGATTAAAAATTGCTCATAAGATTTCGGGAGCTTTGGATGGTTTGATAAAGGGACAGGAGGCTGAAGAGAAAGTCTGGGCTTTATTAATAGATGCGTTTCGTAAATTAAACAATTCCAATCTGTCAGCCAGCCGTTTTTTATTAGTATATTACTATTTTTTGTGGAATTTGTTTGCGGCCTTGGGCTATCAGCCCCGCCTGCACAATTGTTCCCTGTGCCAGAAAAAGTTGTTTCCAGGTAAATTATATTTTAATTCCAAAGAGGGAGGAGTAATCTGCCAAGTTTGTTTTCTAAAAACAAAAATAGGAGGTAAAATAGACCAGGAAGTTATTAAGTTTTTAAGGATCATCCTTGATAAGAGGTGGCAGATGCTGTTAAAGTTAAAAATCAGCAGCGAACAGGAAAGGTTGCTGAAGTTAGTCTCTCAAAACTATCTAAGGTCGGTTTTGGAAGCAATTAAATAATCTGTTAAAATAAAAAAATGCGTAGAAAAACAATTCTTTTTTTAGTCGTCGCGTTCGTGGTTATAGGAGTTATAGGCTTTTGGGCTTGGAGGTCAGGGACTTATTCAAAGGAGGTTTTAAAACTGGAGATTTTGGGCCCAGCCGAGGCGGATTTGGGTCAGGAGGTTGAATACATTGTTAAATACAAGAACAACGGCAACTTCCGGCTGGAAAACCCGCAGCTTGTTTTTGAACCGCCGTCTCTCTCTATGAAGGACGGAGAAATATTCAGGAATCAGGTTTTGGGGGTGGAGACTTTGGGAGAAGCTATTTATCCCGGCGAGGAGAAGAATATTTCTTTTAAGGTCAGATTGTTGGGTAAGGAAGGAGAATCGAAGTTGGTTAAAGCCACTTTAAGCTACCAGCCTAAGGATTTAAAGGCGAAATACGAGTCTTCTACCACTTTTACTACCACCATTAAATCAGCTCCTCTGACTTTTGAGTTTGACTTGCCTACTAAAATCAATTCCGGAGAGGATTTTAGGTTTAGGCTGAATTATTTCTCAAACTTGGATTATTCTCTCAGCGGCATAAGGATTCAGCTTGATTATCCTTCTGATTTTGAGTTTATTGAATCAGTTCCGAAATCTTTGGAAAAGACCGATTGGGATATTCCGGTTTTGAATAAAGGCCAGGGAGGAAGAGTTGAGGTGGCCGGCAGGGTTTCAGCCGATGCCGGAGAGGTAAAAATCTTCAGGGCAAAAATGGGCATTTGGAAAGACGGAGAATTCATATTGTTGAAAGAGGCGGAAAAGGGGCTGGAAGTTGTTAACCCTACTATTTATTTAAGGCAGGAAATTAACAAGAACCCGCAGTATTCTGCGGTTCCGGGCGAGTGGCTTCACTATGAAATATATTTCAAAAACATCGGGGATGATTCTTTGAATAATTTATTCATGGTTACAAAACTTACCGGAGACGCTTTTGATCTGCAAACGATAAAGTCTGATGTGGGAAATTGCCAGCCCGGAGATAACTCGGTGATATTTGATTGGAGAAAAATCTCAAAGCTCCAATATCTGGCTCCGACTGACGAGGGTATGGTTGATTTCTGGATAAAAGTTAAAGATGATTTAGGAAGCGCGAAAAATCCTTCTCTGAGGAATAAAGTTTTCATATCCCAAATTGAACAGGAATTTGTGACCAAAGTCAGTTCAAAAATGGAGTTGGTCCAAAAGGGGTATTATCAGGATGAAGTTTTCGGGAATTCAGGGCCTGTTCCTCCAGTTGTCGGAGAGCCAACGACATATACCGTTATGTGGTATGTGAAGAATTACTATTCGGATGTTAGGGATGTTAAGGTAAAAGCGGTCTTGCCAGAGGGGGTTGAGTTAACCGGGAAGATTTTTCCCGAGGATGCTTCTTCTAAATTTGCTTTTGATTCCCAGTCGAGGGAAATTGTCTGGTCAGTAGGCGATATAGTCAAGGGAGAGGGAGTTTTGGCCTCCGGCCGTAACATCGCTTTCCAGGTTTCTTTTACCCCCGCAGAGTCTCAGAGAGGTAAAACCCCGAATTTAATTAACGAAGTTGTTATCACGGGAGAAGACAGCTGGACAGATAACATTTTGCAGTCCACCACTCCTCCCTTGGACACAAACGTGCCTGACGATACGGTTTCTGGCGGGAAAGGAGTAGTGCAATAAAGATATGCCGGATCTAAATTTAATGGAAAAAATAGTTTCGCTCTGTAAAAGAAGAGGGTTCATTTTTCAGTCCTCGGAGATTTACGGCGGGGTGGAGGCTTTATGGGATTACGGCCCTTTAGGCTCTTTATTGAAAAACAATATCAAGCAGGAGTGGCTAAAAAGGTTTGTTCAGTCCAGGGACGATGTTGTTTTGATTGATACGCCGGTTATAATGCATCCTAAAACCTGGGAAGCGTCAGGCCATTTGAAGAATTTTACAGATCCTCTTGTAGAGTGCAAAGAATGTCACGCTCGTTTTAGGGCCGACCACATGGAAGAGGGCGAATTTGTGGGTAAAGGAAAGGCTAAAGCTAAAAATCAGTGTACTCAGTGCGGAGGTAAAGAATTTACAGGGGCTAGAAATTTTAATTTGATGTTCAAGACTTTTTTGGGGCCGGTCGAAGACGAATCAAACGTTGCTTATTTGAGACCGGAGACCGCTCAATCAATGTTCACTGATTTTGCTTTAATCCAGGAGACAATGAGGCTGAAAATTCCTTTCGGCGTTGCTCAGATCGGCCGTTCTTTCAGGAATGAAATTACAACAGGCAACTTTACTTTCAGATCAAGAGAGTTTGAGCAGGCTGAGATAGAATATTTTGTGAAGCCAGGCGAGGATGAAAAGAAGTATGAGGAATGGGTGGATGAATGGGAGGAGTTTATTATCAGTCTTGGTGTCAAAAAAGAAAACTTAAGGAGGAAAGAGCATAAAAAAGAAGACTTGTCTCATTATTCAAAGAGAACTATAGATATTGAGTACAAGTTCCCTTTCGGTTGGTCTGAGCTAACCGGAATCGCTAATAGGACTGATTACGATCTTTCCCAACACTCTAAATTTTCAGGCAAAGAGTTGAGCTGTTTTGACGGAGAAACCAAGAGAAAATATGTTCCCTATGTTATCGAACCGAGTTTGGGGATAGACAGGCTTTTGCTTGCTTTATTGGTTGAAGCCTATCAGGAAGTTGAGGGAGGGAGAACGGAAACAACGGACTCTGTAAAAGAAGTGGAGCTTGTTTTAAGATTTGATAAAAAAATATCTCCGATAAAAGTTGCTGTTTTTCCATTAATGAAAAATAAACCCGAATTAGTTAAAAAGGCAAAGGAACTATACGGTATGTTAAGGCCTTATTTTGTCTGCCAATACGACGAGACCGGCTCCATTGGAAAGCGCTATCGCAGACAAGATGAAATCGGCACGCCTTACTGCATAACGATTGATTTTGAAACGCTGGAAAAGGGAGATGTGACTCTGAGAGACCGCGATACAATGAAGCAAGAGAGGATAGGGGTAAAAGATTTAGTAGGCATTTTAAGAGAAAGATTGGAAAAATGAAAAGTTGATGTTTAATAAAACTACTCTTGAAAACGGATTAAGAATTATTACCGTCCCGCAAAAAAGTACTCAAGCGGTGACGGTTTTAGTATTGGTCGGTACGGGGTCTAAATACGAAAAAAGAGAAACTTCAGGCATCTCTCATTTTTTGGAGCATATGTATTTTAAGGGAACTAAAAAACGGCCTTCTGTCTTGGACGTCGTTGAAACTATGGATAAAGTCGGAGGGATTTACAACGCCTTCACCGGGCAGGAGTATACGGGATACTTTGCCAAAGTTGAGGCTTCAAGTTTTGAATTGGCCTTAGAATGGGTCTCAGATATTTTTTTGAATTCCTTGTTGCCAGAGGAAGAAATGGAGAAAGAAAAAAAGATTATAACGGAAGAGATTAATATGATCTATGACCATCCTATGATTTACATAGGATATTTATGGCAGAAACTTTTGTATGGCGACCAGCCCGCAGGTTGGAATATTACTGGCACAAAGGAAAGTGTTTTATCATTAGATCGTTTCAAACTTTCAGAATATAGAGATAAACAGTACGTTTCTTCAAATACTATTTTATGTCTGGCGGGGGATATTGAAGAAAAAACAGCACTGGCTCTGTCTAAAAAGTATTTTTCAGGAATAAAAATTGGTAAACCCGAGTCAAAGCAGGAAGTTAAAGAAATTCAGCACAAACCCAACTGTATTTTGGACGGAAGAGAAATAGATCAAACCCATCTTTGTCTTGGCGTAAGGGGATATAATATTTTCCATCCGAGAAGATACGTTCAAGAATTGTTGGGCGTGATTTTAGGGAGCGGAAGTATGATGAGCTCAAGATTATTTACGGAAGTAAGAGAAAAATTGGGCTTAGCCTATTATATCAGTACCGATACAGAAGGAGATCCCGACACAGGTTTTTTGGTAACAAGAGCCGGCGTTGACAACCAAAGGGTGGAAAAAGCCATCTCTACCATATTGGGGGAATATAAGAAGATATCTGAAATTAGAGTTTCTGAGGCCGAGCTCAAAAAGGCAAAAGATAATGTAAAGGGAAAGATGGCTTTGATGCTGGAGACATCGGATGCTTTAGCTTCTTTTTTCGCTGGTCAGGAGGTTTTAGAAAAAAAGATTTTATCTCTGAAAGAGATTTTTAAAGAGATTGATAAAGTTTCTGCAAATGATATTCTGGAAGTGGCGAAGGATATTTTTAGGCCGGAGAAATTGAACTTGGCCTTAATAGGTCCGTTTAAGGATAAAGAGAGATTTGAAAAATTGTTGGAACTATGAACAACGAAAAATCTTTAGACATATCCTGGGGAACGATTTTAAAGCTCGCAGTGGGTTTCTTGGGATTTTATCTCATCTATCTAATAAGAGATATTCTGATCTGGATTGTTTTTGCTTTGATTATTTCTCTTCTGTTTAATCCGATTATTAATTTTTTACAAAAGAGGAAAGTCCCAAGAGCTTTGGCCACCGCTTTTGTATATATTTTTGCTTTAGGGATTTTGGGACTCTTGATCTATTTAACCGCCCCGATATTTATTATAGAAATCCAGCAATTCAGCCAGCTTTTCCCACAATATTTTGAAAAAATGGCTCCCACTCTGAAGAATTTTGGGGTGGCGGCTTTTGAGAGTTTCGACAGCTTTATAAAAGTTTTTCAGGACTGGTTTGTCAAAGCTTCAGCCAGTATTTTCGGAGCAATCGCAGCTATTTTTGGGGGAATCTTCTCAACCCTTACTATTTTTACTTTAGCTCTTTTTATTTCCCTGGAAGGAGGAGGAGTTGAAAGGGCCATAGGACTTTTTACCCCGAAGGCCCGCGAAGCGTATGTTTTATCTATCTGGAAGTCTTGTCAAGATAAGGTTGCGGGCTGGTTTGGGGCAAAGATTATGACCTGTCTGTTTATCGCCGTTTTTTCCTTTTTGGCCTTGTATCTTTTTAAAGTCAATTATCCCTTAGCTTTGGCCTTAATAGCCGGTATAACTAATATCGTTCCGATTATAGGGCCGATAATTGCCGGAGTGGTTATTTTTATATTTGCCGCCTTAGACTCCTGGCTCAAAGCAGTTTTTGTCTTAATTGTTTTTATTCTTCTTCAGCAGATTGAAGGCAATATTATAACTCCGATACTTACTAAAAAATTCATAGGCCTTCCTCCAGTTCTGGTTTTGATCTCCCTTCTTGTCGGAGGCCAGCTCTTGGGGATTACGGGAGCTATTTTAACGATTCCCTTTACTGGAGTGATTTATGAGTTTTTAAAGGATTATTTGAAAAAGAAAAAAGAGCCTAAGGCAGAAGTGCCTTAATAGTCTATGTCCGTATTGTATATAGTCGCTACCCCAATCGGGAATTTGGAAGACATTTCAAAAAGAGCCCTCCGAATATTGTCGGAGGTTGATTTAATTTTGTGCGAAGATACGAGAGTGACGAAGAAACTATTGGATCATTACCAGATTGAGGTTCCCGTGATCAGTTATCATCAGCATTCAAAAATTAATAAAGTAGAATATATCATCAGTCTTTTAAAAGAAGGAAAAGATTTGGCTTTGGTTTCTGACGCCGGTACCCCTGGGATATCTGATCCGGGCAATAAATTGATTTCTGAGGTCTATAAACTAGGCTTTAAAGTTTATCCTATTCCAGGTCCTTCGGCCGTAATTGCGGCAGCCAGTATTTCAGGATTTCCCATGGATAAATTTATTTTTATGGGTTTTCCTCCTCAAAAGAAAAAAAGAAAGAAATTTTTTGAAGAGGCAGTAAGTAGCTCAGCGAAATATCCTGTAATTTTTTATGAATCAACTTATAGGATTTTAAAGACCCTGGAGGAATTAAGAGCAATGGATAATAAATTAACGCTGGTGGTTTGCAGAGAACTGACTAAAAAGTTTGAAACGGTTTATCGGGGCAATATAGAGGAGGTCATAAAGAAGATAAAGGCGGGAGAGATAAAAGGGGAATTCGTAGTCATTTTAGAAGGGAAAAATGTGATAAAATAGTATTAAGCCGTTATTATGCCTAAAAAAGGTTTTTATCTCACGACTAGCATCGCTTATACTAATGCTCCTCCGCATGTCGGTTTTGCATTGGAATTAATCCAGGCGGATGTCGTCGCCAGATACCATCGGATTCTGGGCGATAGAGTGTTCTTTCTAACCGGTACGGACGAGCATGGTGCAAAAATAACTAAAGCCGCAGAAAAAGCTGGTAATTCCCCGGAAGAATTTACTAATAAGATTTCAAGCCAATTTAGGGAATTGACCAGAGTTTTGAATTTATCAAATGACGATTTTATAAGAACTACCGACCAGAAGCGCCATTGGCCCGTAGTCCAATATTTTTGGCAGAAACTAGTGGAGAACGGAGATATATATAAGAAGAAATATAAAGGCGTTTACTGTGTAGGCTGCGAGGCTTTTATAACCAAGAAAGATTTAGTTGACGGAAAGTGTAGAATTCACCAGAAAGAGCCGGAAACAGTTGAAGAAGAAAATTATTTCTTTAAGCTTTCTAAATATTCTGAGAAGATTGGGAAAACTATTAAGAAAAGCGAGGTTGAAATAATTCCCGAAGAAAGAAAAAATGAAATGCTAAGTTTCGTCGGGCAAGGCTTGGAGGACGTAAGTTTTTCTCGACCGAGAAAAGATTTAAAATGGGGGGTTCCCGTTCCTGGTGACAATTCTCAGACCTTATATGTCTGGGCAGATGCTTTAGTAAACTATATCTCTGCTTTAGGAGGTTTAGGGGGAGATAATTTCAAAAAATACTGGCCACCGGATATTCATTTTTTAGGAAAAGATATTTTAAGGTTCCACGCCACCATATGGCTTGGCATGCTTTTATCTTTAGGGCTGCCGTTGCCTAAAACTATTTTCGTCCACGGTTTTATATCTTCTGCCGGCCAGAAAATGTCAAAAAGCTTGGGCAACGTAGTGGATCCATTCGAATTGGTTAGTAAATATGGCATAGACGCCGTTCGTTATTTTCTTTTAAGGGAAATTCCGTCAACTGACGATGGCGATTTTACTTATGATAAATTTGAAAAGAGATACAATTCTGATTTAGCGGGCGGCTTGGGAAACCTTGTCGCAAGAGTGGTGACAATAGCCGATAAATCTGGAATTCAGCCCTCAAAGCAGGTAAAAGATGCTAAAATGAGGGCAATATTAAATAAGACGAAGAAGAATTATAAAAAAACTTTAGGAGAGTTTAAGTTTAGCGAAGTATTAGTTCTTATTTGGGATTTAATTGGTTTTTGCGACAGGCATATCGAAAAAGAAAAACCCTGGCAGGCAGGTTCTAATCAGAAAGAAGTTATAGGGGATCTTCTATTGGTTATAAAGGGTATAGCGGAGATGATAGACCCTTTTTTACCCGAGGCTTCCCAAAAAATAAAGAATCAATTAAAAACAATAAAAAGCGAACCGTTATTTCCGCGAATTTAAAATTTTGATGAAGTCAAAGTTTATAGCCCAGTGTTAAGTTATGCTCACAGCGATAATTATCATATTCGGTTTAATTATTTTTGAAACGGTAAATAGCATTGATAACGCTATTGTTAATGCTTACGTTTTGAAAACAATGTCCGAAAAATGGCGTAAGATCTTCCTTTTTTGGGGAATCCTTACAGCCGTTTTTATAATAAGGGGGCTTTTGCCTCTTTTGGTTGTTTGGCTGTCTGTCCCGGAAATAGGTTTTATAGGAGCTTTTAACGCCATGTTCAGCTCTAACCCGGAGATAGCTGATTTAATGGAAGCTAGAAAGGGAATAATTCTGATTGGGGCTGGCGTTTTCCTTTTACTTTTGTACCTTCACTGGCTTTTCTTAGAGGAAAAACATCCCCTTTTTGTGGTAGATAAATTTATTAAACCGAATTATGGAGTTTGGTTTTACGGTTTCGCTGCTATAATCTTGGTTGTTTTGCTTTATTTGGCCAGAAGTTCTCCGTTTTTGATGTTATCTGCGGCGGTCGGTAATGCTGTGTTTTTTATTATGTATGGATTCCGCGAACAGGCCGAAAAACAGGAGACAAAACTAAAAGGGAACGTAAATCAATTCAGCGATCTGTCTAAGTTATTGTATCTTGAGGTCTTGGACGCTTCTTTCAGTTTTGACGGAGTAATGGGGGCGTTCGCTTTTACCACCAGCGTCCCTTTGATTTTAATAGGAAACGGTATAGGGGCTTTAATCGTCAGACAATTAACCATAAAAAGCATAGACAAGGTTGCTAAATATCGATTTTTAAAGAACGGGGCTATGACGTCCATTGGTCTTTTGGGAGTTTTTATAATTCTTAAAAGCTTTGGGTTTGAAATTCCCGAGGTTTTGCCGACATTGATCACTTTCCTTTTGGTGGGGGTTGCTTTTTGGCAGTCGAAAAAGTTTTTAGACAATCATGCTAATTGATACCCACAGTCATTTAAATTTCAACGCTTATAAAGATGATGCCGACGAAGTAATTCGTCGGTCTTTAAGTAATGGCATCTGGATGATAAACGTTGGATCTCAGTATAAGACTAGTGAAAGGGCGGTAGAAATCGCAAGGAGATATCAGGAGGGCGTTTATGCCAGCGTCGGCCTTCATCCTATCCATTTGGCAGAGGGCATTTTCAAAACTAAATTAGATAAAGAAGAAATAGCATTTCAAACCAGAAACGAGAATTTTAGTTACGACAGTTATAAAAATTTGGCCCAGTCTGAAAAAGTAGTAGCGATTGGAGAAATAGGTTTGGATTATTATTACCGGCCTAAAACCAAAATCAGATTGGAGGAATTTAAAAACAGACAGAAGGAAGTTCTCCAGGAACAATTAAATTTAGCAAAAGAATTAAGTCTGCCAGTAATCTTCCATTGCCGGATGGCTCATCAAGATCTTATAGAAATATTAGAAAACAATGAGGGAGCAAAAGGAGTAGTCCATTGTTTTACTGGGGATTGGGGGCAGGCACAGAAATATATTGGCATGGGTTTTTGCATCGGTTTCAACGGTATTATTTTTAAAATGGACCTTAATGAAGTGATAGAAAAGGCCCCCTTGGATAAAATTTTAATCGAGACAGATTGTCCTTATTTGACGCCACCTCCCATGGAAGGTAGGAATGAACCTCTATACGTAAAGTATGTAGTAGAAAAAATAGCCAGAATCAAGAGCTTAGATCGTGAAAAATTGGAGGAAATTACCAGCAAAAACGCTAGGGAATTATTCAAAATTTAACAAAAAAGGCTCCTAGGGAGGCGGGAAACCAGCTTGAAGAAGCTGATTTTTTGTGATAAATTTAAGCATAATATACATTTTTTATGGATTCGTATAATCCTCGGGAAATAGAGCCAAAATGGCAAAAATATTGGGAGGATAATAAGTTTTATCTAGCCGAAAATTTTTCGAAAAATCCCAAGAAATATATCTTGATTGAATTTCCTTATCCTTCGGGAGACGGTCTTCATATAGGTCATGTTAGAAGTTATTCGGCTCTAGATGCTGTTTCCCGGAAAAAGAGAATGGAAGGATATAATGTTTTATTCCCGATCGGTTGGGATGCTTTCGGTTTGCCGACCGAGAATTATGCAATAAAGAAAGGTATTCATCCTAGTCAGGCTACAGAAAAAAATATTACTAATTTTAAAAGACAGCTAAAAAGTCTGGGATTGTCTTTTGACTGGAGCCGGGAAATCAACACTACAGATCCTGAATATTACAAATGGACTCAGTGGATTTTCCTCCAACTTTTTAAAGAGGGACTCGCTTATCAGGCAAAGATTCCCATAAATTGGTGTCCTTCCTGCAAGATCGGTTTAGCTCACGAGGAAGTGATTGACGGCAAATGCGAAAGATGCGGCGCTCAGACCGAACAGAGGGAAATTAGACAGTGGCTTATAAAAATTACAAAGTATGCAGACCGCTTGATAGAAGATTTGGATAAGGTTGATTATTTGGAGAAGATAAAAGTTCAACAAATAAACTGGATAGGAAAAAGTCTGGGCACAGAGATAGATTTTAAATTAGAAGATTCGCAGGAGGTAATCAGAGTTTTTACCACAAGGGCAGACACTATTTTTGGAGTGACAGCAGTGGTTTTAGCTCCTGAGCATGATCTGGTTAAGGAAATAGTCAAAAAAGAATATAAAGATGATGTTAAGAAATATATTGAAGAGTCCAGACGAAAAAGCGAGTTTGAAAGAACAAAATTGGAGAAAGAAAAAACAGGAGTTTTTACGGGCAGCTATTGCATAACTCCTGCGAATAACGAGAAAGTCCCGATATGGATAGGAGATTATGTGGTGGCCACTTACGGTGGAGGTGCTGTAATGGTGGTTCCCGCTCACGATTACCGCGATTACGATTTTGCCAAGAAGTATGATTTAGAAATCAGAGAAGTGGTTTCTGGCGGTGATGTCCGGAATGAGGCTTTTGTCGATTACGGAATCTTGATCAATTCCGGAGAATTTAACGGATTGCCTTCAAAAGAGGCAATTGAAAAAATTACTTTTTGGCTGGAAGACAGAAAACTCGGTAAAGGAACGGTCCAGTATAAACTTCGGGACTGGATTTTTTCCAGACAGCATTATTGGGGAGAACCGATTCCCATTATCCATTGCGAAAAATGCGGCACGGTTCCTGTCCCTGAAAAAGATCTTCCGGTTGAGCTTCCATACATTGAAAAATACCAACCTACGGGGACAGGGGAGTCGCCCTTAGCTAAAATTACCGAATGGGTCAATGTAAAATGCCCAAAATGCGGAGGTAAGGCTAAAAGAGAAACGGACACTATGCCTAACTGGGCGGGTTCTAATTGGTATTATATGAGATACTGCGATCCGGATAATAACGCGGAAATTGCCGACAAGAAAAAGTTAAAATTTTGGCTGCCGGTTGATTGGTATAACGGTGGGATGGAACATACCACCCTGCACCTTCTGTACAGTAGGTTTATTTATAAATTTCTTTTTGATATCGGAGTCGCTTCAAACCCCGAGCCTTATAAAAAGAGGACCGCTCACGGGATTGTTCTGGCAGAGGATGGTAGGAAGATGTCAAAATCTTTTGGGAATGTGCTCAATCCTGATGATATAGTCAAAAAATATGGAGCCGATGCCCTGCGTCTTTATGAAATGTTTATGGGTCCTTTTGATCAGGCGATAGCTTGGAATATGCAGGGGCTAAAAGGCGTTTCCAGATTTTTGGAAAAAGTTTGGAAATTAGTTTTAGAGTGTAAGAACGAAAAAAGCGGTCAAAAAGCTATTAATCTAGTAAATAAATTGAATAAAAAGATTGATTCAGACCTGGAAGCGGTCAAATTTAATACTGCAATTTCTTCTTTCATGGAATTTGTTAATTTCGGACTGGAGAATAAAGAGGAAACAGGGAAAGATGTGGTTGAAAAATTTCTATTACTTTTAGCTCCTTTTGCCCCCTATATTTCCGAAGAATTATGGCGTAAGCTGGGTTATAAAGATTCAATTCATAAGCATGCTTGGCCGAAGTATGACGAAAGCATGTCAAAAGAAGAAACAGTGACTTTGATTATTCAGGTGAGCGGCAGAATCAGAGATAAAATAGAAGTTCCAAAAGATATCTCTGAAGAAGAAGCTAGGAGATTGACGCTGTCTCGAGAAAGTGTTAAAAAATGGACAGCAGATAAAGAAATTAGAAAAGTGATTTTTGTGCCGGGAAAATTAATTAACATAGTTATCTGATTATGTGCGGTATCGTGGGATATATTTCAAAAAACGACAATCAGAATTCTCTTAAATTGGGGCTGGAAGCGTTAAAACGCTTGGAATACCGCGGTTATGACTCTGCGGGTTTTGCCTTTTGGGATAAGAATAAAAAAGATATTGTTTCGCAGAAATGTGCGGGTAGGATTTCTAAACTGGAAGAGATAAATAATTTTTCTTCTGCTTCGGCTAATCCTCTTATTTTACATACTCGTTGGGCGACTCATGGGGGGGTGACAGATGCTAATGCCCATCCTCACTGCGATTGCAAGAAAAATATCTGGCTGGCTCATAACGGCATTATTGAGAATTATAAAGAGCTAAAGGAAGGGTTAATTAAGGAGGGGCATCAGTTTTCTTCTGAAACAGATACGGAAGTGATAGCTCATCTTGTCGAAAAGTTTTTTAAGGGCAACTTAGAATCGGCCGTTAGACAGGCAACCGGTCTCCTGAAAGGGACATATGGATTAGCTGTAATTGCCAGGGATGACCCGAATAAAATTGTGGCTGCCCGTTTGGGAAGCCCTTTGCTTTTGGGCATAGGAGATAATGAATTTTTAGTAGCTTCTGATCCTGCTGCCGTCATAGCTTATACTAAGAAAATTATTTATCTTGACGAAGGAGAAATAGCCACCCTTACTCCGGAAAACTTTTTCATAATTACAGATAAAAAGCCCCAGGAGATAGATTGGGAGCTGGAAGACGTCCAGAAGGGAGGTTATCCTCATTTTATGCTTAAAGAGATAATGGAACAGCCAGAAAGTTTGGAAAACTCTTTGAGGGGAAGGTTGGTTATTGACGAGGGCAAGGCTCAACTGGGAGGATTAAATTCCGTTCAAGAGAAACTAAGAGAAATTGAAAGAATAAATATTGTCGCCTGCGGCACTGCATATTGCGCTGGTTTGGTCGGAGAATATATGCTGGAAGAATATGCTGGCATACCCTGTGAAGTTGATTTGGCTTCAGAATTTCGCTATAAAAAACCGATTTTAGATAAAAAAACGGTGATTATCGCAGTTTCTCAGTCCGGAGAAACTGCTGACACTTTGGCCGCCATTAAAGAAGCTAAAGAAAAAGGTATTTTAACTTTAGGAATCACTAATGTGGTGGGTTCTACCCAGGCGAGAGAAACCGAAGCTGGCGTCTATAATCATGCTGGGCCAGAAATCGGAGTGGCTTCTACGAAAGCATTCACTTCTCAGATAGAGGTTTTAGCCCTTTTGACATTGTATCTCGGCAGACAGAGACAACTTTCTTTGGTGATGGGGCAGAGAATTGCGAAAGAACTTTCTATGATGCCCGAGCTGGTCAAAAAAGTTTTAGAAAAAGATTCTCAAATAAAAGAGCTTGCTGAAAAATACAAGAGTTTCAATAATTTTTTATATCTTGGGAGAAAATATAATTATCCTGTTGCTCTTGAGGGAGCTTTAAAGCTAAAAGAGATTTCGTACATCCACGCCGAGGGTTATGGAGCCGGTGAAATGAAACACGGTCCCATAGCCTTACTTGACGAAAATTTTCCGACTTTAGTTTTAGCTCCATCGGACAGTGTTTACGAAAAAGTATTTTCCAATATCGAACAGATAAAAGCCAGAAAAAGTAAGGTTATCGCCATTGCCACCGATGGGAACGAAGAGATTAAAAAAATAGCTGATGACGTAATCTATATTCCAAAAACGTTAGAGATGCTGACCCCCATTCTATCGGTTATACCTCTCCAGTTATTCGCTTATTATATGGGATTGGCCAGGGGATGCGATGTTGATAAACCGCGAAACCTTGCAAAGTCAGTTACTGTGGAATAAAAGCAGAATATCCTATATAATACCCATATATGGAAGGAATTCTCTCGGACAAATTAGAAAAGAAGGTTATCCTATTAGGAAACGAAGCTATAGTTAGGGGCGCCCTGGAAGCAGGTGTCGCTTTTGTTTCTACTTATCCGGGAACCCCTTCCTCTGAAATAGGTAATATTTTTTACAGGATCTCAAAAGAAGCGGGAGTATATTTTGAATTTTCTACAAATGAAAAGGTAGCTTTGGAAGCTGGCATTGGGGCCAGTTTTTCTAATTTAAAGACATTGGTGGCCATGAAAAGCTTCGGGTTAAACGTGGCCCTGGATAGTTTATTGCCATTGGCTTACACGGGGACTAAGGGTCCTATGGTTATAATTGTGGCTGATGACCCAAATTGCTGGAGCTCTGCTCAATCTGAAGAAAATAGCCGGGCCTTCGCCTATTTATCTCACCTTCCCATATTGGAGCCTTCTGATCCGCAAGAATGTAAGGATTTTACGAAATTGGGATTTGAGATTTCAGAGAAATTTAAAATACCAGTCATGATCAGGACGACAACAAGAGTTGCCCATCAGTCGTCGCTTGTTAAACTAGAGGAGATTGTGAAACCAGAGAACAAGGGAGAGTTTATTAAAGATAAGAATAGATTTGTTACTATGCCTCCGAGGGTTATGGAAATGAAAGGAGAACTTTTAGATAAGATTGAAAAAATTAGGGAGGTTTCCGAAAAGTCAAAAATTAATATAGGGTCTTCTTCTGAAAAATCTAAGGTTGGGATCATTACTTCGGGTATCTCTTATCTGTACGTAATGGAGGCGTTAAAGGAATTGGGCCTGGACTTGCCCGTCTTGAAGTTAGGATTCTTCTATCCATTACCAGAAAAAAAGATAAGGAAGTTTATCAAAGGCTTTAAAAAGGTTTTAATAGTTGAGGAATTGGAGCCGTATTTGGAAAACGAGGTTGAAAGATTGGCGAAATCGGCTAACTGTAAGTTAGAGATTGTCGGGAAAGAGCTTTTGTCCCAAATAGGAGAAATGAAGCCAGAATTCGTTGCTCCTGTCATAGCTAAAGTTGTCGGTAAAAAAGTTAAAATTTCGGATTCTAAATTTTTGATTCCGAAAATGAAGCATCTGGCTAGATTTTGTCCTGGCTGTCCTTATTGGTCGGTCTTTGCCTCGGTCAAAAAGGTAGCTCCAGAAAACACTGTTTTTGGAGGTGATATTGGTTGCTATATGTTAGGTTCCGTTTCTCCTCACAATCTTTACGATTATTTGTTTTCAATGGGTTCTTCTGTGGGAATTGCCCACGGAGTCAATAAAAGTGCCAAAAGCAAAGTGATTGCTTTTATCGGAGACTCAACGTTTTTTCATGCCGGCATTCCCGCTTTGATCAACACTGTTTTCAATAAATCAAACCCCTTGATTATAGTTTTAGATAATCAGACAACGGCAATGACCGGACATCAATTAAATCCCGGCATGGGAGAAGACGGTATTAAAATAGAGAACATAGTTTCGGCTTGTGGAGTTAAAAATCTCAAAGTTATCGACCCGGTGAATACCAAAGAGTTTGAGGAGGGTCTTAGAGAATTTTTAGATAAAGAAGGGGTATCTGTTATAATCGCCAGGCATAAGTGCGCTTTGCTTGTTAAAAAACAACAGGGTTAACTATGAAAACCGGAAAACAAGAATTTAATATGATTATTAACGGGGTTGGCGGTCAGGGTCTGATTACCTTACTTAAGATTATTTCTGAAGCAGCTTTAGTTGAGGGAAAAGACATTAGAACTTCGGAACTCCACGGGTTATCCCAAAGAGGAGGCTCTGTCGAGGTATATATTAGATTCGGGAAAAAGATATGGTCGCCATTGGTTGAAAAGGGTAAGGCAGATTTGATTTTGTCCTTAGAGATGCAGGAGTCCATAAATGGGTTGTATTTTTCCTCAAAAGATACGGTATTTTTGATAAATAAATATCAGACGCCTACTTTTCTAAAAGATTTTTCCGAAAAGGAAGTTCTAGATAATATTAAAAAATTATCTCAGAGGGCTTATTTGGTTCCGGCTGGGGAGGTTTGTCAAAAAGAATTCGGGACAGATGTCGTGGCAGGTATCTATCTTCTGGGATGCGCCGTTTTTAAAGGATTTTTACCTTTAAAACCGGAGTCTTTGATATCTGCAATTAAAAAAATAGTTCCAGAGAAATTTCTGGAATTGAACGAAAAAGCATTTAACTTGGCCAAGAATCGCTCCTAAACTTTTTTGATTTGAGCGCCAAGTCCCCTTAATTTTTCTTCTATCTTTTCGTGTCCTCTTTCTATTTGATTGATATTCTCTAATAAGGTTTCTCCTTCAGCAATAAGCCCGGCTAAGATTAAAGCCGCTCCCGCCCTGATATCAGAGGCGTTTATTTTATTTCCGATTAGATTTTTTTTGCCGAAGATCAAGGCGCGGTGGGGGTCAACGACTTCTATATCAGCTCCCATTTTTCTTAATTCGTGGAGATGTTGGAATCTGTTTTCATATAATGGATCGTGAAGGACGCTTTTCCCTTGGGCCTGGGTGAGTAAAACAGAGGTTTGAGGCTGCAAATCGGTTGGGAATCCTGGGTAAGGCAAGACTTGAATTCTCACAGGCTTGAATTCGGAAGATTTTTTCATGGTGATTTCGTTGTCGCCGATTTCAAAGTTTACTCCGATTTCCTTCATTTTATCTAGGAACATAGTTAAGTGCTCCGGAACGACATTTTTAATTTTTCCCTGGCCTTGGGTTATGGCAAGGGCAATAAAGAAGTTCCCAAATTCAAGCGGGTCGGGGAAAATCGAGTGCTCGGCTCCGGAAAGTTTTTCTTTCCCTTCGATTTCAATAGTATGGGTTCCGACACCCTTTATATCCAGTCCCATCTTTTCTAAAAATTTCCCTAAATCCTGCACTTGCGGTTCGGCGGCCGCTATCTCTATTTTTGTTTTTCCCTTAGATAAGGCGGCCAGCATCATGATTATCTCTGTGGCTGTCGGAGAAAACTCTTTTAAAACAATTTTTTTACCTTCAATGTTTTCGGGGGCTTCAAGATGATAAAAGCCCTCTTTTTCTTCGATTTTTACTCCAAAATCTTTTAAAGCGACAAGGTGAGTAGAAATGGGACGGAGTCCAATCCTGTCTCCGCCCGGATGCGGAACTCTACACCTTTTGAATTTAGCTAATAGCGGGCCTATTAATAAAACAGAAACCCTCATTTTTTCAAAAAGATTGGTCGGTATTCTTTCTGGATGGACATCCGTGGGGTCTATCTTTATTTTTTTTGGGCCCAGCCACTCAACTTTTGCGCCCATTTGTTTTAGAATTTCAATTTGATCCAAAACATCTGAGCAGAGAGGTAGATTGTCGATGATTGACGGCGAATCGGGGAGTAAGCTGGCGGCTAAAACCGCCCCGGCTGAATTTTTATAGCCGGATATTTCAACTTCCCCAGAAAGAGGAGCCCCTCCTTTGATTAGAAATTTTTCTGCCATGTCTTTGACTTAAGCTTAATTTTAGATTACGATAAAAATTAGATTATGTCAAAAAAGACGAAAAAAATTGTTTGCTTCGGAGGGGGAAGTGCTTTACCAAAAGCGGTTTTAGAACCGTTGAAAAGAAAACAAGTTGAGATTACTTCCGTGACCTCTATGCTAGAAAGCGGCGGTTCTACCGGTCAGTTGCGTAAAGATTTAAATATTTTACCTCCGGGAGATATCTCCCGTCATTTGGTCGCCTTGTCTGACGCTCCTCATTGGAAGAGAGAGCTCTTTTTATTTAGATTTGGAAACGAAAAATTTCCTGGAGGACACAAGGGTCACAGGTTTGGCACCGTTTTTATTGCAGGTCTAGAATATTTTTTGAAAGATTTTAAAGGAGCTTTGAAGATTGCCCATGATTTTCTAGAAATTGAAAAACATAAAGCCTTGCCTGCAACAATTGAGAGAGTCCATGCTTGGGCTACCCTGGAAAATGGTAAATCAATCAAGGGAGAGGATGAAATTGACGTTCCTAAACTTCATGACGGTAATTTAAAGATAAAAGATATCTATTTAAAGCCGGAAGCCTCTGCCTATCAGCTGGTTTTGGATTCAATTAAAAAGGCTGATTTTTTGATTTTCGGCCCGGGAGATCTTTATTCAAGCATTATTCCTTGTTTTTTGCCCGAAGGAATAAAGGGGGCTATAAGAAAGAGCCGGGCTAAAAAGATTTTTCTCTGTAACTTGATGACTAAATTCGGGGAGACGAATAACTTCTCGGTTTTAGATTTTACCCGCGAGATAGAGAGTTATATCGGCTGTAAGCTGGATTTTGTGGTATATAA
>Ga0265297_10004203_pt1 | contig 24034 bp, 30 predicted proteins | sample Munlanlwell13791_FD_192502 | JGI IMG/M metagenome (GOLD analysis project Ga0265297, IMG submission 192502) | Leachate microbial communities from a municipal landfill in Southern Ontario, Canada - Leachate well 137-91 | ecosystem: Engineered > Solid waste > Landfill > Unclassified | place... | reverse complement strand
AGCAATATAGCAATATAGCAATATAGCAATATAGCAATATAGCAATATAGCAATATAGCAATATAGCAATATAGCAATATATTAATCTTGTAGTAAGAAGCCCCAATAGCTGTTATTTACGCTATTGGGGCTTTTTTTGTTGCTTAGTTTGGTGCCCGATGGTAGATTTGAACTACCACACCTTTCGGCCACTGCTTCTAAGGCAGTGTTGTCTGCATTCCATCAATCGGGCAAATATAGTGTCAGAGGAGGGATTTGAACCCACACGCTCTTACGAGCCTGAGATTTTAAGTCTCAGTTGTCTGCATTCCAGCACTCTGACAAAGTGCGAACGGGTCGATTTGAACGACCAAAAATCGGAGGTTTGAGCTCCGCACGTCTTCCAGTTGCGTCACGCTCGCATAGTACTAACCACCACGACCTTTAATCCCGGGGTATAAAGTATACACGTAATCAGATTGCCAATATTCTTTTGAATCCACGTTCATTAGAGTTAGCTTACCCAACCATCCAGCACCGGTGTCCAAATCCCAAATGTTACAGGCGTGTATTGGTTCAACTGTATCGAAGAATTGAGTAGTCGTATGACCAACAAAAACCTCGTCAAAGTCAGTTAGCTTGGCATCAGGTTTTGTATTCTGTAAACTTACTGCAGTCTTAATCAGATACCTGTCCCAAAGAAAAGTGTCAATGTCCTGTTTATCAAATGGAATATCTAAGTCAATCCCACCGTGGACAAATAGCCTATTGTTTTCAACATACTTAACTGGTGCAGTCCTGAAAAGTTTAATGTGTGACTCGGGCATTCCTCCGTGTTTTAAGTAGGATGCAATGGTAGCTTTCCCACCCTGGGAAGTCCATATGTCAGGTTTGACTCCGAAAGTTCCGTAATTCAAACACCAACTATCATGATTTCCGAGAATATAAAGTAAATTTTTGATCTTCAGTAGCTCCTCAACACACTCAAAAGTTTCATACCAGCCATCACAAACGTCTCCAAGTACTATTAGCTTATCTTTTTCATAGTCAAATACCGATCTTTCAAATACCTGAAGAATTGCTTTCCAGGCTCCGTGAGGGTCACCCATTGCAAAGGTTCTCATACTATCCTTTCTTATTAGTTAGTGCCTCTACTCAGATTCAAACTGAGATATAATCGCTTAGAAGACGATTGCCTTATTCGTTTAGACTATAGAGGCGTAATTATTAGTCCCTTCAGCTGAACTCGAATCAACTCTTCTAGTTTCGAAGACTAGTGTGCTTTCCTTTACACCACGAAGGGTATAGTGCGCCAAGCAGGATTCGGACCTGCGACTTACTGTTTAGGAAACAGTCGTGCATCCTCTACACTACAGGCGCATTATTTACTTATTAAAATGTTTGTAAGCTGTTTTCACTAGTATCCTAATTAGTTCATTACGACAACCTTCACATGACAAACTGTAATTAACCGGTTTTAAATATTCGTCCATTTCTTTTGCTATAGAGTTGTATAAGTCAACTGGAGTCTTTCCCGATTTTCTACGTTCAAATTCTTTGTAAATCTTTTCACACTTCTCTAAGTTCTTAAGTACTCTTTTTCGATACTTAGGATCTTCCTGCATTTTCCTATTTGTTTCTTCAACTTCTTTTATTAACCTTTTGGCATCTTTACCTGTTAATATTGGAGTTGCTTGAATTGGTTTCGACATTCGGCTCCTTTCCAAATCCCATAATTATCCTATCTGAAAGATCAACTTCTTTTCTACAACAGTCTACTTCTTTACACACTTCTTTATAAACTATATCGTGATGATTCCAACCACAAAGAACGTTGGGATTAGAAAAATATTTAGTTCTGTAAATACACTCTTTATCCATTTTACTCTCCTTTACTTTAGTGCCTCTAAAAGGAATCAAACCTTTACTATTCCGATTTCGTAGATCGGTGCCATGTTCATTAGGCGACAGAGGCGTGTTGTTTTATTAAAAATCTTCGTTCTTCAAAACGTCACGAATTTCCTTCTTACCAAGTGATCGATTATACGTCTTCCTACTGTCCTTAACACGAGTTTTGGGATTGATTATCCAAGTTCTTCGAGGTCTCTTCTTGCCAGATTGTATATCTTTCATTTCTTGAATACTTTTTCGTAGCTGTTTAAACACCTTCTTATTCATTTTACTTTCTCCTTAAATTGTAGTCCCTCCGGACAGAATTAAACTGCCTATTACACTCGGTATGAGCGAGTCGCCTACTCGTTTGGCTTCAGAGGGAATTTGGTCCTCAGAGAAGGATTTTAACCTTCAACCTGCCGCTAATCGGGCGGCTGCTCTAACATTGAGCTATCCGAGGAAAATTTGGTAGTCAGGGCGAGACTTGAACTCGCATCACGCTCTAATCTGGAGCTTCTGGTTTATAAGGCCAGCGTTTTACCATTAAACTACCCGACCATTAGTAGGCACGGAAGGAATCGAACCCTCATCGGCTGGATGTAGGCCAGTCATAATTCCACTATACCACGCGCCCATAAATAACTTGGCAGAGGAAGGTGGATTCGAACCACCACTTGGACTGGGTAACAACCAGTGGCCATACCATTTAGGCGACTCCTCTATAGTTTAACTTAATAACGTACCATTTATTCCAACAATAATCTTACTGAAACACTTTCTACAAATATGGAATTTGTTAACCTTATTCTGCTTATCGGGCGGAGAACGTAAAATGGCTCCAAACTTCGTTAATTCTTTACCACATATCATGCAATTTACTTTTAGCATTACTCCTCCTTTATTTGGTGCCCAAGGACGATTTTGAGTCGTCGACACGCTGCCCTTCAAACAGCTGCTCTACCTCTGAGCTACTTGGGCATAATTTGGAGTCCCGTGTGGAAGTCGAATCCACTCCCTCTCGTTGGAAGCGAGAAATGCTGCCTAAAACACCTACGGGACATAGTATCAAAGAGCCCTTGACCAGAATCGAACTGGCACACGTCTGCTTACCATGCAGATGCTGAACCATTTCAGCTTCAAGGGCAGCTGTTAACAAAAATTTTCTGTCCCATCTCTGAAAGCACCTAAACTCTTTAACATAGCCTCAGCTTCTTCTTTAGTCTTAGGAACATAAGCCATTTCAAAGTGAGACAAATAGTCAAACAGAATGTGAGTATAAGCTACGTTATATTCTAATGTAAACTCACCGTACTTTTCCTTTATGGCATCAAGATAATGTCTTTCCAACCAATGCTTATAAGGAGTTCTTCCAGCATACTTTGGATAGCATTCATCAATCCACTGGTGCACTTCCGAAAATTCCTCGTTCCAAATAAAACTGTCAACTCTTAAATGTTCCTCTCTTTTCATACATCCCTCCTTACTGTGCACTTCGTCCTAACAAATGCCTTTACTAATAAATCATAATTCTTTCCGACCCAGTCCAAACCAATTTCCTTAGGTATTCCATACGTATCCGAACAACGAAAAATCCAATCACCCAATAGTTCAACAAATTCTTTGTTATACCCTTCCAGTATTATATTTCTTTTCTCATTTATTAACATTACTATTCCTTTCCGTTTGGAGCTAACGGACTGAATTGGACAGTCACTTATGCCTTACGAGAGCACTAGTCTACCATTAACTTACGTTAGCAAATTTAGCAGTAATTGTTAAAGTAATCCTTCTTCTTTTAACCATTCACTAAATTTAGACCCAATATGTTTATTTTTAGAAAACTTCTTTGCTGCTTTTAGCAACTTTGCCGGATTCTTAAGACCAAGATCTTTAAAAATATTCCCACTTGATTTTTGAACAATAACCTTCTTTTTCATTACAATGCCTCCGATTCTAGTTTGGAGCCCATCCGCAGAATTTAACTGCGACTCTCGCATTACAGGTGCGACGTGCTAACGTTATCACTAGATGGGCAAGTAAAGTTATAAATCAATAAAATCTTTTGCTATCTTAATCCATTTTCTAGTATCATGAAACATATCTTTCCAAGCAATACGTAGTATCGACCAACCCTCTTTATTTAACAACTTATCTTTGTTTATATCTCTTTGTCTTTGTTTCTTACGTTCATGCTGAGCACCATCAATTTCTATTACTTTCTTCTTATGGAACCAAGCAAAATCAAGTTGAAATCGATGAAATTGCATGTTAAATTCATACTTTTTATCAATAAACTCATTTTTAATAACCAATTTAAAGAATTTTTCGGGATATGATTCAATTCCTCTGCATCTGTTATATCCTATATTATGCAACTTACCCTCAGCTTGTAATTTCTTTGTACTAATAGATATTTTTTGGCATCTTAACATTTCTTTTTCTGGAGTTGATGCTTTACCAGAAGATTTTTTAATTTTTCCTTCTTTATAATTTTTTAAGAATGTTTCAACATTTTTTCTAACTCTTTGATCAGTTTCTTTTGTAAGACCTTTATTCCATGATTTCCTTCCGAGCATTCCATTCTGAAAAACTCTGTTGGGATTTTTCTTACATCGGCTAAAGTGATTTCTATACGAACCTGAATTTTGCATTTTTTCTGACAAAATAAACACTTCAAAGAATTCGGAATTTCAATTTTTAATTTTATACCGGAACAAACTTTAAAATGCCTTGAAAAATTTCGTGTAGATATAAGCCTACCACACTTGACGCATTGTTTACGATTTGTATACATATCATCTCTCCCTATGTCAAGTTATACTTACATCACCTTGTATGCTTCAGGGGCATAAATTTTGACCGTTCTACAAATATAGCGTATAGCTTGATAGCCTCTAATACAGTTAATCTATAGGTTTAACCGTAAACCACTATATTCGTTACAGGAGCAGAACGGGCAAGTGCTATATCCTGCATTTCAGCCACTCTCTTTGGTTTATCAGACCATACCCAGCGCCGAACTATTTTAACTTCTTTAACATTTCGATTATTCTTTCGTAGTTCTTTGCCCTATGCGGGAACCAGCACTTTTCACAAGGTCCACAAACTAAACAAACCGCATTTGTCTTTCTCTGTGGAAAAATTGGACAGAAGCAGAAAAGACAATTCCAGTTCATTTCTTCTTTAACATTTAAATCAATATTCTTATGACACGGAAAGTACTTACAATTTTTATTCTGGAAGAACTTATAACTATTTTTCATAGTTCTCCTCTGGAGCAGAAGGCGGAAATCAAATCCGCGCTTGAACATTGGCAATGTTCCGTACTATCACTATACGACTCCTGCATTATTTAACTACTCCAAACTTTCAATATTGTACTATATACTAGTGAATTTGGCAAATAGTTTTTAAAAAAGTACCCGTCTTCACCATTTAAACACTTACTCAAAGCTGCCGCTACACCAGCACTTCGGGATATTCCCGCCGCACATTGGCATATAATCAGGTCAATCTTATCTGAATACCTTCTAACAAATTCAATAATCTGTTTAGCATGTTCTTCTGAGAAGAATATTTGCTTTTGTGCTTCAGCAGAATTCTTGTACTTTGTTTCGATACTCTCTTTTGCTTTAGTATCCCAATCATCAAATTGTAAAGGCAAGATAGCAAGTCTTAAAGGATTAGGGTCTAACTCTGCCGGTGTGTCATCGTGGCAATAGATTGAAATGAGTATATGCTTCTTATCTGTTACGTAATCTTTAACTTTGTATCTTGGTAGTACTAAGAATTCCATAGTTTCTCCTAAGTTATTGGTGGAGTCTGGGGTAATCGAAACCCCATCTACTGATTGCAGGTCAGTCGTAATCCCTTTATACCAAGACCCCATTATTTTAAATTGGTGCGCCGTGGTAGACTTGAACTACCGAAGCCCGGAGGCACCTGTTCTACAGACAGGCCGAATTGCCACTATCGCAACGACGCATATGGGGTGGCTAACGAGGGTCAAACTCGTGTCGTCTGGGTCACAGCCAAACATCCTAATCACTAGAAGATAGCCACCATTTGTGCACCCGTTTTTGTCATTTTGGTTCAGGGTTGGATGCTTACACTGGTAAGCCAGTTCCTGAAATAGCAAAGTGCGACTTTGCCTATGTTAAATAACGTTCCCAAAGTTCACATATTTCCCCAAGTTTTACTCGAACAATTTCCTTAAAACCCCTTGGTCTATGTGGTACTCTAAGTAACTTCATTCCCGCTTCTTGTGGAGTCTTATCATCTTTTTTATAGTTGCAATCTGTACAAGCCGATACGCAATTTTCCCAAGTTGTAGGTCCACCTTTCGCCTCTGGAACAACATGGTCCACGGTAAGTTCTTTTTGTGGTTTCCTTACTCCACAGTACTGGCAGGTAAAGTTATCACGAAGATGAACATTTCGTTTTGAGTAACTGACAAAAGCAATTCGTTCGTAAACAATACGGATAAGTTTTCGTAAACGAATAACTGCCGGTTTTTTCATAGTTAAGGAAACTGAGTGTACTTCCTCATCGTAGTGTTCCTCGACAATTGCTTTATTTGTATAAACTGAACTTATAGCATCCTCCCACGAACAAATACCAAGGAAGGTGTAGTCCATATTCAAAACCAAGCACCGTTGTTTCATTTTGATTCTTGACTCCTTTCATAGTTGGTCGGAACGAGTGGGTTTAATCCACTGTCTCAATTGCGCATTGTGTCCTCTCTTAGACGACATTCCGAAAAGTCAGGAGGGCGAGGCTTGAACTCGCACTATTCTGCGCCCCAAACGCAGCGATCTACCATTTGACCGACCCCCTGTATAACTTATAACTTTCCTTCCAAATACTTTAAATACTCTTCATTACTTAACTCCAAAGTTAACTCTCCATTAGTTAAGGCATTCATAATCAACTCCTTAGCTGCTCCTACCTTTGGTCCTGTAGGCAAGTTAAAGTACTTCATTATTACATCTCCACTGATTGGACACTGTAAAGTTTTGAAGTTCTTCAACTCCTCAATCCGTCTCTTTAAATCCTCTAAACTCCGAAGATGCTTTTCCACAGTTGTAGGATTATGACTCGTGATATCCGCCTCCGAAAGCTTTAAGAGGACGTCAACATACGATCCAGTTTCCCTAATAAATCTTCGAACTGCCGAATCACTCCAGTATTCCGAATAAAGATTTGCCTTCATATGTTCTCTTACAAGATAAGTAACATCTTCAATCAACTTTCTTGGTGCACCTGAGCGTTCAAGAATTCCTCGAGCTATCTTACTGCCAAGGTCTTCGTGGCGGTAAAAATGGATTGAATTCTCGTCTGAAGAGAATACATAAGGTTTGGCAACATCGTGCAAAACTGCACTCCAGCGTAATGTCAGATCTGCCGGGGTATTTGCAACGACTTGGACTGTATGACCCCAAACGTCCTTATGATGGAACTTGCTCTCTTGATTCAAATTCTTTAGGACAGTCAATTCTGGAATCACATAATTGAGAATCTTGTAATCTAACAAATCCTCGAGAGCTTCCTTAACGTAATCACCCAAAAGAATCTTGTTTAACTCATCCAAAATTCTTTCGCGTGGAAGATAAAGAATTCTGTATGCTTGTGATGCAAGAGCACTTTTTACATTATCGGAATACGTAAATCCAAAACGCGATCTAAACCGAACTGCTCTCAAGATACGTAAGGGGTCATCTGAAAAAGTCTCTTTTGCATCTAAAGGAGTTGCAATTATTCCGAGCTTCAAATGCTCGACTCCGTTAAATAGGTTGATAACTTCTCCCGACTTTCCAATAGCAAGACTGTTAAAAGTAAAATCGCGTCTTATTAAGTCTTCTTCGATCTTAGTACCCCAAGTAACTAACGGTCTACGATTATCACGAGCGTAGTGCTCGTCCTTTCTGTAGGTCGTAATTTCTGATTTAGTTCCGTCTTCAAGAATAACTGAAATTGTTCCATATGTCTTACCGATGTCATGTGTCCTATAACCAGCACTCTTAAGCAACGCTTCAGTTTCATCGGGCGTCAAGTTTGTTGCGAAGTCGAGGTCATTAGTTACTCTACCTAATAACCGATCTCTTACACACCCCCCAACAAGGAGTAATTCACCCTTGCCGTCAAATAAATCAAATAACTTCTTTTCCATTATACATCCTTTCTTTGGTTGCGAAGTTAGGCTACGACCCTAAATCTCAGGTTTCAGAGACCTGCGAACTACCAATTGTTCGACTTCGCAATAATGTTAGTTGCGGCGCCTGGCTCCGCCCCAGGATTTAATGGCTCAAAACCATTCGTCCTACTCGTTAGACGATACCGCAGTGTGTATTAATTCGTGCAGGTGTGCTACCGTTACACTACGTTATAGTAGTCCCTTGGTTGGCGCCTTCTAGGAACATAGCTTCACGTAAGGACTTGAACCTTAACTCCCTGTTTAAGTTGGTGGGTGTAGAAGGGCTTTAACCTTCAATCTTCCGGTTAAGGGCCGGATGCATTATCTAATTTTGCTATACACCCATTGGTGGGTCCGGAGAGAATCGAACTCTCTTTTTTACTGGTTAAAAGCCAGTTGCTTTACCGGTCAGCATCGAACCCGTTTATTTTACCTGAATCCCTATTTTCAGCCCTCTTTATCCTTCTTCTAATCTTTTTTCTTACTGCTCTAAATCTTTTATGGCTAAACCCGTGAAGGTCGTCCATATCTTCCCATCTTTTGTCAGTTCGTTTTCTCATGTTACCTCCTTTGTGTTACCAACCGTAATCTGCACCTGGATCATACGGATCAGCCATTTCTGACCATTCGTCTTCTTCAAGATGACTTGAATCAACAAATGGTCCATAGTCACCATTTTCTAGCTTTTGACCGGCTCGTCTAGTTACTTTATTCATTACTTTTCTTTCACTCTTTCTGTAATTAACTTTTGCTTTACTAAACTTTTTCATACTATTCCCTTCTTTTAGAGCCTACGGTCAGATTTAAACTGACGATTGAACTGTTTTGCAGACAGTCACCTTTGATCACTCGGTCACGTAGGCATTACTTTGTTTGGCAGGCTCCCAGAGAGTTGAACTCTGACCGATGGTTTTGGAGACCATTATGCTGCCTTAACACTTGGAGCCTATATTTATTACTGATGCCAACCGTTCTTACCATCACCATATTCAATCTTTAAGTTCTTTTCATCCATCATTTTATCAACTTCCTTTTCTAACTCTTCCGGTGATGGAACTAACATTGAAATTCTTGCTGCTTTAATTCTAATCCAGTCTTGGAACTTCTTCTGTTTTACTAACCGTTCAAAAGCCTTTTGTTTATTTTGCCACTGGCTTCGCTCTTCCCTACACTCTTGAACACAACCAGATTCGAGGTGTCGTATCCTTACTCCACTTTCGACTTTATTTTGATTTTGACCACCTTTGCCACCAGATCTAAAGGTTTCAAAAACAAAGTCTTCCTTCGTTAAACTAAATAGAAGTTGTTTACTCATACATCTCCTTTATAATTGGCGGAGGCGGCATCGAGTCGAACGCGCACAGGTTTTACCCCGACAGCTTTCAAGGCTGTTGCCATACCATTAGGCGACGCCTCCATAATTTGGTGAACTGCTGAGACCTTTCGGAATCCAGCTTAGCAATATTAAGCCTTAAGGGCTTACCTACTCAGATATTTCTACACCTGCCAAGTGATGTCATTCTTCTGATTACGGTAAGCCTTATTGAGCAGCCCATAAATAGATTAGCGGAGAGTACTGGTGACGCTCCAGTATTGGTTTTACCCTTACAAGTTTAGCAAACTTGCGTGCCAAGCTAACTATGCACCTACTCTCCATTTATTATTTTAGTCTTCGATACCCCGGATTTTGTCTATGCTACCATTCATCTAACGCGAGGATGACCCGAACTTATAGATCGAGCAGATCAAGTTCTGTTCCCTCTTGCTCCACACAAAGATTACCTCTATCTAACGGGCCCAATCGCCACCGACTTAGATAGTTTAGCTCTAATTCTCAGCATAACGCAGTTGGTGTTGCTTCACCATAGCTTTACTTGCTTCGTTAGCCACTTTCGACTAATCTTTTCAAACTATCAGATGTTGGGTTACCACACCCTTATGCTGGTCAAGGTTATTAGCCTTTGATGTGCTGCTCTTGGAGTCCGGAAGTTCCTCACCTAAGTCTAAAGGCTTAAGCGTAGTAGCTTCGTTGACTAAATATTTAAGCCCTCCCAGGGAGAATTAAACTCCCGACTTAGCATCGACAGTGCCACGTGTTTTCACTACACCATGAGAGGAAAATTTAGTGCCTCTAGACAATATCGAAATGTCATTTACTGATTGAGAATCAGTCGGCCTGTCCTTTAGCCGATAGAGGCGTTTGTTTCTTTCACGACTTTGGATACACTAGTGCTTGGGGTTTCTCCGTCCACCTTTCCCCACTTCCGGACGCTCATCGTTACTTTCCTAATTGTCAAATAGCGATATTACTTAGTACCCCTAGTCAGAATTGGACTGACCTACCCGGCTTGAAAAACCGGTATCTTAACCACTGGATTATAGGGGCAAAACTTCTTAAGAAACAAAAAACCGATTTCTTTTTAGTCCTCGGCTTTGGTTTAAAACTTTACTGGTTTATTTCCTAGCCTTGGACTACTTCGAAAAATCGGTTCTATTATAGGAAACAAACGGTGTTTGGCCACAAATTCCTGCTGGCTTGGCTGAGCGTAAAGAGACCACTGTGGGCCAGAGCATTTGTATGCTTTGTCCTAGCGTTGTCTCTTGTTTATGTTCTCTATTCAGTCTCATCGTTTATTCCTCTATTATGATACTTTAGTTATTTGGTTGCAGAGCCAGGAATCGAACCTGGGATAACCTTACGGCCTCGACCTTATGAGAGTCGCGAGATACCACTTCTCTACCCTGCGAAATTTACTCTTTCACTATATTGTAGTTGAAACGTAACTCAAAATTTTAACTATTTTATATAGTTATGTCTATACTGGACACAACCCTTACTACAATTATACAAAGTCTAGCATTTTTTTCACAAGTGTCAAGTAAATTGTTAGTTATTTTTCAACATGTCCAATATTCTTGCATCTCGAAATAAACCCGCCTTTTTCCAATAACTGAAGAATACTTTCCTTATCTGTTGACAAACATGTTGCTGATGTATATTCCTCAAACTTAACTTTTGGTAAATTTTGGGTACTGTTGTGTATCAAGTAATATTTATCTGAATACTCATAAGCACTTGGAGCTTCATAACGTGAAACGAGAACTTCATCAATCTTTTCTCCCTGGCGCATTCCTACTATATTGATCTTTGTATCTTCTTTACCCTTCAGATCTATCAAAACTTTAGCGATGTCAAGTATCCTAAATGAAGGCATCTTCATTACAAATATGCCCCCACTAATCTTTGATTCAGCTGCAGCAAATAACAAATGAACGGCTTCTGGAAGAGTTAGAAAATAACGTGTCATTCGATCATCAGTTAAATCAACTTTGTTCTCGAAAGCTATCTGGTTAATAAAGTGCGGGACAACACTACCACTACTGCCCAGAGCATTTCCACCTCTAATGACTACAAATCTCGTATAGTCAGAATTTTCATCGGCTTTTAAGATTAACTTTTCTCCAATCGCCTTCGTCATTCCGTATAAGTTGATCGGAACCACCGCTTTATCGGTTGATACGTCAACGACTTTTTTAACTTTGTTAGCTATTGCTGCTTCGATTAAGTTTTTCGTACCAAGAATGTTAGTCTTTATTGCTTCTTCGGGGTACTCTTCGCAAACCGGGACATGTTTAAGCGCGGCTAAGTGAAAAACATAATCTGTACCTTTGCACGCGTTCATCAAACAATCTACATCCCGGACATCTCCAATAATAAACTTTAGTTTGAGATTTCTAAACTTTCGTTGCATTGCAACTTGATTAATCTCACCCCTAGAAAATATTCTAACTTCTTTCGGTCTACGAGCAAGAAGTTGCGTAGTTAGTTCATTACCCCAACTACCTGTTGAACCTACTGCTAAAATAACTTTGTCTTTAAACATTGCGCCCTCTTATTAAAGATAATCTACAACATTTTCTTTCTTTATCTTGTTACACTTTGTGCATTTGTAGTGTTTAATGTAACCAGCATCAAATTTTAAAAATTTTACTAGTAACCAATTATGTTTTTTACACCTTACTGTAGTTTTCATTGTCGTTCGCCTAAAATATACTGAACTACTCTGTCACTCACGTTCAGTTCTTGCCAACCTTCTGGAATAATCCAGTTCTTCTTTCCAAACATTACATTTGTTGCTTCAACCATTCTCTCGGCGTTAACTCCCGAGATCATTGCACTACCGCACTCCACAGCTTCAGGTCGTTCAGTTGTATCACGAATGATAACACAAGGACAACCCAATATACACGCCTCCTCGCTTACTAAACCAGAATCAGTCAGAATAACATCTGCAAATTTTTCTAGTTTAACGAAATCAAAGTAACCCATAGCATCTAGAAATCTAACGTTTTCGTGAAGTTTAACGTCCATTTTTTCTAACTTTGATTGTGTTCTTGGATGAATACTGCAAATAACTTCTCTATTTAACTTCTCACCTAATAGATTTACTCCCCTAATTAGCTCCTGTAATCTTTCCGGATCATCGACATTCTCAGTTCTATGAAAATCAGCCAAACAGTAAGACACGTATCCAGCTTCCGGATATACTATTCCTAATCTTTCAAGAACATCACTATTGTCTATCTTATCCTTATAATAGTCAAGTATTTCAGCTGTTGGATTTCCACATTGAAATATTGTCTTTGGACTGAATCCCTCACTTAATAGTGTGTGTCTGTTTAACGGAGTGTAAAAAAGGTTATACGAAGATATTGCATCGATAAGCCTTCTATTAACCTCTTCGGGTATTCTCTTATCATACGACCTGTTAGCACTTTCCATGTGGTACACCGGAATACCCATTCGTTCAGCAATGATTGAACACAACGCGCTGTTAGTGTCACCAAGTATGAAAACTTTATCCGGTTGTTCCTTTCTTAATACCTCCTCAATCTTTGGAAGCATATCAGCCAATTGTTGACCTAAACCTCGGACATTTGTATGTGACGGATCATTCCAATTACTCCCTGAAGACGTTTCCAATACTATGTCTGGTTGTCTTAATTCAAGCTCTTCATAAAAAATATCCTTTAAATTCTTGCTAAAATTCTGGTTCGTATGAACTATAAGATGTTTGCAATACTTATCCAGTTTTGGTAATATCCTGGATGTTCTTATAATTTCCGGACGGGTTCCAACAATACTTATAACCTTTTGCATGTTACTTCCCCTTTCTTATTTAATCTCACTAATCCAAGAATTACCGTCAATTCGGTAATTCCAACCACCATGAACTATTTTAAAAGCATCTAAAGCTTTTTGGACATCGTAAACATCGTGACCTGCCATTATCGAACCTTTTTTCATTCTCGGATACCACAAAAATAATTCTTGAATGACATGTTCTGGTCTATGGTCATTGTCAAGAAACAAAAAATCTACCCTATCAGCATCAAACTGTTTAACAAAATCTAAAGCGTGAGCTTCAACAACACTTACAAAGTCGTCAACTCCCTGTTTCCGTAAGTTATCGACAAACAAGTTTTTAAAATTAGGTTCAGTTAATGTTATTAGACCATCGCTCCATGAACCCGTAGACAAATCAGGAGTTAAAAATAAGTCACAAGCGTAAAATGTTATATTAACACCCTTATCTTTTAACTTTTGGGCTAAATAACATGTTGACTTGCCCATCCACGTACCAACTTCGACAAAAGTGTCGCCGTTTTTTGCTTTGGAAACAGCATCGTCGTAGATGTTGGCATAATCAAACCAGCCATGAACTGTTTCCCAATGTCTATTGTCCACTATAAGAATCTCCTACACATATTATCTTTAAGAAATACTTGTTCCACTACTTCGTTATACGTAGCAAAAGTACAACGTGGACAAGTCTTAGTATCTAGTTCTTTAACCATTCTCTTGTGTTTATCACTGTTCCAAAAATCGGCAATCTCAAAATGCTTACACATTATTAAATCTTCTCTGCCTCGCATATCAAAACACGTGTGCACATTTCCGTCAGCTCCAAAAGTGGGAACCATTGGAATACACCAACACCGTTTAAAGTTATTTCGAGGCTGAAAATCTGGTGTGAACTTATGCCTCACACCAAATACCCTAAAATAATCTGTCCCCAACTTAAAGATTTCATCTATTTGTTCATTTATTTCCTCCAGCATTTCTGGGGTGTAAGTTAACACTTTACCCGTTAGCTTACTAATATTTTGATACCCAACAGGACGAAGATGGAAATCTCTAACACCAAGTTCTTTTGCCAGACAAGCTGCATTATAAATTTCTTTGTAATTTTCAGGACTAAGTAAAAATTTAAAACAAATATCATTTTCTAGTCCAAGTTCACCAACTCTTTTTGATAGCTTTGAAAGATTTTCACAAACTCGTTTAAATAAATCACCTTTAATTCCTTTTATCAAATTATACGTTTCAGATGTGGAAGCATCCATTGATATGCCGACCCAACGACAAGTTTTAGCCAAAATGTCTATCTTTTTGTCGTCCAACAAAGAACCATTTGTAATTACCCCAATTTGTATACCGTTTGTATGCAAACGTTCAAGCAGAGCGGGTGTTCCTGAGTTCATAAAAGGCTCGCCACCTCCACTCACGCAGCACGACTTAGGTGAACCCTCTTGTGTGTCTTTACCCCAATCTCGTAAAAAGTCAGCTAGTTTAAGTAAATGCTCTTCTGTTGGGTCTTCTAGTGAACTACTAATGATATTAGCGGCGTTACAATTGTGGACTAACACCCAGTTTACAAAATAATTATTATACGGACTACACTCTAGATTATATACATTTACTTCTTTTTGTATTTTTCGTATTTTCTTTATTTTAACTAAGTGAGGACAATTTTTGCTATTTTGGACAAAGGTTTCTACTACATTTACTACTTTGTTATTACACTTATCCAAATCCTCCGAACCTAGAAACAAGCATTCAATACCCACAGAATCATAGTCGGAAATCATAGTTGAAATATCCAGACTACTTTTATTCCATTTTAACCCTGGTTTGTTGTCAATACCTATTTCAATTACTTTTTGCACTTTACCCAGACAATCAAAAATATAAAAGTCAGGGATACGAAACTTTCTTGTTTTGTTTGTAAAATAAACACGAATTTTTGCATCTTTATTATAACAAATAACTTTTTGTAAACTTTCGGGCAAATAAGCATAAAACCTATCCTCAAACTTGTTACCGTAATTTTTAGCACGAACTGACATCGTCTTTTCTAAAATCTTCCCGTAATCTACATGACTTAAACGTTTCTTTTTTGATTCTTCGTTAAACATTGGATTGTTCTCTTTCATTCTTTTAGATAAAATCCCCCGCTGTTTATCCGAAGTCGTGCTAAATCTGTATTTGCCCAGGGATCGTCGCAGTGATGTAGTAGAAATCATCTTTTGTATGGTTTGCTTATTACTCATTGGATTGTTCACTTTCATCCTTTTGGACGTTCTTGCGTAAACTCCTCGTGCCAAACGAGTTTTGTTACCTTTTTCAACAGACTCCTTCGTAACAACTCGTTCACGCATTCTTTTTGCGGTTTGCTCATACACACCGGCAAGTCTTTTCTGTTCAGTAACTCTGCTACTAGTTATTTTGTCAAACATAGGATTTGCTAAAATCATTCTACAACTAGTTTTATCACCATTGCTTATAACTGTTAAATTATCCCCAACTTGTAAATTACTAGCTTTTTTCCATATTCCATTAACGTAAACTGGGTGTTCTTCAGTTAGTTGAATAATTTTGTTATCCTCTAAAGCAACTTCTAAATATTCAAAAGATTTTCGATTAAAAAGTTTTGTTACCGTTGTAGTGCTTACTGTATTTCTCATTTCGTCATAAGCTACAAGCTTATCCCCAATAGCTATTTGTTTTATTTCTTTATTTACTCCAGTAGCTGTTATGATCTTTTCATCTTCAACTATACAATGTGGGCAGTTAAAGTTACATTTTCTACTTGGGTCAATATCAACCATAGGAGGAATCAAATAATCACCCTTCGCACAAGCCTCTAAATGTTTAGACCACATAAGAACTTTAATTGAATTAAAAGGATTATAGGGACTTAGCCATTCCATCATAGTTTTTCTCCTAAAAGGTAGTAATTATCGGGGCAGCAAAAAACATCGTACTTAGTCCACTTGTAGTTAAGACTGTTTGATACAAACTTTTCAAAATACTTAATGTTATCACCACCAAAATTCTTATGAAAAGTTATAAGGTAATATTTCGATTTAACCCTAGTAAAAATGTCATTACGTAGTTCAAAGGGAGTTTCGTTAATTGACCAGAGAGCAATAAATAGGTCCACTTCGCAACTAAGATCATCTGTTTGGTGAATAAACCGTAAGTTTGTATCTGACATACCAATTGTGTTACTTAGGAAGATCTGCTGTAATTTTAAGTATTCAGGTAAATCATACAGTATGTAGTTACCCGTAAAACCCATTCTGTGTACTAATCTGCAAAAACTACCATACCCCCACCAAATTCAAAAATAGTTTTTATATTAGGTATGTTAAAATTTTCAAAAAAATTGTACAATTGTAACAACGAATGCGCGTGCCAAAGAAGATTACCACTACTTTCGGGATAGAGATAATATCGAGTAGGATTGCCAAAAGTGTCCTCCTTAACAGCATCTTTAAATATTGTCCAATACTTTGATTTTTGTAATCTCTCTAAGACTTCGGGACAACACTCATGAAACATATCGTGACGGATAAAGTCCCACTGAAGAAAGTTGGAAGCACCCTCGCTGCTTATTCTATCTGAAAGTTTCTTTTGTTCAATTTCCCAATATGGATCAATGATTGGCATCAGTGAACTCCCTTAAGTAGTCTTCTGAAGACTTTAACAGATAGATGTTTAACAAGTTTTTTAAATAATAGTCTAAATTATACGATTGAACTGGACTACTGGGTTTAACTGTGTAGCTTACACCAAGTATTTTAGCAATTTCTGATACCGTTATTGAGTTTGTTCCACCAACTGCAAAGTAGTCATTTGAAATACCTTTGTCAAGTAAAAACGTTATAATATTTGCAATCTCCGTAGTTGTAATTAAATGAAAAGAACTGTCTTTGGAAACCCGTAACTTCTGATTATTTAATAAATCATATACTACACCTTTTTTTAATCCCTTACCAATAACTGTAGACAGTTCTAAAATTAAGAAATTTGGACAGTATCGAAATATTAGCTTCTCAGCTAAGTATTTATGAAAACCGTATACAGAAGAACAATATATTGCATCTATTGAAGATAGATAAATATACTTATCGTATTTAAAATCTAAAATGCTTCTATGCACGGAAGTAACATTAGCGTCAAAGTCTTCTAATTGGTGAGTTTCAGCCCAGTATTTTTTAGGTGAACCACTGGCGTTTATTAACACATCAAAGTGTTTACCAATATATTGATTATAGCTTTCTCGAGTAACTGAGGTTATATCATTGTTGATTTTTAAATTGTCAACAAGTTCTTTGCCAATAAATCCGTTCCCGCCCAAAACAGCTATGTTCATTCTACCGGAACTCCCGCTTGAAGGTTTCTTATAATGTTTAAATAAATGTAGTCTTCAATACAGTAGTATCTGTGTGCTCTGTTAAAGTTATCGAAAATAGCAGATGACCTTAACATATAATCTTCAATACCCACTGTATTTGTAAGTATGTCGTCTAATTCTTCTATATTGGTAAAGTAAATTATTCCATTAGAATTAAATAGTTTTCCCAATCCCGAGTTACCCCAAAAGATTGGAACAACACCCGTCAACAGGCAGTCCATCAACTGTTCTGTAAAGTAGTAATTTACGTTAGTGTTTTGAACGACAATAGCATAACGGAAATCTTTTAAAACATCGTATTTATTTACAATTGGGCGATATCCTTTTCCGCAAACACAGTCAATCTTATTAGTGCACCTTCGAACAATTTCGTGACGTAGTGCATGACCAAGTGTTATTAGTTGATCCGAGACAATAAAGCATACATTTTTATTCTTTGGTGTAATGCCGAAATCGTTTTTTCGTAGCCAAGTACCACCAGCTGGAACACATACTGCGTTTGGGACCTTTTCCAGTATTTCAGTATCATACGTAAGAACATAATCAAATTTCTTGTATTCTGTTAAAATTGACTGATACATTTCTTTATCCACACCACGTGGTTCAATTAACCAAGCCATATTAACACTGTTTGAATCCTTGTTGTCAATTTGATTCAAGAGTTTATCTGTGTATATCGTAAAATCTCTATGGTCCTCCCCCCTGTACCAAGCAATATAATTTGGAATAATACTGTTATCCGATACATAGCTAGTGTGCCTAAAATTGTTATCGAGAAGACGAATGCTAATTTTAGCAACTTGACCATTTAACATATACGGCGTCTGACGCTGAATGTAATTTCCTATGATTATTTGACTATTTTTTCGGACTTTGTTGTCGTTTAAATCAGAAATGTTGTTGTATACATACAAAACCTTACTAATGAACTTTGCATGAGTACCAGCCATTTCGGCCATTGCAGACATTATAGACACGTCCCAAGCTACTGAGTAGTATTTTCCGTTTTTATTACGTAAGTCTTCGTCTCGCACTTTTTTAAACAAAAAATATTTGAACGTTCGCAAGTGGGAAACGTTGTTCTCACTATAGTTTAAACGCTGAAACAGCCTATACGTATCCAAAAAACTAGACCTACCGCCGCCTAAAAACTTATACGAACCGTAAGTCAACCAAATATTTTCATCTTGATAGGTGTGATTTAAGTATTCTAACACTTTGTTATCTGCTAACCAATCATCTCCATCTACGAGAACTATGATATCATCGTTATCTTTACACGAAGATCGGATTGACTCAACAATATTCTGTAGAGCATACTTTCTATCGGTATTGTTAACGTAACATATCCTAGGTTCGTTCGCAATAGACTCATTTATTACATCATTTGTGCTATCGGTTGAACAGTCATTAACAATCACACACTCCCAATTAGAATAAGACTGATTCTTGATTGAATCTATACATTTGCGGATAAAGTCCTGAGCATTGTATACTGGAATGACAATTCTAAACTTGTTATTTTTCAAATTTTAACTCTCTTTCCTCGTTGCCCATTCGCATAGGAGTATTATAAATACTTTTAGACACAATAACGTAACCATCAAGATACGTTTGATTTAAGAATTCAGCTGTATAATTATACGTTGACCCAAAAGGATTAGGCGATAACGTTTGTATTCTATTAGTAGGAATGTTTAATAATGTTGATTCCTTAAAAGATAGCATATACCTTCTGAACGCTGCTCGTCTTAAATGAAAGTGACCCTCCAATTCTGTTGGACAGGTGAATGGCATATTTTCAATATTGTGCAAAAAGTAATCCTTAAGAAATATATATGAGTTAATACACGATGGATAGCCCCAATCGTAACTTGGATCTTCTTTTCTCCAATCCCATTTAAGAAACGGTTCTGTTTCTGTAAATTTTGGAAGAGAGTATAATCTTTCTGGGTAGTTCCCATTTATGTTTATTCCAGCTTTCAATGATATAGAATTAACTTCGATATCAAACAAATTGTTTACAATATCGGAACAATCTGTTTCCCTTACAAAAACGTCGTCATCGCATAATCCAAGAAAATATGGAGTTTGAATATTTTGGATAATGTTTAAAGTGTCTTGGTGGAAGTCTTTTTGTAACGTAACTTGCAATTCTGGATTCTTTGCAAGCAGCTGTTCATAACCTAACTTAAATAAATCATTGGAGTATGCATAAAGAAGGTGTATTTGTCCAACATTTTTGAAATGATCTTTTATGCTCCGAAGTAGTAAGTCTAACTGGCAAGCACGATTCTTTGAATATACAATACAGTCTATTTTATTCATGTTTCCTTTTTGCTAGTAAAATCTTTCTTGGTATTTGAATCATATTAGTATCTTTCGATATAAGAACATCAAAATATTTTTTAACTAAATCTACTTCGTTAAGATTTACTTTAAATATAACAAGTTCACTATGTATTTTGGCAATAAAAGCTTCTTTATCCTTTAAATGATGTAACACACTAAAACATAAGGTAATGTCACAATCGGGAATAACCCCAGTATCCGTCCAAACTTTAAAAACTACTTTGCTACCTGTCACGTCCTTTATATCATTGGCCGTCTCTAAAGCTGGTGGGCAGCTATCCAGTCCAATACACTTTGCACCTAGTTCCTCCGCTTTAAAACAAAAGTATCCTCTACAACACCCAATATCTACAACAGTCTTACCTTTCCAATTCACTAAGTCTTTTATTAAATCCCAAGTTTCGAATGATTTTGAATACCCAATAAAACCAAGACATTCTATATCCTGATAGTTTCGTTCACAAAACTCGGGTGGAATATTAAAAAATTTGGTCTTAAGATCTTCTAAGTTCATTTTTCTCCCTATATGGTAAGATAGTTCCTTTGTAAGAACCGTGTACTTCTAAAGCCGGTCTAGACCAGTCTATTCTTCTATACAACTCCTCTTTAGTAATAAATTCATCAGTAAACGAGTCAAAAATTTTGTATTTCAGGTATTTATCATCCAAAAACTGTAACATTGTATAGTAAAAGTAGGCATATCCGTAGAAAACTTCAAGACAGGCGGAATTTACTAAATGTATTTCTTTTGTAATATCGGTAATTTTACTAACATCTAAAACACCTAAAATTCTATTTGAAGAAAACATCCTGTTTAACCATTCAATAGGATTGGAGCAAACAGTAATTATAATTGAATAGTCTTTACCTGCTAAGTACCAAGAAAGTGGCTCAAACGAGACATTATTTGCAAGGTAGACCCAAGGAATGTTGTCTATAATAAATCTTTCAGGTAGTTTGTTTAGATAGTTTTGGACATAAGCAAAGTCACAAACACAATTCATATCAAACGTTCTATCAAAATCAACATACTGAAGTTTACTGATGTGGTTTTGAACAAACGTTGTCTTACCTGACCCGTTAGTACCACCAACAAATATTTTGTTTTCCATTAGCTTAGATCTATATATTGTTTAAACTTCTCTTGGTTATCAACTAAAAACTTAGGAAAAGAGTTATCTAAGGGTATCTTAATAAGTTTTCTGTCCCACATATCCACCATTTGATCTTTCTTGGCTAAAATGTTTGGTACTTCATTAGTCTTAGTGTATTCCTGATGTGCAAAATTTGAAAATTTGTATTTTATTCTTTCTACTCCACCCAACCAACCAAAATGCCAACCCGAAGGCAGCTCGACTACATCAGGTCCAGCCCAATAGTCTCTGACTGCTTGAGGGGAATTTCTCATTTGATTCTTAAACTTATGACCAGTCATTATCTTTGAACCTACATAATCCAAAGCCCAATAGTTAAGCATATAATAATAAGTCTTATGCTGGAAAATAACTACACTATTGTTTTGTCTAATAAGTTTTTCCGCTTGTTTAACACCCTCTGCTGAAGGGATTTCATCCAAATCAGATACAATGATTAAATCTCCTAAACCTAAGTTACTTAGCCCTTTATTCAAACAATCTCTCTGATGATTCTCATTTTCCCAAGCAGGACCACCACCAACTCCCTTAGCGTGCTTTGTAACATCAATCTGTTCCTTATGTGGGGGGTTGTCATCAACTACATAAGTAATTTTGTTTTTAAACTCCGGGTACTTGTTAATATCAAAGTTTAAAGGTTTTGGATTACCCGCGTGCGTGTGAGTAGCTTCACAAATTACAAACTTGTCTACAACACTGTTTAGTTCATTTAATCTAACTTCTAGTAATTCTGATTCGTTAAAAAAAGTAAAGCAATCGAAAATCATTTCAAGGCTCCTTTTTGTACTTATTCATATTCTTTTTTAACTTGGAACAAGATCGGCATCTTCGATTTGGTTCCGTAACTTGTTGACCACAGCCATCTAAACAAAAGAACGTTCTTGTGGCAGTTTCGAGAGCGGAACACTTCCTGCATTTTACACCCAATTTATAAACTACCTTACCACAACCTCCTACACAGTAATGAGTACCTGAATAGTTTCCATTTTTGTAGTGTGGATTATTCTCTCCAAAGTAGTCCCTACCACAAGATTTTAGACCTATACTAATCGAACTTTTTACTTCCTCTGCCTTATCCTTACCGTAGATCTCCTCATAAGTTTTATTCTTACGTTCACCACGCCAAGATTTGCACGAGAAACAAGTACATGTTTCATGATCATGCAACGCCCAGAGCTTAGAACTGCTTTTACTTATAAGTTTCTTCGCCCGATCAGTTTGTTTCTTACCGTACATTCCATTATTCGAACCAGATTGGTCTAAAGTAGTGAATTTACTTACAAATTCAGGTCCTCTACCCAATTCCCAACCTTCATTTTTGCTAAGGTAACAATTGGCGTCTTCTTCAGTTAGTTTCCTTAATTCTTTAGTATTTCTATTATACATCCACTTTCTGCCTACAGTGGTGCAACCGCCATCGCCGCCGTCAGTCATATTGTACAGATTAAACGAACCAATAGCTTGTTTATAGTACCATACATGCCACTTTTCAAACTCATTTAACTCTTCTTTAGTTTTAGCATACCGACAAAGTGTAACTTTTAATCTACCTTTTGGATACTTCTTAAGAATTCGTCTAATTATGTTCCCGCTTCCAAAATAGCTTGGGTCAAATTCTCCCTTATGTTGGCCAAAATAAAATTTGTCCTCTGTTATATCGTGTGTCATATATACATATCCATAAGGTTTACTCATCTAATGCTCGCCTAAGTACTGCTGCTATAGTATTATTTATATTTTTATACGTATCTTCTCTGATATTATTCTCTGCTGGGACACCCAGGGGGTGACCAGCATACCAGTGTAATCCAACTGTCTTTAGATTAGTTAGTGGTACGTTAAGTTCGTATATTTCTTTTATTTGTCTAGAGTCTAATGAGTAAACCAAGTCCATTTCTATATCAAGAATCTTCAGTTGCGGATACGTCCTAAGTATATCAGAGGGTGTTTGGAAGCATCCGTGCCACAAAATAATCCCAAGAAATTGGTAATCACCCTTATTAACTATTTTTTTCCTGCCAGCATCGTATAAGTGTTTATAAAATAGATTACCTTTTGACGAACCTAAGAAACCAATTGAATAATGATACCGAGTTGGGTGGTAACTAATTATCGTGTTCGTTTCACTATACTCAAGCCTGTTGAACCAGCAATCTGCCATTGGTTTGAAAAATAATATATCCATATCGACATAAATACCACCTTCAGCTTCGAGCATTTTAAGCCGCAATAAATCTGAACGGTAAACTTCTGGGATATTCCCAATACCCCAACTATCAAAATCAACTTCAATCATTTGAGTATTTGGTAAAGCAGAAACCATTGTTGTATAGTCTCGACCAATAAGCTGACCTGGGAAATCTCGATTCCAGAGTCGTTCTCCTGTATATTTAACTTTTGGGTAGTAATAACGAATTTGCCAATCAGGATTGTACTTACTGAACGTGTTAATGGTTTGAAAACGTAAGAAACTTAAAATATTGTTTGACCAAAACACATGCAAAATTTTGGGAACTTTACTAAGATGCCACATATTTTAACAAGTCCTTTCTTCTCCAAAGTCCAAGTGATTTATCTTTAAATAGTCCATTACCTTCGGGGCAATTTTCATTTAAAACAAAAATAGGATTAGGTAAATTAAACGGTGATTTTGTTAAGTTAATTGCGTATGAACCGACACCATCTTCGGAGTTAGAATTATACCTATCCTCGTTCGTAAATGTAGTTACTAAAAGATACGTAATGTCTGAATTAATAAAATTGTTGAAAAACTTAAATACACTGTTAAAAGATAAATGACCAAGGCAGTCTCGGCATAAAATCAAATCACCCTTAAAGTTAAGACCCTCAACAGCATCTTTACAAATAAAAGAAATTAAATCATTTGAATACTTTACGTTGTTTTTGTCAACTAAGGA